>Ga0247609_10001020_pt1 | contig 35279 bp, 27 predicted proteins | sample 172DNAGHGlowgp2_FD_193487 | JGI IMG/M metagenome (GOLD analysis project Ga0247609, IMG submission 193487) | Sheep rumen microbial communities from Palmerston North, Manawatu-Wanganui, New Zealand - 1728 DNA GHGlow gp2 | ecosystem: Host-associated > Mammals > Digestive system > Stomach > Rumen ... | reverse complement strand
ACAGACCGCAAAGAAATTTCATATAATCTTGTCATTGAAGAAAGGGTAAGAAGTCACGTAGAGAATATTATTGTAAGCGGAAACAATAAAACAAAGGATTATGTAATTACACGTGAAATTCCACTCGAACCGGGAGATGTTTTCTCTCGAGATAAGATTTTCTCCGGTATGCGAAACCTTTATAACCTTCAGTATTTTGGCAATATTATTCCTGATGTAAAACCAGGTTCTGAAGAAAACCTTGTAGATCTTATTATTAACGTTGAAGAGGGGTCTACAATTGCTGTAAATGCCGGTATGTCATTCTCTGCAATTTCTGAGCCAGATGATATTCCTATTTCGCTTTTGTTCTCTCTTACTAACTCAAATCTTTTTGGAGAAGGAAAAACTCTTTCAACTTCTGTTAATATTGCTCAAAAATCTCAGACACTTGATTTTTCTTATGGACAGAACTGGATTGGAGGACTCCCAATTCAATTTAGTGAATCGCTTTCTTTCTCTCATTCAAAAAGCTATAAACCTGTCATGATGTACCAGCCAAATGGTATTTATGATCAGTACAATTATTATATGGATTACGAAGGATATTCTGCAACATTGGGTACTGCTTTTAGAAGAAGATGGAATCCTCGTTTTGCAATTCTTTCACTTGCCGGTGGTTTGAATAATACTCTTACAAGATACGAATACGACGAATCTCGAAATGTTCCTGTTGATTCAGGTATTTCTTTGTTTGCAAACCGTCTTGGTCTTATGAATTCATTATGGACAAGCTTCTCTGTTGATGATCGTGATATAAATTATGATCCAACAAGCGGATGGTTTGCAAGTCAGCGCTTTGCCTTTAATGGTCTCATTCCAAAACTGGAAAAGGAATTCTTTTTAAGTTCAGATACAAAACTCGAAGGTTATCTCAAAGTATTTGACTTTACAATAAATGAGAAAACAAATTTCAAGGGAGTTCTTGCAGCATACACAGGACTTTCTATGCTCTTCCCAATTAACAATTCTGTAATAAGCGATTCTAATAAACCTTATATCGACGGACTTTTTACAGGTCGTGGATGGACAGATCTTTATCGCTCTGCAGAAACAAAAGGAAAGATTTTATGGAATACTCAACTTGAATTCAGACTTCCGATTGTTCCAGGTATTATTGGTGTAGATTTCTTCCACGATGCAGTTGCTGTAAAACCGGAAGTAAATCAACTTTTCTCTGACTTAACCTTAGATGATTTCTACTTTAGTATGGGCCCTGGAATACGCTTCCTTATGCAGCAATTCCCGCTTCATCTCTTGTTCTCATGGCGCTATCAGGTTGTTGACGGAAAAGTTGTTTGGGGTGGAAAGAACGGTTATAATCCTTTCCAATTTGTACTTTCATTCAATATTGTTAATAGATAATTTATTTGAATATTCAATCTTGCAAAAAGAGGAAAAAAATGAAAATAAACAAGAAACTTTTTACACTTATTCTGGTATTTATTTTTGCAGCAGCAGGTACCTTTGCACAACAGATTACAAAATTTGGTGTAGTCGATACATCAAAAGTTTATAGTGCATATTTCCGTAATTCTGCACCGGTAAGAAACTACGAAAAGAAAAAGGCAGAGTTTCAGGAAGAAATAGAAAAGCGTACCCAGGAACTTAAAAATCTTCAGCAGAAAAAGCTTGAATACGAAAAGAACGGTAATGACAGTCAGGCTTTAAGACTCGAAGCAGAAATTACAAAGAAAACTGATTATCTTACAGAATATACAAATGCCAAAAACGTTGAGCTTGAATCAATGCTTAAATCTCTTGAATCAAGTGATGACTTTTATAAAAAGCTTTATAATACACTTGGCCAGATTGCCGAAAGCGGCGGTTACAGTATGATTTTGAGTCTTCAGGCTTCAAACTCAATTTTGTGGTACAGCAATTCTGTAGATATAACAGATCAGGTAATACAAAAACTGGGCCTTTAGAGCGACAAATGGCAGACAGTGAAAACCTTACACCAATGATGATTCAGTACCGCTCAATAAAAGAGCAGTACAAAAACGAAGTTGTTTTTTTCCGTTTAGGAGACTTCTACGAGATGTTCGATAACGATGCCGTAGAAGTTTCTCGTCTTTTAAATTTAACATTAACACATCGTGCAAGTCAGAAAATGTGCGGCATTCCATACCATGCGGCAAAGGTTTATATTGCTCGCCTTTTACGTCTGGGAAAAAAAATCGTTATATGCGAACAGGTTGGAGAGATTCCTCGTGGTGGTAAAGGAATAGCCGAACGTAAGGTTGTAGAAATTATTACACCGGGAACTGCAGTAGAAGCTGAATATCTTGAAGGAAACAGGGCTAATTATCTTGCAGCTCTTTCTGTTGTAAAGGGGCGGGTTGGTTTTGCTTTTATTGATGTAACAACTTCTTCTTTTAAGGCAACCTCCTGGCCTGCAAACAAAATGGGAGAAAACTTTGCAAAGGAATTAAACCGGGCAGGGCCTAGAGAATTACTGCTGCCACTCTCCTTAAAAAATAATGATGACATTCAAGGTGTACTTGCCGGTAGAAGTGAAATTGCAGTTTCTTATTATCCGGACTGGGATTTTAATATTGAGTTTTCTTACAAACGTCTTTTACAGCAGTTTAATACCTTGTCCCTGAAATCTTTTGGCCTTGAAGAAACAGATGCAGAAATTGCTCCCGCAGGCTTTTTGCTTGATTATCTTGATAAAACTACAAATACAAAAATACCTCATATTACCGAAATCATAAAATATTCAGACTGTGATTTTCTTATTATGGATGATTCTTCCCGCCGCAATCTTGAAATTACAGAAAATATGCGCGACGGAACTTCTTCGTATTCTTTAATTGAATGTGTAAATTATACAAAAACTGCAATGGGAAGCAGACTTTTGCGAAGCTGGCTTATGTTCCCCCTTACAGACTGCAATGCCATTTATACAAGGCAGGATAGAATTACTTCTCTTTATGAAGACAGAGATGTTTTAATTAAACTTCAGACAGATTTATCTGTAATACTTGATGTTGAGCGTCTTGCAGGACGGGTTGCAATGGACAGAGCCCATCCAAAAGATTTACAGGCCCTGCGTTTAAGCCTTGAGTCTTGGGCAAATATAAAGGAATATCTTACAGGTTACGATTTTTCATTTATAGAATCAGAAACTTCAAATACAATTATAGAGCTTATTCAAAACTCAATTCTGGACGATCCTTCAACGTCACTTACCGATGGCGGTATAATAAGACCGGGATGGTCAGAGGAGCTTGATCACTGGCGGCAGATTCATGACAACTTTAATAAAGTCCTTGAAGCTTACGAAGAAGAAGAGCGTGATAAAACCGGAATAAGCACTCTTAAAATTAAATACAATAATGCAAGCGGATACTTTATTGAAGTTTCAAAAGGAAAGCTTTCTGCCGTTCCTGCTCATTTTATTATGCGACGTGCTTTGGTTAATGGAGACCGCTATACTACCGAAAAACTTCAGTCTCTCGAAATGCAGCTTAATGAAAGTTCTACAAAAATCCTTGAGCTTGAGCGCGATTTATTCCTTGAAGTTCGTGAACAGATTAAAAAACATATCCAGTATCTTTTGCAGCTTGCAGACGAAATTGCAACTACAGATGTTACAGCTTCTTTAGCTTTTGCTGCCGTTCAGAATCGCTGGGTTCGGCCTCAAATAGACAATTCTACAGTTTTTGAGATTACAGAAGGACGACATCCTGTTGTAGAAGCTCATTTACCAAGCGGAGAGTTTGTTCCAAATGATGCAAAAATCAGTGCAGACCCAAATGATGGCATTCCTGCTTTTGATTTAATTACCGGACCAAACATGGCGGGTAAAAGTACCTATCTGCGCCAGAATGCTTTAATTGCCCTCTTAGCTCAAACCGGTTCTTATATACCTGCTGTAAAAGCCCGCATTGGCATTGTAGACCGCATTTTCTGTAGAGTAGGGGCTAGTGATAATCTTGCAAAAGGAGAATCTACCTTTCTTGTTGAAATGATGGAAACTGCAAATATCCTTCGTGCTGCTACAAACCGTTCCCTGGTAATTATGGATGAAGTAGGCCGCGGAACTTCTACCGAAGATGGTCTTGCAATTGCCCGTGCTGTGTCTGAATATCTTTTAGATAATGTAAAATGTAAGACTATGTTTGCAACACATTATCATGAACTTACAAGAATGGAGCATGAATCGCTTCAAAAACTCTGTCTTCAGATAAACGAAGAAAACAGCAGTCTTGTATTTATGCGAAAGGTAATTCCCGGCGTTACAGAAAATTCTTATGGTATTCATGTTGCAAAGCTTGCCGGACTTCCTCAAAGTGTAATAGACCGTGCTAATGTAATACTCCAGCATATTCAAACTGTTGCCGCCGATAAACCTGTTATGGAATCTGATATTCCTGAGCTTTCTATGTCACAGCCTCAAATTACAAATACACCTGGACTTTTCAGCGATGAAGAAATAATTATTTCCGAAATCCTTTCTTGTGATACAGATAATATGACTCCAATGGAAGCTTTAAAAATGCTTTCAAAGTGGAAAAATGAACTTTTAGGAAAATAAAAGTCAGTCCCTGGGCCTGTCGAAGGTAAAAAAAATAAAAAAAAATCAAATTTCTTCTCAAAAAACTTCCCATTTTCGAAAATTAATTCGTTAACTATAGTGATGAAAAAATTCTGGTATCTTGTAAAGCTTGGAATTAAAGCTTTTCTTAGAGTTGTATTTGCCTTGATATCCGGCGGAGAAGAATGTGTCGTTTGCGGGAAGAAGGCATTTTTGTACCCTCTATGCAGGGATTGCAGAAAAGAATATCTTTCCATCAAAGACCGCGACCTGTTTGAAGGTCGTTGCCGCATTTGTGGAAAAGAATTGCTTTCTACTCAAGAAACCTGTTTTGATTGCCGCATAAAATCTGTTGTAGACCATGTAGATAAAATGCTTCCTATTTTTCCTTACAGAATCTGGAATAAAGAGCTTATGTTTATGTGGAAATCGCAAGAAATCAGAGCTTTATCCTTGTTTTTTGCAAAGATACTTGATGGTCTGCTTAAAAAACTGAGTGCAAAGGTAATAATTCCTGTTCCTCCGCGCAAGGGTAAATTACAGCAGAAAGGTTGGGATCAGATTGATGAATTATGCAATCTGCTCGAATACATTTATGGTTTTAAGATACTGAGGATTTTAGAACGATCTACGGTTATACAGCAGAAAAAACTAGGCAGAGAAGGGCGCCTGGAACAAATTGGAAAAGCCTATAACCTTGTTTCGCCTGAAAAACTGCAGAAATTATTAAAACCATTCGATGGAAAGCTTCCAAAAGAAGTAATTTTACTAGATGACGTCTGCACCACCGGCGCCACCCTGGAAAGTTGTTCCATTCCACTAAAGGAGGTGAATATAGAATCAATAATAGGAATAACGCTATTTATTGTAGATTAAGATACAAATTAATAGGCGGGTCCCAGCGACGGAAAAAAAATCAAGGTATCCCCCGGCATTCGTGCGTCAGCCGACATAAATGCGGCTGCCTCACTGCCGGTCCCCCCTTAATTTCTTTTTCCTGCGTCCCGCATATTTCTTTATTTATTATAATGCAGATTCTACATTCCCCCTCTCATGAACTAATATTTATATTGCAAAATTCACTTTTTGGGAGTATTATATAATATAGTATTAATATATGGGGGAAATATGGCTTCAGACGAAACACAATTCCAATTGGTAACATTTCAGCTTGGCGATGAGTTGTATGGCGTAAACATCATGGATGTAAAGGAAATTGTCCGATTACAGAATGTACGTGTTATCCCGAATTCTCCTTACTATGTAGAAGGAATTATTAATCTTCGTGGTGAAATTATTCCAATTATTGATTTGCATAAACGATTTAGAATCCAGGCTCTTGCAAAAGAAGAAACTGATTTTGAAGGCGGTTTTATAATCCTAAATATCGATAATAATAAAATTGGTATTATTATTGATAAGGTAGCAAGAGTAGTCGTAGTAAAGGCAGAAGATGTAAAAGAGCCTCCACAGATGCTCACTGGTATTGGGTCTGAATATATTAAGGGTGTAATCCGTGAAGAAAACGGATATCTTATTATGCTTAATATTCGGAAGTTATTTGACGCAAAAGAATTACAGAAAATAATCGATTTAGGTTAATGATACAAACATACAGTTCAACAATTCGTAGAAAAGAAATGGATGCAGTTTTAACCTGCATGGTCGACGAAAAAATCGGTCCAGGCGAGTTAAATGCAAGATTAATCCAGCAGGTTAAGGAATTTTTTAAGTGTGACGGCGCAGTGGCTTTGCGAAGTCCTGCTGTTGCCCTTAAATATATTTTACTTTCGCTGGATTTTGAAAAGAATTCAAAAATTATGATTTCCGCTTTAGCTCCAGCCTGGCAGTATCAGGTTGTTGAGTCTTTGGGTTATGAAGCTCTTGTTCTTGATGTTTCAGAAACAGACGGGCTTGTAACTGTAGAAGAGATTCAAAAGGGTATGCAAAATGGTGGAAGATTACTGCTTCTTCATGAAACAGAAGGAATCCTCCCGGATTTTGATGCAATCCTGTCTCTTGGAATTCCTGTTATAGAAGATATTTCTCAAAGTGCAGGCGCTTCTGTGCCTATTAAAAATGAAGACGGCACACCTTCTGAAGAACGTAAAAAGGCAGGACTTTTTGGCCTGTACACAATCCTTGGTCTTGAAGAAAAAGATGTAATTACTGCCGGTGGTGGTGCTGTTCTTATGGCTCCTGGCCGTCGCGAATGGATTGTTCTTAAAAAGTATACAGACACAGCTCCTCTTACAGATCTTCTTCCTGATATTAACTGTGCACTTGCATGGGTTCAGCTTAAAGAATTTCCTCGTAACGAAAAAACAAGGCAGGATATCTTTAGTATGTATCAGCATTCCTGCATGATTGGACGTCATAAAACCTTTGCCCGTGATACAGAGGGTGGTTCTACAATGTGCTCTTTCCCTCTTATTCTTGCCAGTGCCTTTAAGGATGTTAAGTCTTATACTGCAAAAAAAGATATTGAAATTCAGCAGGCTTTTGCAGGTTCTGTAATTGCATTAAAAGATGAGCTTTCGGAATCCTGCATTCATGCTAAATCTCTGCTTTTGAGAACTGCGCATTTTCCGCTTTATCCGCGTCTTACTCAATCTCAGGTTGCAAAGATTGTAAAGGTATTAGGAACTCTGCCATAAGGAAAGCTGTTTGGAAATATGAAAAAAGTTCTTATTATAATTAATACAAGTAAAAATGAATCTCTTTCTCTTTCCAGACAAATTGCTGATTATTTAAAAACAAAAAATATTGATTGCGATTTTTTGAATTTTGACGGCTGTGCAGAAGATAAACCTTTTAAGGATTATGATTTTGTAATAACACTTGGTGGAGATGGAACTGTTCTATATGCAGCCAGAAACTGTGTTGAATATGATGTTCCTGTATTCCCTGTAAATCTTGGACAGTTTGGATTTATGGCTTCTGTTCAACCAAATGAATGGCAGCAATGTCTTGAAGCTTTTCTAGAAGGAAATGCTCCTTTTCAAAAACGCAGCATGATAAAAGCTTCTCTTTACCGCCAGGATAAGTTAGAAAGCCAGCAGCTTGCTTTAAATGATATTGTTATCAGCGCAAAACATACTGCACGAACAGTTGCAATGGATCTTCTTTTCGACAGCGATCATCTTTGCAAACTCAAATCAGATGGTGTAATTATTTCAACCCCTACAGGTTCCACTGCATATTCAGCTTCGGCTGGTGGACCAATTGTCGATCCTGTTTTAGATGCCCTTGTAATGACTCCAATTAATTCTTTTTCGCTTTCAAGCCGCCCGATTGTTCTCAGGCCGGACGGAACTCTTACAATTAATATCCAGCCCTGCAGAACAAAAGAAATCCGCATGCTTGCAGACGGTCTGGAACCTGTAAAGCTCATGGAAGGCGATAAAATACAAATAAAACTTATAGATAAAAAAGTAAAATTAATCTGCTGTACACAGGAAAAATTCTTTAATGCCCTTCGTTCAAAATTAAATTGGCGAGGTGAACCTTATGCTTGAAGAATTGAATATAAAAGATTTTGCCCTTATTGAAAATGATTTTCTTGAATTTGAAAAGGGCTTTACAGTTTTAAGTGGCGAAACAGGTGCCGGTAAATCTATTCTTATTGGGGCGCTCTCCTTCCTTCTTGGAGGAAAAGCCGAAGTTTCTCAAATAAGAGCTGGAAAAAATGAAGCTTCTGTCAGCGGAACTTTTTTACTTCCTCAAAATCAGACTGTAAGAAATCTTGGTGAAGATGATGAAGCTTTAAATGCTTTTGAATGGCTTGACCAGCACGGAATCCAGATAGAAAATAACAGAGTTCTTTTACGACGTTTTATAAGAGACACAGGAAAATCTGGCGCCTGGATAAATGATACTCCTGTAACACGCGGGGATCTTGCAGCTTTCTCTGCCTTTTTAGTAGATATCCATGGCCAGCACGAACATCAGTCCTTGATGAAAGTACCGGAGCATAGAAAGTTTTTAGACAGCAGGGCAGGGCTTACTGCAGAAGTAGAAGCTTTTACAAAACAATACGCTCTTCTTGTTGGGCTCCGACGCCAGTTAGAACAGTATTCACTTTCGGAAACTGAAAGACTTCGCAAGCTTGATATGTCTACCTTTGCAGTAAAAGAAATTACAGAAGCAAAACTAAAAAAAGATGAAGACACTGCTCTTGAAGATGAAGAATCCCGTCTTCTTTCTTTTGAAAAAATCTATTCCGACGTTGATGAAATTGGAAAAATTCTCGGCGGTTCCGAAGCCTCTGTAACAGATCTTCTTAAAAAGGTTAGGCGAAATTCTTCTCATGTTGCCGAAATGGATAAATCTGTAACAGCTCTGGATGAAAGAATTGAATCTGCTTTTTATGAGCTTTCTGATATTGCGGCAGAGTTTGCTTCTTACCAGAACAAGCTTGTTTTTGATCCGGCCCGTCTTGCTCAGGTTCAGGAAAGACTTTCACTCATCTATAATCTAAAGAAAAAATATGCTTCGTCTGTAAATGCTCCTTTAAGCGAAGTTTTTGATTATTGTGCTCAGGCTCAGCGTTTTATTGATGAAAATGCAGATGGGGCAGATAAAAAAGATAAACTTACAGCCCAGATAAAAGATCTTGAAAAAGACCTGCTTGTTCGCGCAGAAGCAATTTCTAAAAAACGAAAAGCCTGCGCCCAGCAGCTGTCTGTTGAAGTAGATTCAATTCTTGCAAATCTTGGCATGAATGGAACTCATTTTGGAGTAAACCTTGTAGAAAAAGAAGGCAATGATGTTGTTCAAAAATGCGGACCATACGGAAAAGATAATATTGAATTCCTTATAAGTGCAAATCCCGGAACTCCGCTGCTTCCTTTAGCCAAAATCGCCTCTGGTGGTGAACTTTCGCGTGTAATGCTTGCTTTAAAAACGATTTTCGCTCAAAATGATAGTGTAGAAACCTTGATTTTCGACGAAATAGATACCGGTATTGGTGGCGAAGTTGCTGTTGCAGTTGGTTCACATATGAAGAAGCTTGCAAAAAACAGACAAATTTTTTGCATTACACATCTTGCAAGTATCGCAGTTTATGCCGATAATCAAATAAAGATAGAAAAAGCTGTTACAGGAGGCATTACATCATCTAATGTTCACCTTGTACAGGGAGAAGAAAGGGTGGCAGAAATTGCAAGAATGCTTTCGGGTGATGCCGATACTCAAGCGTCACTTGGACACGCAAGGGCAATGCTCGAAAAATACAGCGGAGGATTCTGATGGCAAAAATTTCAGAGGAAACAAGATTACATTTTCAAGAATGTATCCAGCCGTATAAAGACAAAATTACTCAGACTTTGGAAAAGGAAAAGACAATGCGCAATGCCATGCACGATGGAGATCTTGGTGTTGAGTATAAAAAGCTTCTCCTATGCGAAGATATGATTTATGTTGCTTCTCTTTATGTTGCCCAGAACAGCCTTTCACTCAAACTCATGGAAGTAAAAAACAATGATGCTTTGAACGATGCCCGTAAAATGCTTTATAAGGCAATTATCTATCTTGAAGAAATTGTTTCTAACGTAATTGATTGTCCTTATTCAGATCTTATTCCTTATCATGAAAAAATCACAAATGTAAATATTGTTAAAAGATATCTGGTAATCCGCAAACTCGGACTTGAAATTCAAATTCTTAAAGATGCTTTTGGCGATAACTCTAAATGGAAATGGTCTTTTATTGAACTTGAAGGACGCTTTGCCACTGTTGCTAAAAATCTTATAGATATGAAAACTGCCGGAAAAGACTTTTTTGATCCTCGTGCTCAGGATTATGAAACAACAGTTCTTTATGTAAGAATGGTTCAAAAGCTTCTGGATAAATCTGCAAACGGCTACCGTGACCGATACGAGCTTTCTACACGCCGAATTGATGATATGCGTGATGCCATAAAATATCTTCTTGCACTTCGTAAGATGTATATTGTTATTGGTCGTACAAATGAAGCAGAAGAAGTAAAGAAAAAGGCTATGGTCTGGAAAGACAAGATGGATTCAGACCAGAAGAAGGGCTTGAGTAACTAAAAATCATGGACAAGAATCTTATTCTCAAAATATTCGAAGGATTTTCTATTCAGCGGTGGAATGACCTCATACGCCCATTTGATTTAGTCGAAATGGATAAAGCCGGCGAAAAAATGGTCATTGCCTATATGATAGGAAAGTACGAAGAAAAGAAGGGAAACAAAATAAACTGGAAGTGGATGGCCTATGCTTCGCTTTTTGATTTGCTTAAAAAGATTGCCCTTTGCGATATAAAAGCTCCTGTTCAGCAAATCCTTAAGCGGGAGTTTTCCAAGGAATACATGAAACTCAATGAATGGGTTTTGAATCAGTACCGCCAGCTCATTAGTGATGATAAACTCTTTTCTGCTTTTACTATTTATATTGGCCAGAAAGCAGGTTCTTTTGCTTTGCCACACGATTTAAAAACTTCTCTTCGTGTTTATAATGCGGCACATAAGTATTCTACCATGCGGGAACTTGAAATGCTTAGCGTTGTAAATGAAAAAGAGCGCCTTTCAAAAATCGAAAAAGAACTCAAAGCAGACTTGCAGCCATATCTTGATTTAGAAGGCTTACAAAAGCTCATGACCCGCCAGAAGGAATTTGATTTTCTTCTTAAAATTGAACAGCTTAGATTTCAGACAAGATGGAATCAGACACCTAGAGTTCCGGCAACTTCTGTTTTAGGCCACTGCTTTTTTGTTGCAATAATGACTCTTCTTTTAGGACGCGAAACAAATCCTGATATGTGCGAAAAACGTGTAGTTAATAATTATTTCAGCGCACTCTTTCATGACCTTCCCGAATCTGTTACCCGCGATATTATTTCTCCGGTAAAACAGGCAACCGATGCTCTGCCTAATATCGTAAAAAAAATTGAAGATGAAATTGTAAATAAAGAGCTTGTTCCACTTATGGATAAATCTTATGTTGATGAAGTGATTTATTTTACCTCTGATGAATTTTCCGACAGGGTAAAAACGAAGGATGGTAAAATCCAGAAAGTTTCCTGGGATGAATTAAATAATCAGTATAATAAAGACGAATTTTATCCTGTAGATGGAAGACTTGTCCGCATCGCAGACCATCTTTCGGCACTTATGGAGGCCGATATTTCGATAAAACATGGAATTACTTCAAATCATCTTCAGGGTGGAAAAGACGGTATGCTTTCGTTATACAAAGAAAACGAAAGTATCAGCGGAATAAATGTAAACAAATTATTTCATGAACTTGTAAATTAATACAATCGCCATGCCGATAATTAATTTATGAAGTTATCTTTTTTCAAAAAAATCATTTTTATCTGCCTTTTCTTTATAGCTGCAGCCGGATTTCTTGCAGCCGATACAACATATAAAGTTGAAAAAGGCGATACCTTATATTCAATCAGCCGAAAATACCAGATTACTGTTCCTGAATTACGTGCAGCCAACAATCTTTCAGAAAATGATGTAATAAAAGTTGGCCAAAAGCTTAAGATACCTTCTGCCGACATTAGTGCCGCCGCAGCTCTTGCTTCAGATAAAAAAGCAACAACTACTTCAAATGCTTCAATTTCGGCCACAACAAAAACAAAAGAATATACAGTTGTAAAAGGCGATACAATGTATAGCATTTCAAAAAAGCATGGAATGACTCTGGCAGAGTTCATGGCTTTAAATAATCTTGATAATTCCTCTGTCATAAAAGTAGGCCAGAAGCTTAAGATTGCAGTTGCTTCTTCTACAAACCCTTCGACAGGCTCAGGGACCACAGGAAAATCTGATAATAAAGCAGGTGGCACTGAAACTGTCGAAGGACAAACTAAAACAAGCAGTGCTACAACCACAGCCCCCGACACCCGCACATACGGTACAACAGTAACCGCAGATAAAAATACAATCTGGCCTGTAAAAAATCCAACTGTAACCCAGGTAAAAGGAAAGGTTGGAGGAGTACAGCTCAGCGCACAGGTAAACGAACCTGTAGTATGTATCCGCGAAGGAACTGTAATGTATGTTGGAGTTTACCGTGGATTTGGTCAGGTATTATTTGTACAATCAAAAACCGGTGTAATTTATACTTACACCGGTCTTGGTTCTGTGAACGTTAAAAAAGGTGATTATGTAGTCTTTAACCAGCAGTTAGGAACTGCCGGTACAGACCCTATTTCTAAGAAGTCCTGCATAAACTTCATGGTCTTCCAGAATGGTCAACCAATAGATCCGGCAAAGGCTCCTAGAAATTAGTACGTCATTGCAAGCACACCCTGCGTCTCGTCTTTGCGAGCCGCAGGCGAAGCAATCTATTTCGCAGCATCAATAGTTTTCTGAATATCAGCAGCAATACCATCGCAAAGAAGGCCAGCTTTCTTTTTGGCTTCTGCGTACCAGGCGTCTGAACCGTCTCCTGCAGGAATCATTGAGTTGATGTAGAACTTAATCTTTGGTTCAGTTCCTGAAGGACGGGCACTTACAATTGTTCCGCTTTCAAGATAGAACTGGAGAACGTTGCTCTTTGGTAAATCAGGATCATTCATAAGGTCGCGAACCTTGATAACCTTTTCGCCACCTAAAGTTGCAGGTGGGTTAGAGCGAAGGCCTGCCATCATATTCTTCATTGTTTCTACACCGCTCATGCCTGGGAAGTTCTGAGAAATTGCGCGGTCTTCAAAGTAACCGTATTCCTTGTACATGTCGTCAAGGTGTTCAAGAAGGCTCTTGCCCTTGCTGCGCCAGTAGAGAATCATCTCGGCACACATGGCAGCTGCAGAAACTCCGTCCTTGTCCATTACTTCTTTTTCTACCTTGTAGCCGTAGCTTTCTTCAAGACCGAATACATAGGTATAGCTCTTGTCTGCTTCGAACTTGGCTTCGGTATTTGCAATCCACTTAAAGCCTGTAAGACAGTCAAACATCTTTACGCCGTATTTTTTACAGATGTAATCACCGAATGGAGAAGTTACAATTGAGCGGATACATGCAGGATTTGCAGGCATCTTGCCAAGTTCCTTGCGGCTAAGGAAAACGTATTCCATTAAAAGGGCACCCATCTGGTTTCCGCTAAGGAGTACAAAGTTTCCATCCTTATCAGGGAAGGCTGTACCAAAGCGGTCTGCATCCGGGTCAGTTGCCATAAGACCGTCTGCCTTTTCTTTTGTTGCAAGTTCTACTGCCATCTTAAGGGCAGGTTTTTCTTCCGGATTTGGTTTTTCTACAGTAGGGAAGTTTCCGTCCGGGGCGCGCTGTTCCGGTACTGTGATAATGTTCAAGCCAAGGTCTCCAAGAACTTTTTCTACGTGCATTGCACCTGTTCCATGCAGTGGTGTGTAAACAATGCGTACATCCTTTGCCTTTTCCTTGATTAAGTCCGGGCGGAAAAGCTGGGCCTTACACATTTCCCAGAATGGTTCGTCAACTTCTTTGTCTATGATTACAAGCTTGCCTGTAGAAATTGCTTCTACGCGGGTCATTGTCTTAACTTCTTTTACCTTGTTTACTTCTTCGATAATTCCAACGTCATGAGGTTCAATTACCTGGGCACCGTCGTTCCAGTAGGCCTTGTAACCGTTGTACATGCGTGGGTTGTGGCTTGCTGTTACTACAACACCGGTGTCTGCTTTGAGTGTACGGATTGCAAATGAAAGCTCTGGTGTTGGGCGCAGGCTGCTGAATAAGTATGCCTTAATTCCGTTTGCGGCAAAGATGAGGGCTGTTGCTTCTGCAAATACGTCTGAGTTCAGGCGGCTGTCATAAGCAACAACGGCGCTTAAAGTTCCAGCCTTTGCTTTTTCAGGGAAGGCCTTGAGTACATAGTTTGCAAGTCCCTGAGTTGCCATATTTATTTCCAAGGTGTTCATGCGGTTTGTTCCGCCACCCATAATTCCGCGGAGTCCACCTGTACCAAATTCTAGGGTCTGGTAAAAGCGGTCTTCCAGCTCTGTATAGTCTTCTTTTGCAATAAGGTCTTCGATTTCTTTGCGGAATCGTTCGTCCTGTTCTGCAGCAATATAGTCTTTTGCTTTTCGTAAAATTTCGGATTTATCCATTTGTTACTCCTTGTGTATATATTATATTATTTTATGCCTTTTGTCATATATGGATTGCTTCGTCGCTATGCTCCTCGCAATGACGGTACGGTGGGGCCCTTCGACAAGCTCAGGGACCGCGTATGCCTTCACTCAGGGACCGCGTTGCCTTCGTCATTGCGAGCCCGAAGGGCGTGGCAATCCACATACATGTTTACACATCCGCCTTACCAATTAGCTCCGTCTCCCAGGCAAGCAATGCCTTTTCCTCTTCTGCCTTATCTCCCCGCACATCACACATAATGCGGAAAACAGGCTCCGTACCGCTGCCACGCATCCAGATAAAGGCAAGAGGCGAACCTCCTTCATCCTTAAAGATGATCTTTAATCCCCCTTTACCGGATTCTGACCAGTCGCTTACGCCACAAGTTTCCACAGTTCCTTTTGTAATAACTGCTTCGTAGCTGTAGATGCCGTAATCTTTTTGGAGCTGGTCGGCACGTTTCTTCCAATCTTCTTCAAATGCCTTCTGGAACTTTGCCTTGAGGTCTGCATGGTCTGTATTTTTTACATGCAATACCGCTCTTGGTTCGCTAACTCCAGTTGTAGTATAGACTGGCAGGCTTTCCAAAACATCAGTTAAAGTAAAATCAGGATTATACTCAATGCCTGCTTTTTTACACCAGATTTCGTACAGGCCATCTTCACGCATCATAAGTAATTTGATAATTGCAAAAACTGTGTTCAGAGGGTCGCGTACGCTGGCAGGATGTGTAATTGTACCACCATTTGAACCTTCTCCAAGAATACGCACATTCCAGCCTTCCGCACGTTTTTCACGGGCAAGGTTTACAACATTTGCTTCTCCAACTTCGGCACGGAAAACCTTTGCTCCAAGAATACGGCAGATTTCATCAATTCTCATGGAAGTAGGGCAGTTTACGCACACCGCAGGCTTAAAGGCAGGATCTGCTCCATTTTTCCATATACTGTAGGTTAATTCTGCCAGCACAGAAAGACTGAAAACTTCCTGAGCCTTAAGAATTACAGCCTTGCCAAGCTTCTGGTCCCAGTAAACAATATTACCCCGGTCACCATCGCAGTCAGGCATATAGCCAAGCAGGGCATTGCATCCCTTATTGTGGCGGTGCAGATCTTCCATTCCCTGGGCAACGTAAACAAGATTTTCTGCTTCAGGGATAATTTCGTGTGCAATCTGGTCTTCATTTAAAGAGTAAAAATCAATTCCGTGGGTTGTAAAAAATTCTTTATCTATACAAAGGGCACGGGAGCTTCCGTTAAAGTCACAGACAACTCCAAAGCCTTTGGCACGAATCTGGCCATCCAGCATTTCAAAAAAGTCTTTCTGATGTTCTTTATTTTCGCTGTCGGTAATTGTCTGGCAGATAAAATCTTCGTAGGCACGCAGGGCATTAAACTTGGAGCTTTTCTGATTCTGAAAAACTTCATTCAAAGCCATGGAAGAGCAGGCATAAGAGTCTTTTACAAGTTTGTCTAATGCAGCATCATCTTCAATAAGGGCAAGAAACTTTTCGGTAACCTTGGCATTTTCCTTGGCTTCAAGAACTCCGCCGTTATTTGTACCGAATTTAATTCCGTTATGACCAATTGGATTGTGGCTTGCAGAAATATAAATAAAACCATCCAGTTTTTTTGCATAAGCCATAATCTCGGGAGCAGAGGTAATTCCCGAATATTGAACAAGAGCTCCCTTTGCAACCAGTGTATGAAGCATAGCACCTGCAATCTGGCTACCTGTAGGTCTTGAATCATTGCCCAAAGCAATAACCGGGTATTTCTGTCCGCTAACCTGGACTAAATAATCAAAAAAAACAGAAGCTGCAGCCATGCTAAGGGCTGTATCTTCTTTGCTGATATCCGGTGAATTTGACTGTTCATCCCCATCAATAGCAAAAACCTTGCGCCATCCGCTGGCAGAAAGAATCATATTGTGTTTCATATTATTATTTTATCACCAAACTTCGAAATTCTCAAATAAATAGAGTTTATACTATTAATATATTGAAATTACATAATTCTGCTGTTTGATTTTTCCAAGGTAGTTTTGAACAGTAAGTCCCAGAGTTGAACGACCAGGAGTAAGCATCATTTCACCTAAAAGAAGCAGGTTTTCATCAGGATAAAGACTTAGAGAATCGTATTTCTTTTTTCCAATAAGATATAATTTGCCGTTTTCCTGGCCAACTGTATCAAAAGCAATTTCATCAACCACAACACCATTAATAGTAACAGTTGTTTTGTAAGGGGCAGCAATTTTATTTCGTGTCTGAAAAACTTTATATAAGCCGGATGGATAAACTTTATTTTCACGGATATCAAAAAGTTTCCCATCTTTGTTCTGAAGCATAATGCCTGTCATTGTAAATTCAATTTCGTTTTCGGCGCGCGGTAAAAGGATTTTGGGATTAATAGCAGCTGATTTTTGTAAATCGATAATCTGAAACTCAAGGTTACTGCGTGTTTCCTGCCAGCCTGAATTCCCTGTCTGGGCAATTATCTGGCCTTCTTTCAAAAGCGATTTATCTTCTATATTTTCTTCTACAGATTCGCCGTCAAGATTTGCATAAACCGAAATCAAATCATCATCATGGCAAAGAATTACACAGTTACCGAGTGTTGAAGGAAAAAACTCCGAATCATCAGAAACATCAGACATTACAATGAGAATTTTTCCGTCCTTCATTGCTTTTACTTCTGCAGGATCAGAAAAAACAAGAGAAGTGCTTATTCTGCCAGAGACATTCTGACCAAAATATGAATTAAAGGCATCATTATTAAAATCTTCCTGCGGCCATTCAACTGCAAAAAGCGTGTTACTAAATGCAAGTATCAAGGAGAAGGCAATTATAAATACATTAAAACTCTTTTTCATAACTCTACTCCTTAGAAATCTTAACTTTTGAAATTGAAGTATCCTGTCCAATATAGAGATTGTTGTTGCAGGTTTTTATAAAGGCTGTATCTGCAGTAAATGAGAATGAGCCTTGAAGGGTATCTGTTTTTTCAATTATGTAAACAGTATATTCATTGCCTTTTTTACCAAGAACAAAAATCAGCGAGTCTGTTTCTTCAATTGCAATTACAGATTTGTCGATTTTTATGCTTGTATTTTTTTGATTTTCGATATTATAAATGCCAAGATTGTTTTCATAATTGTAAAGAATGCGTTTATCGTTATCGCAGAATCTTACAACTGAACGCTGCTTCATGTCGGAATCAAGAAAGTTGTGGAATATGATTTTTGGTTGTGAACCTTCATTTTTTGTAAGTACAAAGCGCTGCTTGTCATGGCCCGAAACCGATGCAATATAAGTTCCGTCAGAAGAAACATCAAGTCCAAAAATAACTTTATAATCGCTGCCACCAGGATTAAAGGCTATTGTTTCAAGACCTGTTTCATTATCAAAAATCTTTATTGTGCCGTCTGCATAACCCGATGCTGTATAAAGGGATTTTGAACTGAAGGCTGTTATCGGAATTGTATTTTCATTAGTCCAGATAACCTTACCTTGAGGATTACATTTTGCAAAAGAGCCGCCACCCGGTAAAAAGATGTATATTCTATCTTCTTCAAAGAAGGGGAAGCCTGAAGCTTCAAAAGTTCCCTGTTCTGAATTAGTTTTATTAAAAAATTGAATATGAAGGTCATCAGTATTGTAAATTGCGTAATATTCAGAAGAAATAGAAGCCTTAGAAGGGAAGGTTTTGAAAGTAGTAATCTGTCCGTCTTCTGTAAAATAGCCGATTGATTGTCCAAGCTTAAAATAAATCTGCTGAGTTTCTAAAGGAACATTCTGAACGGTAGGGGTAGAAATGCTTTTTCGCCATTCCGGAGTAAAATGATACTCCTTTCCAAGCGGCTTTGCCGCCAAAATTATATATATAACAATAAAAAATATCGCAAGCAGGATAAATACATGTATATGTTTTTTGGTTTTCATATTAAATACATAATATTGTATAAAACGTAAAATTTCAACATAACATATTTTGCCAATATGTATTATTGAATGCACTTGAAAAATATATGCTACGGAGTGGGAAAGAACAGCCGGCTGCATCTGAACTTCTTTGGCGCTTAGCCACAAAAGAAATTCGAGGATTTGCGCAGCAAACCGCAGAATTTCTTCCAAAAAAAGGCTCAGCGAGCAGCCGGTTGTACTTTCCCACGGGAGTAGCATATATTTTTCCTTTAAAATGTATACATATTGACAAAATATGTTATAATATGCAAAATATTACATAGTTTTCATACAAATATTATAAAAAAGTAGCAAAGGGGCTTAAAAATGACTGATGACATTCTTACAATTGAAGAAGTAGCAAAATACCTTCGAGTATCTGACAGAACTGTTTACGACTGGGCACAAAAAGGCGAAATCCCTGCAGGAAAAATTGGAACTGTATGGCGTTTTAAGAAATCAGAAGTAGAAAATTGGGTAAATGCTAAGCTTTCATCAAGTTCATTCAGCCAGAACGATTCAGAAATCCAGATTAAAAATATCCTTTCACCGGATAGAATTGTTTTTATAAATCACAGCACAAAGCATGATGCAATAGTTCAGCTCTCACAAGTACTTGCAACCGCTCCTCAGATTAAAAATGCCTCTGAACTTACTGCAGAAATCCTCAAGCGCGAAGAATTAATGTCTACAGCAATTGGAAAGGGTATTGCAATTCCTCACGTGCGTCTTTCTTCTGTAACAGATTTAGTTATGGCTGTAGGAGTTTGCCGCAAGCCTGTTACCGATTATCAGACAATTGATGATACTCCGGTTGATCTGCTCTTTATGATTGCTGCCGCATACAATCAGCATTCACTTTATCTTAAGACAATTTCTCATTTCTGCGGAAAACTCAAGCAGGATGGTCTTCACGAAAGCATTGTTAGTGCAAAAGACGCAAACGAAGTATTTGGATTACTTTCGTAAAGTTTTAAGGTAATATTACAGGAATCCATTTTTTTCTGTCTGAATGTTCCTGGGCAATTGTTCCCCAGGTTACTTTTGCAGTGGTTTCTCCCATTAAGAATTCTCTGCCAGTTCCTTCAACTTCATATTTTTGTCCTGGAGCCGGATTTTCAAAGGTTGTCATTGCATGTGAATATTCTCTTGAAACAAGCATAAAGGATTCAAGGCCTGCAGCACGCAGTAAAACGCATACAAGCATACTTCTGGAATCACAATCATTTCCTTTTCCACATAATACTGCAGGCAGATTTGTAAAATCGGTATTAGATGCTTTTTCGTTGTCTCTTTTATATTGAAAACCCTGGACCCAGGAAAGAATTGTCTGGGCGTATTCCAGATTAGGATTTACAGGATTTTTTCGTTCACATTGAGGATAGAGTTGAGAAATAACATCGTATGAAACCTGGGCAAGGCGGCCATAAGAATCGCGATAAACCATTCTGTAATAGCGCTGCCAGGCTTCCTTCCAGAGATTATGCTTTTCATAAAGCAGAAGAACCGCATATTCCATTTCAAGAACAAACTGAGCTGCATCAATATCGCAATTGTCTATGTAAGTTTGAACTACTTTACCGTCAATATTAAGCTTTATATTTTTCTTTCCTTCGTAAGGATATGCATAAGAGGCTATGATTCCCGGAAAGCAATAATAGTTTTCATCAGTACAGAGGGAATTTAAAATTGACATAATAAATTGATTGCAGCTCTGACGTTTATCTGCAGGAGCATAAGCAAAAAGTGCTACGTAGGCGTTTTCTTTTTGAAGTGGGGCACATACAGCCCAGCCTGAATATTTAGTTTCAAGAGTCATGGAAAAATCTGAAATGGCACATTCAGGAGAATTATTCCAGGCAAAGGTATCTATTTCCATGGCAGCGCTAAGATTTTTTAAAGCTCTATCCAAAACCTTAGAAGAGGAATCATAACCGGGATGATCATAAATCTTAATTATAAATTGAACCGGATTATTAGGATGAATAAAATGATAAGACAGCTGGTCATCAGAAACTTCATTAAGCATAAAACCTTCGGGTATATCAAGAGAGTAGTTATATACTGAGTCTGAAACTGTTTCTGCAAAAATATGGGCACTTGAAAATATAGAAAATACAAGTAAAGACGCTGTAAGGATTTTTTTAATTTTTGAAATGCAACTTGTCATTTTATAAAACCTCGATTATATTGTTAAAAATGAATCCTATTCCAATTATATATCAAAATCAAGAAATTTTCATCATAAATAAAAAAGCAGGTATGCCGGTTCAGGGGGGCGAAAAAATTGCCCATTCTCTTGATGAAGAACTTGCAAAACAGGTTGGTCAGAAGGTATATCTTGTTCACAGACTCGATAAAGATACATCTGGACTGATGATTGTTGCTAAAAGTCCTCAGGCCGCTAATAAGTGGACAAAGTTAATTGGAAGTAAGGAAGTTAAAAAAGAATATATTGCCATTTGTGCCGGAAGCCTTAAAGAAAAAAAAGGGGAGATTTCTGAAGATATTATTCAGCATGGACAGATTAAAAGGGCTGTAACTCATTATCAGGTAGAAAAAGAATGGACAATCGAAAGGGAAGGTGAAGAAGCTATTCCAATGTGCCTGATTCGTCTTCTCCTTGAAACAGGCCGTATGCACCAGATTCGCATTCATCTTGCAAAACAGGGTTGTCCTATAGCAGGAGATGATCAGCATGGGAACTTTAAATTGAACAAAGTTTTGCGAAAAGCAGCCGGCATAAAAAATCTTCAATTGTATTCAGTAAAATTAGTTTTACCATTAAATGGTAAAATGCAAACATTTATTAACGATGGGGTTTTAGGGGCAGAGCCCCTAGGTGAGGGGGTAGCGAACAACGAAGTGTGAGCGAGGGGGAGACTTCCCCCTTTGACTATTTGCTATTCCCTATTTACTATTCCATGATTACCCGATAAAATAAAAGTATGTTCGACGTAAAAGATTCAGATTTTTTCGATATGGAAGATGATGCCTTTGATACAATTGTAGAAGACGACATCAGTTTTAACGGCAGCATTAAAATGCAGAAGCCTTTCTTAATTCGTGGAAAAATCACAGGAAAAATTGAAACTCAAAGTGATCTTGTTATAGATACAAATGCAGTTGTTGAAGCAGATATAAAAGCAGATAGAGTTCTTATTCGTGGAAAAGTTAAAGGAAATGTACACGGTGAAAAACTCATTTTTGTTACATCATCCGGTTCTCTTGATGGTGATATCATAACACAAAAAGTCGTTCTTGAACCGGGAAGTGATTTTTCCGGCAAGTGTACAATGGTGAAAAAATAAAATGAAAAAAGCAGCACTTTCAATTTTTGTATTATTGTTAATTCAGACTAACTCTCTTTTTGCACAGGCACAGCAGAAGGATGCTCTTGTTCTTTATCACAATGGAAAATATAAGGAATCTGTTCAGGTATGTGAAGAAGAACTCAAAGAAAACCCAAACAGAATTGACTCTTATGTAGTAATGTGCTGGTCTTTAGTAAAAAATAAACAGTATGCCGAAGCAGAACAGCGTGCAACAGAAGGTCTTTTAATTAGTGCCTACGACCTTCGTCTTATTGAGATTCTTGGAGAAGCCCGCTATTACCTTGGAAAGAATAACGGAGCTATGGAACAGTTCCAGAAATATGTTGCAGGTGCAAACGAAAGCAGTTCACGTCTGGGAACCGCATATTATTTTATGGGTGAAATTTACATCCGCCAGGGAAGATATCAGCATGCAGATATTTCTCTTTCATCTGCTGTAAAAAAAGAACCTTTGATTGATACCTGGTGGATTCGTCTTGGTTACGCAAGAGAAATGGCAGGTAATTATCTTGAAGCGCTTGAAGCTTATGATGAGGCTTTAAGATTAAATTCTTCGTCGGTTGATGCTTCTCGTGGTAGAGATCGTGTTAAAGATAAGATTAAATAAGTGTGTACTGTAAGAATAGAAACACTGGGTTGTCGTCTTAATCAAATCGAAAGCGAATCGGCCGCACAACTTTTTATTGAATCCGGTTTTAAAGTACTTTTCTCAATTAGTGAAGAGGATGATAATACCCGTCTTGTTATTATTAACACATGTGCTGTAACTCAAAAAGCAGAACAAAAGGCCAGAAGAATTTTCAGACTTGTATTAAAAAATTATAAAAATGCAGTAGTGCTTATTACAGGCTGCTATGCCCAGCTTTCAAAAAATCAGATTGAAAAAATGGATGAACGCATTGCAGTTTTGGGCGGCCAGATAAAAAGCCGCATTGCAAGACTTCCTGATTTATTAAAAAATAATACGTATACCCCTGCTGATTTTGCGGCAATTGTAAAAAAAGAGCTTTGTAATAGTCCGGCAATAAAACCTGGTTTTCCTGAAGATTCTTTTAAGTTTGCAGCAAGTAATTTACAGGCTCATTCCAGGGCCAGCCTTAAAATTCAGGATGGCTGTAATAACAATTGTGCTTTCTGTACAATTCATATAGCCCGTGGTCACAGTGTTTCGCTTGATGTAAAGTCTGCTTTAGAAAGAGTGCTTGCATTAGAAAATCAGGGCTATGATGAAGTTGTGCTTACTACAATTAATATTGCTCAATATAAAGGATTGTTTATTGATGAAAAGGGAGTAGAGCAGTATTTTGATTTTTCGGCTTTACTAAAATATCTTTTGGATGCTACAAAAAAAATCAATTTCCGCATTTCAAGTTTGTATCCCGAAATTGTAAATGATGATTTTTGCAAGGTTATAAAAGATTCTAGAGTACGTCCGCATTTTCATATTTCGGTTCAAAGTGGCAGCAATAAAATTTTACAGTTGATGAACAGAAAATATAAGAGGGAAGATGTTTTGAAGGCCTGTAAAAATCTTAGAGCCTCAAAGCCCGGATGTTTTTTAGCCTGCGATATTATTACAGGTTTTCCCGGAGAAAGCCATGAAGATTTTGAAGAGACAATGGATCTGTGCCGCCAATGTGATTTTACATGGGTACACACTTTTCCATTTTCTGCCAGACCCGGAACCCCCGCCTTTGACATGAAACCAAAAATCCCCCAGTCAGTTTCACAGAAGCGCGCACACGAATTGAATGATTGGGCTGTAAGTCAAAAAATAAAATATATTAAATCTTTTATCGGCAAACCTTTATCTGCCATAATCGAAAAAGAACAGCCATCTTCTACCAATACAAATTTTATATACAACTGTATGACCGAAAATTTCATCCACTGCCAGATCACGTCCCCAAACCCTTTGAAGGAAAGTAAAGAGTACAAAATCACCATTACTGATGTATTACTCGAAAACATTCATAAGGGTGGAGAAATAGAAGCAACTGCTCTTGTTGAAGTCTGAAAAAATGCGGAGCGGAGGTTCATGTTTTGCGGAACGTCCTCTTCTTTTAGTGGAGCAAAACATGGTTCTCCGCGTGAGCATTTTTTTCACACATACAAAAATGTGCAATTGTATTATTTCCCGCAATTCATTATAATATTTATTCAAAAATACAATACATATATGGTGAATTTGGTTGTATTTTAAGGAGTTAAATTATGGCAGTTAATGAAAAATTGCAAATCATCAGGCACTCATGTGCACACGTAATGGCGGAAGCAATCTTAAAGATTTATCCGGGAACAAAAATTGCTATTGGTCCAGCTATCGACAATGGCTTTTATTATGACTTTGATTTCCCGACAACCACCAAATTCACCGAAACAGATTTCCCTGCAGTAGAAAAAGAAATGCGCCGCATTCTTGCAGGCAATCATGACTTTGTACGCAAGGAAGTTTCTAAAGAAGAAGCTCTTAAACTTTTTGCAGACCAACCATATAAGGTAGAACTTATAAATGATCTTCCTGCAGATGCAGTTATTACAACTTACGAGCAGGATGGCTTTATGGATTTATGCCGTGGTCCTCACGTTGCAAATACAAAAGAAATTAATGGACAGGCCTTCAAACTTGATAAGGTTGCCGGCGCCTACTGGCGTGGAGATTCAAGCCGTCCAATGCTTACTCGTGTATATGCAGTTTGTTTTGAAAAACCAAATGATCTTCAGGATTACATCAAGATGATGGAAGAAGCCGAAAAACGTGACCACCGTAAAATCGGTCAGGAAATGGATTTGTTCCATCTTGATCCGGAAGACCCGGGTCAGATTTTCTGGCATCCAAACGGCTGGACTGTTTATACAGTTATGCAGGATTATATGCGCAAGATGGTTCGTCGCGACGGATATCAGGAAGTTAACACTCCTGCTATCATGCCAAAATCTTTGTGGGAACGTTCAGGTCACTGGGGTCACTACCAGCAGAATATGTTTATCACAGAAAGTGAAAAGCGTATGTTTGCTATTAAGCCTATGAACTGTCCTGGAGCCCTTGAGATTTTTAAGAGCCGCCAGCGTTCTTATAAAGATCTTCCTCTTCGTCTTGCAGAGTTTGGACATGATGTACGAAATGAACCAAGTGGAACTCTTCATGGAGTAATGCGTGTACGCGGCTTTGTTCAGGATGATGCACATATTCTTTGTACAGAAGATCAGCTTGGTGCAGAAGTAGCAAAATTCTGTAAGCTTTTGAAGAATGTATATCACGACTTTGGTTTTAATGACCTTGTTGTAAAGTTCTCTACAATGCCTGAAGATCACGTTGGTGACCTTGCAACCTGGGAAAGGGCCGAAAAACAGCTTAGCGATGCTTGTCACGAAGCAGGACTTGAATATGAAATTCAGCCGGGTGAGGGTGCCTTCTACGGTCCAAAGCTTGAGTTTAAGCTTTATGACTGTATTGGCCGCGAATGGCAGTGTGGTACTATTCAGGTAGACTATCAGCTTCCAAGTGCAGAACGCCTTGATGCAACCTACATTGGTGCCGATAATCAGAAGCACCATCCGGTAATGCTTCACCGCGCTATTCTGGGCTCTTTTGAACGCTTCTTGGGCATTCTTATAGAAAACTTTGCAGGCGCTTTCCCAACCTGGCTTGCTTTTGAACAGGTTGCAGTTGTACCTATCAGCAGCGACTTTGATGATTATGCAAAAGAGATTAATGATGCACTTCTTGCTCATGATATCCGTTCAAATGCATATCTTGAAGATGAGAATATGAAGGCTAAGATTAAGCGTATTTCACAGGAACACAAAACTCCATATATCCTCGTAGTAGGCCAGAAAGAAAAGGACGAAGGCACCGTATGTGTCCGCTACCGCTACTCCAGCCAGAAGCCACAGGAAACAATGAAGCTCGATGACTTCATCTCCTATGTAGAGGATAAAGTGAATACACACTTTATCGGGATATAGTTTAGATAATATATAATAAATATATTTAATCAGTTCCTGACAGAATTGATTAAAAAAATCCCAAGCACGGAGTAAAAAAAGACCTTGTGCAACGCCTTTTGTTGCGCGAGGGCTTTTTTTACGGGAGTGTCCGGTATTTTTTTTATAAAAAGACCTGTTAAGCTATTGAACAAAAATGTGATTTAGTATATATTATATTAACCAACGGGCAATAGCGCAGCTGGTAGCGCGTCTGGTTTGGGACCAGGATGTCGGGGGTTCAAATCCCTCTTGCCCGATAAAGCTCACCGAATAGGTGAGCTTTTTTATTTAACTTATGGCACTGGGCCCCCGACATCCTGTCAGGCCTCGCTCGCTTCCGCTCACTCGGAGCGCTTGGTCGGAGAATCCTAAAAAATTGCTGGCGCAATTTTTTTTAACGGATTTCCGATTTAGCGCATGTCGGCCTCGCTCGCAAGTCTCGCTCGGAGCCTTTTTAAAGGTAAATCCTAAAAAATTGTGCTCTCGCACAATTTTTTTTAACGGATTTCCAATAAGAGGCAGGTTCAAATCCCTCTTGCCCGAGGCCTTCAGTATCAGTGAATATTTGTTTTAGTGGAAACGAGATTTGGGGGCTGGCCGCCCCCTTGCCCCCTGCTACCTGCTAACTGCTAACTGCTTTCTTTTTACTCTGTTATTTCGTAATTGTTTTGTTTGAAGCTTTCGGTGACGGCTATGGTTTTTTCTTTGATGGTTAGGAATTCGGTGGCTATGATGGGGTCGAAGTGGGTACCGGCGTCGGTGGTGATTATGGCGAAGGCTTCTTCGTAAGACATTGGGGATTTGTACACTCTTGGAGAGACTAGGGCATCGAAAACATCGGCAACGGCCATGATTCGGGCGCATAGAGGAATTTTATCTCCTTTGAGGCCGAGAGGGTAGCCGGAGCCATCCCATTTTTCGTGATGATAGGTGGCGATGTTGGCTGTGATTTGAATGTATTCGGTAGATTCATAACCATCTAAAATTTCATGTACAATTCTTCCGCCTTCCGAAGTATGTTTTTTCATAAGTTCAAATTCTTCCGGTGTAAAACGTCCAGGCTTTTTTAAAACTGAATCTGCTACAACAATTTTTCCAATGTCATGCATTGGAGCTGCGCGTTTTAAAAATCTTATATAGCGGGGGGTAATTGTTTCGGGATATCTGTTGTTTTTCATAAGCTGAACTGCAATAAGTTCAACATAGGCTCTTGTTCTTCTTACATGTTCACCGGTATCTGCATCACGGTTTTCAACAAGGTTCGAAAGACTTTCAATTGTGTGATTCTGCATCTTGATAACTTCGAGCTTTATATTTTGCGCCTCATGTACCTGGCGGATAAGTTCAACTTCTTTTTCACTTAGCTGCGATTCTGTGCTGTCAAGAGTTTGTTCCAGATTTCTGTTAGCCTCAATAAACATTATCAGAAAGGCAATGGTATAACCTGTGTTTACAAGAGAAATTCCATAATATAAAAGTTGGATTATCTGGAGAATCTGAGGGAAAATTAAAAAACTTAAAATTGGAAAAACTTTATCTCGATGAATTGTTTTTCTGTTGATAATCATATAGGCAAAGCAATGAAAATATAAAAGAGTATCAAGGATTATTGGAATTATAAAAAAATGTCCTCTTGTATAAATATTATTTGCATCAATGCTGTAAAGTATACCAAAGAAGGGTGTGAGCAAAAGTGTTATATAATATATAACTGCACTAACAATTAAAGAGATTTTGACTACTTTACTGTATTTGTCTTTATTAAGGGAATTGATAATATAAAAGCCTGAACAGAATATAATTCCAAATGTCATTATATAAAAAATGAACATTGCAATTGGCAGGATAATAAAATTGTGAGGGTTTGCATTTCCCTCAAAAATCCAGGTAAAAATATCTGCAAGAGACATAATGATATTTGCACTTATCATTAAAAGAAACCAGATTCGGACTTTGCGTTTTATTACATGTCGAATAATTGTTGATATGATTAATATAATACCAAGAACGGCATTATATATATCTAAAGTGATATTCGCAATTATTAACATATCTTTTGACATTTTTTTACTTTTCGCTCTACTTAATATTTTACTATAAAAATGCCAAAAAACAACTTTTTTTTAATAAAGTAATTAAGTAAAAAAAAAGGACCTGACGCTTTAAACATCAGATCCTTTTATAGTTCAGTTTTTACACTGAATTAATTATTCAGCTTTTTTTGCCTGTTTTGCGAAAGTCTGAACACCTTCAACAACAAGAATCACTGCAAGAACAGTCATTGCCAAAGCAAAAATCAGCTGGAACCAGTTGCCCCAGAAGAAGGCACCCTGAGCACCTGTAGCCATTGCCTTAATCTTGTTGATGATTGTCATAACAAGAGAAGTCAATGTGGCAGCAAGCATAAAGATCATTGGAATGAAGAACATCTTGTTGTTCTTTCCTGCGTTTCCAAGCCATGCAGCAACTGCCATCAAAGCAATACCTGCAAGGAGCTGGTTGGCAGCACCAAAGAGTCCCCAGATTGCGCTAAGCTTAAGTCCACCAAGAATACAACCAATCACTACCATGATAGCTGTACCAAAGAGTGGGTTTGCAAGAAGCTTACGGATTCCCTTAGCATCTTTCCATGTAGCTTCGTCTTCTTTAAGAAAGAGTTCACTGAACATAAAGCGGCTCAAACGTGTACCTGTATCAAGAGAAGTCAAAGCAAATACAGAAACTGCAAGAGTAAGCAAAGCAAAGATTGTGTTGTAAACTGTAGAACCTTCTTTTCCAAAAAGAACTGCAAGACCGGCACCAAAGGCTGCAGAAGGAGAACCAAATCCGCCTGCCTTATATTTTTCGAATACCATACCAACAGCAATCAAAGAAATAATACCAAGGGCAGATTCAATAAGCATTGAACCATAACCAATAGCCTTAGCATTCTTTTCGTTATCAAGCTGTTTAGAAGAAGTACCTGTAGAAATCAATGAGTGGAAACCAGAACATGCACCACAAGCTACTGTAATAAAGAGGGCAGGGAACATTGTTCCAATACCGGTTTTCCATCCTGTAAAGGCTGGAATATTAAAGGTAGCGTTACCAGTGAAAGCTGAACCAACAATACCGATGATTGCGAGTAACATCATAGCATAAAGAAGGAATGATGAAAGATAATCACGTGGCTGCAGCAAAATCCATACAGGAACAAGAGATGCAACGGCAATATAAATACCAATGAATACAATCCATGCAGTACGTGTCATTGCAAAACCAACTTTCAAACCAATGATAGTGATAGCAACAATTCCAACAATACCAATGATTGTAGCAGGAAGAGTCTTAAGACCACACTTGTTTGTAAGAATACCATATACTACAGCAAGAACAATAAAGAGGAGCGAAATCATAGCTGTTGACTGAGCACCTGTTGGGTTTGTTACAAAGCCAAATGTTTTTGCAGCATCTGAAGCTGTAAAGAAGGTACCTGCAACTACGTTTACAAATGAAGCAATTACAAGAATAAGGACGAGGAGGGCAAAAATAATGAAAAGCTTTTTTGCTCTTGAACCCATAGAATCCTTAATAATTTCTCCTACAGATTTTCCGTCGTGGCGGATAGAAGCAAAGAGAGAACCAAAATCCTGAAGTCCACCAAAGAAAATTCCTCCAACTACACACCAGAGGAATACCGGAACCCAACCAAATACGGCAGCCTGAATAGGACCGTTAATTGGACCAGCTCCTGCAATTGATGAGAAGTGGTGTCCCATCAGTACGGCAGGTTTTGCCGGAACATAATCAACGCCGTCTTGTTTTTCAAAGGCAGGTGTTTTCTTTGTAGGGTCAATGCCCCACTGCTTTGCAAGCCATGAGCCGTAAACTACATAGCCGATTACAAGCAAAGCGATCGCAGCAAGAATGATTAATAATGCTGTCATTTTTTCCTCCAAAAAAATTATTTTTGAAATATATTTTTTTCAATCAGCTTACGGTAATCTTTACCAAGTCTGTTGAAATAAATAATCTGTGTTTCAAGATCCACTACCACAAGCTTAAAATTGCTCCAGCCGTGAAAACTGAATTTATATGATTTATAAAACTTTGTTTTTTTGATTTGTTTTATAAGCTGATTTTTGTCTTCTGCTAAAGTGTCTGCAAAAATGATTAGTGTAATGTCTGAATTCCTGTGACCGTTATAAGGCTTTACTTTTGAAAGTCCCTCTTCCCAGGCCTGTTTTGAAAAATCTTCTAAGACTTCTTTTGTAAGGGAGGCTGTTGTGGCAAAATAAACAAATTCATTTGAATCAATGTCTGCAATATGAGCTGAACGGACAAGAAAGTATTGTTCGTTATGAGAACGAAATTCCGCCTGAGCACAAAATGGCGGTTCTGAATCTTTGTTAACTGTGTAATACCGCTCAAAAGCCGGCAGTATTTTTTCAAGCGCTTGGGAAGTCTCCATAGCAAACACCTTTATAATATAAATAGTATATTCCTCGTTTTATTAAGTGTCAATAAAAAAATGAAGTATTTTTAAAGTATGGGGCAGTGTTATATAAATTATAAAACATAGGAAAATAATAAGAATAAGTCCGAAAAAAAAGCGGAGCGCAGGTTCGTGTTTTGTGAAGCGTCCTCTTCGTTCAGCGGAACAAAACACGGTTCTGCGCGTGAGCTTTTTTTTCATACCTATATTAGTAGTAGATTATGGATGTTTTATAGTTTATAATAAATCCAGGAGTTATAAAAAATGTATTATTTAACATATGTCGTTTACGCACTTATTCTTTTTCTTTTAATCTGGGGTGGAAAGTTCGCAGGTTTTAAGAATACACACTTTCACCTGGATTCATCTTCGCTCGAAGTAATGAAATCTCTGCGCGGTTTTTCTGCAATAGGTGTAATTCTTCATCACATATCACAGGAGGGGGCCTTCCAGCGTGCAAACATGACTGGCAGAACCTGGGTCCCAGGAGAATTAAACATATTTGTAAACGCAGGATATCTTTTTGTAGGAATATTCTTTTTCTGTTCAGGCTACGGCCTCATAAAAAGCTATGATTCAAAAGCAGATTATCTTGATGGTTTTATGAAAAAACGAGTTGTTAAAACTCTTGTAATTCCTTTTTATGTAAATGTCCTTTTTTATGCTCTTTATCATCTTATCAAAGGGACCCGCATGCCTCTTGCCCACTGGATTACAAATTTCCTGGGCCTTACTCTTATGAATGAATATGCCTGGTATCCCATTGTAGCTGTTCTTTTATATATTGCCTTTTATATTTTCTTTAAGAATATTAAAAATCAAAAAGTCTGTTTTTCGTTAATGGCACTTGTGATTTTTTTAATGGGAGTATTCTTCTGTGTAACAGGACATTTTGCATGGTGGGCCGGACCTAAAAACTGGTGGCTTAAAGGAATGCAGAACGCAGCCTGGTGGAAACAGCAGGGAATCATCTGGTTCTTTGGAGAGTGGTGGGTTAATTCAGCCCCAGCAATGCTTGCCGGTATGATTTTTGCCCGCAAAGAAGAAAAAATCCGCGAATGGTTTAAAAACTTTTATTGGTTAAAACTGATTGCAGTAATAATTCTTGTTTTTGCATCAATGAGTCTTTCTATTTTTGGACAGATGAAGTTTGGTTACTGGACAGAATGGAGTGGAAACGGCCCAGATATCCTTAAAAAGTTTATAACTTATCTTTGCCAGTTCCCGTCAGCAGTTATGCTTGCAATTTTCTTCTTTGTAATCATGCTCAAGTATTATGTTGTAAATCCTGTAAGCCGATTTTTTGGAAATATATCACTAGAAACCTATATGATGAATCTTATTGCAATTGAAAGCTTCAGATTCCTTTTATACGCAAAGTATGGTCAGCCAATATCAAAACCATGGCATTATAACCTTGCAATATACTTTGTGTCTGTATTTGCCGCTACAATAGTGCTTGCTTTAATTTATAAACTTGCAAATAAAGGGGTATTAAAATTATTCTTCAAAGAAAAGCCAAAGGATTCTGTAAAGCAAAATGAAACTGTTTAAAAAAGAACCTGAATTCTATAAGACAGTTTTTAGTCTTGCTTTACCAATTGCTCTTCAAAGTCTCATCACCATTGGTGTAAATATGCTCGACACAATTATGGTCGGTGAGCTTGGAGAAAAAGCCTTATCTTCAACTTCGCTTGCAAATTCATTTATAAGCATCTATCACATTTTTTGCATGGGGCTTGGAATGGGGGCCTCTGTTCTTGTTTCCCGCTTCTGGGGAATGAAAACTGCCCATCACGATGAAGAAAATGCCTGTCTTGCACTTAAGCAGACTGTATGTTTAATGCTCAGGCTTACACTTTCTCTTGCAAGTCTGTTTGCGCTCATAACTTTAATAATGCCAGAAACTCTTATGCGAATGTATACAGATGATCGGGAAATTATTGAACTTGGTGCGGTCTATTTTAAATGGTCCATTGTTACGTATTTCTTTTTAGGATCATCACTTGTTACAACAATTGTTCTTCGCAGTGTAGGGCAGGTAAGATTACCTCTTTTTGTTTCTATAGGCGCTTTTTTTATAAATCTGCTTGCAAACTATGCTTTTATTTTTGGAAAGCTGGGGATGCCAAGAATGGAAGTAGCAGGAGCAGCGCTTGGAACTCTTATTGCCCGTCTTTTTGAAGCCGGAATGATTTTAGGTTACCTTTTTATCCGTGATAAAAAAATCCTTTTCCGCCTGCGTGATATTTTTATGAAAACAGGCTCCCTGCTTGGAGAATATATACGCATAAGCATTCCGGTTCTGATCAGCGACGGTATTCTTGCTTTTGGTAATAATTCTGTTGCAATGGTAATAGGTCATCTTGGAGCAACTTTTGTAGCAGCCAATGCAATTACCAGTGTAACACAGCAGCTTAGTACTGTAGTAATTCAGGGTGTAAGTCAGGCAGGTGCAATTGTTACAGGTCAGACTCTTGGTCGAGAAGGCAGGGAAAAAACAATGTCTCAGGGCTGGATGTTCCTGGGGCTTGGCTTTGCTCTTGGAACAATATCTGCTTTGTTTATATTGATAGCAAGTAATCCAATTATAAATACTTATAATGTCTCTCTTGAAACAAAACAGATTGCCCGCCAGCTTATGGATTCAATAAGTCTTATTATAATCTTCCAGGCAAGTAACAGCATTATGACAAAGGGAGTTTTAAGGGGCGGGGGAGATACCAAAATGCTCATGGTTACAGATAATATCTTCCTCTGGGTAGTAAGCATCCCTCTGGGGATTCTTGCCGGCTTTGTATTTAAGTGGCCTGCCTTCTGGATATATTTCTGCTTAAAGTCGGATCAGGTAATAAAAACTGTCTGGTGCGTATTCCGTCTTAAGAGCGAGAAATGGATTAAAAAGATAAGAACCGGAAAATAGATTGTATTTGAATTGAAAAAGTAATAAAATATAATAATGAACAACGACCATTGCGGTCTTAAAGGGGAACAAAAAAATGACTAACAAAACAGACAAAAAAACATTTAATCTTGGAATTATTGCAATTGTACTTTGCGTAATTATTTTCCTTTGGTTCAGCTTCCGTCCTGGTTTGATGGGAACTTTACACTGGCATCAGGGAATCTGTTTTGCCTATTTTATGCTTTTGCTTACAGCACTTCTTCCGGCAATTTTCTTTGTAATAAATCTTTTAAAAACAAATAAAGCAACAACAATCCTTTCGCGCGTTTTCTCTATTTTTTCAATGTCGCTCTGGATTATTATTTATGTTGCACTTATGATTCTTCCTCGTCTTCCACTTGATAACTCAGGATTGAATCTTTTGTATCAGAAAGACGAACTTCCGGTTTCTACAAGCTCAGCCGATAAGGATTTACTTGCACATTATGCATTTGCTTCTGATCCACACTGGGGTTCAGGTAATTCAAATGCCGAAGCCCGTACAAAAATTTTACAGCAGATTGATTCAAGAAATTATGATGCATTCTTCTGTCTTGGTGATGTTTCAGAAGTAGGTATGGTTCCTCCAATCATGCAGAGTGCCGTAAATGATATGCGAGATAATCTTAAAAACACAAAAACTCTTGTAATTCCTGGAAATCATGATTTTATTGTAAACGGCTATCCTTGCTTTAAGAAAGCCTTTATGCAGAAAGGGGATAAAAAATATTTCCGCATGGATAAGGGCTCAATTCATATGATTTTCCTTTACATGGTTTGGGACGATGCTGAATTATCAAAGAAAGAAGAAAAATGGCTTATAAAACAGCTCGAAGAAATTCCACAGGAAGATACTGTTATTGTTCTTTCTCACTGCTACATTACAGGTTCCGGCTACTATGACAGCGCTGCAAATAAAAACTGGGGAGATATTCCTAATGTTATTAAACGCGTATGTCCTATTCTTGAAAAATACGGAGTTGATTTAGCATTAACAGGGCACAATCACTTCTTTGAATTCCTGGAAAAAGATGATGTTGATTATATGATTCTTGGAGCAATGGGCGGTAAACTTGATAAGGATCTTGTTTATCCTTCTCCATATTCAACCTGGCTTGATAATGATAACTTTGGCTGGGTAGATATGAAAGTTTACAAGAATAATCTGGAACTTACAGTTTATAAATATGACGGTACAGTTCTTAATACTAAATCAATTGCAACATACTGATGATTAAAGCAAAAATTGACACTGATTTACAAAAATATCTCGACACTCTTGAAGCAGACAGCTTAAAAGTATTTACTGCTGCAAATGGCCGCATTCGCGGTGCTATTTTTCATGGAAGCCGATTTGTAAATCAGTTACGTGCCCAGCATAATCTTGGAATTCTCGAAACTTATATTTTAGGTCAGGCAAGTCTTTGTGCTGCAATGACAATTCCAATGATGAAAGACCAGGAACATGTTGTAATAAAATACGAAGGTATTGGTTCTGAACAGGGCTACTCTGTCGAAGCTGATTCTTCCGGCTATGTTCGGGGATATCTTTACACTGATCATATTCCCATTCAAAAAGAATTAGAAAACTGGAATCTTGCACCTTTTATGGGCCCCGGTTCCTTTACATTTTCAAGAGTTCACAAGGATGATAAATATCCGCAAAGCTCAACTGTAGATGTAGATGGTGAAAATATCGCAAAAGATTTCGCTACTTATTTTGCTCAGTCTGAACAGATTAATACTGCTTTTAATTCAAGCATTCAGTTTGATAAAGAAGGCAAAGTAATTGGCGCCGGTGCAATGTATATTCAGGTAATGCCAAAAACTGGCGGTACTGCAGGAGATGGTGGCGGAAGAGACAGCCATGAAGAAGAAAGTGATGAAGAAGAAAAGCTTCTTA
>Ga0247609_10001018_pt1 | contig 35370 bp, 18 predicted proteins | sample 172DNAGHGlowgp2_FD_193487 | JGI IMG/M metagenome (GOLD analysis project Ga0247609, IMG submission 193487) | Sheep rumen microbial communities from Palmerston North, Manawatu-Wanganui, New Zealand - 1728 DNA GHGlow gp2 | ecosystem: Host-associated > Mammals > Digestive system > Stomach > Rumen ... | reverse complement strand
AAAGACGAATTTCATGCGGGTCATCTCCCACACCAAGTCTGTTTTGTCGATATAAATGTAGTTGCCCTTTCTGATTTCCGAAAAGGTCTGGATGCCGACGGGGTATTTGCGGACGGTGTTCATGACGGACGGTTTTATCGCGGCAAAGGTACAAATTTTTCGATTATAGGACCGCCCAACATGCGCACAACCACCCATTTCGCATAGGGTTGGCAAGTATATAGCAAGTATATGGCAAGTGGTTGGCAAGTAAAAGTGCTTGCTTAGACTTGCGAAAGACTTGCCTGGACTTGCGAAGTACTTGCGAAGTACTTGCGATATGCCTGCGGAGGTGGGTACTGGGGGTGTTGATTGTGATTCGCTGTGTTGTTATCGGTGTTCCGGGAACAGCGTTTTTGTTGATGTTCAACTTTTTGCTTCTCTAACCGCTTGATTTACAATGTGTGCATTGTATGTTAGGTTCGTGTTACTCAACAAAAAACCTTACACGATTCTCCGCATTGTATCTTTGCAGCCGAAATCAGTTCGCGAACGGTTTCGGACGTTCTTTGACATATTGAAAGTTAGTGAATAGTGATTAGTGGCTGAAGATTCGCGTGTTTGGAAAAGCAGACCCTTATCCCTTAAAAAAAAAGGGACCCCGTGTGGAGTCCCTTTCGGATATCATAAAATGCGTGATTACTTCAGAATCGTAACCTTGTAGTTGGCAACGCCTTCGTCGGTGGTGACATTCACGATGTAGGCACCGGCGGCCACGTTGAGGTTGATGACCTCGTGGCTGGTGCTCACAGCGCCGCTGTAAACCAACTTGCCGTAAGCGTCGAAGATGCGGACATTCTCAATGTTCATACCCTCGTTGTTGAGGATGTGGACATTCTGGTGCTCAGCATAGACCTTGATGTTGCTCTTCACGAGATCCTCGATACCGTCAATTGTGTTGGCATCGGTGGTGAAGGTAACCAGGTTAGTCCATTCGCTGAGGTTGTTGCCAGCGCAATGAGCGCGAACTTGCCACATGTAAGTGGTGTTCGGGGTCAGATTGGTGAGCTGGTAGCTGTTGCCCGAAACATTGCCCACAGAAGTGTAGTTGCTCGTCGCGGTCTTGTACTGAATGTCGAAGGTGGTCGCAGTCGGGTGTGACCAGTGCAGTTCAGCAGAGGTCTCGTCGATGTGCGTGGTGTACATGAAGGTCGGGACCTCACACTCAGCAGCCTTGAAGGTGGCGGCGATGGTGTGGTTGGCCGTCACGCTGGTGAAGACGAAAGAGCTGACAGCACCCATGCTGATATTGTCAACCGTCACATCGTCAATCACATAACCAAGAGCCGGGGTGATGGTGTAGGCCTGGGAAGCGCCGAAGTTCACGGTGGTGTTGCCATTCGGCGAGATAGAGCCGTTGGCACCCGCAGAAGCGGCGATGGTGAAGGTCTTGGCCGTCATCGTGGCCGTGAGGGTCTTGTTGGCGTCGATGGCCGCGAAGGTGTAGGTGTAGATACCGTTCACATTCGGGACATTGTTGAGGTTAACGTTGGTGCCGTTCACTGTGATGGCGGTGACACTGTAGCCCACAGCCGGGGTAATCACGAAGGACGGGGTAGCGCCATAGAGAACAGTGGTGGTTCCCGGAGCAATCGTACCGTGAGCGGGCTGATTCACCGTGACCGTGTACTCATTCGACTCGAAGGCAGCGTAGATGGTGTGGTTGGCCGTGACACCGTTGAAGGTGTAAGTCGTGACCGCACCCACGGAAGCGCCGTCCACGAAGACATCGCTCACATGGTAGCCGTTGTTAGCCGAAATCGTGTAGGTCTGGTTGCCATTGTAAGCCACTGTGGTGTTACCGGCAGGCGTGATGGTACCGCCGTTGCCAGCCGTGGCCGCGATGGTGTAGACGTCGGCGGCGAAGGTGGCGGCAATCGCGTGGTCACCGTCGAGAGGCAGGAAGGTGTAGGTGGCAACTGCGCCGACGGAAGCGCCGTCAACCGTCACGTCGACAATGCTGTAACCAGCGTCAGGCGTGATCGTGAAGGTCGGGGTGGCACCGTAGGCAAAGGTAGCCGTGGCAGGAGCAATAGCACCGTGAGCGCCGGCATTCACCGTCACCGTGAAGGCGAACTGCGCGAAGGTGGCATGGATGGCGTGGTTAGCCTCGATAGTGCTGAAGGTGTAGGTGGTTGAGGTCAGCGCGTCAGCCTGCGTGTAGTTGGTGGTCGTGCCGTCAACGGTCACAGAGGCAATGTAGTAGCCCTGGGCGGCGTTGATGCTGTAAACCGCGTTCTGATGATACTGGTAGAAGGCTGAACCAAACGGGGAAATCATACCGTTGTCGCCGCAAGAGGCCGTAACCGCGTAGGTGCTCGGGGCGAAGGTCACCACATAGTCGTAGTTGTCGGTGATGTCGGTCAGCGTATCGGTGAAGGTCTCGCTCGGTTCGAGAACCATCAGGGCGACATTGTTGCGCGTGATCGTGGCGATGCTGTAACCAGCGGCGGGAGTGGCGTTGAAGGCGTAGGTGTAGTCGGGATTGTAGTCGAACTCAGCACCGGGGGAGACTGTACCCTCACCGAAAGCAGTGGTCGTAATGACATAGTGGTTCGTGGCGAAGGTCACATCCACGGTGTGATGACCAATCAGGTGCTCGAAGGAGTAAATGTCAATGTTGGTGTGCTCAACACCGTCAATGACAATGCTCTCCACATGATAACCCGGGGCCGGGGTGATGGTGCTCAGCAGGTCGCCATAACCCTCGACGGTCACGGTGTAGGTAACAGCCTCGTTCGTGGCATCAGCCTCAAACACACCGTTGATGGTGCCCTTGCCGCCATTCACCGTGTAGGTGACGGTAGCGCTGTCAAGAGAAACCAACACGTTGATATCCTTGTCTTCCATCACGGGATCCAAGGTCAGTGCATACTGGCTGTTGCCAAGGTCGGTGAGCTGAGCCGTGTAATCCATACCGTTCACGTAGATCTTCTCGAAGCTGTAGTACGGAGCCACCGTGAAGGTGCCGTGGTGAGCGCCGCCGTGTGCAACCAGTTCTTGGCTCGGCGTATAAACCGCACCGGGAGCGTAGTTGTTGTAAGGAGTGGCGGGCACGTTGATCACTGTAGCGTGCACATTGTATTGGTTCGGAACGAAGTTGACCACAATCCTATCACCCATGGTAGGAGTATAGGCACAATAGTCAAGCGCGGCGTTGCTGGGGTTCTCCCCTCTCAACAGTTCCACTGTACCATCAAAATGGGTAACATAAACGGCACCCACATGATAACCTTCGTCAGGAGTCATAACCAGCATGTTTTCCTCATCCATAGGAACAACATTGACAATCATGTTAGGCGCAGGCATCGGAACAATCTCCGCATCCTCGATGCTTACTGTACCATGAGGAGTCTCCATAACAACAACCAGCACAGCCTTCTTAACGGTGACATTGTCAATACTGAAACCAGCAGTACCGGCCGGGCTCTCTGCATGGAACAAAAGATGGGCATTGTCAATAACCTCATTTTCGTCAGTTGCGAAGAACGTACGATAGGTGACATACTCCGTGTTGCTGAAAGTATGAGAATTCACGAGTTGGGTGTTGGAAACAACGTTATCATTGAAGTATGTGCTGAAAGATTCCGTGTAATATTCGCTGTGGGCTCTGTAGTCGTAAGAAATGAGATAGGCTGTAGTAGGTACGCCACCCTCATCGGATTGCAAAGGACCAAAGCACGGAGAGGTAATCCAATCATCAGCCGCATTCACATCAGAGGCGTTGTAGCGGATGGCAGAATTCGAAACAGCGAAGGTGGCATTGTCGTTGTTATCGTCCTCGACAAACCATTCCTGTGCGGCGGAGGGAGAAGTGAAGTTCTCCACATACGGGATATCCTTGGTTTGAGTCAGATAGGTGATGCCAGCACTCTTCTGGTTGTTCTCCGTGGCGGTTTCGCTCGGAATCGTCACCCAAGCGGTGATGGTGTTAGCATTCGCCGTGAGGGCCGGAGTCGCGGTGAAGGTATAGACGTAGGTGTCACCCTCGTTCATCGGGGTGGCCAACGTGACCGTCTCGTGTACGGCATCGCCGTCATTCACCTTGAAGTAGGCTTCGAAAGTGCTGATCGGAGATTCCAGCATGTTTTTCACCGTAATACGGGCAACTGCATTGGAGAGGTCGCAGTTGCTGGGGTTGGTGTAGACATCCACCAAAGCGATATCGACCAAAGCGGGACAGAGGACCGTGGTGGTCACCTCGGCACTCTCTTCGCCAGCGCCGCAATCGGCCTTGACAGAGACCTCGTAGGAATCGCCAGGCTGCATACCGGAAACCGTATAAGTGGGTTCCGTAAGCGTGACGGTGGTGGCAGTGCCTGTATTCGGGGTCAGCGTCATGATCCAGGAAGTCTCTTCGCCGCCGGCTTCCCAAGTGATGGTGGAAGAACCGTTCTCAACCGGGGTGGACACCAAGTTCACAGGAGCAGCGCAAAGGACAGCATCGCCAACCATCAAGTTGGAAATAACGGCACCAGGCTGGGTACCAGTGCTGGTATCATCCTTCCAAGCAAAGACCAGTTTGCCTTGTCCGTTAGGAGCCGGATTCGCAACCTTCATATCCACATGGATGATGTTTCCTTGTGTCAAGTTCAACTTATAAGGATAGGAAGAGGAGCCGGTCTGGGAGAGATAATTGCTGAAATTGAATGCGTAAGTGGAATAGCTATAACTACTGTAAGAAGTGGAGGAGCTGGCAGCGGCGGGATAAGTGGAAGTAGAGGGGGCAAGGAACACCTTAAGGTAATCATAAGAGGACTCACCACCAACTTCAACATCGAAAGAGACGCGGACGGAATCGTCAGCAGGCATGGCGAAGAGCTTCTCTGCGGAAACAACGCAAGCGGAACTTACCGTATAAGCGGCATTGCTTCCATCATTCGAGATATACAGAGCGGAGTAACTCTTATTGGAAGGCGTGCCCATCATCCACTTGTTTACACTGGTGCTGTTGTTGAGCATCCAGCCACCCTCGGAGAAGTCGGTGGCATAAGGAAGTGCCGTCGGAATCATCGGGGTCGTCAGAGAGGCGGTGATATAGTTGGATTCATCGCCTGTGCAGAGGGTCTTCACACGCACATCATAATTGGTGGTGGGAATCAGATTTGTCAAGGTGTAGGTATTGTTCGTCACCTCCACGGAGGTCCACTCGGTGGCGTCGGCAGTCTTGTAACCCACGCGCCATGCGGTAGCGTCACCACCGTTCCAAGTGAGGGTGGCACCCGTGGCTGTCACATTGCTCACAACCAGATTCGTAGGATCGGCGCAGTGTTCGTCACCGCAAACGAGACCGGAAATCGTAAGCTTGATATTGGGACGATAGTAACTTCTTGTACCCGTCACACCCTCAGGGAATTCGTAATTCATGTCAGGATCCTGTTGCTTATACAGAGTAGTGTTGGCCACATTGGTATAGTTGTACTTCAAAGAGCTGGTATAGTCATCACCTCTTCTCGAAACAACAACAACCAAATTGTCAGTTCCGTTGTATTCGTATGGAGTATCGAACGTGTAGGTTTCCCAACCTGTGGCTGAACCCACTGAACCATTCGTTCTGCTGTATACAAGCGACAAGCCATCGAACGGAGTCCAATCTGAATTACCGCTATAGGTGGAGGAAGAACGCGTACCCAAATAAATCTTCAGGGAAGAATAATCAAGGGAGGAAGAGGAGGCAACATCAAAAGACAACGCGGTAATGGTACCGGCACCTCCGAGTTCGGAAGCCGGATAAATCATTTCCGCATAAGAATTGTTATAGTAGTTGCACATGGGCGAATAATTATTGTTGGAAGTTCCGTTACCAATGATATGATCCGCGTAGCCAGGCACAAAGGTTGCGCACTCCGTCGTGAACGCGCCGGTAAGCCATTCCATGGTCTCGTCAGCGCAGGCGGGTTTCACACGCACACTGTATTCGGTGCTGTAAGCGAGGTTGCTGAGTGCCACAGTGGATGTGGTGGCGTTAACCGTCGTCCAGACATCGGAGCTGGAAGCCTTGTACTGCAGGTTCCAAGCATGCTCATTACCGCCAGGTGTCCAGGTCACGGAAGCGGAGTTGGTGGTCACGTCAGAGAACGTCAAGTTCGAAGACGGACGGCAAGTGGGAGCCAACGACACGGTGAAGTCATCCAAGTTCCAAGAAGCAGAGGTGGAAGTGTTCGTGTAGCGAAGGGCAATGCGGGCATTGGCGGGTGTAGTGAAGGGGAACATGTAAGTACCCATAGACGTACCCACGCCATTGCGGGTGGAAGGTCCGGGAGTGGTGGCCAGCGACACGAAGGTGTTCATATCCTCCAAGTCGGTGAGATAACCCACTTCCAAATTACCGTTAGAGGAGCTGGTGCGGGTGGCCCAGAAGGAAACTTGCAAATCGTAGGTGTTGTTGGCGAACTCGGGCAGCACCAACACATTGGTGGAACCTTTGAATTCGGCGGAGTTCTGACCAGAATGGCAGGCCTGGGAATAACCGCAATAGACGAACGGACCGTTGGGTTTCACAGGAGTCTCCCAGCAGATGAACGGTTGCTCGCCACTGCCTTGGTAACCCTCAAAGTCTTCGAACCAAGGATTGTCGGCGGTCACAAGGATGGGATCGCACTTGGTGGTAGTAGAAGCCGAGGCAGTCCACTCGCTCAAGTCACCCATGCCGCAGTTGCTTTGCACGTAGAAATCGTAGGTAGTGGAAGCAGCGAGACCATTAACCGTGAACGGGTTGGCATTGGCAGCCACCACAGTACCCGTACCCTGCGTGAAGCCGGCAGGACCGTACTCAATGTTCCAGGCGGTGGCATCGCCATTCTCCGTCCAGTTCAAGGTGGCCGTGTTGTTGGTCACAGTGCTGACAGCCAAGTTGCTGGGGGCGATACAGTTCGGGAGCAAACGCACCATGAAATCGTCGAGATTCCAGGAGCAGTTGCCCGTGGCGGAAGTGAAACGCAACGCGATGCGCGCATTGGCATCCGTAATGCCGGTGAAGAAGAACGGACCATACTCCAGCGCGTTGGCGCGGTTGTAGCTACCGCTTTGCGCAGGGATGACCTGAATTTCCACAAATGTGCTGGCATCGTCGGGATCCGTGACATAACCCAGCTGCATTGTGCCGGGGGTTGTGCCCGTGACCATACCGTAGTAGGTGAACTGCAGGTCGGCAAGCGGATTGGTGAAGGCGGGGAACACCAAAGTGGTGATCTCTCCGTTGTCACCCTTCAACTCGACAGAGTTTTTGCCGGTATGGGCGGCAGTAGCGTAGTTGCGATAGATGAACGGGGAGTTGTAGTGGCTCATCTCCGGGGTGGCCCAGCAATTGTCGAATGCCAGGTTGCCGGAACCCGTGTAGCTCTCAAAACCTTCCGTCCAAGGATGTTGCGCGGTAATGGTGATGGGACCGCACTCGGTGGTGAACGTCAGTTTGGACGACCAGTTGCTCTCGTAGCCCAAGCCGCAGTCAGCCTTCACATACACATCGTAGGTGCTGTAGGCGTTGAGACCCGTCAGGGTGGCGGTTGCCTCGTTCACACTCACTTGCGTGCCAGTGCCCAGGGTGAAGCCTGCATAGCCGTATTCCACCGTCCAGGCGGAAGCAGCACCGGCGAACCAGGTGAGGGTGGCGTTATTCTGGCCGACTTCCGTGGCGGCAAGGCCAAGAGGAGCAGGACAGATGGCCGGCATGGTGAAATCGATTTCAGTCCAGTCGCTAGTCTCGTTTTCGCCACAGATGGCTCTCACTTTGACATCGTATTGTCCACCCTCGACTAAGCCTGTGAGGTTGAACTGGGATGCGTTATGCACATCCAGGGTGAAGTTGGTGCTGTTGCCGATACCGGTGATCACCGCTTCGTAATCGTTGATGCCCTCCACAGGCAGCCAGCTCACGTTGACGGTGTGCGCCACAATTTCGACGGCGATGTCTTGCGGGGCAATACAGGTGGCCACGGTGGTGAAAGCGGCAGCAGCCTCGGTGCTCTGACCGATGGTACCGCAGTCGCCCTTCACGCGCACCATATATTCGGTGTTCTGGTTAAGGCCAGTCAATGTATAAGCATTGGTGGTAGTGGTTGCGGTTGCCCACTCATCATCGGTAGTGGCTTTGTAACTCACCACGTATGAAGTGGCATCGCCTTCCCAAGCCAACTCCGCGCCGTCGGTGGTGACATTGCTCACGGTCAAATTGGCAGGAACGGCGCAATGCGCGTCGCCGCAAATGTAACCCGTGTAGTCAAACTTGACGTTGGGGAGGTAGCTGTTGATAGCACCTGTGTTGGAACCCGGATGTTCGCCATAGTTGTCCGGACTGCTGTCGCTATGTCTCTCCAAAACGGCACCGGTCGTCGAGGTATATCTGTAATAGAGCGATTTCCACGTTCCTTTACGGGCAGTGACAATCACCAGATTATCCTCTCCATTGTAATAGAACGGCGTGTTCAACGTGTAAGTTTCCCAAGCACCGGAGGTGCTGCCCAACTCACCACTTGTGCTTTCGTAAACAAGGGTGAGATCGTCCATTGACAGCCAATCAGAATTGGAATTATTGACTGCATCGGCTTTGGTTCCCAAGTAAATTTTCAATGAAGTGTACGGGGAGGCGGTACCGGAATTCACATACCAGGAAATGCTGTTGATATAACCAGCCGAGGCAAATGAAGAGGCGGGATAAACCATCTGGACCCAAGCATTGTTGTACAATTGATAGAAGGGAGAACTCGTCGTGGTGCTCGTACCATCGCCGATCGTAATTTCCAAAGGTGCGCTTGTCAGCTGAACGCAGGGCACATAGAACTGGGAGGTAGCCCAAACGCTGGCGACGTTTTCATCGCAATTGGCTTTCACACGCACATCGTAGGTAACCTCGGTGCTGAGGTTGTTCAACGTGACGGTGGTGGAAGTGGCATTCACGCTTTGCCAGGCATCGGCGTCAGCGGCCTTGTACTCCAACGTCCAAGCTGTCTGGCCTGCGGGGGCGGTCCAGGTGATTTCGGCAGTTTGGCCGGTCACCGTAGCAGCAAGGTTAGTCGGGGCCGTGCAGGTGGTGTTGAGCGTCACATTGTCGATGGCGGCAGGGGTCTGTGTACCGACGGCATCGTCATTGTGCCAGGTGAAGACGATGTATTTCGCGCCGGCGTATGAGGCGGGAATCACCACGTTCTGGGTGGTGAACTCGCCCACGTTGGAGTAGCGGGCCAGATAGGTGGCGGGCAGGGTGCCGGCAACAGGAGCCTCGTCAAGGACAGAGACCTGCAGATAGTCGCCAATCTCACCCATAGTTCTGAGATCGAAGGTCAGCAACAGGTCGCTGGCGGGCAGGGTCGTCTGGATATAGGCGTGAGCGTCGGTGGCGGACGTTACATTATATTTATTAGTAGCGCCGTTGGAGGAAGAGATGTAGAGGGCGCCGTCTTGGAAACCGGCGGGCTCGCCGATGTACCACTTGTTGGCGGAAGCACCGTTGACAAGGGTCCACTCATAGTGGCCGCCCTCGTTGAAGTCGCAGGTGAAAGGCACGCTGACGACAGCGAGATCTTCATCGTTGCGCGGGAAAATCTCGGTGGTGGCATCGTACTGGCCGACAAAGCCGACCAAGTTGCCACTGTTGCCAGCCGTGAAGGTGGAATTCAGCGTGCGGAACTGGTTATAGACCGTGATCGTATTCTCGCCTTGGTTGAAGGTGATGCTTTTGTTGGTGTTGTTGATGGTTCCCGGGGTGAAGTAGCCACCGCGGATAACCACCAGCTTGTACATGTAAGCCTCAGGGTTGGCCATAATCTGGGCCAAGGTAGCCTCAACAGGCAGAATGGCAGTGCCGGCCGTTCCCGGGGCAGTGTTCTGCGTGGGCACGAACTCAAGCATGTTGTGGTGATTCTTCAGGGTGCCATACACGCCACCGGAGATAATGTCACCGTTGTTGTAAGTAGTGGTAATCGCGTCGTCCTCATCGTAAATCAGCATACTGCCGGTGGCATCCTGCACATACATGTGGCTACCGTTACTCCAGACGTGCTGCAAATCGCCGGTGAGTTTGTAAACCGTGTTGTCGACGTCAGCGCCAAGCAACGCGGCAATGTTGGAAATCTCAAGCGGGAAGTTGATGGTGATGGTGGTGGCAAGGCTTTGGTCCTCCCCAAGGGTGGCGTAAGCGCTCACCAAAGAGGTCGTGCCCACCGTGAAGGGGGCGTTATAGAGAATGGGTTCACTGCCGTTGACGGTGTAGTAGATGTTGGCGCCAGGGGTCAGGCAGCTCAGCTCAACCGTCTGGGCGGTATAGTACGTTCCACTCGGGATGTTGAACGTGGGAGCCATCACGGCCGGAGCCGGACCTTGCTTGTAGAAAGCAAGTCTTTTCTGGTTCATGTTCGCATAAGCAGCGAAACGGGGGTTGGTTTGGTTATAGCTCAAGATACGGGTGGTGAAGTTGACATTGGTCAGAATCCAGCCATTATCATTGAGCGTGGGTGTCCAGCGACACTTGTCGCTTAAATCAGACAGCAAATGCGCCGCATTGCTGCTTGTGTTGAGGGCAGCATACACTTGCGCATCCTCATTGTAGAGAGTGATGGCGCCGTCCGTTTCCACATTGACATACCAAACGATGTTGGCCGGCGGATTGTAAAACACGGCATCCGTCTTATTGATGAAACTGGTACCCGTGTTGAGCATGGCGAACGTACCGGTCTCGTCGGTGACGACGTAGTAGCCGGATGTCAGCTCATCAAGCGAGTTAATCTGGGTGAACAAGCCCGTGCCGTCATATTCGGCGAAGACATTGCCCACAGCCATCAGCGTTACCAGCATGATGGCGGCAAGTCGCTGGATTCTTGAACCCAGCTTCCTAAGAATGTAGGATTTTCTCATAGTTTGTAGATTTTATGAATAATAATAATTTTTAGTTTGTCCTTTATTTTAATACGCTTTTATGCACTTTTCACACTTTACACGAAAAATATTTTACCAAGCGGCAAAGATACTTTTTTTTTACACAAATACAACTTCGCATATTTTTTTTCTGAAAAATTATTTTCACCGTGTGCAACGTGAAAAAATGTATATTTGCCCCGCGAAATAAATGACTTTAACTTATAAAAAATAACGAAAAAGTATGAAAGACAACATCACCATGAGCCTTAACCCGCTCGTGAATTATTTCAAGAAAAGTCCGAAGGAATTCACCAAGGCGGACATGATTAAATACGTCGAGGAGAACAACATCCCGATGGTCAACTTCCACTATGTGGCTGGCGACGGGCGTATCAAAACCCTCGGCTTCGTGCTTCACAGCCGTGAGTATCTGGAGCAGATTCTCTCCAACGGCGAGCGTGTGGACGGTTCGAACATCTTCCCGGCTTTCATCCACGCCGGTTCCAGCGACCTTTACGTGATTCCGCGCTTCTCCACTGCCTTCCTCAATCCCTTCGCCCAAATCCCCACCCTCTCCTTCCTCTGCTCTTATTATAATAATGAAGGCAAACCGTTGGAGAACTCCCCGGAGTACATCCTGCGCAAGGCTGCCAAGTCATTCACCGAAGTCACCGGCAACCACTTCCAGGCCATGGGCGAGCTGGAATACTACGTCATCGGCGATGAAGACGACCTCTTCACCATCCCCGACCAGCGCGGCTACCACGAGTCTTCCCCGTTCACCAAGTTCGAGGGCTTCCGTGCCGAATGCATGCTCAAAATTGCCGAAATGGGCGGCCTCATCAAATACGGCCACTCCGAGGTGGGCAACTTCACCATGGATGGCAAAATTTACGAGCAGAACGAAATCGAGTTCCTCGTCACGGACGTGCAAGACGCTGCCGACCAACTGATTCTGGCCAAGTGGGTTATCCGCAACCTGGCCTACGAATACGGTTTTGACGTGACCTTCTCGCCGAAGATCACCACCGGCAAGGCGGGTAGCGGCCTCCACATCCACACCTGCATCGTGGATGGCAAGGGCAAGAACCAGATGGTGACCAAGGGCAAGCTCAACAGCATCGCCAAGACCGCCATCGCGGGTTACATGACCTGCGCCGGCTCCCTGACCGCTTTCGGCAACACCAACCCGACCTCCTACTTCCGCCTCGTGCCGCACCAGGAGGCCCCCACGTCTGTCTGCTGGGGCGACCGCAACCGCTCCGTGCTCGTGCGCGTGCCGCTGGGCTGGACCCACAAGAACGACATCGTGGCCGAGCTCAACCCGCTGGAGAAAGCCGTCAACAAGGACCGCTCCCAAAAACAGACCGTCGAGTTCCGCTGCCCGGACGGCTCCGCCGACATCTACCTGCTGCTCGCCGGCCTCGTCTGCGCCGCCCGCCACGGCTTCGAAATGGAGAACGCCCTCGAATTTGCCAAAGAAACCTACGTGGACGTCGACATCCACCGTCCGGAAAACAAGGCTTTGGTCGAGAAACTCGCCCAACTGCCCGCCTCCTGCTGGGAGTCCGCTGACGAACTCAGCGCCCACCGCAACATTTTCGAGGCCCACGGCGTCTTCGACAGCTCCATGATCGACGACATCATCAAACAGCTCAAGTCCTTCGACGACCGCAAAATCCGCGAACTAATCGTCAAGAAGCCCGAACTGATGGCCCAGATGGTGAAAGAATATTTCTATTGCGGATAATCACTTCCAAACATAAGGTTGCGAATCATCGCACCTGTTGTGGAGACGCACGGTCGTGCGTCTCTACTTTTTTTTAGGCAACTGTAACGAAATCGCCCTTTCGTACGACATACCTTTTCGAACAGACAAAAAAATACGATGGAATAGGTTGGTATTATAAAATTTGTAATTTTGCCATCTGGAAATTTGGATAGTTGTACCTATAATATAAGCATTATGAAAAAACATATACTCTCTCTTGTTCTCCTATTGCTGGGCTTTCATGCATCCTTGTTCGCACAGAACAACGTGACGGTGATGACTTTGCAGAATGTGCATGTCGACACCATCTTGAAATACCACCTCGCGGGTGAGGGTGTGGAACTGAGCAACGGCATGTTCAACATGGCCTCCGGCATTGTCACCTCGAACCAGATCGGCAGTTTTAACAGGAACAACTACACACAGTTCCCGTTTGCGTCAGGCTTGGTCATGACCACGGGTGCCTGTTCGGTGGCGGCGGGCCCCAACAGCTCCACCAGCTCGTCAAGCACCGCCAATGTCACCTATCACGACGCTCTGCTGCAACAGTACAACCAAGGCTATACGGTACAAAACAGCGCGGCCCTGGACTTCGACTTCCTGACCTACGCCGACACGTTCGCTTTCCATTACGTGTTCGGTTCGGAAGAGTATCCCAACTTCGTCTGCGCCTCTTACAACGACCTCTTCATCTTCCTGCTCACCGGTCCCGACCCTGTGACCAACCAGGTGGTGACCCGCAATGTGGCCGTGATTCCCGGCACCGTGTCGGCAGCTAACCCCGAAGGCTTGCCCGTGTCCATCAATACGGTCAACGGCGGCGCCTCCAGCAGCGGCGGCTCCACCTGCTACAACGGCACTTACTCCTCTTTCTACGTCGCCAACAGCGCCGGAGCGAACGGCATCGAATACAACGGCTACACTGTGGAGTTGGCGGCGGAAGGCAACGTCAACGCCTGCGACTCCTACCACATGCACCTCGCCATCTGCAACGCCGGTGACAACTCCTACGACTCGGGTGTGTTTCTCGAAGGCAAGAGCTTCAAGAGCGAAGTGACCACCAAACTGCTGATGCGCAACACCTACTGCCTCCACGAACCCATCCAGTTCGAATACCAGGCCGAAAATGTGGACACCGTTTACATCCTCACCCCAAGCGGCGACACGCTATGGGCTCCCTATGTCATCGAAAGTGCGGAAACCAGCGATACCGGCTGGTACCACCTTTTCGTCCACAAAGCCATCTCGTGCGCAAGCATCTGGGCCACCGACAGCATCTATATCAATGTCATCAACACCTTCAAGCCCGACCTCGGTCCCGACCAGTGGCACTGCACCGGCGACATCATCACCCTCAACTCCAACTACAGCGACAGCACCGCCACCCTGATGTGGAACACCGGTGAGGAAACCCCGTCCATAGAAGTGATCACCGGAGGCGAATACATCATCGAAGTGGAGATGTTCAACCCCAACACAAACTCCAACTGCTGGAGCTCCGACACCGTGAACATCAACTTCTGGCCGCTGCCGAAGGCCGACTTCGAGTCTGACGTGACCTCCGGCTGCACGCCCGTCATCTGCCAGTTCTCCAATCTCACAACCTCCTCCTCCGACAATGTCTCCTGCCTTTGGATTGTGTTCGACGAAAACTACAATGTGGTGGAATACACCAACGAGTACGAACCCACCTTCCACTTCGCAGATGCCGGCTCCTATACCGTGAAACTGGTCGTCACCACCGCCGAGGGCTGCCAGGATTCCATCATGAAATGGAACTACATCGTCACCGCCCCGCAGCCCACCGTTGACTTCCTCGCCACTCCGGAGACCTGCTTGATGAGCGAGACCAACGGCGAGATAAGCTTCACCGCCTTCCTTTCCGACAACATTGCCGACAACACCAGCGGCCTTGTATGGAGTTTCGGCGACGGGGAAGAGACCACGGGTGAGACGAGCACTTCCCACACCTACACCTCCTGGGGCGATTACACAGTGACGCTGTCGCTGACCACCGAATCCGGCTGCGGCGATTCCATCAGCCACACCATCGTCATTGAAGACGACCTCTTATTCCCGAACGTGATCACGCCCAACGGCGACGGCATCAACGATGTGTGGGCCATCGGGAACCTAAACACCGACATCAACCTCGAGGATCCCGACGGATACCGCAACAACGAGCTGCGCATCAGCGACCGTTACGGCAAGGTGGTCTTCCAAGCCAAAAACTACGACACATGGTCGAAGGACGGCCAAATCCACCAAGGTCTCAACCCGTTCAACGGCGAAGGCCTCAGTGACGGGACCTACTATTTCACGTTCACCTACAAAGGCAAGGCCAAAACCTTCTCCTGGAACGGGTCAATCACGATTGTGCGATAATTCCCGGGGCAGGTGAAAATGGCGATGGAAACAGATCTGCTCGTTCTTTCAGGGCCAATATTGATGAAAACAACCATCAAGGCATTTGCCCGGTAGGTTGGCGCCTGCCAACTAAAGCGGATTTCCAGGCGTTGGATAGCTATGTAGGCAGTCAAGGATTTGGTTGTGGTGGCAATTCCCATAACATCAACAAGGCATTAGCCACGATTCCCCAATGGCAATGGACTAATATCAACTGTACTCCAGGCACTGGAGATAATAGTAATGCTGTAGGCTTCTCTGCCTCTCCTGTGGGTCGTTTTAACTCCGTAGCGGACTACGATAATCAGCACGCTATATTTTGGACGACCAATCAGAGCCAATGGAGTGCTACCGTGACCGATTGGGCTTGGGCTTGTTGTTATGATATTTCCTATACTCAACCAGCTCCATTATATAGTGATAAAACCGCAAAGTATAGTGGCTTTTCCGTCCGTTGCGTCCGCAATGCGGAGAACTAAGATATCGAAGAAAGGTTGATATGAGGGAAAGGCCGTTCCGCGAGGGGCGGCCTTTTTTAATGGTTAAGGGTTAGGGGTTCACATGCTTGATTTACAATCTGTATCTCAGAATACGCTTTTGCTGTCAACATCTTACCGTTGGCGATGCCAGCACGCTCGTTCGAACACTATTTCCGGCCACAGCACACCGCGCCTGTGCGGAATAATCACACTCTTTCTATGTCCGCTTTTCCAAACACACGCAACTTGGATTAGCTGTTAACTTCCTAATCTTAAGTCCATAAGTCCTAAACTTTCCACTCTCTCGCCGTCATCGTTCCACCACCTTCCACTCGTCAATACCTTTGCTCTCGCTGCCGAAACAGACCCCGACTTTGAAGAGCTTCCTCGGGTCGGCTGCGAAGGGGGCGGCGTACTGCTTGTCCTCGATCTGCTTCAGGGCCTCGTCGGCGGACTTATCGACTTTCAATTCCATGACATAAATATAGTCGCGAGTCTGGATAGTCACATCCATGCGGCCGCGGCTCGTGTGACGCTCCACCTGCACATACAGCCCCATCAGCTTGAAGATGACCGACAGCGTGTTTTGGAAATAGATTTCCATCTTCCCCATCACCTGGTAGTCGCCGTCGGCGAACAATGCTTGCAGACGGGTCATGAAGTTTTCAACTTTCCCATTCCGGACATCCTTGACGAAATTGTTGATGGTGAACGAGCCATTCATGCCGCCTGCAAAGTAGTAGGTGGCCAAGAACTGCGCGAAGCCCCGTTCCACCTCCTCATTCGGGAATCCGAGACGGTAACTTTGGAACTCTTTGTCAAAATCCTTGATAGTCAGATAACCGCTCTGGAACAGCAACGGAATGGGGTTGCTGTACATCATATCGACGCTGTCCATCGTGCGCACATCCACCTCCTCGGTGGTGAGCTTGTCGAGCGGGTAGTCGGTGTGCTGCAAAACCACCACCAAGAAGGTCGGGGTGCCCGTTGCAAACCAATAGTCGCCGAAACGCTTACAGTCCAACGTCTTCAAGAGACTGAACGGATTGTACATCCCTGCCGATTCGGCACTGAAATGGTAGCCGTCATAGCTTGATTTCAGCATGGCATAACACCCGTCTTTCGTCATACTGTTCTCAACAGCCAGTTCAGCAACCTCGGTGTCGAAATTCTCTCTGATTTCCTGTTCGCTAATGCCGCAGATAGCACCATATCGATAATCTAACGATATGTCTGACAGATTGTTCAAATCGCTGAAGACGCTCACCTTCGAGAACTTGGTTACCCCGGTGAAAAAGGCGAACCGGATGCAGCTGTCCATGGTCTTTTCCACTCCGTAAAACGATTTCAGAACTTTGCGGTATTCATTCTGCAGTTCCGGGTTGCCGATGGATTCCAGCAGCGGTTTGTCGTATTCGTCCACGAGGATGACCACTTTTTGGCCCGTCTGCTCGTATGCGCGTGAAATAAGCTCTCTGAATCGGTCGGAAAGCGAAAGGTTTGCCTTGTCAATACCAAATCGTTGCTCTAACTTAAGGAGCTGGTAGTCTATGGTCGAGTTAAGTCCTTCAAGATTGGTGTACAATCCGGTGTTAAAGTCGAAATGGAAAACGGGATACTCCTTCCATTCCTTCTCCAGCCCAGCCATCGCCAATCCGTCGAACAGTTCCTTCTTGCCCTGGAAGTAGGCCTTCAACGTGGAGAGCAGCAGGCTCTTGCCGAACCGGCGGGGACGGCTCAGGAAGTAGCAAGAGCCTTCTGAGACAAGCTTATATACCAACCGGGTTTTGTCAACATAGGCGTAACCTTCCGTGCGAATCTTCTCGAATGTCTGTATGCCGATGGGGTATTTCATAACGGTACGATTTTATGCGGCGAACCTAAAATTCGCCGCCGCAAAGATACGCAAAAAAGGGATATGGGAGACGAATGGGGGCGTGAATTTTCATAGACCTATTTCACGCCACCATGCCCAACATCAGGGATGCCGCACCGAATAACAATCCCAACGTCATTGACATTCCTTTCATTATCAAGAAATTACGTTTAGATTGCGCCATGAGCGGAATGCCTGCATGGCCGTTTTGCGCGATGGAGTTAGCCAATAATATCGCAAACGGGATGTTACCCTGCAGGAAGAGCATCACAAAGATGAGGTGCGGTCCTGAAACCGGCAGGAAACCCACCGCCACGGCAACCAACAACAGCAACCATTTCGTCCAGACATTCTGCTCCAAAAGGGCTTGCAAATCCACGAAATGGTTGAGGATTCCCAACACGAGCAACGTGCCGAAAGCGTAGAGAAACAGTTTCAGCGCATGCTTCTTGATCACATGCTCCCACAAGTGCTCGCGAAGAAAGTGAAGAATCCGTTCCTTCCAATGATGTCCCCGATTCTCAACATGTTGGTGTTGATGTTCCGCATGTATCTCGAAATCGTGGTTCTCAAAATCAATGAGCCTGTTCTCCGGAAATTTCAACAGGACAAGTCCGAAAACGAAACCGATGACGAACAGAACACCCGTCAGGATGAGGGCTTGTTTGGGGTCTTGAGCCGCCAGGAAAAGTGCCTCGTCGCCAAAAGTGGCCACCATGCCGCCCATAAGAGCCCCGAAAGAGAGCATCCGGTGGGTGAAAAGCGACACGACGACAAAGCCGCCGGCACATCCCGGAATCGCCCCCAACAGGCACGCCAACGCGACCTCCGCCACAGGTTTCCCATGCAGTTTCTTAAATAAATGTCCTGACGATGAGATGTTCACGGACTCCACCACCGCCATCAGCAACAACACCAACAGCGTGATAGAAACCGATTCCTGCAACGCTTCCCAAAGAATTCCCCCGAAAACCTCCATCACACAGCTTCAATAACCAATAACCAATAACCAATAAACACCTTAAAGATTCAGATTCTTCGCAATCGACGGGTCGGTCTTTTTCGCACCCCAGACCTTGGCGGAAATGTCGTGAGCCTCCTTCGGGGTCATGAGGTCGTAGTGTTCCATAGCGCGTTGCACAAAAATGCACTGCTGAATCTGGGCCTTGTCGCTGACAACCGCGTCGGCGAGAGCCTTGCACGAAGGATAGCCACAGAGGTGGCAATCGACTTGCGGCAGGTTCTGATTGATTTCGAAAGCCCGTTTCATTTTCTGCATGGCGACGGCCACATTGTCGTCCATCTTGTCCATCGAACGCGGCTCAACCTCGCCCACATGCCGTTTGTCGGCCAGATAATCGAAATAGTTGAGCAGGTCGTTGTCCTCGGCGTCCACCTCCTCGGAGCATTTCTGCATCCGGCGACGCTGCCGTTCAATCATGAGGAAGCGGTTCTCAGCGGTGAGAATGCCGCCGCAGCAGCTGCCGTCGCAGGCGCGGAGCTCCAGGAAATCGATGTCCTGGATGTCCTCGTCCTCCACCTTTTCGAGAAACTCCGACACGTTGTGGATGTCATCGATAGCCAGATTGCGGCCCGTACGCAGCATCTTGGTCTCGCCACCGGTGAGCGGATAGGTGATACTGGCCTTCGACAGCCGGTGGAAGCGCACCGACTCGTCGCACATTTTGTACTCACCCGTCTTAATAACACGCAACACCTTGCTGTACAGATAGTTCATATTGATAACACCGGAAACCGGCGACTTGTCCTCGCCTACAGGACTCTTGATGGCGGCGATTTTCGCGGCACATGGAGTCACGTAGAAGATGCCGATGTCCTCCGGAGGAACCCCTTGTTCGGTGAGGCTCTTCTTGATGTACTCGGCTGTCATGTCGAACGGTGCCTTCAGCCGGTAGATATTGTCCACCAGCACAGGGAATTTCACTTGGATGAGGCGCACGATGGCCGGACAGAACGAGGAGATGACAGGCTTCTCGTAGGGCACATTGTTGCTTTCCAGGTCACGCCGGTAGTACTCCTTGAAGAAATCCACACTCTTCTCCACCTCATAGACGTACTTGAAGCCGAGGTGCAGCAGCGCGGAAAGGATGGTGCGCTCACGGATTTTCTCCTCGAACTGGGCGAGGAAAATGGAGGGCACCAGCAACACCGGGTAGTTGTAGTTGTAAACGGTCTGGAAATCGTCCTGCTCGATGTAGATGGCGTTCATCGGGCAGGCCACGTAGCACCTGCCGCAATCGACGCAACGGTTCGGGTCGAGCACCGGGTGCCCGTCCTCCACATGGATGGCGCTCGTGGGGCACACGCCAGTGCAGTGCGAGCATCCGACACAGAGGTCGTATTTGAATTTTAATGCGTGGTGGAAATCTTCGGCCATAGTTGTTCGTTTGTGTTATCAACTTATTTTGTCATCTCCTACCCCACACTGAGGCTATCGCCTTGTGCGGGGTTAATTGCTGCTTTCCTGCCCCACACTGCGGCTATCGCCTTGTGTGGGGTTAATTGCACTCCGTGCGTTTTGTCCCTCCGGGACTGCTTAAGGAATGGTCTCATATACATACACAAAACACAAGTCACTACTGGAAATAATTGATCATTTCGATGCGGGTGCCTTTGCCGACCTCGGAGGTGATGTTGAGGGTGTCGGAATTGTTCTTGATGTTGGGGAGACCCATGCCGGCGCCGAAACCCATCTCGCGAACCTTCTGCGAAGCGGTGGAATAGCCTTTCTGCATAGCACGGTCGATGTCTGGGATACCGGGACCCTCGTCGTCAAGCACAATCTTGATATGGTCCTCTTCCAAATCGACGGTAATGTCGCCACGGTAGGCATGGGCCACGATGTTGACCTCCGCCTCGTAAAGCGCGACAACCGTCTTCTTCACAATTTCAGGGCTCACCCCGATCTTTTTCAGCATGCGCTTCACCTGGCTGGATGTGGAACCCGCGTTGGTGAAATCGCCGCCTTCTACATGGTAAACAAAATTCATAATGTCAGATTTGGTTAATGTTCAGGTTAATAGACTGCGGGAAGACCCGCACCGTACAGGATACCGGCAGTCTTGTACATGGAAAAACTCGTCCGGATGACCACCATATCGTTGTCCTCCGCCAATTCCTTCATCTCCTCCGTCACCTCCTTGCCACGCACGATAAGCAGGAACGCGATGTCGGACATCTCGCACGTCCGGATCGATTGCAAATTGCTCAATCCCGTGAGCAGCAGCAGGTTGTTGACATCCTTGAGGGTGAGCACGTCGCTCATCAGGTCGGAAGCAAAAACACACTCAATCTGTTGGTCCAGATTGTCTTCGCCGCAAATAATCTCGCCTTGCACCAGGTCTTTAATCTCTTTGAGTGTCATTTCAAAAAAGGTTTTCTATAAATGTTTTGAAAAAATAATCCGCAAAGATACTTTTTTTTTTAATTGCACGTTCATCTGTTGTTTTTTGTTTTTTGTGTACTTTTGCCGCGCCTTTTAGTACCTGTAACTTACGACCCGAATCCCGAATCCCAAATCCCGAAACTTGAAACTTGAAACTTGAATCCTGAAACTTGAAACCTGAAACCTGAAACCTGAAACCTGAAACTTCAATAATTATGAACATATTAGCAATTTGCATTGTAGCGAGCGTCGTGATTTTGGTCGCGGGCGCTGTGTACGTCACGAAGATGGTGATCGAGGCGAAAGCCAAGATTGCGGCATTGGAGAACAGCAAGGACAACCGGGCAGCGCTGCTGCCTCTGCGGCTGCAGGCTTACGAGCGCATGGCCCTCTTTCTGGAGCGCATTGACCCGAACCAGTTGGTGCTGCGCATCCATAACACCGGTCTTACCGTCTTGCAGGAAGAGAACCTCCTGCTGACAGCCATCCGCAGTGAATTCGAACACAACCTGTCACAGCAGATCTACCTCTCCGATTCCGTGTGGCAGCGGGTGTGCGAGGCCAAGTCCGACATCGAATCCATCATCACCACCGTGGCCGCCGACTATGACAAGGATGCCGACAGCCGCGAGTTCGCCGAGATGGTGCTGACTGTCACCGCACAAAAACCTGTGGTGGAACTGGCCATCCAGATTCTAAAGGCCGACATGCAGAAGTGGGCGTATTAGCTGTTGGCTGTTGGCTGTTGGCTATTGGCTATTGGCTAAAGCTAAAAGCTAAAAGCTAAAAGCTAAAATGCCGGACTGAACGATTTTTTTGTATTTTTGCGCCGATTTTTTATACCCAAACATAAAAATTTAAGAACAAAGAATTTATTATGAACAACGCGAATTATGTTTTCAGAGAGCCGCAGAACGAGCCGGTTTTCTCCTACGCGCCCGGCACACCGGAAAGAGCCCTGTTGCAACAGGAATTAGACAGACAGTATAACCAAGAGATTGAGATTCCGCTGATCATCGGCGGTAAGGAAGTCCGCACCGGTGACATGGGTCAGGTGGTGATGCCCACCGAGCACAACCATGTGCTGGCCAAATACCACAAAGTGGGCAAGAAAGAGGTCCAGATGGCCATCGACGCCGCCATGGCAGCCAAAAAGGACTGGGAAGAGACCCCTTGGATTCAACGCGCTTCCATCATGATGAAAGCCGCCGAGCTGCTCGCCACCAAATACCGCTACATCCTGAACGCGTCCTGTATGCTGGGTCAGGGCAAGAGCCCGATGCAGGCCGAAATCGACTGCCCGTGCGAGGCCATCGACTTCCTGCGCTTCAACACCTATTTCGCCTCCCAGCTCTACAGCCAGCAACCCATCTCCGACCACGCCACGCTCAACCGCAACGAGTACCGCGGCATGGAGGGCTTCGTCTATGCCATCACCCCGTTCAACTTCACCTCTATCGCGTTGAACCTCAACGTGGCTCCCGCCCTCATGGGCAACGTCACCATCTGGAAACCGTCCACCACGGCTATCCTCTCCAACTACTACCTGATGAAACTCCTCCAGGAGGCTGGTCTTCCCGACGGTGTCATCAACTTCCTGCCCGGCAGCGGTTCCGTCATCAGCGAAGTGGCTTTCAAGTCACCGCATCTGGCGGGTATCCACTTCACCGGCAGCACCGGCACCTTCAAGAGCTTCTGGAAGCTCATCGGTGAGAACATCGACATCTACAACACCTACCCGAAGATCGTGGGTGAGACCGGCGGCAAGGATTTCATCTTCGCCCACAAGACCGCTCCCGCACGCGAGTTGGCCGTCGCCATCCTGCGCGGCGCCTTCGAGTACCAGGGCCAGAAATGCTCCGCAGCCTCCCGCGCCTACGTGCCCCAATCCATCTGGGACGAAACGCTGAAGCATATCAAAGACATGATGAAGACCGTGAAGATGGGTGATGTCCGCGACTTCTCCAACTTCGTGAACGCTGTCATCGACGAGAAATCCTTCGACAACATCGCCGGCTACATCGACCGTGCGAAAGCCTCCAAGGATGCGGAAATCGTGCTCGGCGGTAACTTCGACAAGTCTGTCGGTTACTTCGTGGAACCCACCATCATCTTGGCCAAGACCACCACTTACGAATCCATTTGCGAGGAAATCTTCGGACCGGTCATCACGGTTTATGTCTATGAGGACGACAAATACGAAGAGATGTTGCACGTTTGCGACGAGACCTCCCCGTACGCCCTCACCGGCTCCATCATCGCCCGCGACCGCTACGCGATTATCCAAGCCGAGAACATCTTGCGTCACTGCGCCGGCAACTTTTACATCAACGACAAGCCGACAGGCGCTGTGGTGGGTTGCCAGCCCTTCGGCGGCGCCCGCGCGTCAGGCACCAACGACAAGGCCGGCAGCATCCTCAACCTCGTCCGCTGGATCAGCTCCCGCTGCATCAAGGAAACCTACGTTCCCGCCACGGACTACGGCTACCCGTTCCTCGGATAATCCTGTTGAAATCTGTTATCAAAAAAGGCGACTCATGGGGGTCGCCTTTTTTGGCTTAAAAGGTGACGAAGATGCGGGCAGGGAGTTCACGCTCTAAGCCACGGTGACGGTGGTGTTGCCGCTGCCCGATGAGCTGAGCGTGATGACATTAGGCCATGCGCCGGTGAGGAAGACGACATCGAAACCGCTCTTCATCGCGATCTTGATGGCATCGGGGTGTTCCGAGGCGTAGGCACTGATGGCGGCCTCCACCTCGGAGATGTCGATCACGTCGCCCGCCACCCAACGCTCGGCCAGAGGCGCCAGCGCACAAGTCAGATGCTTGCCGTTCTCGGCGTGATAGCGGTTGAAGGGGCTGCCGTTGCCTTTCGGCGAGAAAGTCTGCTTGATGGTGCGCTGATGATACTTCAGATGCATCTGCACCATCTTGAAAATGGCCTGGCGCTTCAAGGCCGCAGGGGTCTTGAACATGCGGGCAGGCATGGTGGGGGTTGAACGGGCGTAGGTGACGCCGTTACGCGTGTAATAGGTGATACCGTCAATGGTACCGGAAGCTTTGCGGCCAACGCCGACTTGTTTAATAATAGCCATAATTGTTTGATTTTAATGGATAATAAATTATTGGGGTTTCTCTTTATAATAGATATTGCGTAGTATGCTGCTATTGGATTTGTGACTTGAATCCCGAATCCTGAATCCTGAATCCTGAATCCTGAAACTTGAAACCTGAATCCTGAATCCTGAAACCTGAATCCCAAAACAAACCACCTGCCTGTCATATAATATATGAACAGAGCAAACCAAAAGCCCGGCGGCAAACGTGCGGTTTTTCGGTCACCCGATTTCCGCGTTTCCCGACCGTACAAGTACACAAAAAAAACGATTAGCGTATTAGTGAATTAGTACACTGCAAATATAATACACTTTTTCACGTTTTTGTCAATTGTTGATAACTTTTTTTCTTACTGGTTTTCAATACGTTGCACGGGTGCCGCCATCGCCCAGCATGAAAGAGGGGCAAAATTTTCGCAGAAAATCGCTTTTTTTTCCGCAAAATCGAAAGCGGCAGGTTAGGGGGAGGGAGGGTTACAGGATTACGCGATTTCACGGTTGGAAGATTACGCGGTTAGGGGCAGAGGGTTACGCGATTGCAGGGTTATGGTTACCCGCGGTCTTTTCGGGTACTTGCCACGCTGCTGCCAAGGTCTTCTTTCGGTTGTGAGCGACAGTGATCCGACAGTGGAGCGACAGTGGTCCGACAGAAGAGCGACGCAGATGCAAGGTTGCCGCACCGCAACAGCTGAATCCCGAATCCCGAAACCTGAAACCTGAAACTTGAAACCTGAAACCTGAAACCTGAAACCTGAAACTTGAAACCTGAAACCTGAAACTTTGAACTAAAAAATGTATCTTTGCCCCAACTTTTAAAACCCAGAACAATGAAAAGTCTCAAAATCATCAAGAAAGAATACCAGCGAGTCGGTTATGACGCGCAAGACATTGAACCCGTGGAATATACGGAAGGCTATGCCGAGTATGACGACAACGGTCTTCTCCTCCGCGAGGAACGTTATGAACCCGACGGTTCCCTCAACACATTGACTGTCAACACCTACGACGAAAAAGGGAATCTGGTGCAGACGGAACAGTACGATCAAGACCACATCCTGCTGCAAAAATCTGTGAACCAGTATGATGAAAGCGGCCTTATGGTGGCGCAAAGCAACTACTACGGCGACGCCTCCGACGAGTACGTCACCAAGTTTTACCACGATGATGACAACAACGTGGTGAAACAGGAGGTTTACGTCAACGGGAAGCTCGATTATGTGGAGAAAACGACCACATACAAAGACGGCCGTCCCGAAACCGAGACCGAAAACGACGACTACGGCAATGTTATGTATGTACATCGTTATCAGTACGATGAGAAGGGGCGGGTGTCCGTTTACAGTCGCGAAGAGGTGCAGAACAACGACCGCCGCACCTACGAATTCACCTACAATGACAACGGTGACCGCGTCAAGGACCTCATCTATGACTATGACATGAAGCTGATTGCCAAAGTCAACCGCACTTTCGACGAGCAGAACCGCCAGGTTGAGATTGTGGAGGAGGACCTTGACAGCTACCGCCGCATCACCATGGAATATGACGGCGACCGCGTGGTGAAAAACACGATGTTCAACAAGAATGGCGACATCACCGGCTGGGCGGAATACGAATACGCCGACGACGGCCGCCAGAGCATGGCCCGCGAGTTCATCCCCGACGAGGTGGAGCCGGAGAATTTCCGGATGTTGCGGGAGACGGTGTATGTGAGGGGGTAAGGCGTTAAACCTTCAGACCAAAAACACATCTTTCTCCTGATTTTGCCATTGTAGAGACGTGCCATGGCGCGTCTCTACAAGATGTAAAACATTTGTCCTAATATTTTTTGAAAAATCGTATCTTTGCGCCCTTAAAATTTCAAGACGATGTTACAGATCCAACTTTTAAGAGAGAATCCCCAAGAGGTTATTGACAGACTGAAAATCAAGAATTTCGACGCTACGGAACTGGTGGCCGAGATTCGTGAACTGGATAGCGAAAACCGCAACCTGAAGAAAAAAATCGACGACAACCTGATGGCGCAGAACCAGGGCGCGAAGAAGATCGGACAGCTCTTCAAGGAGGGCAAGCGCGACGAGGCCGAGGCTCTGAAAGCCGAGATGGCCACCCTGAAGGAGAGCGAGCGCGCCGACCGTGCCAAACTGCAAGAACAGGAAGAACTGCTGCAGAGCAAGATGGTGCTGCTGCCCAACCTGCCCAACGCCGCCGTGAAACCCGGAAAGGGCGCGGAAGACAACGAAGTCGTTTACAAACAAGGCGACGATTCCAATCTGCCGGAGGGCGCACTCCCCCACTGGGAACTCGTCAAGAAATACGACATCATCGACTTTGAGCTCGGCACCAAAATCACCGGCGCCGGCTTCCCCGTCTACAAAGGCAAAGGCGCCCGTCTGCAGCGCGCCCTCATCGACTTCTTCCTCGACGAGGCCACCGCAGCCGGCTTCACCGAAATCCAACCGCCCTACATGGTGAACGAGGATTCCGCCTACGGCACCGGCCAACTGCCTGACAAAGAGGGACAAATGTATCACTGCCAGGTCGATAACTTCTACCTCATCCCCACCGCCGAGGTGCCCGTCACCAACATCTACCGCGACGTGATTCTCAAGGAAAGCGACTTCCCGTTGAAGAACTGCGCCTACTCCGCCTGCTTCCGTCGCGAGGCCGGCTCCTACGGCAAGGACGTGCGCGGCCTCAACCGCCTGCACCAGTTCGACAAAATCGAAATCGTGACCATCGAGCATCCCGACCGCTCTTACGAGACCCTCGAAGAGATGACCAACCACGGCAAGATGCTGCTCACCAAGCTGGGTCTGCCCTTCCGCGTGCTGCGTCTCTGCGGCGGTGACATCAGCTTCACCTCCGCCCTCACCTACGATCTGGAAGTTTATTCCAAGGCCCAGCAGAAGTGGTTGGAAGTCAGCTCTGTCTCCAACTTCGAATCCTACCAGGCCAACCGTCTGAAACTGCGGTACAAAGACGCCACCGGCAAGACCAAACTGGCGCACACGCTCAATGGCAGCGCATTGGCATTGCCGCGCGTGCTCGCCGCCCTGTTGGAGAACAACCAGACCGACAAGGGCATCGTCATCCCCGAGGTACTTCGCCCCTACACCCGCTTCGACATCATCGACTAACCTTTGATGAAAAGACTGCTCGTCATACTGCTGCTGCTTGTCACCTGCGGCGGTCCCCTCCTGGCACAACAAAGCCAGGAGGAGCAGCTCGCCATGCAGTATTACAAGGATAAGGAATACGACAAGGCTGTGGAACTTTTCGAGAAAATCCACGCCAAAAAGCCGGATTCCTATATCTATTACTATTACTACTACGCCCTTCTGGAGCTTGAACGCTACGACGAGGCTGAAAAGATGCTCAAAAAGCAGGTCAGGACCTACCCCAACGTGCAACGCTACAAGGTCGACCAGGGTTACGTGTACGAACGCGCCGGCGACAACACCAAGGCCGAGAAAATCTACCAGGAGTGCTTGAAAAACATGCCGGCAAAGGAAACCTCCGTCAATGAGCTCTACAATGCCTACATGTCGCGAGGCAAATACGAGTACGCCGCCGACGCGATTCTCAAAGGCCGGAAAATGCTCAACAATGAACAGCTCCTGTCCAAAAGCCTCATCAGTCTCTACAAAATCCTGCACCAGAACGATAAAATCGTGGATGAAATCATCGCCTTGGTGAAGACCGATAACGAAAAGTACCAGAAAGACGTGGAAGCGGCTATCCAAGATTTGCTGTTGGACGATGAAGACAACGAGCAGTACATGTCCATCCGGACGGCCTTGCAGAAATTCTCCCAAAAGAGTCCAAACAACATCCTTTGCATCAAAGAATTATATTGGATAAGCCAGTTGCACAAAGACTATGAAGAGGCGTTGGTTCTCGCCAAGTCGTTAGACAAGCGGCTGAAAGTGGAGGGTGTTTTCACCTACGAACTGGCCACCGTGGCCGCCGAGAATCGCGACTACAATACGGCCATTGAGGCGCTGAACTACATTATCAAGCAGGGCGAGGATGCGCACAACTACGTGCAAGCGAAGATGAAAATACTGGATGTCAAGTACATGCAGCTCATTGCGACTTCACCCGTAAAGATGGTTGACGCCGTGAACCTGGAACAAGACTTCAAGAAAGCCCTGGACGAAAACGGTATCCACTCCGGCACGATGGACTGGATTCGCAAGTACGCGCACCTGCTGGCGTTCTACGTCAACAAGCCGCAGGAGGCGATGGATGTGCTCAACCAGGCCATGGCCGCCACCCGCGACAACAAGGAGAAGAACCAATACAAGATCGATCTCGCGGATGTTCAGCTATATACCGGCGAGATCTGGGACGCCTCCCTGAACTACTCGCAGGTTGACAAGGACATGCCCAACGACGTGTTAGGCAACGAGGCGAAGTTCAAAAATGCGAAACTGTCGTTCTACATCGGCGAGTTTGCCTGGGCGAAGAGCCAGCTTGACGTGCTCGCCGCCGCCACCACCAAACTCATCGCCAACGACGCCATCTACACGTCCATGCTCATCTCCGACAACTTAGACGAAGAGGAAGAGGTGGACGAGGATGACACCACGGCGGCGGGACTGTTCAGCCATTCCGAGGGAAACCTCGCGCTGAAAATGTACGCCAAAGCCGAATTCCTGATTTTCCAGAACAAAGACGACGAAGCGCTGAAAGCCCTCGACTCCGTGATGATTCTCTCCCCGTTCGGCTCGCTGGTGGATGACGCACTCTACCAAAAAGCACTCATCCTCATCAAGCAAAAGAACTATTTGGAGGCGGAGAAGCTGCTCAAGCGGGTCGTGGAGGACTTCGGCGACCAGCTTTTGGCCGACGATGCCCTGTTCCAGCTGGCCGAGCTGTACGAGTATTACCTCAAAGATGTCAACCAGGCCATGGAATATTACCAAAAAATCCTCAAGGACCACAGCGACAGTCTTTACGTGGTGCAGGCACGTGCCCGCTACCGCGCTTTGCGTGGCGACAATCTAAATTAACAGCCATGCGAATCGTCTCCCTTGAGGACTTCCGGGACATCTACATCAAAGCCTGTCAGCGCGGTATCCCCTTCCTGCTCAGCAAATTGTCCCCGTCGTCCGACCAAAGGACCAAGAGCAGTTTCAACCAGACGGACATTCCCGTGGCGTACTGGTCGCAAATCCCGCTCGTGAGAAAGCGGTGGAACGTGATGATTACGGGCGATGAGGAGATGGAATTCGAAGAATACACCTCCCGGAAGCTTTCGCTGACGCAACCCGGGGTTAAGATGCTGTCCGTCGGCTCGGGTGTCTGCAGCCACGAGCTCCGTTTCGCCGCCCTGAACCCCAACTGGGAAATCACCTGCATCGACTTTTCCGAGAAACTGCTGCAGGAGGCCGCCCAAAACGCCCGGGAGAACGGATTGTCCAACATCAGGTTTGTCGCGGAGAACATTTACCGTCACGAACTCCCCGACAACACCTACGACATCGTCTTCTTCAATGCCTCGCTGCACCATTTCAAAAACATGGGCACCTTCCTTGAGCGAATGCGCAAGACGTTGAAGCCCTCTGGCTATCTGGTTATCAACGAGTTTGTGGGTGCCGACCGGATGTTGTACGACAAAACGCAGATAGCGGCCATCAACGAGGGGCTGCAACTGTTGGACAAGTCTTACCGCACAATATACCGCACCCATCTGACCAAAAACCGCTACTACGGCTCGGGGCTGCTGCGAATGTTGATTTCCGACCCCTCGGAGTGTGTCGAGTCGGAGCGCATCCTGCCGGAAATCCACCGGCTGTTCACCACCGTCGAGGAAAAAGGGTACGGCGGGAACATCCTGATGCCGTTGTTGAAGGATCTGTCGCACCATTTCATGTCATGCGGGCCGCAGGAGGAGGCGACCTTGCGCACGCTTTTCGCGCTGGAAGACGAATACCTGCAGCGTCACACCAGCGACTACCACTTCGGGATATACACCAAGTCGTGAATTTGGCAAGATTTTTGTATCTTTGCCGCTTTATTTTTGAAAAGGTATAATCATACACTATGGCAAATTTTTTGACGAAACTGTTTGGCACTAAGGCCGATAGAGATATGAAAGAACTCCAGCCGCTGCTCAAGAAAACCCTGGCGGCTTACGAGACCATCAAAGACCTGTCCATCGACGACCTGCGTCATAAGACCGTGGAGTTCCGCGAGAAAATCCGCACGGCCACTCAGGCCGAGGAGGACCGCCTCGCCGAACTGCGGACTTATTTGGAAACCAACTATGACATCCCCGTGGAGGAGAAGGAGAACACCTACAAGGAGATTGAGAAGTTGGAGGAGAAAATCTATTCCACCACGCAGGATATCCTCAACGAAATACAGCCGGAGGCCTTCGCCGTGATGAAGGAGACCGCCCGCCGTTTCAAGGACAACGAGACCATCACCGTGACGGCCACGCAGCACGACCGCGACCTGGCCGCCAAACGCGAAAGCGTCACCATCGAGGGCGACAAGGCCATCTACCAGAACCGATGGATGGCCGGCGGCAACATGATACAGTGGGACATGTGCCACTATGACGTGCAGCTCATCGGCGGTATCGTGCTCCACCAAGGTAAGATCGCCGAGATGGCCACCGGTGAGGGCAAGACGCTCGTCGCCACCTTGCCCGTCTACCTCAACGCGCTGCCCGGCAAGGGTGTCCACGTGGTCACCGTCAACGACTACCTGGCCAAGCGTGACTCCGAATGGATGGGCCTGCTTTACGAATTCCTCGGCCTCACCGTGGACTGCATCGACAAATACGAGCCCAACTCCGACGACCGCCGCCGCGCCTACAACGCCGACATCACCTACGGCACGAACAACGAGTTCGGTTTCGACTATCTGCGCGACAACATGGCCCGCAACATCGGCGAGCTGGTGCAGCGTCCACACAATTACGCCATCGTCGATGAGGTGGACTCCGTGTTGATTGACGATGCCCGTACCCCGTTGATTATCTCCGGTCCCACGCCCAAAGGCGACCAGCAGGCCTTCGACCAATACAAGCCCATCGTGCAAAAGCTGTACGAGGCCCAGCGCGTCTACGTGGCCCAGATTCTCACACAAGCCAAGAAGATGCTGGCCGAGAACCCTGACCCGAAGCCGCAAGACGAAAGCGCCATGATGTTGCTCCGCGCCCACCGCGGTCTCCCGAAAAACAAAGCCCTCATCAAGTTCCTCAGCGAACCCGGCATGAAACAGGTGCTGCAGCGCACGGAATCCTTCTTCATGCAGGACCAGAACCGCAACATGCACATCATTGACGACGAGCTCTACTTCGTCATTGAGGAAAAACTCAACACCGTTGACATTATGGACAAGGGCATCGACCTTATCAGTAAGGACGCCGACGAGGCCAAGATGTTCATTATGCCCGATGTGGGTGCTCAAATCGCTGATTTAGAGAAAGAAAACCTCACTCCCGAGGAAAAACTGGCCCGCAAGGAGGAGATTTATAACAACTACGCCATCGCCTCCGACCGTATCCATACGGTGCATCAACTGCTGAAAGCCTACACCATGTTCGACAAGGATGTGGAGTACGTCATCATTGACAACAAGGTGAAGATTGTTGACGAGCAGACGGGCCGTATTATGGAGGGCCGCCGCTATTCCGACGGCTTGCACCAGGCCATCGAGGCGAAGGAAAATGTGAAGGTGGAGGCCGCCACGCAAACCTACGCCACCATCACCCTGCAGAACTACTTCCGCATGTACAAGAAGCTGGCCGGCATGACCGGTACCGCTGAGACGGAGGCGGGTGAGTTCTGGAACATCTACAAACTCGATGTGGTGGTAATCCCGACCAACAAGCCGGTGATCCGCGTGGATGCCGACGATCTGGTTTACAAGACCAAACGTGAGAAATACGCCGCCGTGGTTGATGAGATTCTGCGGCTGCACGAAGAAGGACGCCCAGTCCTGGTGGGTACTACCTCCGTCGAGATTTCCGAATTGTTGTCCAACATCTTGACCCGCAGACATATCCAGCACAATGTGTTGAACGCCAAGCTGCACAAGCGCGAGGCCGACATTGTGGCGGAAGCCGGTCGCGAAGGCACTGTGACCATCGCCACCAACATGGCCGGCCGTGGTACCGATATCAAGCTCACCCCCGAGGTGAAGGAGAAGGGCGGTCTGGCCATCATCGGCACCGAGCGCCACGAATCGCGTCGTGTGGACCGTCAGCTGCGCGGCCGTTCCGGTCGTCAAGGTGACCCCGGCAGCTCCCAATTCTTCGTCTCCCTCGAAGACGACCTCATGCGTCTGTTCGGCTCCGACCGTATCGCGAAAGTCATGGACAGCATGGGCCATCAGGACGGTGATGTCATCCAACACAGCATGATTTCCAAGTCCATCGAGCGCGCCCAGAAGAAGGTCGAGGAGAACAACTTCGGTATCCGTAAGCGTCTGTTGGAATACGACGACGTGATGAACACGCAGCGTTCCTCCATCTACCGCAAACGCCGCAACGCCCTTTTCGGCGACCGTCTCGCCATCGACATCTCCCAGATGATTCACGACGTGTGCGAAACCATCGTGGCCGACGCTTGGGAAGGCAAGGACTTTGAGGGCTTCAAGATGGCCATGATCACGACCTTCGGCTTCGAATCGCCGTTCGAGGAGCAATATTTCATGCAGGAGCGGCAACGGGTGCTTGTAGACAAGCTCTTCCCCGTCGTCTACGACCATTACAAGGAAAAACTGCAAAAGATTGCCGAACAGGCTTATCCGGTCATCGAGCGCGTCTATCTTGAACAGGGCGACCGTTTCCAGAACATCGCTATCCCGTTCACCGACGGCAAGAAGACCATCAACGTCGTGGCGCCGCTGAAGAAATGCTACGAGACCAAAGGCCGCGAGGTGGGCCTCTCCTTCGAGAAGGGCATCACCCTCGCCGTCATCGACAACGCCTGGAAGGAACACCTTCGCGCCATGGACGACCTCAAGGAGAGCGTGCAAAACGCCTCCTACGAACAGAAAGACCCGCTGTTGATTTACAAACTCGAGTCTTTCAACCTGTTCGACCAACTGCTGGTGCGCATTAGCGAGGAAATTGTCACTTTCCTGAATATCGGCAAGTTACCGATTGTGGAAGAGACCGAAATCAAGGAAGCCAAGCTGCCCGAGTCAGATGCCAAGAAACTGCAGACCGGCCGTCAGGAGATGGCTCGCGGTCGTCAGATGGCCCCGGGCAAACCCGCTAACGAGCCCTTCCGCGCCGAGAAGAAAGTCGGCCGCAATGATCCCTGCCCGTGCGGCAGCGGCAAGAAATACAAGAACTGCCACGGCCGCCTTGACCCCAACGCATAATGAGAAAAGTCATCCTTTCGGTCACGGAGGACCTGTACACTGACCAACGGATGGACAAAATGTCCCTTTTTCTGCATAAAAAGGGCTTTGATGTCACACTCGTCGGCCGCCGGTATGGAGATTCCCCCGTATTGTCCGCACGCCCGTACAAAACCAAACGGCTGCGGCTGCTTTTCCGAAAGGGATTTCTCTTTTATGCCGAATATCAATTCCGACTGCTGCTCTATCTGCTCTTTCAGAAATGTGATATGCTGGTAGCCAACGATTTGGACACGCTTCTACCCAACTATCTAATCAGCAAGTGGCGCAAGAAACCGTTGGTGTATGACAGCCACGAATACTTCTGCGGCGAGCTGTCGGTCATCAGCAAGCCCATCTCCTACAAGGTGTGGCACGGTATCGAACGCCGCATCTTCCCGAAGCTGAAAACCGTCATTACCGTAAGCCAATCCATTGTGGACCAGTACGAAAAGGAGTACGGCGTACGTCCCTATCTCGTGCGCAACATCCCGACGGCCGCCGCCCCGGCTGTGACTGCCACGCGAGAAGAGTTGGAAATGCCGGCTGACAAGACCGTACTGCTTTTGCAAGGTGCGGGCATCAACGAAGGACACGGGGTTGAAGACCTCGTGAAGGCAATGCGGCAACTACAAGATTGCCACTTGTTTATCGTAGGAACGGGAACTATAATACCCCAGCTGAAACAGATGACGGAAACGTTAGGCTTACGCGACCGTATCACGTTCATTCCCCGCCAAACCCGCGAACGGCTGTTCAACTACACTGCCCTCGCCGACATCGGGATTTGTCCGGGCAAGGACGTAGGACCGAACGCCCGTTACAGTCTACCGAACAAGATTTTCGAGTACCTCAAGGCCGGCACGCCCATGGTGGTCGCCGACCTTCCCGAGTGGGCACGGATAATGCAGCAGTATGAAGTCGGCACCGTGGCTGAGGGCTTCACACCGGAAACCGTCGCGGCCGCCGTGAAGGAACTTTCCAATCCGGCAAAACTGGCCAAATGTCGCGAGAACTGCCACACCGCCGCCTCAGAACTCACCTGGGAGAATGAGGAGAAGGTGCTGGAAGAGGTTTATGCACCGTATCAATAACGTTATCGTTGTAGAGACGCGCCATGGCACGTCTCTACAGGGGATAACAATTGTTCATGCGTATCGGGATTTTATGTACCTTTGCGACCGCTTTTTTTGGAATAAATAAACGTAAAAAATATGGAATACTATCAAGGTAAAACCGCTTTCTTCCCCACTGTCGGGAAAATCAATTTCGAAGGGAAAGAGTCCAGGAACCCGCTGGCTTTCCACTATTACGACGAAAACCGCGTGGTGATGGGCAAGACCATGAAGGAGCACCTCAAGTTCGCCATGGCCTACTGGCACACGCTCTGCGCCGGAGGTGAGGACCAGTTCGGAGGTCCGACGAAGACCTTCCCGTGGAACAACGCTTCCGACCCGATTTCCCGCGCCAAACTCAAGATGGACGCGGCCTTCGAGTTCATGACCAAGTGCTCGATCCCCTACTACTGCTTCCACGATGTGGATGTGGTGGAGCCAGGTGATACGCTGGCCGAATTCGAGAAACGTCTCGCCACCATGGTGGAACATGCCAAAGAGCTGCAACAAGCTACGGGAAAGCAACTTCTGTGGTCCACGGCCAACGTCTTCGGGCACAAGCGCTACATGAACGGCGCAGCCACCAACCCCGACTTCCACGTCACCACTTACGCGGCCACGCAGATCAAGAACGCCATCGACGCTTGCATCGCCTTGGGCGGTCAGAACTACGTCTTTTGGGGCGGCAGAGAGGGCTACATGTCGCTACTCAACACCGACATGAAGCGTGAGAAAGAGCATCTTGCCATGATGCTGACAATGGCCCGCGACTACGGCCGCAAGAACGGTTTCAAGGGCACCTTCCTCATTGAGCCGAAACCGATGGAACCGACTAAGCATCAGTACGATGTGGATGCCGAGACGGTCATCGGATTCCTGCGCCACTACGGTTTGGACAAGGATTTCGCCCTCAACATCGAGGTGAACCACGCGACCTTGGCCGGCC
>Ga0247609_10001017_pt1 | contig 35399 bp, 30 predicted proteins | sample 172DNAGHGlowgp2_FD_193487 | JGI IMG/M metagenome (GOLD analysis project Ga0247609, IMG submission 193487) | Sheep rumen microbial communities from Palmerston North, Manawatu-Wanganui, New Zealand - 1728 DNA GHGlow gp2 | ecosystem: Host-associated > Mammals > Digestive system > Stomach > Rumen ... | reverse complement strand
ACTCTAAGAACTAAAATCATTTAAATTAATGGCGATATTAGCATTTCAAAAACCCGATAAAGTCGTAATGTTGGAGGCCAACGACAAGTTCGGCAAGTTCGAATTTCGTCCTTTGGAGCCAGGCTTCGGTGTAACCATCGGTAACGCCCTGCGCCGCATTCTTCTTTCATCGCTTGAGGGCTATGCTATCAATACCATCCGTATTGCGGGTGTGGAGCATGAGTTCTCTTCTGTGCCTGGTGTTAAAGAAGATGTTACCAACATGATCTTGAACCTGAAACAAGTTCGGTTCAAGCAAGTAGTAGAAGAATTCGAGAATGAGAAAGTCAGTATCACGGTCGAGAATACTACAGAGTTCAAGGCCTCGGATATTGGCAAGTACCTGACTGGATTTGAGGTGCTGAATCCCGATTTGGTGATTTGTCATTTAGATTCCAAGGCTTCGATGCAGATTGATCTTACTATTAACAAAGGTCGCGGCTATGTACCCGCTGATGAAAATCGCGAGTTCTGCACCGATGTTAATGTAATAGCAATCGATTCTATTTACACTCCGATTCGTAACGTGAAGTATGCTGTTGAGCCCTATCGTGTTGAGCAGAAGACCGACTACGATAAGCTCGTGCTTGAAGTTACGACGGACGGCTCCATCCACCCAAAGGATGCACTGAAGGAAGCCGCCAAGATCCTGATCTATCACTTCATGTTGTTCTCTGATGAGAAGATCACGCTTGAAACAAGCGATAACGAGGGCAACCAGGAGTTTGATGAGGAGATCCTGCACATGCGCCAGCTGCTCAAGACACGTCTTGTTGACATGAACCTCTCTGTTCGTGCCCTCAACTGTCTGAAGGCTGCTGATGTGGAGACACTTGGTGACCTGGTACAGTATAATAAGACTGACCTCCTGAAGTTCCGCAACTTTGGTAAGAAATCGCTCACTGAGCTTGATGATTTGCTCGAGAGTCTGAATCTGTCGTTTGGAACCGATATTTCAAAGTATAAACTGGACAAGGAGTAAGTCCGCGAGGAACTAACCGAATGCCCAATAAAAAGAAAAAAGAAAAATGAGACATAGTAAGAAATTCAACCATCTCGGTCGTACTGCCAGTCATCGTAGTGCTATGCTTGCAAACATGGCTACTTCGCTGATCATGCACAAAAGAATCACTACGACCGTTGCTAAGGCTAAGGCCTTGAAGAAGTATGTAGAGCCCCTGATTACAAAGGCAAAGGAGGATTCTACAAACTCTCGTCGTGTAGTATTCAGCTACTTGCAGAACAAGGAGGCTATCAAGGCTCTGTTCGGTGAGGTAGCACAGAAGGTAGGTGACCGTCCCGGTGGTTATACCCGCATCATCAAGTTGGGTACCCGTCAGGGTGACGCTGCCCAGGTTTGTTTCATCGAGCTCGTTGACTTCGATGAGGCAATGGCTAAGGATACTAAGAAGAAGAGCACTCGCCGTTCGCGCAAGTCTGCTCCTAAGGCTGAAGCTGCTCCTGCTGCAGAGGAGGTTAAGGCAGAGGAAACACCTGCTGCTGAGGCTCCTGCAGAAGAGGCAAAGGCTGAATAAGGAACTATTCGGTTCTACCAAACCTTTAGGGTTTCCCCTACATCAAATTAGGGGAAATCCTTTTTTTTATTAGTAGATTATTGCTTATCTTTGCAGCGTGAAATTTTAAAACGTGACGGTTATGAAGAAGACATTGATTTTATCAGTAAGTACGATCTTACTTCTAAGCAGTTGTGGAAGTTACGCTGGTGTGGGAGCGTATACAGGTGGTACCTTCGGTTCGATTATAGGTTCTGCTATCGGCGGTATAGCCGGTGGTCCCCGTGGTAGCGACATTGGTACTTTGATTGGTATAGCCGGTGGCGCAGTGGTAGGCGCTGCAGTAGGTGCTGCAGCTGATAATGCCGAGCAGCAGCGCTATGAAGCCTATAAATATGAGCGTCAGCAGTCGCGTGCTGCCAGGTCGCAATATGATAGGTCGCAATATGACAGTGTGCAGCCGGAAGAAAAGATGTATGACGAAACCAATAGTGGTGACGACAGACTTTATGGCTTTGATGAAGACTTTAACAGCACAGCTACGCCTGCGCCATCAGCATCTTCTCCCAGCCTGGAAATCCGCAAGCCTCGCTTGGTAGATATGAATCGCGACGGCGTCTTGACACGCGGCGAAACGGCTCGTATGGTGTTCGAGGTGTTTAATACCTCATCTGAACCCGTATACCGTGTACTGCCTTTGGTGGCTGAGATCACCAATAACAGACATATCCGTATCTCGGAAAACGTACTTGTGGAAAGTATTGCGCCAGGAAAAGGTATTCGTTATACGGCCACGATAAAGGCTGACGACCGATTAAAGGACGGTGAAGCCGTGATCCGTATAGCCGTGAAACAAGGTGGTCATGAGATCACATCCCAAACCAGAGAGTTCAGGATTCAAACAAGTAAGCGATAGGTTGTCCTATCGCTTATTTTCTTTTTGTTGCTTCTTATATTGGTCGCGTAACTCCATCCAGATGGGTTTGGTACTGGAACCTTCATTTGTACCTAAGTCTAATTCTGGTAAATCGATGTTTTCTGCAGGTTTAAACGGAATAATTGATTCGTCGTAACGCTCTACAATGACCGGGGCAATGCCTTGTGCGATAATCCCCAGCTCCTTTGCAGCGCGAACAGATAGATCGATAATTCTGCCTTTTACATATGGGCCGCGATCGGTGACCCTGACGATGACATGGACGCCGTTTTCAGGATTGGTGACTTTGAGTAATGTGCCAAAAGGATACGTCTTGTGAGCACATGTCAAAGAGTCATGGTGAAGTCTTTCGCCATTGGCCGTTTTCCGGCCGGTAGACTTCTTAGAATAAAAAGAAGCTTTGCCACTCTGGGTTTGGGCCAGAGCGGTAAAGCTTGTTGCTATTGCAAATAGAAGTATTATAAATCGTCTATATAACATTCATTGGTTAAACGATGCCCTGGGCAAGCATGGCCTTTGCTACTTTCATGAAGCCAGCTACATTAGCGCCCTTGACATAGTTGATATAACCACCAGGCTCCTTGCCGTACTTCACGCACTGCTCATGGATGCCAGACATAATCTGATGCAGACGCTGGTCTACTTCCTCGGCAGTCCATGCCATGCGCATAGAGTTCTGGGTCATCTCCAATCCAGAGGTAGCTACACCACCTGCATTCACAGCCTTACCTGGTGCGAAGAGCTGACCTGCTGCGATGAACTTATTCACGGCCTCGGCGGTACATCCCATGTTAGAGACCTCTGCCACACAGAGAGGCTTGTTGGCCAGAATCATGTCGGCATCGGCACCGTTCAGCTCGTTCTGGGTAGCACATGGCAGATAGATATCGGCCTTCTGCTCCCAAGGCTTCTTGCCAGCGAAGAACTTCGAACCTTCGAACTCCTCCTCGTATGGCTGACATACATCATTGCCACTGGCGCGGAGTTCCAACATGTATTCAATCTTCTCTTCATCGAGTCCGGCAGGATCGTAGATATAGCCATCAGGACCAGAAATGGTAATCACCTTGGCACCGAGTTCGGTAGCTTTCTTTGCAGCACCCCATGCCACATTTCCGAAACCAGAGAGTGCAATCGTCTTACCCTTAATGTCAAGACCATGGGTGTCCATCATGTGGTGAACGAAATACAAAGCACCGTAACCAGTAGCCTCTGGACGGAGGATAGAGCCGCCCCATTCCATACCCTTACCGGTCAATGTAGCACCATGGAACTGGCTGGTCAGCTTCTTGTAATAGCCAAAGAGGTAACCAATCTCACGGGCACCTACGCCGATGTCGCCAGCAGGAACGTCCATATCGGGACCGATGACCTTATACAGTTCGCACATAAAGGCCTGACAGAACTTCATGACCTCATTGTCGCTCTTGCCGCGGATGCTGAAGTCGGAACCTCCCTTGCCACCGCCCATGGGCAATGTGGTAAGTGCGTTCTTGAATGTCTGTTCGAAACCCAAGAACTTCAGGATGCTCAGGTTTACTGAAGGGTGGAAACGCAAACCGCCTTTGTACGGGCCGATAGCGCTGTTAAACTGTACGCGGTAACCGATGTTCACCTGTACCTCGCCTTTGTCGTCAACCCAGGGCACGCGGAATGTCGTAATGCGCTCAGGCTCTACGATGCGCTCTATGATTTTTGCCTTTTCGAACTCAGGATGCTGGTTGTAGACGTCCTTAATGGATTCCAAAACTTCTCTTACTGCCTGTAAGTACTCCAGTTCGCCAGGATGCTTCTGCTCCAGGGCTTGCATAATTTTCTCAACTTCCATAGTTTACTTTAATCTTGAATAATTGTTTTAAGTTTGTCAATATGTTACTTTGATGGTGCAAATGTAGAAAAAATATCGGTACCTTCCAAGGAAAGTACCGAATATTTTTATTTTTAAGTTACAATTTGTTAAATCTTGGCTAAAGCCTGCTTGATGTCATCGAGAATATCCTCTACATCTTCTATACCAACTGACAGACGAATCAGGTCGGGAGCTACACCAGCTTCGCGTAGCTGCTCATCAGAGAGCTGACGGTGTGTATGGCTAGCCGGGTGGAGCACACAAGTGCGTGCATCGGCCACGTGGGTTACGATATTGATCATCTCCAGTGAGTCCATCCATTTAATGGCGGTCTCGCGCGTACCTTTTAATCCAAATGCGATCACACCGCAACTGCCGTTAGGCAGATACTTCTGTCCGAGGGCATAGTTCTTGTCGCTGGGCAGTCCGCAGTAGTGCACCCAAGCCACCTTCTCGTTCTGGCTCAGGAACTCAGCCACCTTCTGGGCGTTCTTGCAGTGCTGGGCCATGCGCAGGTGGAGCGTCTGCAGTCCGAGGTGCAGCAGGAATGAGTTCTGTGGAGCGGGGATTGAGCCGAGGTCGCGCATCAACTGGGCCACGAGCTTCGTGGTGAAGCCCATCTTACCGAAGGCCTTCACGTAGGTCAGTCCGTGATAGCTCTCATCGGGCGTGCAGAGACCGGGGAACTTGTCGGCGTTAGCCAGCCAGTCGAAGTTGCCGCTATCCACCACGACACCACCTACCTGTGTAGCCAGTCCGTCCATATACTTTGTGGTAGAGTGGGTGACAATGTCGGCACCCCATTCAAACGGACGGCAGTTGATCGGTGTAGCGAAGGTATTGTCTACGATGAGGGGTACACCGTTCTTGTGGGCGATCTTGGCAAAGCGTTCGATGTCGAACACGGCACAGCCAGGGTTTGAAATGGTCTCGCCGAACATGGCCTTCGTGTTCGGACGGAAGGCGGCCTGAATCTCCTCATCCGAGGCCTCCTGTGAGATGAAGGTGCAGTCGATGCCGAGTTTCTTCAGTGTGACACCGAAGAGGTTGTAGGTACCGCCATAGATCTCGTTGGAGGTGATGAAGTGGTCGCCAGCCTGACAGATGTTGAAGATGGCGTAGAAATTGGCTGCCTGACCCGATGAAGTGAGCACAGCACCCACACCGCCTTCGAGCGTGGCAATCTTCGCTGCCACAGCATCGTTCGTGGGGTTCTGCAGACGGGTGTAGAAATAGCCTTCTTTTTCGAGGTCGAACAACTTCGCCATCTCGTCAGAGTCGTCGTATTTGAAGGTCGTACTCTGAATGATGGGCAACTCTATCGGTTCACCGTTTTTGGCTTTGTAGCCAGCTTGTACGCAGAGCGAACCCTGCCTTAGTTTCTTTTCCATTATTATTCTGTTTATAACTTTTTGTTTGTAAGTTTAATATCTGAATGCGAAATCCTCCAGGATACAGATAGACTTCTCTTTCGTATCTGAAGCAAATACGAAGAAGAGTGCGTGTTTGCCTGTATAGTCGGCCAGTGCGGGGAGTTCGATGGCCATTTCTGTGGATTCCTTAGGCATATCTGCTTTTAATGTAATGGTACCCAGGAGTTTTCCGCCCTGTGACTCCCATGGCCGGTCTATCATGATATTGATCGTACCGTCAAGGCCTTCAGGAATCAGGCGTAACAACAGCTGCAGGTAGTCACCATCGTATGATTTCGTGAAGTCGAAGTACTTATAGCCTACGATAGAGCCATCTGTATTGTTTACCACACGGTTGGTATTGTTCTTCAGGTCGTAGGGCTCGTCGAAATTCGTCTCTGTACCGTAAGATGTCTCCACGTATGAGCCGTAATAGGTGTTCTTGGGCCAGTCGTGAACAGCCACTTTCGGACCGGTAATCCAGCAGGCGATACCTGCAGAGTGGCGCTCGAAGGGGTCGAGACCGTTGAGTGCAAAGCCTTCAGAGTTATATTCGCCCTCAGAAATCTCTACTTTTCCGCCAACTCCTTCTTCAACTTTCACCTCTATAGGTGCTACCATGGCCTGACGGGCATATTCATCGAGACCAGCTTGACGGTGATAGAATACGTACCACTGTCCGTTGACCTCACAGATGCTGCCATGCGTATTGCCACTGACAACACCAGAAGCAATGGTGTCACCCTGTTCGTTAACCTCGCGACCTCGTCCGTCGATAATCGTTCCGCCATAAGTCCAAGGACCTAAAGGCTGGTCGCTATAGGCGTAGGCGAGGGTGTAGTTGGTGTCGGGGAGACCGAACTCACCAGGTTCCGTCCAACGGCTGTAGATAAAGACATACTTATCCTTGATCTTACGGATAGATGAAGCCTCGAAGAAACGGAATTTGCCTGGCTCGTTTCTGCCAGATACCATGCCGTCGACAATCTTTGTGCCAGGTTTTACGGTACACATCGTGGCAGGATCTATCTCTGCAGCGTAAGAGTGTTCAAAGCCCCAGTAGCCATACACACGACCGTCATCATCTACAAACACGGCAGGGTCGAAGCCATAGATACCATCAACCTTATTGGGGTCGTCAGCATTCCAGTTGCACACCTCGAAAGGACCATTAGGACGGTCGCTCTTGGCAATCAGACCGTTACGTCCGCCAGTCTGGTCGTTGGGGAAGAGCCAGTAGTTCTTCTTGCCTGTCGAATCGGTGGTCATCGTTACGTCGGGTGCAAAGAGCACATCAGCAGTTTGTGCGGAGTCGAAGGGCTCGCCCTTGGCGTTCTTGTCAACCACAAGAATCACACCATCATAGCGCCACTGACTGAGATTATCGACGGGTGCTGACCATACCACCTGATCCCGTCCGCAATAATCTGTTTTGATGTTATCGTGAGATCCGTAGATATACACACGCTGTTTACCAGGGTTATCAGGATCCTCAAATACATAGGGTTCTCCATCGGGGATATGCTCCCATAACGGGAGGTAAGGATTACCTACTGTTGTAAGTTCAGACTTTACATTCTCAACGTTCTTGGTACATGAGAGCGCCAGGATTGCGCAGCAAGCCATCACAAACGGCATTCTAAAAGTTTTAGACTTCATATCGTATAGGTTTGATTATTTTGTGCACAAAGTTACAAAAAGTATTGGAATTATGCGATTAACTTCGAAAAAAGTTGTATCTTTGCGCTCAATATGCTTGAACAAGTAACTAAAATACCCCAAGAGTGGAATAAATTCTACCTAAAAGATGTGTCGTTCGTTAATCTGATGACACGTCGTATATTCAACGTGCTGATAGTGGCTAATCCTTACGATGCTTTCATGCTTGAAGACGACGGACGTGTGGATGAGAAGATTTTCGATGAGTATATGGAGTTGGGCATGCGTTACCCGCCTACCTTTACACAGGTGTCTACCACGGAAGAGGCCAATGAAGTACTCAAGACGACTGATATTGACTTGGTAATATGTATGCCGGGTAATGCCGATAATGATGCATTTACTGTAGCGCGAGAAGTCAAGGCGGCTCATCCCAATATCCCTTGTGTCGTGCTGACACCGTTCTCGCATGGTATCACCAAGCGTATTCAGGATGAAGACATGTCGGTGTTCGACTATGTGTTCTGCTGGTTGGGCAATACGAACCTTATCATGTCGATCATTAAGCTGATCGAGGATAAGATGAATATCGAGCATGATATCAAGGAGGCTGGCGTGCAGATGATTCTTCTGGTGGAAGATAATATCCGATTCTACAGCAGCGTGTTGCCTAACCTCTATAATTATATCCTTGCCCAGTCGAAACGCTTCTCTACCGAGGCATTGAACCCCCATGCTGCTGCCCAGCGCAAAAGAGGACGACCTAAGGTTGTACTTGCCACCACCTACGAAGAGGCGATGCAACTTTACGAAAAGTATCACGAGAACACATTAGGTGTGATTAGTGATACCCGGTTCCCGATAAAGGTACACGAGGGTAGGCTAAGTCATGTGGAAGAAGGCGACCCCGAAGCAGGCCTCAAGCTGCTTCGTGAGATTCGTCGCCGAGATGAGTATGTGCCGTTGATTCTCGATTCATCAGAGATTATAAATAAGGCAAAAGCCGAAGCTGAGGGATTCCACTTTATCGACAAGAACTCTACCAAGATGAATGTCGACTTGCATCATCTGATGGAAGAGCACATGGGATTTGGTGATTTCATCTTCCGTGATCCGAAGACCAAAGAGGAAGTTTTCCGCGTATCGTCATTGAAGGAACTTCAGGATAATATCTTCAAGATTCCCTATGATTCAATGCTCTATCACGTGTCGAGAAATCACATGAGCCGTTGGCTCACGGCACGTGCCATCTTCCCTGTATCAGCGTTCTTGAAGCATGTTACATGGCATAAACTGAAGGATGTGGATGCTCACCGCCAGATTATCTTTGATGCCATTGTGCAGTATCGAAAGATGAAGAACATCGGTGTGGTAGCTGTCTTCGACCGTCTGAAATTCGATGCTTATAGCCATTTTGCACGTATCGGTGACGGTTCTTTAGGTGGTAAGGGTCGTGGCTTGGCATTCCTCGACAATATTATCAAGCGCCATCCCGAACTGAATCAGTTCGAGAATGCCAAGGTGTCTATCCCGAAAACTGTTGTGCTGTGTACTGACTTCTTCGACGAGTTCATGGAGAAGAACAATCTTTATCCCATCGCGTTGAGTGATGCCAGTGATGAGGAAATCTTGCAGCACTTCATGCGTGCACAGTTACCCGATGCATTGATAGCCGACTTCTTTACGTTCTTTGAGGCCGTCAAGTCGCCTATTGCCGTTCGTTCGAGTTCTTTGCTGGAGGATTCTCACTATCAGCCTTTTGCTGGTATCTACTCTACGTATATGATTCCTTATCTGTCGGATAAGTATGAGATGCTGCGTATGTTGGCTTGTGCTATCAAGGGCGTCTATGCATCGGTTTATTATAAGGACTCAAAAGCCTATATGCTCGCTACGCAGAATGTGATAGACCAGGAGAAGATGGCCGTTATCTTGCAAGAAGTTGTCGGCAAACAGTATGGTGATTTGTATTATCCGAATTTCTCAGGTGTGCTCCGTTCCCTGAATTATTACCCGATAGGCGAAGAAACGGCAGAAGAAGGTATTGCCTCTTTGGCATTGGGACTTGGTAAATATATCGTAGATGGCGGTCAGACACTTCGTGTTTCACCTTATCACCCCACTCAGGTGCTCCAGACGTCAGAGATGGAAACGGCACTGACAGAGACGCAAACCCGCTTCTATGCGCTCGATATGGCACATGTTGGTGACGATTTTAAGGTAGACGATGGCTTTAATATTAAAAAGGTACGCGTGAAGCAAGCCGCAGAAGACGGTTCTTTAACATATATCGCCTCAACCTATGATCCGGTAGACCAGATTATCCGAGATGGAATTTACGAGGGCGGACGTAAGGTGATATCCTTCTGTGGCGTTCTTCAGCATGGTGTATTCCCATTGCCAGAACTGCTTCAGATGTCACAACGACTTGGTGCTGACGAGATGAAACGTCCTGTAGAAATCGAATTTGCCTGTAACCTGAATGATGATCGAACAGGTGAGTTCTATCTCCTGCAGATTCGTCCTATTGTAGATTCCAAGCAGGTTCTTGATGAAGATTTGAATGCCATACCTGATGATAAGTGTCTTTTGCGTTCTCATAATAGTCTTGGTCATGGCATCTCGGAGGATGTGGTCGATGTGGTCTATGTCAAAGCAGATGATGACTTTACGGCAGTTAATAATCCTACGATAGCAGATGAAATAGAGCAAATCAACCGGAAGTTCCTTGCTGAAGACAAGAATTATGTGCTGATTGGCCCAGGCAGGTGGGGTTCTAGCGATTATTGGCTTGGTATCCCAGTGAAGTGGCCACATATCTCAGCGGCACGTGTTATCGTTGAGGCAGGTTTGAAGAATTATCATGTCGACCCCTCTCAGGGTACCCATTTCTTCCAAAACCTGACTTCATTCGGTGTGGGTTATTTTACGATCAATACCTATACAGGTGATGGTATTTTCCAGAAAGACGTGTTGGATGCCATGCCCGCCATTGAGGAAACACAGTATGTGCGCCATGTGCGTTTTGAGCGTCCATTGAAGATCATGATGGATGGTAAAAAACAGCAGGGCGTCGTTCTTTTACCAGGTGAATAGTCCTAGAACTAGCCTAAGGTGAGACGAGACCTATGACAGAAGTGAACAGTAAAAGGTCGGAAAGCCTGCATAACTGGAATAGGAACAGTCACTGGTTTCTGTTCACAAGCAGGCGGGATGACGGCCTATATACACGTCTCTATTTCGCAGCTATCGACGAGAAAGGACAGGCTACAAAGCCGTTCATGCTTCCTCAAAGAAATCCCAAGGAATACTATCGTCATCTGATGTATTCGTATAACACACCGGATTTTACAGCAGAACCTGTTGTAACAGATGCCCGGCAAATGGGGAGGAACATAGAGCGTAATAAACGTATAACAACAAAAGTATCAATAAATAACTAAAGCATCATGAAGCGATTTTTAGTAACACTGGTGGCAGCGCTGATGGTCTGCCTTGCAAATGCTCAAACGAAGTTGGTTTCCATCTTGGGTGATTCGTATTCTACCTATGAGAATTATGTAACGCCAAGTACAAACGAGCTTTGGTATTATGCCCAAAACGGTGCACAGAAGACTGACGTGAAGAATGTTCGCCAAACATGGTGGCATCAGGTTATCAGTGAGAATGGCTGGCGCTTGTGTATCAATAACTCCTATAGTGGTGCAACGATCAGCTATACAGGTTATGATGGCAACGACTATAGCGCCCGTTCCTTTAATACGCGAATGCCTGATTTAGGTCAGCCAGATATCATTTTCGTTTTTGGCGCTACAAATGATAGTTGGGCAGGCGCACCTATCGGTGAATACAAATATGAAAATATTCAGTATGGCGATCTGTATGCCTTCCGTCCTGCGATGGCTTATCTGCTTCAGCGCATGAAAGACCGTTATCTAAATACCGAAATTTATTTCATACTGAATGATGATTTAAGGGATGAAATCGATGAGTCTGTTAAGACGATCTGTGCGTACTATTCAGTACCTGTTATCGAGTTGGTTAATATCGACAAGCTCTCAGGACATCCTTCTGTAAAGGGTATGCGCCAGATTGCTGATCAGGTGAATGCTTTCGTAGGTGGTAATGCTTCTGGTGATGTAAATGACAATAATACACCTTTACACTTGATGAAACCAGCTTATCGTTTGGGTTATGGTGTTGCCAAAGCTGCAGATGTGAAAGCAGTGATGGATCGTGTGCTGAAGTATATTGAAACTGAGACGCCTGCCCAGCTTGTAGATAAGCAAACAGGTGAGGTAGTAACAGACTTTAAGAAGATTACTGCCAATACCCAGTTGAAGCAGGGTGGTTTCCGTTTAACGAGTTATGAATGGGGCGTTACCTACTCAGGTGCCTTAGCTGCTTATGAGGCTACAGGCGATAAGGCTTATAAGAACTATGTTACTACCCGTCAGAAGTTCCTGGCAGAGATTGCACCTTATTATAAAAAGGTATATGCTAAAGATCAGGGAATCGACAAAAACGTACGTCGTGTGGTAGATCCTCATGCACTTGATGATGCTGGAGCTATCTGTTGCTCTATGATAAAGTCGGTTCTAGGGGGTGAGAAAGACCCTCAGCTTCGCGCGCTTATCGACAACTATGCTGACTATATCCTGAATAAGGAATATCGTTTATCTGATGGCACGTTTGCTCGTATCCGTCCACAGAATAACACGCTTTGGCTAGATGATATGTTTATGGGTATTCCTACGGTGGCCTATATGGGAAAGCTGACAGGAGACAGTAAGTATTATGATGAGGCTGCTAAGCAGGTGTTGCAATTTGCCCAGCGGATGTTTGTACCAGAGAAAGGGCTGTTCCGTCATGGTTGGGTGGAATCGATGGAAACACATCCTGCTTTCCATTGGGGCAGAGCTAATGGCTGGGCTATCCTGACGATGTGTGAAGTGCTCGATGTTTTGCCTGCAGATCATCCTAAGCGTGGTGAGATTCTGAATTTGCTCAAGGCTCATGCTGCAGGTTTGGCAAAACTACAGCAGCACGATGGCTTCTGGCATCAATTGCTCGATCGTGATGATACTTATCTGGAGGCATCGGCTACAGCTATCTATACCTATTGCCTGTCGCATGCCGTTAATCAGGGTTGGCTGGATGCAAAGGTTTATGGTCCTGTGGCACAGTTAGGTTGGCATGCTGTAGCGTCAAGCGTGAATCAGAAAGGTCAGGTAGAAAAAGTATGTGTAGGTACAGGTATGGGCTTCGATCCTGCTTTTTATGCTTATCGCCCTTGTCATGTCATGGCTGCCCATGGTTATGGTCCTGTACTGTGGGCTGGCGCAGAGATGATTAATCTGCTGAAGAAACAACATCCAAAGTCAAATGATTCTGCCGTGATGTTCTACGATAATGAGGTGCCTACTAATGCTTCTATCTTTAACTACGATGGCAGTAAAAGGTTTTAAATGGTTATGAAGAAACTGATGAAATGGGCTATATTCTTTTTGCCTTTGTGTGTTCTTAGTGTCTTGCCTTTGAATGCCCAAGAGGTGATAAGTCTGGAGGGCTCCTGGGATTTCGCTATTGGTGATACTGCGCGCTATCATGACTATGTGATGTTGCCAGGTTCGATGCTTACCAATGGAAAGGGAGATCCAGTCACTGTTGATACGCGCTGGACAGGATCGCTCTATGATTCCAGCTATTACTATAATCCTTTTATGGAGCAGTATAGGCAGGAAGGCAATGTTAAGTTCCCCTTCTTCCTAACGCCGGATTATCATTATGTGGGAGTGGCAAAATATCGTCGCAGTGTCTATGTGCCAGCTACATGGGAACGAAAGCACATTACGCTGTTTCTGGAGCGACCGCATATTGAAACTACCGTATACGTCAATGGCCAAAAGGTGGGTAGCGATAATTCGCTGTCTGTGCCCCATCAGTTCGATGTGACTGATTTTATCCGTACAGGTACACGGAATATTATAGAAGTAAGAGTTTATAATGGCATCGAGAATGTTGGTGTAGGGCAGGATTCGCACAGCGTTACAGACCAGACACAAGGCAACTGGAATGGTATCGCAGGGCGTATGGAGTTGCGAGCCCAACCAGAAAGGATGTATATCAAGAGCGTGAAGATCTATCCGAAACCATTTGACCGTGCTTTTCAATTTGAGTTGGAATTGGGTGGTTATTCAAACTACTATAATCAATCCATCTTGGACGTAATGGTTCAGCAAGAAGGAAAAGATTCTTCGAACATCTATTTAGGACATATTGAAATTGATGGTAAGGTAGTAAGGGCGGAAATGCCGATACGTGGGAGTGTGGAACTTTGGGATGAGTTCAATCCGCAATTATACCGTGTGGGCTTCCAAGTTTTAGATGATTACTATGAAACCACCTTTGGCATGCGTGTGGTTAGTATTGAAGACGGACAGATAATGCTGAACCATCACCCGATATACTTACGTGGTACGGTAGAAAACTGTTGTTTCCCAGAAACAGGCTATCCGCCAACAGACGAAGCCTCGTGGCTCAGAATCTTCCGTAAGTGTAAGGAATATGGACTGAATCACATGCGGTTCCATTCCTATTGTCCGCCAGAGGCTGCTTTTGCCGCTGCTGATAAGGTAGGCTTTTATCTGCAACCAGAGGGGCCATCGTGGCCTAATCATGGCGTAAAACTTCGTTCAGGGCAGGTGATTGACGATTATCTCCTCAAGGAGACGAAACGTATCATTGATACCTATGGTCATCACCCTTCATTCATCATGATGGCTGCTGGTAATGAACCAGCTGGCGATTGGGTGAGCTATTGTAATGACTGGGTAAAGGAAATGAAAGCTTATGATCCTACACGTATCTATTGTGGTGCATCGGTAGGTGGTGGCTGGGCTTGGGATAATGGCTCTGAATATCATGTAAAAGCTGGTGCCAGAGGCTTAGATTGGGATCGCCATGCACCATCATCAGATGACGATTACTATGCACAGATTCTGCGTCCGCGAAATTATAAGGATACCGTTGATAACCATTCGCCTATCATTGCCCACGAACAAGGACAGTGGTGCGCATTTCCAGACTTTAAGGAGATCCCTCAATATGTAGGCGTATATAAACCAAAGAATTTTGAGATATTTCGCGATTTGCTGGCAAAGAACGGCATGGCGACACAGGCAGAGAAGTTCCTAATGGCAAGTGGACAGTTGCAGACACTATGCTATAAATATGAAATAGAGCGCAATCTGCGTACAAAGGATTATGCAGGCTTCCAGTTGCTGGCTTTGAATGACTATAGTGGACAAGGGACTGCTCTTGAGGGTGTGCTTAATGTACATTGGCGTGAGAAGGGCTATACGAATGCCAAACAGTGGCATCAATTCTGTTCGCCCATTGTGCCATTAGCACGATTCCCCAAGTTTGTTTATACGAATGCAGACAGCTTAGTGGCGCCTGTGGATGTTTATAATGCGATGTATGGCGACCTTGAGAATGTGAGAGTATCTTACTATGTCAATAATAGCCAAAACGAGATTCTTCAAGGTGGTCAAATCTTTGCGGGCAAGATTCCTTTGGGCAAAAACGCTTCTGTAGGAACGATTCTTATTCCTCTGGATAGCATTAAGAGTCCAGAAAAGCTGACGCTAACGGTCGTTGCAGGACATAATAACTATAAGAACCGTTGGGACTTCTGGGTTTATCCCGATAGTTTGAAAACTGCGCCACATAAGAATATTCTTATTGCGGATACGCTGAATGCAGAAGTCATAAGGACTTTGAAAAAAGGAGGAAAGGTACTTCTTTCTGTAGCAGGTAAGGTACGCTTGGGTCGTGATGTGGTACAGCATTATCTGCCCGTATTCTGGAATACCTCATGGTTTAAGATGCGTCCGCCACATACTACAGGCGCTTATATCGAAAACAATCATCCATTATTTAAATATGGATTCCCTACAGATTCATGGAGTAACCTTAACTGGTGGGAATTGTTGAACAAGGCGCAGGTGATGAACATGCAGGATTTTCCACTTGAGTATCAGTCTCCTATTCAGCCTATCGATACATGGCACGTGAGCCGTAAGTTGGGTATGCTGATAGAGGCAAATGTATTAGGAGGTAAACTCCTGGTGACAACGATGGATATTGATAGTGATTTAGCGCATCGTGTCGTAGCCCGACAAATGCGAGAGGCTATTCTCTCTTATATGGAGAGTGCAGATTTCGTCCCATCATTAACACTCAAGCTTGATGTCATCCAGAATCTCTTTACCAAGGATGGCCCAAAGGTAAGTATGTTTACCAACGAATCGCCTGATGAATTGAAACCTAAGATAAAATAAAAAAGAGAGGCTTTTGGGCCTCTCTTTCTGTGATCCGTTTGGGGCTCGAACCCAAGACCCCAACATTAAAAGTGTTGTGCTCTACCGACTGAGCTAACGGATCGACCTTAAAAAAGCTATCTCTCGAAAGCGGGTGCAAAGGTACAACGATTTTTTGAATCTGCCAAATTTATTGGGAGGAATTTTCGTTTTCTACCTCAATTTCCCGTTCTTTAGTGATGTATCGTTGGTAATATGCGATAAGCAATGTGGTAAGTGGGAGGGCAATAATCAAACCTATAAAGCCTAATAAAGCGCCCCAAACAGAGAGACTTAATAGCAGAATGGCGGGGTTGAGGCCCATGGCTTTACCCATAACTTTTGGCGTCACTACCATATCGCAAATGAGCTGAACAATGATAAAGACAGCGAGCGCCATGATGAGGATAATCCAAAAGTTCTGTCCTGTATCAGCCGATTTAAGTAGTGCCAGGAGTACAGTTGGGATTAAGGCAAATGTATGCAAGTAGGGAACCAGGTCCATAATGCCTATCATGATACCAAGACCTATTGCCATGGGGAAATCGATAATGGTAAATCCTATACAGAAAAGCACCCCCATGATGAGGGCCACCAATCCCTGGCCACGTATATAGTTGTTTAATTCACGCTCTGCATCTGCCATCAACTCCTTCCAGAAAGGACGTGCCTTCTTGGGGAAAATACGAATCCAGTTGTCGGTAAGATATTCATAGTCGAGCAAGATAAAGAACATATATAATAAGGTGATGAATGAGGCGATGACACTTACAATCACACTATAGGTATGTCCGATAACACTGAACAATTCAGGCATAATGACCTTCATACCATCGGTAAACGTGCTACTCTGGAAGAAATCCTTTATCTGGCCTTGGTTATTCATAAACCACTCGGTAACGGTAACAGATATGCTATCGATGTGGGCTGATTTCTGGAGATAATCCTTTGCTAATTGTCCGAGCTTCTCGAACTGCTCAATCATTGGCGGTATAATTAGGAAAACAATACCTGATACAATGGCAATCACTACAATCAGTGTCAATAGGATACTGAGTGCTCTTGGTAAATGAATACGCCGCTCTACAAATTTTACGCAAGGGTAGAGCAGGTAGGCAAAGAACCAAGCAACAAAGAAAGGCAGTAATACGCTGCTAAGATAGTCAATGAGTAGGAGAATAGATATGATAAGTAATCCACATCCTATCCATCTTACTAAACGGTCAAGGGTGATAGTCTTTTCTCTCATTTTCTTCAGATATAGCTTTTTGATAACATTCTCTACACAGTGGTTCATACTCAGTGGTCTCACCTAAGAGTACACGCTGGGTAGATTCTACCTTGCGATGACTCACGTAGGCCAGATTGCCACAGTTCACACAGATAGCATGCACCTTTGTCACATCGTCGGCTATCGCGCAGAGAGCAGGCATCGGACCAAAAGGTACGCCTTTGTAGTCCATATCCAGTCCTGCTACAATGACCCTTACACCTCTGTTGGCAAGTTCATTGCATACATCTACAATTCCCATGTCGAAGAATTGTGCCTCGTCGATACCTACCACATCGATATCGCTCGACAGCAATAAGATACTGGCAGAGGAGTCGATAGGTGTAGAGAGGATGTGGTTCTTATCATGGCTCACTACATCTTCTTCAGAATACCTGACATCGATGGCAGGCTTGTAGATCTCCACTTTCTGTTTCGCAAATTGAGCCCTTCGCAGACGCCTGATAAGCTCCTCCGTTTTGCCCGAGAACATCGAGCCGCACACCACTTCGATTCTTCCAGGACGGTGTGATTCCCCTGTTAAGTTTGTAGTCATATCTGCTGCAAAGTTACTAATTAAATTAAAAATTAAAAATTAAAAATTAAAAAATGTGCTAAAAGATTCAATTTTTCACTTTTTACTTTACACTTCTCGCTTCTATTTTGTATCTTTGCCCACTGTTATGGGTATTTTGTACATCGTACCGACCCCAGTAGGTAATATGGAGGACATGACTTTTAGAGCAGTCCGCATATTGAAAGAGGTTGACCTCGTGCTGGCGGAGGACACCCGCACTTCGGGTATCCTGCTGAAGCATTACGACATCCACAACCAGTTGATGTCGCATCATAAGTTTAACGAACATGGTACAAGTGCAGGCATCGTTAGCCGTTTGCAGGCTGGTGAGAATGTGGCATTGATTAGTGATGCAGGTACACCAGGTATTAGTGATCCTGGTTTCTTCTTGGTTCGTGAGGCTGTCAGGGCTGGTATTGAAGTACAGTGCTTACCAGGTGCTACGGCCTTCGTGCCAGCTTTGGTATCGAGTGGATTACCCTGTGACCGCTTTGCCTTCGAAGGCTTCTTACCTCAGAAGAAAGGGCGTCAGACAAAGTTAGAATCTCTGAAAGAGGAACAGCGCACCATGATTTTCTACGAATCACCATATCGATTGGTGAAGACGCTGCAGCAATTTGCTGAGTTTTATGGCGGAGATCGCCAAGTAAGTGTTTGCAGAGAAATCTCGAAGGTACACGAAGAAAGCGTCCGTGGCTCATTAACTGAGGTAATTGCTCATTTTACGGAGAAAGAACCAAAGGGTGAGATAGTGATAATTCTAGCAGGAAAAAATGAATAATATAAAAAGATAAGGTATGAAAAAGCTATTTTTCTTTGCTGCCAGTCTGATAATGCTGGCCAGTTGTAATGATGGAGTGAAAAAGGCCGAGGAGGCTGCACAGCAGCAACGTGATTCCTTGAACCAGATTATTGCTCAAAAAGACAATGAAATCAACGACATGATGACTACGTTGAGTGATATCGAGGAGGGCTTCCGTGAAATTACTGAGGCTCAGAATCGTGTAACACTCGCTAAGCAGGGTGAGGGTACAAACACCACCCAGCGCATCAAGGAAAACTTTGAGTTTATCCAATCAGTGATGAAACAAAACAAGGAACTGATTAACAAACTGAAGCAACAGGTACGTGAAAGTACAGTCAAAGGTGATCAGTTGAAGAAGATTATCGAGAATCTTACTCAGCAGATGGAAGTTAAGGACAAGCAACTGCAGGCTTTACGTGAGGAGCTTGACAGAAAGGATATCCATATTGCAGAACTTGATGAACAGGTTGCTACCCTTAATACTAACGTTTCAACTCTGACAGAGGAGAATACCCAGAAGGCAGAGACAATTTCTACACAGGATAAGCAGTTGAATACAGCTTGGTTCGTGTTTGGTACCAGCAAAGAGCTGAAAGAGCAGAAGATTCTTGTAGATGGTAAGGTGCTGCAGCAAAACTTCAATAAGGATTACTTTACGAAGATTGATATTCGCATCGACAAGGAAATCAAGCTTTATAGTAAATCTGTTAAGATGTTGACAACTCACCCTGAAAGTGCTTATACCTTGCAGCGAGATGTCAATAAGCAGTACGTGCTTCGCATTACTGATCCGCAATTGTTCTGGTCAACAAGCAAATATCTTGTAGTATTAGTGAAATAACAAAGAATCCCTCGCCAAACACTGACGAGGGATTTCTGTTTCTATCGTTTTGCTTTAAAGAAGGTTTGCATCAGCTCGCGGCATTCGTCTTCTAAGATGCCACTTACAACCGTTGCTTTGGGATGCATGGCATGAGGCGCTATGTCGTGGTAGCCTCGTTTTTCATCAGGAGCGCCATAAACGATACGTGGAATCTGTGCCCATCCGATTGCTCCTGCACACATCGTACAGGGCTCTACGGTAACATAAAGTGTACAGTCTGTGAGATACTTTCCGCCTAAGGTGTTGGCCGCTGCTGTGATGGCCTGCATCTCGGCATGGGCTGTTACGTCGCAAAGCGTCTCTGTCAGGTTATGGGCACGTGAGATAACACGGTCCTTACAAACCACGATGGCGCCAATGGGAATTTCATCTGCCTCAAAGGCTGTTTGCGCTTCTTCAAGTGCCATGCGCATATAGCGTTCGTCTTTTTTTTTCTGTTCTTCGTTTATCATGCTGCAAAATTACAAAAAAAATTGTATCTTTGCAAGCGGAATATGGAATTTAAGGTTGTTCATATCGAAGAAACGGATTCTACCAATCGCTGGTTAAAGGATTATTCTGCTACGCAACCAGTAGAAGATATGGTGGTTTGTGCTGATTATCAGACAGCAGGTAAAGGCTGTGGGGCTAACACTTGGGAGAGTGAACGAGGCAAGAATCTTACGTTTTCGATGTTGATTCATCCAAAAGGCATACCCGCAAACCAGCAATTCCATATTACAGAAGTCGTATCGGTGGCATTGTGCAAAACGTTGCAGCCCTATATATATAATAAGGTGGAAATCAAATGGCCGAATGATATCTATGTGGACGATAAGAAAATCTGTGGTATCCTGATAGAAAACCGTTTGCAAGGTGTGGAGATTAAGGATTGTATCATTGGTATTGGCCTGAATGTAAACCAGACGGTGTTTAAAAGTGATGCCCCTAATCCTGTTTCGATACGTCAGCTTACGGGTAAGGAAATAGATCTTAACGAGTTGTTGAAGGCCTTTCTGGATTGTTTCGATAAGGAGTGCAATAACAAAACAACTTGTTTTGAATACAGAAAGATGCTGTTTAGGAAGGGAAAAGATAGTCTTTACAAGACTAAAACAACTTGTTTTACTGCAAGGCTAATGGATGTTTTGCCTGACGGAAGACTGCTCCTCGTGGATAAAGAAGGTCTGGAACATACTTACGCCTTTAAGGAAGTACAATTCATCATATAAAACTATAAAATTATGGCAAGATTTAAAAGAATTCTTCTAAAGTTGTCAGGCGAGAGTCTGATGGGAAAGCAGGGTTACGGTATCGACCCTGAGCGTTTGAGCGATTATGCCAAACAGATTAAGGAAGTGGCCGAAATGGGTGTGCAGATCGGTATCGTGATTGGTGGAGGTAACATCTTCCGTGGTCTTTCTGGTTCTCAGAAAGGATTCGATCGCGTGAAGGGCGACCAAATGGGTATGTGTGCTACTGTTATCAATTCATTGGCCTTGAGTAGTGCCTTAGGTGCCATTGGTGTGAAGAATCGTGTGATGACGGCTATCCGCATGGAACCTATTGGTGAGTTCTATACCAAATGGAAGGCCATCGAGGCTATGGAGGCTGGTTATGTATGTATCTTCTCTGCTGGTACAGGCTCTCCTTACTTTACGACAGATACGGGCTCTAGTCTGCGTGGTATAGAGATTGAAGCTGATGTGATGCTGAAGGGCACACGTGTGGATGGTGTGTATACCGCCGATCCGGAGAAAGATCCTACTGCCACAAAGTTTGAGGACATTACTTATCAGGAGGTGTTGGCTCGTGGTTTAAAGGTGATGGACCTTACTGCCATATGTATGTGCAATGATAATCACTTGCCCATCTATGTTTTCAACATGGACATCGTGGGAAATCTTAAGAAGGTGATGGATGGCGAACAGATAGGAACGCTCGTACACAGTTAATTGCACGGCTCTCGCTTAACCGTGGACTTCTTCAAACTCTACATATTCGCCATCGCCAGAGTTGAAGATTTTCTTTTCCTCATTGCGATCGTCGATAATCGTTACACCACTGTCGGTAGTTGTTCTGCGGGCAGTGGTTTCTTTTTGCTGTGGACCTTGCTGCTGGCGAGACTGACTCTGAGTCTTGTGGTTCTTGGCGGCATACTGCTGTGACTGGTTTCGACCATTCTGCTTGTTATTGCTACTCTTAAAATAGTCTTCACCAAAGGGATGTTTCTCTTTTTGTTCCTTTTGTTTTTCTTTGTGGTACCTATAATCTTCTGCCGCTTCACGTAATTTCCTTACGTTGCGATACATCAGATTGATAACGATCATAACCAAAATGGTAATGCCAATAAGGACGAAAAGGATAATAGCAAAGATAGGAGGCATAAAAAGACAGTTTTTTATTTGGATTTGTTAGTTGCCACAGACAGAATCACATACCATGCAATGATGGCAGCGAAGCCGCTCACTCTCAGGAAGAGCAGCAGAGGAATACACGATAGTACGAAAATGTATTTGATTTCATTGCCCTTCCATCCCCAATGTTTGAATTTTAGGGCGAACATAGGAATTTCGGCAATCAGTAAGTAACAACTAATAAAGGTTCCACCTAGTATAATCCACTCTAATCCCTCAAAACAGATTCCGTATTCCTGCAACCCCACAATCAAAGAACCCCAGAAGAGGGCGTTGGCAGGTGTCGGCAGTCCGATGAATCCTAATGCCTGACGCTCGTCGAGATTAAACTTGGCAAGGCGCAAGGCTGAAAAGGCGGCCATCACAAATGCTAGGAACGGAATGATGAAAAGGTGAATATGGAATGTGCAGAGATAGCTAAAGATGATGGCAGAAGGTGCAAAGCCGAAGGTGATGTCATCGGCCAGAGAGTCTAGCTCCTTACCAATAGGTGATGATACGTGAAGCAGGCGCGCAACCATGCCATCAAAGAAATCAAACACAGCACCCACTACGATGAAAAACAGTGCCAACATGAAATCGCTTTGAAATGCGAAATAGGTGGCTATGCAACCAGAAATCAGGTTGCAACAGGTAATCGTATTGGGTATATGCTTCTTCATGCCAATTTTGCAATTACAGTCTGGTCTCCAGTGGTGGGCTGTCCTATGGTAACAGTGGCCTTCGCTGTCAGTGGCAGATAAACATCTACACGCGAACCTAATTTTATAAAGCCCAGGTGCTCGTCGATATAGCACTCCTCTTCCGGTTTTGCATAAGTCACAATGCGTCGAGCCATGGCTCCTGCAATCTGACGAACCAGAACGTCTTCGCCATCGGGCGTGGTAATCATGATGTCGGCATGCTCGTTTTCCTCGCTAGCCTTGGGCAACCATGCCTTATGATAGTTGCCGTTCTGGTGGTGCACAAACTTCACCTTTCCATCTACGGGGAACCAGTTGGCGTGCACATTTAAAGGACTCATGAAGATAGAGATCATCAGTCGCTTATCATGAAAATACTCATTTTCTTCAGCTTCCTCTACGACGACGATTTTACCATCGGCAGGGGCTACAACCAGTTTGTCGGTGTCGCCATTGAAGTAGCGGATAGGACAACGGTAGAAATTAAGTGCCATCATCCATGCTGCTCCAAAGATGACAATGAAGATCCAAAAAGGTATGGTGGTGTTGAGACCGTACCATAGTGCAGAACCTATGCCAATCAGGGCTAGCATGCTCCATGTTAGCTCATGAGTTCCTTCGCGATGGATTCTGATTTTCTTCAGTTTCTTTATCTTTTCTCCCATCAGTTTTGATTCGATTGCTTCGTTATTGGGTGCAAAGGTACATAATTTTTACGTAAGTTACAAACTTTTCACGTTTTTCTTTTGGTATTCTCGATATTTCGATGTAACTTTGAACCACGAAAACCAAAAATACAGGCAAAAAATAATGGAAGATTTCATACATCTGCATGTACATACATATTATTCAATTCTCGATGGTCAGTCGAGCATCAAAAAGCTAGTAGATAAAGCTATTGGCGACGGGATGAAGGGTATGGCCATAACAGACCATGGAGACATGTTTGGCATTAAAGAATTTCACGACATCTGTAACGGTGTTAACAAACAACGCAAAAAAGAAGGTATTGAGCCCTTTAAACCGATTTTTGGTTGTGAGATGTATGTAGCCCGTCGTGGTGATAAGAATCTTCGTGAGACGAGAGAAGACCTTGGAGGATATCACCTCATTGTGCTTGCTAAGAATTACAATGGCTATAAGAACCTTATTAAACTTGTCAGCAACTCATGGGTAGATGGCTTCTACAATCGTCCGCGTACCGACCATAAAGAGCTCGAGAAATACCACGAAGACCTGATAGTATGCTCAGCCTGTATTGCTGGTGAGGTACCTGCTAAGATTTTGAAAGACGATATAGCTGGGGCTCGTGAGTCTATTGAGTGGCACAAGCGACTTTGGGGTGATGACTACTATCTGGAATTGCAACGTCATGAGGTAACTGATCCTAAGATTAGGGCTAATCGTGAAACATTTCCCTTGCAGCAGCAGGCGAATAAGGTGTTGATAGAGTTGGCCAAGGAGTACGGCATCAAACTCATCTGTACGAACGATGCCCATTTTGTAGATCGTGAAAACGCTGAGGCTCATGATCATCTGTTGTGTCTCTCTACAGGTAAGGATTTGGATGATCCAACCCGCATGCTTTATTCCAAGCAGGAATGGTTTAAGACGCGCCAGGAGATGAATGATATCTTCAGCGATGTGCCTGAAGCACTCTCGAATACTCTCGAGATTTTAGATAAAGTAGAGGTCTACAGCCTCGATAACGATCCTATCATGCCTTTCTTCCCCATACCTGAGTCATTCGGAACAGAGGAAGAGTGGCGCAAAAGGTTCTCTGAACAGCAACTATTTGAGGAATTCACGAGTGATGAGAATGGTCAGAACCCCTTACCCAAAGAAGAGGCTGAGAAGAAAATCAAGAAGTTGGGTGGCTATGACAAGATTTACCGTATCAAGTTTGAGGCTGACTACTTGGCAAAACTGGCTTATGAGGGTGCCAAGCGACGTTATGGCGATCCTATTCCTCAGGATGTCGAAGAACGTGTGAGGTTTGAGCTTCACATTATGAAAACCATGGGATTCCCTGGCTACTTCCTAATTGTGCAGGACTTTATCAATTCTGCTCGCGATGAACTAGGTGTGATGGTGGGTCCTGGACGTGGTTCTGCTGCTGGTAGTGTGGTAGCATATTGCTTAGGTATTACCAAAATCGATCCTTTGAAGTACGATTTGCTTTTTGAGCGTTTCCTTAACCCTGACCGTATCTCGCTTCCTGATATCGATACTGATTTCGATGATGATGGGCGAGGCAAGGTGCTGAAGTGGGTAGAGGATAAGTATGGTCACGAGAATTGTGCCCATATCATTACCTATGCCACAATGGCTACCAAGAACTCTATTAAAGATGTGGCCCGTGTTGAGAAGGTGTCTATCGCAGAATCAAACCGTCTGTGCAAGGCAATACCAGATCGTCTGCCCGATGGCCCTGACGGTAAGGCTACGAAAATGAATCTGTCTAATGCCATCAAATATGTACCCGAACTGCAAGAGGCTGAGGCTTCCACGGATATCCATCTGTCTAACACGATTAAATATGCCAAGATGTTGGAGGGTACCGTCAGGGGAACGGGTATTCATGCCTGTGGCTTTATTATCTGTCGTGATCCGATTAGTGACCATGTGCCAGTGTCTACTGCCGACGATCCTGATTTCAAGGGGGTTAAGACTAACTGTACTCAATATGATGGTCACGTGATAGAATCGACGGGACTTATCAAGATGGACTTCTTGGGCTTGAAGACACTCTCGGAGTTGAAGGAGGCTTGTGAGAATATCAAGCGTACCCGTGGTATTGAAGTAGATCTGGACACGATTCCCATCGACGACCCCAAGACTTATGAGCTTTATCAGCAGGGACGTACCATCGGCACTTTCCAGTTTGAGTCCGACGGTATGCGTAAGTATCTTCGTGAACTGAAACCCACAGTCTTTGAGGATCTTATTGCGATGAACGCCCTTTATCGTCCCGGTCCTATGGGCTATATCCCTCAGTTTATCCGTCGTAAGCATGGCGATGAGGCGATTACTTACGACATCCCCGTGATGGAGAAATATCTGAAGGATACTTATGGTATTACGGTTTATCAGGAGCAGGTGATGTTGCTCTCTCGCCTCTTAGCCGATTTTACCCGTGGTGAGAGCGATGCACTGCGTAAGGCGATGGGTAAGAAGAAAAAGGACATCGTTGATGCGATGAAGCCTAAGTTTATCGACGGTGGTGTAAAGAATGGTCACGATCCAAAGGTACTCGAGAAGATATGGAGCGACTGGGAGGCATTTGCTTCCTATGCGTTCAATAAGTCACATGCTGCTTGTTACTCATGGGTGGCTTACCAAACGGCATATCTTAAGGCTAATTATCCTGCTGAATTCATGGCTGCTATCATGAGCCGACGTCGTGATCAGATTACAGAAATCACCAAACTGATGGACGAGTGTAAGCAGATGGGTATTGCTACTTTGGGTCCTGATGTCAATGAGAGTTACGAGAAGTTTGGTGTAAACCATCATGGTGAGATCCGCTTCGGACTAGGTGCTATCAAGGGTATGGGCGACTCTGCAGCCCTGGCAATTATTGAGGAGCGCGAGAAGAATGGTCCTTATAAAGATATCTATGATTTCGCTCAGCGTGTGAACTTCTCGTCTGTCAACCGCAAGGCATTCGAGTCGTTGGCATTGAGTGGTGGCTTCGATAGTTTTGGTATTCGTCGTGAAGACTATTTTGCTACAAATAATAAAGGTGAGCAATTCCTTGATACCCTCGTTAGATATGGACAGACCTATCAATTGGAGAAATCACAAATGCAGAATTCTCTATTCGGTATGTTGGATGAGGAGATAGAGATCGCTTTGCCTCAAGTTCCTAAGAGTGATACTCGCTGGAGTGACATAGAGCGTCTTAACAAGGAGCGTGACCTCGTAGGAATTTACCTCTCTGCCCATCCACTAGATGAGTTTAAGATTATTCTCGACCATCTTTGTAATACAAAGTGTGTCGAATTGGCAGATACCCAACAATTATCCGATCGCGAAGATATTATTCTGGGCGGTATTGTCACAGCTGTGCGACAGAAGTTTACCAAAACAGGAAAACCTTGTGGCTTTATTACTATTGAGGATTTCTATGGTAGTGGCGAGATTGCTCTTTTCGGTGAAGACTGGGGACGTTGGAGTGGTATGTTCTCAGAGGGCTCTTCTGTTTATGTCACTGCTAAGATGCGTAGCCGTTTTGCCAACAGTAACCAGAAAGAGTTGAAAGTTCAGAATGTGGAGTATCTGCAGACAGTGAAAGAAAAAGCCATCGATAGCATCACGATCTCGATGGTATCTGAAGAACTCAACGAGCAGACGATAGCAGATCTCAGTGAGATTATCAGCGAGAATCCAGGTACAACCAAGCTCTTTTTCCAATTACGCAATGCTCAAGGCAACTATCGCGTGCTTTTGCGTAGTAAGGATTACACGGTCGATGTGAAACATACGCTCATCGATTATATCGAAAGCCATGAGATGCTCGATTACAGCATCAATTAATTTGTGGCACGCTATTTGCAGAAATGATTACAGATAAATATAGTATTCACCTTTAAAAAGAAAAAACGATGGAAGTAACGATTACAAGTGAGAATTTTGCAGGTCTGAAGACTGGTGATAAGCCTTTAGTAGTAGACTTTTGGGCAACATGGTGTGGCCCTTGCCGTATGGTAGCGCCCATTATCGAGGAGCTTGCTAAGGAGTACGAGGGTAAACTCGTTGTAGGTAAGTGCGACGTAGAGGAGAACGAAGACCTTGCAGCAGAGTTTGGTATTCGTAATATTCCTACCATTCTGTTCTTTAAGAACGGTGAGGTAGTAGACAAACTCATTGGTGCCCAGTCAAAGGCTAAGTTTGAAGAAAAGTTCCAGGCATTACTCTAAGTTCTATGGCCAGTATCGATGAGATGATCCGTATGGATGAGGAAGAAGACCTTAAGGAGTTGGCTTTTATTCGTCAGCAGATTTCTTCCGAAATGAAAGCGTCTTATAGCGACAATGATATTCTTTATATCATGGATACCATTGTTGACTATTACTATTCCAGCGGCATTCTGGAGAGTACAGAGGATGAGATAGACATTGATTTGGAGCAAGTAGCAGAATATGTATGTCAGCAAGGCAAGAAAGAACGCAACTTGACATTCAATCCAGAGGATGTACTCTTAATCGTTCAGGCCGATTTGGATTATCAGGAACAGAATATTTAAAAACACGATTCATCCCTGCTTTATCGGCAGGGATGAATTTTATATATCAGAAGCTGATGAGTCTTGAGCCGTCGGGCTGTTCAGCGATACTAACTCTTACGGCATCCTCAGGTAGTACTTCTTCTATCAGCTCTGGCCATTCTATAAAGCACAGGGCACCACTATAGAAGTAATCTTCATAGCCCATGTCATAAACCTCTTCCAGTTTCTTAATGCGGTAGAAGTCAAAGTGGAATATTGAACCATCGCGGCCCTCATATTCATTAATAATAGCAAAGGTGGGCGAGGTGATGACATCATCAACGCCAAGTTCTTCACATACGGCTTTGATAAACGTGGTTTTACCAGCGCCCATCTTACCGTAAAAGGCAAACACCTTGTGGTCGCCTATCTCACTGATAAATGTTTTTGCCGCAGAGCGGATGTCGTCCAGGTGGTTAATGCTTATTTCCATAATGTTTATCTTTTCTTTCCTGTTAATGTTATAAGTGGTATAATCATTTCCTCCATTGAGATGCCTCCATGCTGGAAAGTATCACGATAGTAGGATACATAATAATTGTAATTGTTGGGGTAGGCGAAGAACGAGTCGCCAGTGGCAAACACGTAACTCGTCGATAGGTTGGGCGAGGGCAGCATCGCTTTCTGTGGGTCTTTAATGACAAACAGGCTCTTGTCATCGTAGCCCAGATTCTTACCCAACTTATAGCGCAGATTGGTGTTCGTGTTCCTATCGCCTACAATCTTTACGGGTTGAGTACAACGAATACTGCCATGATCGGTGGTAACAATAACCTTGCTGCCTGTTTGGGCCAATTGTTTGAAGAAGTCTGATATCACTGTGTGGCGGAACCAAGATAAGGTGATGCTGCGATAGGCACTCTCGTTGTTAGCCAACTCACGCACCATCTTTGATTCTGTGCGGGCATGACTTAACATGTCGATAAAGTTAAACACCACGACGTTTAGGTCATTCTTCTCCAGTGCTTTCATCTGCTGCAGAAGTTTGTCAGCATCGGCTTGCGTATTGATCTTGTGATACGAGAAGGTGTTTTTGCGGCGATAGCGCTCAAACTGTGTTTGTATCAGTGGCTCCTCGTTAATGTTTTTGCCTTCTTCTTCGTCTTCATCTACCCAGAGGTCAGGAAACATTTCTGCGATCTTATTGGGCATGAGCCCACTGAAGATGGCATTACGAGCATATTGCGTGGCTGTTGGCAGGATGCTATAGTAGAGTTCTTCATCGATGTCAAACTGGTCGCTGAGTTCAGGCTCCAATATGCGCCATTGATCATAACGGAAGTTGTCGAGTACCACCAGGCATACTTTCTGTCCTTCGTTCAATAGAGGGAAAATCTGGGTTTTGAAGATATCGGGCGACATCTTGGGAGCCCCCTCCTTGTTGGAAATCCAGTTCAAATAGTTATTTTTTATAAACTTGGCAAAGCCATTGTTAGCGTCTTCTTTCTGCATGCGCAACATCTCTGTCATACTACTGTCTGTAGCGCTTAGTTCCAACTCCCAGTGCACTAGTTTTTTGTAGATATTGGCCCAATCTTGCCATGTATGACAATCCATGATCTGCATGGCAATCTGTTGGAAGTTCTGCTGATACTGGCTTTGCGTCACCTCTGTCTCGATAGCACGTCGGTGGATGTTCTTCTTCAGTGTCAATAAGATTTGATTTGGATTGACTGGTTTTATCAGGTAGTCGGCAATCTTCTGTCCGATGGCCTGTTCCATGATGTTTTCCTCTTCACTCTTGGTGACCATGACTGCTGGAAGCGATGGCTGCAGTTCCTTCAGTTTCTGTAGCGTCTCCAATCCGCTTAGTCCTGGCATCTGCTCGTCGAGTAATACCAAGTCGAAGTTACGCTGTTTACACAGATCGATGGCATCAGTTCCGTTGCTCACGGTTACCACCTCATACCCCTTCTTTTCAAGAAAGAGTATATGAGCTCGCAACTGCTCAATCTCATCGTCTACCCAAAGCAATAATCCGTTCGTCATATCAACTTTCTACTTTTATCAATCCACTTTTACCAGAAGTCATCGCCGAAATCAAAATCCTGCACTGCCTTTTTGCGCTGGTTTTGTTGGGGCGCTTCTGTTTCTTCTTCCTCTTTAACTTTTTGTACAGGTTCTACCATATCCTCTATGTCGGGCTGGTCAATGCTTTCAGGATTCAGCAGTAACTTTTCCTTGCTGATACTTAGTGGCAACAACTCTTGCTCATAGAATTGCTGGTATTCATCATAACTGAATTGTTTGCCAATCAGTTTCAGATTTGTTTCACTGATGACCAGATTCCTACAATCTTTCAGATGCGCTGTTAGTGGTTCGTTTTGATAGAGCTCACGCGCATATTGGCGAGCTTCGTCATAACTCAGAAAGCCGCTTATCAGCATACGATGCAACCCTTCGTCTTCATCGATGTTTATTTCAAAGTTGCGCACCAGATAACTGGTAAAGTTGTGCTTGGCCATCTCAAAGAGTAACTGATTCTCATTCACTGAGTCTGGGTGATATACCAATAAGAAGAGATATTGTTGGTTACGCTCTGTACTTAGGGTATCAGCGATGGTAGAATCTTTCGATAATGTAATGTCGCGTTTGGTCCACACGTCACCGATGTCGAATTTCCCGCCTTGCAACCTGCGTCCGTCTTGTACACCTTTTATAATCATGCTGGCAAGAGGAGTGACCTCGCTCTCGGGATGTTTCTCTACTACCTCTCGCAGTTTTATCATACAAGCGTCGCCATCACCAGCATTTAACTGACTCAAACCGTCAATCAGCAGGAACTTGGCACGATTGGCACCTTGAGGGAATCTCTGCTCCGATAGTCGTGCATTGGCACTTACAACGTCGGTCTTGTTAGCTTTAAACGCCTCATAGGTAGCTGCATAGAGCGAATCCTCCATGTGTTCTCCCCATCGGGCATTCTCTGCATAGTTGGGGTCACTTAGCATCAGCGTCCATTCGCTTTCAGAATGCTTGGCCTTCATCATACTCAAGCAGTAATCGGCTAGTTCCGTTTTGCCTTGGCGCATATAGAGCAGATACAAGTGATACCAAGCCTCGTCTATCTGGGCAAAGTCTGGATAGTTGTCCGTTAGCCTGCGTAGGTATTTCTCGCTCAGCGTTAGGTTGTCGAGTTTGTCCTTCAGAATAATGCCAGCCTTAAACAAACTTTCTTTCAGTATGTCGTGGCATGCAGCTTTCTGTTCGTCTGTGAAAGGTATCTGTGCCAGATAATATTCGCGCTGATGGGGATCGTTAGCCATCTCGATGGTTGTAGAATCGATGGGCTCTGAAAGAGCAGATTCTTCTATATCTTCCTGCTCATTTTGATTCTCTGAAATCTCAGAATTGTCGGGTTCTCCCAGATTCACCAACGTTTGGTTTCTTCGCTGCCAGTTATCAGCATTCTCGCGCTTACCCCATTGTCGCTGGAAAGTAATTTTACCTTGACTAACAGCGGTAGGATTATAAAAATACCATAGTCCACTTTGTTGGGTAGGGGTAATTACAACTTGTCTTGTTTCTGTCATTCCTGCCTGTTGCTGACTCTGCTGTTGTTCCGTCTCGTTCTCCAAAAGTCTGTCGCGTTCTTCTTTTTCTTTCTTCTTCAGGTCACTAATCATGCGGTCAATCACCTTGTTGAGTTCTGCTTCAGGCATAGCAGCCAGTGCCAAGAGTGAGTCTTGCAGATGGATGGCGTTAGTATAAGGCACCAGTTCATCGAGCACTTTCGATCGCAGGGCCAGTTGTTCGTAGTCCTTGCGGTCTTTGTCCAGTAGTCCGATGGCCTCACCATAGCAGCGCTGGGCATCAGCAAACTGCTCTTTCTGCCAGTAGATGTTACCTAACTTTAATAGCAGCACGCCTTTCTCTATGCCGTTTCTTACCGATAGGGTGTTGCCTTTTTCGTAAGCGGCGATAGCTTGGGTCGTATCACGTTGGATGAGGTGGATATTGCCGATGGCATAGTACACCTGATCCAAGTATTCCTGGTTATTATCCGATGCAGCCATGTGTTTCAGTTTGCTAATCATCTGCCTGCCATCGCTGCTACCCATAACCTCAGTTTGGGCAATACGTGCATTAAACTCCAGTTCATAGGGAGGGTTACAGCTAATGGTCTTACCAAATGCTTCGTAGGCCTCTTGCTTGTGTCCCAAAAGGTTTTGTATCTGTCCCATTAGGAACCATTCTCTGGCCCTTTGCACCCTTCTGCGCTCATGTTTTATCACTTTGTGCAGATAGGGGATGGCCTTTTCGTAGTCACCCTCATGGATATAATAGTTGGCATATGTGTAGTCCCAGTCTTTCACAGTTCTGAAGTCCACAGAGTCGCGACTCATGTTGCGAATCACGTCCTCTGCATCATAGCGCCATCCCAGTTCTGTATAGCATTTCGCCAACCAAGCCTTGGCTAGTCCGTTCATGCGTGGTTGCGTTTGATAGAGGTGACTCATATAGGAAAAGGTGGCAGCTGCTTCCTCTAATTCACCCATTTGGAATTGTGCCTTTCCCATCAGCAACCAGGCTCGCCACAAAAAAGGGTTATATTCTTTCCGATTTAGCCATTCACGGTCCTTGGCGGTCTTCCGTCTCGACTTGTCCCATTCAGGCTTGGCCTTAATACTATGGCGACTGATGGCCTTTTCGCATTTCTCTACAGCCAGCGCGAAGTCGGCTTTTCCCAATGAGCGACTTTCTTTGTTGCCTATCGTGTAAAGTGGAATCAGTTCCGTATAGTTGTCTTTGTTGCCTTTTTCTTTGGTCAGGTTTCCGTCGATAAAGGCCTGTTCACCATTAAAGTAGATGTTATACCGCGTATTGAAGGCGTGCCACCAGCGTGTTCTCGCCGTGTTCTTCTGTGTGGAACAGCTTCCCATGGCCAGTATCAGGACAGCTGCCAGTGTTGCGATATAAGTCCCTTTATGCTTCACGCTCAGCTTCTTTCTTTTTCTTCTCCTCCATCAAGCAGTGAATTTTGCAAGTGCCTTCATCGGCAGCGGTACAGGTGGAGCAATCGTGTCCGGTTACGATGCAGTCGTTTCCTTTGTCTACCATGTTGGCTACTGCGGCAATCACACCCAGCGCCACGATCATTCCTATGCAAACCAGCGCAAAACTCATAGCGTTTGGATTGTAACACCTACTTTTTGTATATCTTCCCAAAAGAGGGGATACGATTTGGTCACGACGTTGGGATTGTTGATGATAAGACCGTCAGTAGCAAAGGCGTATGGCGCAAAGGCCAATGCCATGCGGTGGTCCTCATAGGTGTCGATACCTAGCTCCATGGAGGGCTCGCAACGTTCACCATCCCAGGATAGCTCGTTGTTGTTTTTGTCGTTTATCACGTAGCCCAACTTCCTCATTTCGTGCTTCATGGCCTCAATGCGGTCAGTCTCTTTTATCTTCAGTGTCTGTAAACCTGTAAATCTGAAAGGAATGTTCTTTGCAGCACAGGTTACAACAAATGTCTGTGCCAAGTCGGGCGAGTTTACAAAATCGTAATCCAATCTGGGTACACTACGTCCGCTTTGTTTCAGTGTTACTGTTTGGGGTATGCCTTCTTGTTTGGTTTCAAAGATGGTCTTTACGCCCAGCAGACTAAAGATGTATCTCGTCACAGAATCACCCTGTTTAGAACCGTCCATCAGTCCTGTCAGTTTTATCTCCGATGTAGGATCCTTGCTCAGTGCCATCATCTCATACCAATAGCTGGCACCGCTCCAGTCGTTTTCGATGAAATACTCTCTGCTTATATAAGGCTTTGGCTTTACGGTGATTGTGTCGCCCGAGGTCCATTCTGCATCAGCACCAAACTCGCGCATCATCCACAGCGTCAAGTCAATATAGGGTCGCGATATGATGTCACCCGTTAGTTGCAGTGTCAGTCCTTCGCTCAGCATAGGTCCAATCATTAGCAGTGCCGAGATGTATTGCGAACTGATGTTACCGGGTACTCCCAGTTCACCACCTTTCAGTGTGCTGCCAGTAATGCGGAGTGGGGGATAGCCTTCTTCTGCTGTATATTCAATGTTGGCACCCAATGCCTTCAGTGCGTTTACCAGCACGCCGATGGGTCTGTGCTTCATTCTCTCCGTACCTGTCAGCACATGCGTGCCAGGCTTTACGCTCAGGTAGGCCGTCATAAAACGCATAGCTGTACCAGCAGCCTTGATGTTTATCTCGTCGGGCATGTGGCGCAGGGCATTGATGATGACTTCTGTGTCGTCGCAGTTGCTCAAGTTTTCCGGCACATGCTCACCACCACTTAAGGCGTAGATGATAAGTGCACGATTTGAGATGCTTTTCGATGCAGGTAGACAGATCGTTTGGTTGATTCTGTCAGGAGCAGTCAGTCTATATTTTACCATTTTGATGTTTTCGAGTTATCTAGGTTGCAAAGTTACATATTTTATTTTTAATAGCATGCTGAAATGTGCTAAAAATGGAAAAAACAACAAAAAGTCAGCGTAAAATTTGGTTAGTTCACAAATTCTGTGTACCTTTGCACCCGCATTCGACGGAAAAGTCAGTGCTAAGCAATAAAAAGGATCGGGATTTAGCGCAGTTGGTAGCGCACACGTCTGGGGGGCGCGAGGTCGCTGGTTCGAGTCCAGTAATCCCGACAGAAAGGAAAAGGCTGAGAATCATATGATTTTCAGCCTTTTTTGGTAAAAGTAACTAAAAATAGTCGAGAATTATGATACTTATAGCAGATAGCGGAAGCACCAAAACCGATTGGGTTATCGTTACAAACGCAGCCGACCCCGTAGTTATCAATACTCAGGGCATTAATCCTGTTCATCAGTCACGTGAGCAAATCGTGAACATTCTTCGCGATGAGTTCCAAAGCCGTATGGGCGCAGATCCTGATGTCCGCAAGTTGCGTAGCTCTGCCATTCTAACCCCTCAGTTCCCTATGGCCGTTTATTTCTATGGTAGTGGCATTCGTCCTGAGATGGAAAAGTCGATGAGAGGTGTCCTTGAAGAGACGTTCCCTCAGGCCATTACTGTTGAGGCTCATAGTGATTTATTAGGAGCAGCTCGCGCACTTTGTGGCCATGAGTGTGGTATTGCCAGTATTCTGGGTACAGGTGCGAACTCATGTCTCTATGATGGCGAGACGATAGTTGAACATACGCCGGCTTTGGGCTACATCTTAGGCGATGAGGGTAGTGGTGCGGCATTAGGCAAGCGATTCATTCACGATCTTTATGGTGGAAAACTCTCTGATGAGATGAAGACGACTTTCGAGAAGGAGATGCGTCTTGACTTAGCTGAAATTATCAATCGTGTGTATCGTCAGCCTCTGGCTAATCGCTTCCTGGCTTCCCTTTCTGATTTTATCAGTAACCATCGCGAGGATAAGGGCGTGCATGAGGTGTTAATCAATAACTTCGTTGACTTCCTCAACTATCACATCGCTCCTTACAATCGTCGCGATTTGCCTGTATCCTTTATAGGTAGTATCGCTTGGCATTATCAGGAAGAACTACTTGAGGCTGCTCAGCGAGCTGGCTTTGTTGTAGGCACTATCCTGAAAAGTCCGCTTGGAGGCTTACTGAGATATCATAAGATTTAAGCCACCGCTATTACGAATAAAAAAGAAACCCCGCTCAAATAAACTGAGCGGGGTTCTTTCTATATATGTAAGATAGGAATTGTTATTTCCAAGGATTCTCAAATGCTACAGGACCGTTCTCGAGCTTCTGGCATACGATTTCGATATCCTCATAG
>Ga0247609_10001016_pt1 | contig 35424 bp, 29 predicted proteins | sample 172DNAGHGlowgp2_FD_193487 | JGI IMG/M metagenome (GOLD analysis project Ga0247609, IMG submission 193487) | Sheep rumen microbial communities from Palmerston North, Manawatu-Wanganui, New Zealand - 1728 DNA GHGlow gp2 | ecosystem: Host-associated > Mammals > Digestive system > Stomach > Rumen ... | reverse complement strand
TACCGATCACAGTTCCCAAGAAACCGAAGGAAGGAGCAAGGGCGATGAACAGGGCAATCCATGTGAGGTTGCTTTCCAGACGGGCCATTTGTACGCCGCCGTAGGATGTGATGGCTTTTTCAACGTTTTCAAGACCTTCGTCAACACGGTCCAGACCTTGGTAGAATATGCTGGCCACAGGACCACGGGTATTGCGGCAAAGTTCTTTGGCGCCGTTGTAGTCGCCTTTCGATACATTGTCTTCGATGCCCGAGAGGAGCTTTTTCACGTTGGATGTTGAAATATTCAGGTAAAGAATACGCTCAATAACCAATGCCATACCGAATATCAAGCAGAGGAGCACGGGGGTCATCCAGCCTGCACCACCTTGTATGTATTTTTCTTTCAATACTTGGTGGAACGATTTGCTTTCGGCAGTCTCTTCGGTTACAGCCGGAGCTTCGGCTTCTGCAGCTTGTTCGTCAACTTGTTCGGTTGCGGCAGCTGTGGTGTCTTCCGGAGTAGCTGCGTTTTTGTCCTGAGCGTTTGCACTCATAAATGTCAACAGTCCTGCTATCGACAATAATGCGATTACTTTTTTCATGATAATCTAATTTGTTAATTATTAGTTAGTTACTTATTTTTTTAAAATTAAAGTTTACTCTGCAAAAATACCAATATATTTTCAACAAACAAAGGTTTTTTTGATTTTTTTTGATTTTTTTTGAAATGTTTTCTGTTATTGTGTTGATTTTTAGCTTGTTGTTGATTGGCCTTTTTGGCTGTAATTTCTGTTTTTCGTGCCGTTTTTAGTGTTTTGCTTTGTTTGTGGCTAATCCTTGAGTTCGGTGTTGCTTTCGGCGTTTTTTATCAGCTCTATGTTAAGTTCCTCCACGAGCGAGAGCTTTATCTTGGCGTTGGGCTGTGCTTTGTACCATTGCTCGTTGTTGAAATATTGCTGCAGGTCCTTCGATTGGAAGGTGTACCCGTGGTGTGCCATTATTTCGTTGCGCATTATCCGCAGGGTGTATTTGCCAAAATGTGTGAACCATTTGTCGTTGAGCAGTATGTTGCTGGCGTAGGCGAAACGTCCGGTGTAGGGGTCGCTCTCGGTGAAGGTCTTGATATCGCCGGTGCGGGTTAGCATTCCGTATTCGTCGTATTGTACGGGATATATCTCAAATCCCTGCAGTGTGGGTTCCACACCCCATAGTCCGTTCAGTTCGCCGCCTTTTATGGAGATGGCTCCGTTGACATGTCCGTTGAAGGTCTCCACGGTGTAGTGGGCGCTTATGTCGTTCACCACCATAACGTTGTGTTTCCATTCGAGGGTGATGCGTCCGTCGGAAGATTTGTAGGTGCCTACGTGCTGTCGTATCCACTGGTTGATGGCTATCTCGGTGTATTCGTCGTTGGGACCCACTTTGGCCAGCACGCCGAAAAGTCCGCCGTCGGCATTGTAAAAGCAGATGGCTTCGAGACCGTCCTTCGATTTGAGTTTTATTGTCTTGGCTATCTCGTAGGGGTTTATGGCTCCGTCGGTGACGCCGTCGGAGATGGAGAACTCACCGGCTTTGCCTTTTATCGGCGTAAGGGTGAATTCCAATTCCTGTCCTTCGTCCATGGCGGTCATCAGTATTTTGCCGCCGGCTTTGGTCTGTGCCGTGAAGTTTATCCATCCGGAGTACCACGAGGTGCCGTTTTTGATGGTTTGTGCCTGTGCTGTTATTGCCACAAGCATGATTAGTGTGAAAACTATTTTTTTCATGATATTGGATGTTTTATTGTTGGTCTAAATAGTCGAAATCGGGTCTGGGATTCTCTTCGAGGAACTCGCCTTTGGCGTTGAACACTCGTTCCACTGAGTTCTGTTCGCTGTTTTTGGCATGCAGATGGATTTGCTTTTTGCTTTTGTCAAATTTGATAAGTCCTAGTTTGGTGGGGAATTGTTTTGCAATTTTCTGTTTTGTGTCGATAATGTACGACCACACGTCGTGTCCTTTGGGGCAGCCTTCCACAAAAATTTTGTCTTCGTCCCAAGGCAGGAAATGGCTGTTGTTGCAGTCGCCGGCGGCAATTTCTTCGTATGATACGTCGATGGCGTCGTCGCCGGTCATTTTCGCCCACCGTTCCTCGGCATCGTTGTCGGTCTGTAGTATGAAATACACTTTCTCGGTGCGTTTGTCCCTAATCCATATCGACCATTGTGCCGGGATGCCCTCGCTGGCCTCTATGTCGAGATTGGCGTAGAGTTCGAGGTTCTTGGTTTCGTCGCGTTTTATTGCTGTGTTGGGAAGTGTCTGTTCTATTTCGTTGTATCCGCTGAAGGCTTGCTCGCTGGTGTGGCTGTAGGTGTGATTTTGGCCGTCGAAAACGAAGTGGTGGTAGGTGGTTTCGCCGTCGCGGGAGTTTTCCTGCATGACTATCGTTTGGTCGTATTCATCGCCTAGGTAGTATTTGAAGTCGGATTTTTCCCATTTCGGGGTGAAGTTTTTGTATGGCTCGTTTTCGGGTTTCATGGTCGATTTGGCGGGGTCGTAGTCGTAGAAACAGCAGAAAACCTCTTGGCTGTTTCTTTGTTCGAGGCAGATGGCGAAAAGTGTGTGGCCGTTGTTGCGGCGGTAGGTGCGTGCTTCGAGATACTGCTCCCCGTCGTCGCCCTGGTTGTATGAGGCCGTGTTGAAGCCTTCGCAATCGACAAATACGGGACTGCCGTCGTCGTTGGTTACGTGTTTCTTGTCGCCTGCCACGGCAATGATGGAGTCAGCGGAATTGGTGTGCCATACGGCGTTGAAGGCTTTCAGCAGTTTCATAACGGTAGGGTTGGAGCCGCCTTTGCTCACGCTTATGGTAGTGCCGCGCCATCCGTCATGAATAGCTTCGATATCTCCGCCGCTTTTGTCGGAGCAGGCTATGGCCAAGGCCAGGAAGGCTATTACGTAAAGTACTTTTCTTATCATTTTGTGTGTTATAATTAGTCGTTGAATGTGTTCCAGCTGGGCGATTTCAGGTAGTGTTCCTGTTGTGTGGCCTGTTGTTTGAATTTCTCGCCGTCCGATTTGTCGATGATTTTGCCGTTGAGGCGGTATTCCTCGCTAATGATGCTGTTGTCGGGGGCGGTGTTGCGTTTCAGTTCCAGACGGTCGCCTTTGCGGCTGTCCTTAAGTGTTGTCAGTTCCATGCTGAAACAGCCGTTGCCGCAGCTGCCGCAAACGCTGATGGTGCCATGATAGAGTATGACTTTGTCGTTTCCGGATTCGGTGCAGAGCAGTTGTGGCTCGCCTTTCAGTCCGAAAATGGCGCCGTATTCGTCGTTGTCGGAGTGAAGCCATATCTCAGGCTCGTCGTCGTTGTCGATATAAACGTGGCACCATTTTGCCATTTTCACGCTCTTGAACACGGGGTCGTGCTTTTCGAGGATTTTCTGCAGTTTGGCCATGTCCTTTTTCCAGAAAGGTCTCGGCTCGTCGATATAGTTGTAGAACATTCCCATCTCGAAACTTTCAAACTGTCCGTCGCGCAGTGTCATCCAACCTGTTACGGTGCTTTCGGGTGCTCCGTGGATGAAACAGATGTCGATGCCGTTGGGACCTTCGAAGGCTGCGAGTATGTGGCTGGGTATGTATTCGCCGCCGTCATCGACGTTCCATGTGGGGCCTTCGGTTTTGTCATATTGTCCCCATTCTTCGATGGAATATACGCTGTCGCCGCAGGCAAGCACCTGCAGTGCGAGCACTTTGCCGCCTTTGGGTTTGAACTGCACCGAGCCGAAGCTGTAGCCGCCATCAAATTCGCTGGTAACGATGGAACGCAGGGCTTTCATCCCGTACTGTTCCTCCAGTTTTTTCACCACAGTCGTGGGCATCTTTTTCTGTCGCGAAGAGAGGTCTTTCACCGCAAGCATCTTGTGCGACTCGAGGTATTCGTCGGTGACGAGTACGAGCATGGTGCCGCCGTATTTTATTGCTTTGGCATCTTTTTTATTCTCGAAAGCGTAGTTCAAGCCGGCCGAGGGCGCGTAGTCGTGGTGCAGGGCGAAGACTTCGAGGTCGCCTCCGTCGGGGTTCTTGGTCTGCTCGCCGATGAACTTGACGTCGGCGAATTTGCCGTTGGGCAGCAGCAGTTTGGTGTACTGCGACGCTATGCGGCGGGTGCGTTGCTGCAAGTCCCAGTTGGCGCTGGGTTCGTCGGGTTTTGCAAGGCTTATCCAAAACACCACCTGCATATTGTCGGGGTTGTGGTAGTAGAGGAACATGGGCATGGGGGTGGTGTCCACAATCATTTCTTCCTCAAGTCCGGCAAGGGTGTCTATTGTGTCGTTGTCGGCGGTGGGCTGTTGTCCGTTGTGGCAGGCGCATACAATGACTGTGGCCGCAATTGTCAAGAGTATGTTTTTAATCTTCATCGTCGCTAATATTTTCTGTTGATGTTTTTGTGAGTTCGAGTTTCCCGTTCTTCCATTTGTATATCTCCTCGGTTATCTCGTTGGCTCCCGAGCGGTAGACGCTCGTAATCGACTTTGTACGGGCGTCGATGTCGGGGTTGGCGATGCCGTCGAAGCCTTTCACATTTTCGAAATACATTCCTTCGGCATTCCAGATGTATGCGTCGTAAAACTCCGATACTCTGCCTACGGCGTTCAATCCCAAGTAGATAAGCAGGTCGGGCGTTCCGTCGAAATTGATGTCGGTTTTGTCGTTAATCCATTTCTCCTGTTCGGCGGATGGGTCTTCGTCCAAAGGCACTATCAGCCAGTGGTCCTGTTCAAAATAGGGACTTTCGTCATTGCCCACGTAGCCTTTCACCATTATCCAGTCGTATTGTCCGTCGCTGTTTTTGGCAAACGATGCCACAAAACGGAATTCGTTGCGTTGTGGCGGCTGTTCATTGTAGATGGTTACGGTTGATGCCACCAGACTGTCGGTGTCGGGACTTTCCTGTTGATTGCCATGGCAGTTGGTCAGGCAAAAGCCTGCCAATATTGCGGTGAGTAATGTCAGTTTTTTCATATCGTACTCGGAGTGTTTATTTTATGGATGCTTTTATGTTTTCGATGGTTTTTATCAGCTCCACGTTGGTTTGCTCGATGATGTTCAGCTTGATGCCGCTGTTGTTTTTCGCCGGTTTGTACCACGACTTTTGGCTGAAATAGTCTTTCAGGTCTTTGGATTGGAAGTTGTAGCCGTGGCGGGCAAGGATTTCGTTGCGCATCAGCCGCAGCTCCTCTTTCGAGAAAAAGTCGAGATAAGCGGTGTTGAGCAGGGTGTTGCAGAGCAGATTGCTGGGCAGCTCACCTTGCATAGCCTTTTGCTGTGCCATGCAGTTTTCCAGATTGTCGGGGGTGAGGACAAAAATCCACACTGCATCGCCGTTTTTGTTTTGCACAGCGAGGAAATACATGCCATCTTTGCGTATGTATTTTACACGGCAGCTGAGGTCGGCGTTGAACTTGTTGAAATTGGGGCGGTCGCTAACAAAGCCGTACATGCCGTTGCCGGGGAGTTTCTGCAGTTGGAAATAGTCGATGTCGCCATTGGGTTCTTCGCCCCTGAAATATATGATGTCGCTGTCCATGTCCATTGTGGCTTCCCACAGGGCGTAGCCGTCCCACCAGAGGGTACCGGGTTCAATTTTTTGAGCCGTAGCTCCAATGTTGATTGTCAGGCAGATAGCCAAAAGTGCAAAAAAGTGTTTTTTCATGGTTCTGTTGTTTTAAATTTTGCGTCCAAGCAATTGGTTTATTATTTGTTTCATTGTTTCTTTGCGGTCGTTGCCGAGATTTATCCCGTCGAGGTACCTCAGACTTTGTTCGAAATAAGTTTCTATGTCCTTCTCTACCAACGCCTTGATATTGAGGCTGTCGTAAATGCCGATGACTGTGCGAATTTTCTCATCGGGGTTTTCGGGTGTGGTTTTGAAGAGACGTTGCAGGGTTTCTTTTTGCGATTTGTCGGCTTCTTTCAAAGCGGAAAGGTAGAGGTAAGTCTTTTTGTTGTCCTTGATGTCGGTGCCGGTTTGTTTGCCGAAAACCGACACATCGCCGTAGGCGTCGAGCAGGTCGTCCTGCAGTTGGAAGGCCAGTCCCATGCTGATGCCGGCGTTGTACAGCAGTTCGATGTCCTTTTCCGGTGCGTTGGCGTAGAGGGCACCGATTTTCATCGCTCCGGCCAACAGTATGGCGGTCTTCAGCTCTATCATTTTCATATAGTCGGCGATGCTCACGTCGGCCTGAGTCTCGAAATTCATGTCGTACTGTTGTCCGTCGCACACGCCGATGGCTGTTTCAGTGAAGGTTTTCAGGATGGCCTCCATGTTGGGGTGCCACTGCCGCAGGAAATATCTGTAGGCAAGGGCGAACATGGTGTCGCCGGAGAGTATGGCGATGTTCTCGTTCCAACGGCGGTAAACCGTCTCTTTGCCGCGACGCAGTGGCGACTTGTCCATAAGGTCGTCGTGGAGCAGGGTGAAATTGTGGAACACCTCTATTCCCACGGCCGCCGCCGATGCCTTGCCGACGTCGCCGCCGAACATGTCGCAAGCCGCAAGTAGCAGGGTAGGACGAAGCCTTTTCCCGCCAAGGGCGAGGGTGTATTGTATAGGCTCGTAAAGCTCAGCAGGGTCGCTAATGAAGTTCTCGCTGTCGAATAGCTGCTTTACGGTATTTTGTATTTCTTTCGTAGATAGCATGTTATACTGTTTTTATTCGTTATCGGTTTTTTTGAAAGAGAAATAGAACTCCAGTCCGCCGTCGGGGGCGTTTTTGGCCACAATGCTGCCCTGGTGGAAAAGCACGGCGTGTTTCACTATCGACAGACCGAGTCCCGTGCCGCCGTTTTTGCGGCTGCGGCCAGTGTCGATGCGCAGAAAACGGTCGAAAAGACGGGTAAGATACTGCTCCTCAACGCCACAGCCTGTGTCGTAGAAACGGAAATAGTAGAATTCCTTGTCCTCCTTGTGCGACTCCATGCCTATGGTGATGTTCTCTCCGGCGTACGACACCACATTCTCGATGAGGTTGCGGAAAATGCCGTACATCAGGCTGTGGTTGCCGTTGATATGTATGTCGGGACTGATGTTGTTGTGTGCCTCGATGTTTTTTTCGGCAATGGAGTCGGCAAGCTCGTCCACAGCCTCCTGCGCTATCTTGCGTATGTTTATCTCCTCCTTTTGGAACAATTCCGATGACTCCTCGATTTTGTTTATCACGGAAACGTCGTTGATAAGGTTGGAGAGGCGCAGAGTCTGGGAATACGAACGTTCAAGAAAGTAGTGCCGGCGCTCGTCGTCGATAGGTTTGTCGCCGAGCAGTATTTCAAGGTATCCGCGTATGCTGCTTACGGGAGTCTTCAGCTCGTGGGCGATGTTGTTGGTCATCTCCTGCTTCATCTTGCGGTTGAGGTCCTTTTCCTTTATAATTTCCAATTTACTGTCTTCCAATTGTTTGTATAAAGAGATGATTTTGTTGCCCGTCTCGCCCGACGATGTTTCGGGAAAACGCACCGCATTGTAGTCGATGTTGCCGTTTTCGGCGTTGTTCACAAAATTGCGAAGGGTGTCCATCACAGCCCACAGCTTGTGCGATGTGAAGGTGATGATGAAAAGAAGTATGCCGAATAGTATCAGTATTGCTAGATACAACATTATTGTATAAATGTCGAAGATATCGCCGAAAGTGAGGTCCGAGATTTCTGCGCCGGGATTCTTGTCCAGAGCCGAAAGGATAAGCAGAAGTGCAAAAACGGCAGTGTATAGCACAAAAGCCGTAGTTAAATACAGCGTTGCCTTTTTTCGGTATGTGATATGGATTTTTCTCACGGTGGTGCGTTTTATTAGTTTTTGAAAAAATAGCCGAAGCCTATACGGTTGGCGATGTGGTTTCCTGCGGTGCCGAGTTTCTTGCGCAGACGGGCTATGTGCACGTCCACGCTGCGGTCGGTAACGAGGGTGTCGTCGTCCCAAACGCGGCTCAAGATTTCCTCACGAGAGAAATATTTGCCGCTGTTTTGAATCAGCATGGCCAGTATGAGGAATTCCTTGCGGGTGAGCTGTATTTCCTCTCCGTTGGCAAAAACGCGTTTCGACACAAGGTCCACCGACAGGTCGTCGGCGGAGATGGCCGTTGCGGCAGTGGGGGCGTCGGATTTTTCGTCGGTGTGGTAGCGTTTCAGCACGGCTTTTACGCGGGCAAGCACTGTTTTTATGGAGAAAGGCTTGGTTATGTAGTCGTCGGCGCCAAGGTTGAAGCCGGTAAGTTGGTCGTTTTCGGTGCTTTTGGCGGTGAGGAAAATAATGGGAATGTCGTTGTTGCGTTCGCGGCGCACTATGTTAAGCATTTGGTAGCCCGACATCTGGTCCATCATCACGTCGAGCAGAATAAGGCTGTGCTGCGGGCCGAGAATTTCAAGGGCTTCTTCGGCCGAGTTCGCGGTGTCCACAGCGTAGCCTTCGCTTTCGAGGTTGAAACGGAGAATCTCGCAAAGGTCTTGTTCGTCGTCAACTACTAATATATTGTCCATAGGTGGCGTTGCTTCTTTTCGTCTGCAAAGTTACGATTTTAATTCGACATTGCCAAAGGGTGGGGCGTTTTTTTCTTGGAAAGGGTGGGGGAGGGGCATAAAAAAAGCAGGAGCGAATGTCGTCCCTGCCTTTTCCTCTCTGTCCGAAAAGTACTTATTTTTTTGCGTCGAAATGACGTTTGTACTTGTTCATGAACTTGTCCACGCGTCCGGCGGTGTCCACCAGTTTCAGTTTACCGGTGAAGAAGGGGTGCGAGGTGTTGGATATCTCCAACTTCACAACGGGATATTCGTTGCCGTCGGTGTAAACAACAGTTTCTTTTGTTGCTGCGCAGCTGCGGGTAAGAATCATGTTGTCGTTGGACATGTCTTTAAAAACGACCAGTCTGTAGTTTTCGGGGTGAATTCCTTTTTTCATCTTATTTAAATTTTGCCGTTTTAAACAGTGGTTTTTTAAACGATTGGTGAATATTTTATTTCGATTTTGAGTTTGCAAAGATACAACTTTTTTTTGAAACGGCAATATTTTTTCAATATTTGCCTGTTGATTATTTTGTAAGTGATTGATTTTTAGTGGTGTGATTTCTTGCTTTTTTCCTTTGCCAATGGTGGAATATGAGTCGCAGAGGTCATTTTTAGCGGTGGGTTGTGGGATTTTTTAGATTGTTCAATAGCCTAAAACTTATTGTTTTTATACTTGATTTTAATCCTCTAATTCCCCAAAACATCAAAAACATATGAGTTTTGGGGATATATCCTCTTCAAAGAACGAGATTAAACAATCTTGTCCTTTTGTTTTGGAACGGTGGAATTGTTTAAAAATCAATGTTCTCACTGGCACATCGCCTCGCAATAGCTGTATTTTTCAGAAAGATCCGGATATGTCGGGTAGTATATCAGGGCTTCTTTCAGATATGGCAGTGCCTCTTTGTACATTCTTTTCTCAAAATAAGTAAGTCCGAGATAGCCTGTTATGAGAACCCGTAATTCTTCTTTGTCGCAAGCCGATTCTGCATTTCTCAACGAATTGAGCGCTTCGTCGTATTCCTGCATCTCGTATTGCATTATCCCAATATAAGTGTTGTCGACGGTGAAACCGACTGCGGTCGGCAAAAAGCCTAGGTCTTTTTGTAGAAATTTTATGCTTTTCTGACGATTTTGCGTCTCGAAGTTTGCCATCCCAATCCAGAACCAAAGGCTAAAATTGGTGGTGTCGTAATTATATGCCGAGTCGAGGAGAGGAAGTGCTTCCAGGTACTGATTCATCTCGCAAAGCTTTATAGCTCTAGAGTCGAGTTTGTTGCGTTTTACCACTGCACAAATTGGGACGTCGTCGACATATTCCACATGTATGGTGCCCTTGGGAGGAAAAAAGTCTTTTATGGCCTTTGTGTTGACACACTGATAGTTGAGTATTGAATAGTCGCAATCTGTTCTAGCGAATTTTGAGTAGTCGCTTTGTTTCATTCTTACCCGGTACGTGTCGCCAAGGGCTTCGGCATACACCACTGGGGTTTGTATCTTTGTCGAAACGGTAACCACGTTGTGGCATTTTGGCAGTTCGTTTTCGATGAACCATTCGTAGGCCAAGGTCGATGACGATTCGTAAAAGTCCAAATCGTAATACAGGTAGGGATCGGATATCAGTATATTATAGTAGCAGTAAATGTATCTGTTGTTTCGTACCATCCATATTATTGTCGGGGTAACCATTGCCACCGCAGCGCCAAGGCACACCCATCGCCATATCTTGCCGAAATCACGGTTACGGAACCAAAGCGTTGTTTCGTAGAAACCCAACGATGCCAGCACTACAAAGCAGGGATAGATGAACAGCTCGTGACGCCATCCGTTGTAAACATGGGCGTTGGTTAGAATTATGTATAGGAAAGGAAATATTATGGTAAACAGAAGGAAAAGTATTTCAAAAGAGCTGTGCTTTTTGAAAACCCTCACAATGTTGGCCAAAAACAGTGCAACTGCCACAAAAACGAAAAGCGGCGTGGTGTAAAGGAAACATTTGATAAGGTAAAAATCGGGCAGGCTAAGCGAATCGATAATTTCTCCTTCGAAAACCATGGGTATGCGCTGAGGGAATTTGGAGACCAGCGTAAGGGCACCCTTTATGTGTGCAACTGGGCCTTCGTAGAAAAAGTTGGGGTAGAAACAAAGCCCCAACAAACTGCCAACCACAACAATCAAAGCCCCCACGCCAAGCGTTTTCCACAAAACGTTGCATTGCTTGGCAAACAGCAGCTGACGTTTCTCCTTGTCGAAAATTAGCAACAGCACAAAACCCGCCACCAGATACAAGGGAAGCATCAATCCGCCAATGCGTATGCTCACGGCCATACCTATGCCCACAATGCCGAGCACTATATGTGCCACTTTGAAATTGGGCAGACTCTTGAACAGTGCCAGAAAAGCATAGACGGCTATGGCAAAGCCCGTCGCCATGGGTATGTCCTTGGAGTCGAGAAACGAAAGTCCGAACACCACGGGCGACAGCGCTATCATCAGCAGCGAAATAAGTCCCAGCTTCCAGTTGGCCAAAAGACGTCCGATAAGGCCGGTGAAAAGTATCAGCAGAAACCCGAACAGGGCGCAGAGTATATGCCTGAACACAAACTCCTTGGCTGCAGGCAGATGCAGGTATTTCAGGGCTATGGCTGGCAATATCTCGTAGCCCGAGCCGTAGTATTTCAGATGGGGGTGGGAATGTAATGCGGGCACTTTGGTGTAGTCGGTAAAGGTGGTGTCGCCGTTGGCATAGTATTCCAGCGAATATTTCCCGTTAAGGCCGTCGAGACACTCGTCGCCGGCGATGCCTGTGCGCGGGGCCGCTATCAGCATGCACACCAGTATCAAAGCGGCAAAACTCCAGAAAAGGATTTTCCACAGCCGCTCCGTTTTGGGATTGGCGACAATTTCTTCGGTTGACACGTGCTTGGGAGCCTTTGGCGTTTTGTGCGATTTGTCGTTGGTCGGATTTACCGAACTGTTTTTTTTCTTTTTGTTTTTGCTCATTTTATTTTGTGTTTTGTGTGTGTGGGGGATTTTTATTCTATTTTCAGAGAACTATAATTATATGACGATAAATGTGCTCCTATTTGAAATATTGCTGCTTTTAATACTTGAAAACAAATCTCAGCAGTATGAATATCAGGAATAAAGTTGCGACTCATTTGTTCAAACGGATGAATATAATTCCTGAAATCACGCAATACATGACTGAATTTTTTCACATCCTCCTTAATATAACCTAATTCAAAAGAAACGTCAATTAAATTGTTAAGAGTCCATTCCGACAGCATTTTTACTTTACCGTTGTTTCTTGGTGACGAATTGGCTTGGTTAAACTGTTGAGGATTATTAGATGCCATACCCAATAATATTCCTTCTAAAGTGCTACCTGATAGGAATATAGAAGCAAGCGGTATATTGTTCGCCATACTTTTCTTTATTTCTTCTATTCTGGATTCCATTATAGGAATAAGAGAAGGTTGGAGATTCAACTTGTTCAAATCCAGATCATATTTTTTCAGTAAAAATGATTGTTCGTCTGTCGGCGATATTTCTTCTTCTTTTTTCTTGTCTATATCGATTTTCCCAGCTTTGCGAAATGAGATTTCTTTATTTTTTCGAACAATTTGCCAATCATCAAAAGCAAGATATTGATTAAAGTCCGAAATAAAAGAATCCAGTTCAGTGTATCTACCAATATAATTTATAGGATTGAATAGAGCCTTAATACATTTATCCAATTCTGGTGTGCCATTTAGTTTTGAAAGTTTCTCATCCGTATAAATCCATCGTGATGGGAATCCTTGACCATATTGGTCATTAAAACCAAACTGATTAAAAAAAGAAACCAATTTAGATCCCGAACGGTATTCGGTTTCCTCATTGATTAAATCACGGAGTTTATCTAAAGTTTTTTTATTTAATATCATCATTCAAAGTATTAACCGCCAAAATACATTAATTATTTTCGCACAACCCAGCAATAGTTTCTTCACCCAAAAAAATTGTTTTTCTTCATTACCTTGATTGTTATACATACAAATGTAATTGATTGCTTGGCGTACGCTTGGTATACCTTTGGCAACATCATTCATAGTATCTTCTCTTAATTTTTTGCTAGTTTTTTCATGTTTGAATCGGTTGTCTCCATAATAATAAATATTTGTTGATAATCCATATTTCTTTTCTTCCTGCATTCATTCTTCCGTTCTCCCTCTGCAAAGCTAAATTCCAATTTAATTCACATAGTACCTGTCTAATATTTCTTTAAAATGCGGGATGTTCTTTTCTTTTGCTATTACTTTCATTTCAGCTATATCGAAAAAATCAATGTCGTATTTGTGTGTGTTTTGTTTAGCTTTCGCGATTTTTTCACGTGATATGTCTGAGAATCCTCCCGTACACCAAATTTCAAACACAACGCGTTTGTTTTGTAACGAGTCACATTGTAACGCCCATTTTCGGAAATGTGGTATTTTTTTGGAAAGCCAAGTCTCTATATAATCATCGTCAATTGGAGAGTTAAGCCCTTTACACTCAGCAAAGACGACTTTCTCTTGATATACTGCATAAACATCTATTTCTTTTTTTTCTCCATCATAAATGATATTTTTTGAAATATCTAAATTTTGACATAATTGAGCATGAAAATAACCAACTGCCATTTCGAACAAATCCCCTTTTAAATTATATGTTATTCCAGAGGCGATTTTTTCTATTTCCGATAATAACTTTAAATATTGTTCTGGATTCTTTTTTAATATTGCTCCTGCATTATACATTAAGTTAAAAATTCCATATATCGTTTCAGAGTATTTAGTTCCGAACAATTCATCAATATTTCCAACTACAATGCCATTTGTTTTCAGAACATTATATATTTCTGAATCATGAGAACCAATAATCAAAAAAGGGATGAATCTTGCCAACTGCTTTTGCATAGATACATTTTGAATCTTTCTGACAAAAAAGTCCACATCATCCTTTGATATTTCTTTATTTAATAAAACATCTGCTATTACGAATGCAGGTATGGATTTACCCTCATTTTTTAATGTCTTTCCTGTCAAACTTTTTATGTAAGAAGGAGCGACCAAACCAAATTGATAGCCTGAAAATACACTATGGAATTTTGCTGAATTATAAGAAATAAAACCAGTATTCCGTGCCCATTCATGAAATTGTTGTAACACTATATTTTGAATAGTATTTATCGCCTTACTTTTTATGTCTAAAACATCATCGCAACCACGGATAAAATACTGCTCGTTTCCTTTTTCAACAAGTCTTATATTACTCAAATCAGCTATTATCGTCTCAAATAATTTGTGTCCTTTTATTTTTTCAACTGGACTATTAGAATACGAAGCCAAATTATTGAGTGGCATAGAACCATAATGAAGCCTAAGGGCATTGACAACCGTAAAATGTTGAGTGGCATTTCTTTTTAATACTGCTATCAACTTTTCAAAATAGCATTCTGTATTCCATTTGTCACGGTCATATAAGATAGATTGACCATCTCTGCAAATTTTCTTAAATTTACAGATATCATCAGGTAAACGTTCTATTCTTTTACGTGCGTTTTCTTCTGTGATATGATACTCTTTTACGCAAAAATTAATTGCATCTCCAGAAGGCACAACTATCTCATTTTTAATATATTTGATTAATTTTGTCACGGCACACTATTTATATAAAATAAACTAATAAAGCAGGTTGTTCATTTTTTTAAACATATCAATGTTTTCGTTTATTATTTATGTTTTTATTTCCCTTCCACCACTTTCACTTCTTCCTCCGTCAACCCATACAACTCATACACCAGCATGTCTATTTCCTTTTCCCATGCACTTGTATCAGCTTTCGCATCCTCTTTCTTTACTGCAATTATTTTATTAACCAAATTAATAATAACTTGCTGCTGTTCTTTAGATGCTTCAGGGATAGGAATGGAGCTTAATTCATATCCTCCTATAGTTGGCATCTTATACTTGTGAGGATACCAGTAGTTGACGACTTTTGAGTTTAATATGCCACAGATAAATTTCAACGAGAAGCTTTTATTCCAAGTTTTATAGTTTGAAACATTTGTTGTGTCAAGAAAATAGTTCTGCTGGTCGTCATAAGCAACCAACAATTGCATAGAACTGTTAACCCTTTGGGTAATGAGTTTTTCTGGCACTTCAAAAAACTCTTTCGTATGAGGTAGACATCCGACTTTTTCCTTCATTAAATCAGGCCTATACCAAATGTACTCATTATCCCAATTCATTGAGTAAGCCTTTATATTTCGCCCTCTATAAACCTTTTTATAATCCTCGTTCACACATGTGTTGGAAATAAATCGCGTGTCATTGCTGGTTTTTATGCCTCGTGAGAATTCAATAACATCAGAAAGCCGATATTTACTCTTTTCAATAGTCTTAAACAACAACTTTTCTTCTAATGAAGATTCTGAATCAACAGCCCAATTAGGATCTGCTTTAATTTCATTTACATTGATTTTATATTTAAAATTTCCGATTCCATCAAAAACATCAATTTTATAGTTGTCTTGATACCTGTTTTTCAAAAGAATAATCATTGGATTAACAACAGCATCAAACACACCCATTTTTTGATTAACAATTTGCGTCAGACTATGTTTCTCGAAAATAATTTCACGTAAATTCTTAAAGCTGTCTGTCGCTTTCCATGTATGAGGGACTATATAACATAGTATCCCATCTGTGTTCAATAAGCTAAACCCTTTTTCAATAAAGAAAGAATATAAATCAGATTTATTTCTACTTGAGTAAAATAAAGATTGTAGTTTCTTACGATAGTTGTCTGGCTTAATATTTGAAACATTCACATATGGCGGATTTCCGATCACTATATCAAAACCCGTAAAATTTCCATCCTCATCCAATAATGCAGGAAACTCGAAGCGCCATTCAAAGGCATTTTCATATATTTTGTTGGATTCAATATTATCCCGTTGCTGTTCCAGTTCTTTTAATTGTTTCTTGAGTTCTTTGATTTCTGCAGCCTTGCCTATTTGGTTTCCAAAGATGTCCTTTGCTTGCAAATTTTCTATTGTGCCACGTGTTTTTGATAGTTTGCCTTTTTCCTTGTCGGTAAGTTCCGTTTTGAAGGCATTTTTTATCTCCTCTATTCTTTGTCTGAAGATGTCTTTTTGGGTGTGGTCAGCAATGTCAGTGTATTCATATACCCATTGGCGGTAATCGTCAAGTGTCAGTTTGGTTTTGTTTTCCTTGTTATAATGTTTGAGGACATCATGGAAAGGAGTGTCAAGTGCAAACCTGTGAATAAGGGAGTTGCCGCACATGATTTTATAGTCGAGATTGGGCAGCGTATGTGGCTGTGTTTCATCCACCACCAATGCCAGCCAGAAACGCAGCCGTGCAATATCCACGGCACCTTTTTCTATGTCCACGCCATAGATGTTGTTTTGGATAATCTCACGTTTAACATTGGCTGGTGAAAATTCCTGCGTGGGCTTGGTAAAACCATATAGCAACAGCCGTGCGTGATAAAGCACATTCAGCACACCCATCGGGAAAGCACCCGATCCAATGGCGGGGTCGCATACCTTTACATCGCAAAGCAATTTGTACACGGCGGAGGCTGCGGCTTTGTCCTGTAAGGCTTCATTTACTTTCTTTTGTTTAATCAATTCTTCAATAGCAGAATGCAAGGCTTCTTCGGTATGGGTTTTCAGGTACTGGGCAATACTTTCCTGGCTCATGTACTGCACAATCTCCTTCGGCGTATAGAATGCTCCCTTGTCTTTGTTGTCTTCCAAAAGGTTCTCGAAGATGTGGCCAAGCATTTCGGGGTCAACGCCCACTTCAGCATCGTCTGGGTCGTTCTCGTCGATGGTGAAGTTGTACATGGCAAAGAACTCCATCAGCTCCTTGAAATAGTCGTATGGAAAATCAATGTCTAACTTATCCAAACTATCCTTGTCGAACAAGCCGCCGTTGAGATAAGGTATTTTGATGTTTTCACCCAAAATTTTGTCAGCCAGGTCGTTGTCTCGCTTCTCGTTGAGCGTATTGAAAAAGAGGACCTCCAATACATCGCTCAACAGGCGGTTGTTGCCCTTGTAGTTTTCAATCAAATTGTTGAGATAATTCTTATCACCACCTTCCCAATTTGTATTGCTTGCAGGCACACCCATCCACCCTTTCTTTTGCAGGAATTGGAGAAAGACAAGACGTCCCAGCAGTTTTTTCACATAATCGCGGTTTTCCTTTGAGTCTTTGCCAATCAAATCAAGGAATTTGAAATATTGCTCTTTGTATCCCTTGAAGAAGTCCTTGTTAAGACGTTCCACGGAGAAGGCTTCCGTAACATCAGCCAAATAAACCGATCCGTTCTTCTTTTTGTTAATCAGTTCCAGCAAACGGATAGAAGCCGTCGTGCAAGGCTCGTTCTCGCCCAGCAGGAAAGTATAGCGTTTCGGGGCGGTGGCTTTTGTTACAAACTCGCCGTCTTCGTTGAGCGAGGTTTGCTTTGAAACGAAAGTCAAGCGGTAATCGGCTTGGTCTTCAGAATAGTAAAACACCAAAGCTCCGTGGGTAATGTCTTGGTCAACATACTTGATGGCAATGTCGCGCAAGCCTTTCCTGTTTCGCGCAATCTTGATGTTGTCGGCCACCTCAAACTTGAACAAGCCCAAGGAACGGCCATCGTCAAGGCGAATCATTCCCACTTGTCCGCCGCTTTTCACCAAAGCCGCCTCAATCTGTATGGGTTTCGTCAGGTAGTCGATTTTCAGGAACATCATTCCAAGAAGGTCTTTCCACCTCTCGAAATCGAACTTCGACGACAATACATGCTGGGTCATATTTCAATGATTTGATTATTGTTTTTTCTTTGTAGTGTATTTTTGTTTGGGATGGTTCAGCATTTCGGGGATTGTGTAGAAGAGTTTGCCTTGTTTGAGGAGAGGATTGATATATTGATATCTAATAGAAGTTGGCTTTCTGCTTAATAGTTCGGATAACTCGTTAAGGCTCAAAGGTTCTATTTCACACATCTCAAGGATTAATTTTTCCATTTCATAAGCAGGAGCCCATTTCTTTATCCCTCTAATCCTATTAATAATAGTTTCTGGGAAAGCTCTACTTATTTCTCCGTCAGCTCTACTTATTTCTCCGTCAGCTCTACTTATTTCTCCGTCAGCTCTACTTATTTCTCCGTCAGCTCTACTATTAAGGTCATCACCTCTACCATTAAGGCCATCACCTCTACTATTAAGCCGTACAAATTCCTGTCCGGCGACATAATAGGCGTTTCGTTTCTGTCCTTTCAATTCAAATAAACCCTCTTTGCACATGAGGTGCAGGTCGAAAGTTGCTTTTCTTGTTGTGATATCGCTGTTTAACTGACGATAAGTTATATTGTCGATGGCACCCAATTCGCGCACGAAAATCAACGCCAACTTTTGTTCGTTGTTCAACTCGAATTTGGAAAACGCCGATAGCCATTCGATATCGTCTTTACCTAATAAATGATGAAATAGCAAGCGGGTTGTGAACTTGTTGGTTTCTCTGTTCGATTCAAAAGTTGGAGGCATCAGCTTAGCTTTTTTCATCTGCTCGCGCATTGTATTGATTCCAGATCCTTTTGTCTCAGCCAAATTGGTTTCATGGAAAATCGAACTTATATACTGATTCCTCAATTCGGAACCAGGTTCACCGAGATGTTCCGGTGATTTCAAAGAATAACCGGGATTTATTATTTCCAGACGGTTGGAATACCTAATTATTTGTATTGGCTGGTTTACTCGGAAAGAGCGATGTATGAAGGCATTGACTATAGCTTCACGTAAGGTGTCGTTTGGGATGTTGATTGGTGTAGAAGCCTGCATGCTGCCGTCTTTGAGCTCAAAACCTCTGGGTAAATCATCGATTATGGCATTTAATGCACGGTTTACCAAAAGGATAAAAGCGCCACGCATGTCAATGGTAGATTCAAAACGCCTGTCAGGATTATCCACCCATCTGTTACCGGAGACCCGAATATAATCAACTCTTAACGCTGGCATCAATCGCCTCAAGGCCATTGTCTTTCCGAAAACAATTAATCCTGTATAGGTGAGGACATATTTTCCTGATTTATCTTTTTCACAAGCTCTCAAGGCCAACAACAGGTTGGTGTCGTCGTAGGTTAATTCTTCGGCATTCGGATTAACTTTTTCTCTCAATCTCCTATAATATGACAAAGCATTTTCATCAATGTCGTCCAGACTTGAGCCTTTGACTATAGAGCAATCGAAACTTTCTGCCGAGGAATAGAATACAGGCATGTCGTCCTCGGTGCATTTTTGATCCGACGGGCCAATTCTACGATAAGCCCCCTGTGGCAGACCTCTTTTTTCAAAATAAACAGGTTTTTGCGACAATGGCGCTTCATCCACTTTCACAACGATAACGGTTTTGCCGTCAATTACCTCGGTCTCAATTTGAGGACGGATACGCACGTTGAAAACCGAGGCACATTGGTTGGCAATGTCTGTCTGGATTTTATCTGGATTTTCAATGTTTTCTGGTTCATAAACGGGGAAGCCGTTTTCATCAAACCCTTTTCTCACGGCACCTAAAAGAAGATAGCCGCCGTCCAAATCGGGTTCGTTGGCAAAAGCGCAGATGGTTTCCATAATGCTTTTCCCCACGTCCGAAGCTCTTTTTGCCTCAATTCTTAAGCCTTCATCGCCAGCGTTCAGTTCCTCGAATAGTTCCTGTGCTGATATCATAATCTACAAAATTAATAATTATAACTTTCCGAAATTATGATTTCGGGATTGATTTCTTTCTTGACTTGAACGACACCTTTGTTATCGGTAGAGGAGTCGTTCAATTGTACAGCATCTAAAGGATAATCAGAAATGATATATATCAATTTTTCCAAAAGAGCAGAGGGTTTTATCGGCGTCTTTTTGACCGAGGTCTTCAACTTGTTCACATCTCTTTGCAACTGCTGGAATTTGCCCGTGGTAATAGCTCGCTTGGCCTTCAGAATCAAATCCCGTTCTTCATCGGTGATGTTGGGGATACTCAAAAATCCGTCCAAATAGGCAATGGCTTTTTTCTCATTTGGGCCTTGTGCGACATTCACTTTGCTGGTTGTTGCTTTTGCGTCCTCTTCTTGTGCCGCAAAGACTTCTATCGCTTTTGCCACCTGTTGATGGTGAAGGTCGTGAAGTGGGATGGATTTTTCATCAGCCCTCGCCTCAAATTCTTTAACGGCTTCCAAAAAAGTCAATTCTTCGATGCTGCCGTCTTCACGTGTAAAAGTAAAGGCATCGCGACGGTCGTTGCGTATAAAAGTTAGTGTGCAATGACGTTTGACCTTGTCTTTCCTTCCTACGCGAGCCCTGAATGGCAGTTTGGCAATGGATTTTATTAAGTCGGGGTCTTCTTCCTTAAGATTACGCAACCACATCAGATAACGCAGTTTTTCATCGCGTTCCTCGTCCACATCCTTATCAAAAAGACCGAAGCTTTCTGGGGTTTCGTCTGTAGAATAAATCTGACTGTCCTCGCCTAAGGCAGCATGGAAGGCAAAGAGTTTCATTTTTGCCTTTTTCTCTAATTCGATGTCGTTGTTGACTTTAGCTGTAGGAAAGAAATTGAATATATAAATTTTATTTGCAGTGCTGCCAATACGGTTGACACGCCCGATACGTTGCATTAGTCTTGTTGAGTTCCATGGTGTGTCATAGTTGACAATAATGTTTGACCTGTGAAGATTAACACCTTCGGCAAGCACCTCAGTTGAAATGATGATATCGAAATCGTTTTTCTTCTCACCCTCGTAATTGGCATCAAAATTCTCGCGCAATACTGGCATAAGTTCGTTACGATTAGAACTTTGAACAGTCAGCAAACGGTTGTAACCTTCTTTTTTCAAAGCATCCGAAAGATATTGGGTGGTTTCCTTGCTTTCAGAAAAAACCAAAAGTTTGCCTTCGTTGTTTATGGCCTTATCGAACAATTTGTGTTTCAAATAATCAAGGAAAATGTCCAATTTCGGATCATAATCTATTTTGTCCCATTCCGAAACAAGTTCTTTCAACATCGCATCATCCTGTTCTAATCCTTCCTTGAACCCCGGCATAAAGTCATTCGGCGTGCATATCTCGATGGTCGGGTCGGCATAGATGGCTTCGTTAATCAGTTTTATCAACTCCTCTTCTTTGCCGTTGCTAAGCAAATCGTTCACTTTCAAGTTCGGAGCAATATAAATTGTTCCTTTATCAAACATGTCCAACATCACTTTGTTGGCTTGATAATACCTGTTAAGCGACTGCTTAAAAGCGAAAAAACTGCTGTCAATGCGCTTGACCAGCAAGGTTTTCATAATTCCGGCCAATTCATCCGAAATCCTGTCCGCATTTTTGTATTTTTTCTTTTTGTCGGAATTTAAATATTTGATGGCTTGGTACCGGAAATAGTTCAATCCTGTTTCTTTTCCTTTCAGATAAACAAGCGTTTTGTCGTAGAGTTTCTCTAACGTTGCATCAAGTTGATAATAAATCTTCTCAGGCGACTGAACATCTGGGAAAACGACACCTTGTTCAAGCAGATCCTTCTTGTACGCTTCGTTTTCCATCAAGTCGGTACGTGTACGGCGCACGATCAACGGCTCGACTACTTTCACTCGGATTTTTTCATATATGGACTTGATTTCCTTTGAAATAGACTCCATATCTTTTCCCTGTTTCAGTTTACTGTATTTCTCAATTTGTTCCCGGAAGAAACGTTGCAAGTTGTTCTCTTCCAAGGTGCTGTCCTTTGAATCCTGAAACAGGTAGACCAAATTGGCTATGTCTTCGGGACGGTTATTCAGAGGCGTTGCCGACACGAGCATCACTTTCTTGTCGTAATATCTCCCATCGGGATATTGCCGCCGCGTCTTGGTCTTACAAATTTTCTGAAGTTCATTGTACATGTTTGCCGTGTCCGATCTGAACTTATGGGCTTCATCCACAATGACTAGATCATATAGGCTTGCATCCTTGATTTTGTGCAGGCTGCCGTTGGTTACAATTCTAAAATTGTCGATTTTGAAAGTGGACAAAGTCTCCTCCCAGTTCTCTTTCAAAGCAGGCGGGACAATTACCAAAGTATGTGAACGATACGTTGGGAAACCGTTGGAAAAGAAAAACTTTTTTGCAATCAATGCCGCGACTACTGTTTTCCCCAAACCAACCACATCGGATAAGAAAAAGCCATTATGTTTCATCATTTTGGCATAGCCATCATTGACAGCATCCACCTGATAGGACAACTTTTTGTAGCCTTTGGGCAAATCTGAAACCGAATTGGGGTCAAAATCAATGCTCTTGCCGAAGTATTCCAGTAAAAACTTTAAATAAATCTGGTAAGGCGTAAAATCGGTATTCAGATAAGATTCCTGCTTTATTTTCTCGACATGGGTTAAATCTATCTCCACTGATTCCTCCCAAAGCCTTTCAAAGGTTTCCGTAGCATATTGGATATCGTCATCATAACGCAACTCTACATTGAACTCGAAATTCTTTTCCAATCCGGCTTCAGTAAGATTGCTTGAGCCTGTGATGACAGAACCATATCCATGTGGGTGATAAACTTCTTCCCTAAAAATGTAAATCTTGGCATGAATATTCTGCTTGGGATGGATGCGCATCTCTATTCGATGTGTCATGATATCCTCAATAAATTGATACATACCATCTTCCACTTCTTTGTCGTACTTTGCTTCTTGGATGTTTTTCTTGATTTCCTTGAAAAACTCCTCCCGCGATTGCTCTGCGTTCGGATTGAACAAAAGACCTTGCTTATTCGCTTTGTAGGTTAGTTTGTCCACGTTGATGCCAACTAAAAAACGGATTTTCGGTGTCTGCTGGATGAATTTTCTGATTCGAAAATATCCGGAAGCGCGAAAATAACCAACAAGAGCATCAAAGAAATGTACTTTTTTGTATCTGAAAACACCCTCTATTTTCTCAAGAAGTGTATTATTATTTTCGTTTGTAAAGAAATTTGTTCCCATGTAGATGATTATTGAAAAATCTCAATTCTTTCGAAACTATATTGGCATCGCACTACTTGTATCAAAGCAATAAGAAAATGTCGTTTTTGTATCAAATATTGTTTGCTCAATAATTCTGCAAATATACTATTTTTTTCTGAAATTTCGGCCAAGGTTTGAAAAAACACTCTGTTTCAATACGATATAAAAAGTGTCACTTTTTATTCCAACCTTCCGCAGCGGCGAGTATTCCAAAGCCCCAACATTTCAATCTCCGTCTTTTTACTTTAGACTTTTTCCCTATTCCAAACACAGGTGATGGCAAAACTTACCACCTCACAATTCCGAATTCCGAGTTCCGAATTCCGAATCCCAACTTGCACATTCGGACAATAATATAAAATGTTTGTCGTTATTAAGCACGGAAACCATTTTTTCTCACGTCAAACACCTGCAAGTCATGCAAAACCGCACCATAGAGATAAAATACAAGCAATACCCCTCGCCCGACGCCCTTCCCGCCGAGGAGCGCCAGCTGTTGGAAAAGGCCATCCAAGCCACCTCCACGGCATATTCGCCCTATTCGCATTTCTGCGTGGGTGCTGCCGTGCTGCTCGCCAACGGCACAACGGTAACCGGCAGCAATCAGGAAAACGTGGCCTACCCTTCGGGGCTCTGCGCCGAACGCACCGCCATGTTCGCCGCCTCTGCACAATACCCCAAGGTGCCCATGCGCAAGATTGCCATTGTTGGCAAAAATGCCGACGGCGAACTCTGCGCCGCCACTCCTTGCGGAGCCTGCCGCCAAGTGATGTCCGAATATCAGGACGTTGCAGGAGAAAACATCGAGATAATCCTTTACAGCGAAGGCGGTACTGTGCTTCTGTTCGACGGCATCGACAGCCTGCTGCCCCTGCGTTTCTCTTTTTAAATATCAAATCACAAATCACAAATCACAAAAAAACTTATCACTAGTCACCAATCACTAATCACTAAAAATCATGTTATTCGAAACAATAGTTGGACCCATACACAGCCGTCGTCTCGGCTCGTCGCTAGGAGTAAACCTGCTTCCCTTGCAGCGCAAGGTATGCACCTACGACTGCATCTACTGCGAATGCGGCTGGAACAGCGAAACCGAACATAACGAAATAAAACTCCCCACCCTCGACGAGGTTACCACTCTTTTGGAGGAGCGTCTGAAAGAACTTGTCGCGAAGGGCGTTCCGGTGGATTCATTCACCTTTGCCGGCAACGGCGAGCCTACACTGCATCCTCAGTTCCCCCAAGTGGCCCAAATGGTGAGGGCTATGCGCGACAAATACTATCCCAATGCTGTGGTAACGCTCCTTACCAACGCCACCCAGCTCAGCAGGCCTGAGATTTTCGACGCCGTGCTAAAGCTGGACAACCCCGTGCTTAAACTCGACGCCGGCACCGCCGCCATGCGCGCCGCCATCAACAAACCCACCCCCGCCTGTCCCGACTTCGACACCTTGGTGGAAAATCTCGTGCGTTTCGGCAACAAGTGCATAGTGCAGACATTGCTACTTCGCGGCGAAAACGACGGCCACGCCATCTCCAACGTCTCCGACGAGGAATTTGCAGAATACGTTGAAATACTGAAAAAAATACGTCCAAAATACGTTATGTTGTACGCCATCGACCGCGCCACGCCCGAAAAAAAGCTCGAAAAACTCACGGTGGAAGAACTCGAGAGCTATGCGCAAATTATTCGTAATGAGGGGATTGAAGTTAAGGTGTACGGCTGAGGCGAAAAAAAATTTGTCTGTTTGAAAAAAAAGTCGTAATTTTGCAAATCCAAACAGAAGGTCTCTTGACCGAGTGGCTAGGTACCGGTCTGCAAAACCGTTTACTCCAGTTCGAATCTGGAAGAGACCTCAGAAAACAGCGAGTCGGATATGTTCAGGCTCGCCTTTTTTTTAAAAGGCACAGTAAGAAAACGCACCGACAGTTTACAAAACATCATAGAAAAATAAAACGTATCTCACAATATTGAGTGAAAAACATCGTTTTACCAAGCAAAAACAACCACACTCGATGAAGAAAAGAACCTTTGTAGCAATGCTTTCGGCAGTGGCCATTGTTGCCGGGATGGTTTCCTGCAATTCTTCTACAACTAATCAAAGCCCCGATTTGTCCGATCAAAGTTCCATTCTGGAACAACCGGTTGCGGAAAGCAATAGCCATACAACGGCAATAACCTCGAATAATAGTTTCGATGAAGCCATAGCCAACAACGAAAAAGTGGTGCTGGTGGATTTCTGGGCATCGTGGTGCGGCCCGTGCAAGATGATTGCTCCAAATGTCGAAGCGATAGCCGCCGAGATGAAAGATAAAGTCGTGGTGTTCAAAGTGGATGTCGACCAACCTTTTGTAGCCGAAACAGGGCTGATGCAATGCTACAACATCGAGGCAATCCCCTGCTTGATACTCTTCCGCAACGGAAAGGAGATTTCGCGCAATGTGGGCTATATGGAAAAAGAAGAGCTCGGAACTTGGCTCGGTAAAAACGTCAAATGAAAACAACACCGCTATAAATAGCATAAAACATACGAAATGAAAATAAACAAACTTATATCACTGGCTATAGCCACGGCAGTATTGGCCATATTTGCAGCCTCCTGTGGCGTTCTTGGTGGAAATGGTGAAGTGAAATACATCACCTCGCTAAAAGGCTACGACAGAACCATCGACAACGACAAAAAATTTGTCATGATTGAGTTTATGACTCCTAGCAGCACCCCTTGCAAGATGATTGCCCCAAACATCAGCGTCATAACCGACGAGATGAAAGACAAACTCGTGGTCGCCACAGTGAACATGGACGATCCCTACGTGGCCGAGGAAAAGCTCGCCAAGCGCTGCAGAGTGGAAGAAACTCCCTGCATGATACTCTACCAAAACGGCCTCGAGGTAGGACGCAATGTCGGATACATGACCAAAGAAGAACTTCGTGTTTGGCTCGGCAAATATATTAAATAAGGTATCAGTATGAAAAACGGCGATATCATAATAGACAAGATTCTCTTTATCGACGTCGAGACGGCGCCGCTCTATCCCACCTACGACGATGCCGACGAACGTACTCGTTACCTGTGGGAAAAGAAATACCAGAACCTTGTTCGTTTCGAGAGCTGTCCTGAAAGTTCCCCAGCTGAAACCTACGACCGCGCAGGAATCTATGCCGAATTCGGAAAGGTGATCTGCATATCGGTGGGATTTTTCAAAAAGGACAAGTTCTACGTTCACTCCTTTGCCGGACACGACGAAAAGAAACTCCTCACCGACTTCGCAAAAATAGTTGAGACCTATTTCAACGACGCCAACAGCCGTTTCTGCGGACACAACATAAAAGAGTTCGACATACCGTTTATAGCGCGCCGCATGCTCATCAACGGCATGACACTGCCGAAAATAATCAACATCTCGGGCATGCGCCCGTGGGAGAACCCGCACCTCGACACCCTCGACATGTGGAAGTTCGGCGACTACAAACACTACACATCCCTCGAACTCCTCGCCACCATTTTCGGCATACCCACACCCAAGGACGACATCAACGGTAGCATGGTGTACGGCGTGTACTGGAAAGACAACGACCTGCCGCGCATTGCCAGATACTGCGAAAAAGACACCATTACAGTCGCCAAGCTGTTCTTCAAACTGAAGAACATCCACGACCAGCGACTCGAAAACGACGAAAACATCATAACACTTAAATAAATAATAATTACCATGAAAAAATTGTTTTTACCCATCATCGCATCGTTAGCCTTGTTTATGACAAGCTGTATAGGCGGCGACGTTTACGAGACAACTTCGGGCTCCGACCTCGATCTCATTACCACCACCATAGCCGTGCAACCAAACCAATGGTATATCGACGGCACACCAGGCCAAGAAGGTGCAGCACTGGTTTCGGAGTGGACTGTGAGAGAACTCGACCAATCCGTAAAAAAATATGGCATGGTGCAAGTGTCGTACTATTTCTACGACGACCAAAACCACTACGTTGAACACCCCTTGCCATACATTCTGCCTTACTACGACAACCCCACTAATGTGCTCGAAAACCTGCGCTGCTTTATCGAATACGACAGCCACACGATTACGTTTGTTCTCGAGTCGTCCGATTTCCAGTGCTATCCGCGCGAAGTGCCGTACATGTTCAAAGTGTCGATATTGAAACCCAGATAAACAAACGTTTTCTCGAGGTCAGAAATAGGGGCGTCTTTAGGGACGCCCTTTTTTTGCCACTTTATCAACAAAACCCTAATGATAAATTGTCGTTTTTGGGATGGAAAAAACGAAAAAAACGTCGATAAGCCGTCGAAAAAACAGCCAAAAACGTAACGGAGACAAAAAAAAGTAAAACTGTTAAATGTTGGTAATCAGTAAAATATGAGCGATTTGAGAAAAAAAGATGAGAAAAGTTTTGTCAAACCGAAAAAAAGTTGTAATTTTGCACACTCAAAAAATGAGACGAGTTATTTGAAAAAAACAATATGTAAGCCGATGTAACTCAGTTGGCCAGAGTAGCTGATTTGTAATCAGCCTGTCGGGGGTTCGAATCCCTCCATCGGCTCCGCTCTATTTAATATATTAAGTAGGGAGGCAATAAAAAAGGGGAAGTCGCATAGTGGCAATTGCAACAGACTGTAAATCTGTCCTCGGAAGAGTTCGGTGGTTCGAGTCCACCCTTCCCCACACACCTTGCGGAAGTAGCTCATTTGGTAGAGCGATAGCCTTCCAAGCTATAGGTGGCGGGTTCGAGCCCCGTCTTCCGCTCAAGAAAAGAAAAAACAAAGCTCGAATGCGAAAAGGGGTTACCGCCCCGGTTGTGTACGAGTTTTTGTCGCAAGCCGTTGTAGCTCAGTGGTAGAGCACTTCCTTGGTAAGGAAGGGGTCACGAGTTCAACTCTCGTCAATGGCTCAAAAAGATTCCTCATCGCCGAAAATTTTCCAAGGGAGAACGTTCGGGTGGGGAATTGAGTAGTGCAATAAAATCAAATATTATAAACAGTTTAATACATTACACAATGGCAAAAGAAAAATTTGAGCGTTCTAAACCTCACGTAAACATTGGTACCATCGGCCACGTTGACCATGGTAAAACAACTCTGACAGCCGCTATCACCAAAGTTCTGGCTACCAAAGGTCTTTCCGAAATAAAGACTTTCGACGCCATCGACTCGGCTCCTGAAGAAAAAGAAAGAGGTATAACCATCAACACCGCACACGTTGAATACCAGACTGAAACCCGTCACTATGCACACGTTGACTGCCCGGGTCACGCTGACTATGTGAAAAACATGGTAACTGGTGCTGCTCAGATGGACGGTGCTATCCTCGTGGTAGCCGCCACCGACGGTCCCATGCCCCAGACACGTGAACACATCCTTCTGGCTAAACAGGTAGGTGTGCCTAAAATGGTTGTTTTCATGAATAAAGTTGACCTCGTTGACGACCCCGAACTTCTCGACCTCGTGGAAATGGAAATCCGCGACCTCCTGAACTTCTACGGTTTCGAAGGCGACGACACCCCCATCATCCGCGGCTCCGCTCTTGGTGGACTTAACGACGACCCGAAGTGGGTTCCCGTTATCGAAGAACTCATGAACGCAGTTGACACTTGGATTCCTCTGCCCGTTCGTGACAAAGATAAAGACTTCCTCATGCCTATCGAGGACGTGTTCTCGATCACCGGTCGTGGTACTGTTGCCACCGGTCGTATCGAAACTGGTGTTATCCACACCTCCGACCCCGTTGATATCATCGGTATGGGCGCTGAAAAACTGAAATCGGTTGTAACCGGCGTTGAGATGTTCCGCAAGATTCTCGACGAAGGTGAAGCTGGTGATAACGTAGGTCTGCTGCTCCGCGGTATCGACAAAGACGAAATCCGTCGTGGTATGGTTATTGCAAAACCCGGCTCCATCAAACCTCACAAAAAATTCCAGGCAGAGGTTTACGTTCTGAAGAAAGAAGAAGGTGGCCGTCACACTCCGTTCCACAACAAATATCGTCCTCAGTTCTACTTCCGTACAACTGACGTTACCGGAGAAATCTCCCTGCCCGAAGGCCGTGAGATGGTAATGCCCGGCGATAACCTGACAATCACCGTTGACCTGATCTCCGAAATCGCTCTGAACGAGAACCTGCGTTTCGCTATCCGCGAAGGCGGTCGTACAGTAGGCGCCGGTCAGGTAACCAAACTGTTAGACTAATACATAAGTATTATAAAATGAAAACGGGTGGGCAAAACCCTCCCGTTTTTTTGCGACAGGGGCTTAGTTTAATGGCAGAATGGAGGTCTCCAAAACCTTAGATGGGAGTTCGATTCTCTCAGCCCCTGCTAAAAAAAACAAGTAATAAAATGTCGAAAATAGGCGATTACGTAAAAAGTTGCTACGACGAACTGGTGAACAAGACATCGTGGCCCACACTTCAAGAGTTGCAGAGCAGTGCCATAGTAGTGGCCGTTGCCGCTCTGATACTGGCACTCATAGTGTTCCTCATGGACTTTGTGTTCGGAGCACAGGATATGGGTTGGAGAGGAATATTAGGATACTTTTACGATATATTCAAATAACGTTTCTTCGCACGAAGATAGCCTGCGGATTTTGCTTCCCAATATTTCAATTTATTGAAACCGTGCGGCGACAAGCGATTATTAGAATAGTTATAATATAAAGTATGTGGCGATGCCACAACAATTTACAAGAAAAATCGATATATGGAAGAACAAGTGAAAAAATGGTATGTGGTGCGAGCCATCAGCGGAAAGGAAAACAAAGCCAGAGAGTATATCCTCAACGAGGTGAACCGTCTGGGTTTGCAGCAGTATGTTTCGCAGGTGCTCATCCCTACCGAGAAGGTTTGGTCGATACGCAACGGCAAGAAGGTGATGAAAGAACGCAACTTCTTCCCCGGCTATGTGTTGATTGAAGCCGCTCTGGCAGGCGAAATAGCCCAAATCATTCAGAACATCCCCAATGTTATCGATTTCCTGCGCGAAAAGGACGGCAAACCCATACCCATGCGCGAAAGTGAAGTCAACCGCATTTTAGGTAAAGTTGACGACGACCGCGAAAAGGGCGAGGGCTACGCCGACCCGTTCATAGTGGGAGAGAATGTAAAGGTTATCGACGGACCTTTCAACAGCTTCAGCGGAGTTGTGGAGGAGGTGATGGAGGACAAGAAAAAACTGGTCGTAATGGTCAAGATTTTCGGTCGCCGCACGCCTCTGGAACTGAATTTCGCACAAGTTGAGAAAGAATAGTCGGGCAGAGCCAAAAGTCAATTTTATTAGTAATAACAAATTTAGCATTTATCACAAATGGCAAAAGAAGTTGCAGGATTGATCAAATTGCAAATCAAAGGCGGTGCCGCCAATCCGGCTCCTCCCGTGGGACCTGCATTGGGTGCTAAAGGCGTGAACATTATGGAGTTCTGCAAACAGTTCAACGCAAGAACTCAGGATATGGCCGGAAAAATCGTTCCCGCCATCATCACTGTTTACACTGACAAGTCCTTTGATTTTGTAATTAAAACGACCCCTGTAGCCATCCAGTTGAAAGAAGTGGCCAAGTTGAAGAGCGGTTCGGCCGAACCTAACCGCAACAAGGTTGCTTCCGTAACTTGGGAGCAGGTGCGTCAGATTGCAGAAGCCAAAATGCCCGACCTCAACTGTTTCACAATTGAATCGGCTATGAGCATGGTGGCTGGTACTGCAAGAAGTATGGGTATCACTGTTACGGGTGAGAACCCCTTGGCTAAATAAATTAAAGTAAAAAAAACATGGCAAAACTATCTAAAAAACAAAAAGAAGCTTTAGCAAAATTCGACAAGACTAAGGTTTACTCTTTGGAGGAAGCCGTGTCGGTGGTAAAGGACATCACCTACACCAAGTTCGACGCTTCCGTTGATTTGGATGTACGCTTGGGCGTTGACCCCCGCAAAGCCAACCAGATGGTTCGCGGCAGCGTTACATTGCCTCACGGAACAGGTAAAGTGGTGCGCGTGCTTGTGCTCTGCACTCCCGACAAGGAAGAAGAAGCTAAGGCAGCCGGAGCCGATTATTACGGATTAGACGACTATATCGCAAAAATAAAAGGCGGTTGGACGGATGTAGATGTTATAATTACCATGCCGAGCGTAATGCCCAAAGTAGGAGCGCTGGGAAAAATACTGGGTCCCCGCGGACTCATGCCCAACCCCAAAACAGGCACAGTTACTATGGAAGTTGGCAAAGCAGTTACAGAAGCTAAGGCCGGTAAAATCGACTTCAAGGTTGACAAATTTGGTATAATCCACACAGCAGTGGCAAAAGTGTCGTTCGAGCCCAACAAAATCGTGGACAACGCACGCGAAGTGCTTCAGGCTATCATCAAACTGAAACCCGCCGCCGCAAAGGGCACATACGTCAAGAGCGTTACAGTGTCGAGCACTATGAGCCCCGGTGTGAAAGTCGATGCCAAATCCATTAGCTTGTAATCATTAAATTAGTAAACTTTCGAAACATTATGAGAAAAGAACTGAAAGCCCAACTGATAGACTCACTTTGCGAGGAAATCAAAAACTACTCACACCTGTACATCGCCGACATCGGAGGCTTCAACTCTGTACAGACGAGCAAGTTGCGCCGTTTGGCATTCCGCCGCGAGGTGAAACTGTTGGTTGTTAAGAACACATTGCTCATAAAGGCAATGGAAAAGACAGGCTTCGACTATTCCGAGTTGTTCCCTGTTATCAAAGGCGAGACTTCGATAATGCTTTCGAACTCCAACAATGCTCCCGCAAAACTCATAAAAGAGTTCAGAGCACAGAACCAGAAACCCATACTCAAAGGCGCGTATGTGGAAGAGGCTTTCTATGTTGGCGACGAGAACTTGGACGCACTTGTGAACATCAAGTCCAAGAACGAACTCATTGCCGACGTTATCGCCCTGCTGCAGTCGCCCATCAAGAACGTGGTTTCTCAACTGCAATCTGGCGGAAACACAATTACAGGAGTTTTGGAAACTCTGTCGAAAAAAGCCGAATAAAACCGATGTGAAAGCATCAAAAAAAACAAAAAAAGTAAACAAATTGTAAAACATTAAAAAATAAAAAGTCATGGCAGATATTAAAGCTATTGCTGAACAATTAGTAAATCTTACAGTAAAAGAAGTAAAAGAATTGGCAGACGTATTGAAAGAAGAATACGGTATTGAACCCGCTGCAGCCGCTGTTGCAGTTGCCGCTCCCGCCGCTGGTGCCGCCGCTGGTGCCGCCGCAGAAGAGAAAACTTCCTTCGACGTTATCCTGAAAGCCGCTGGCGCTCAGAAACTTGCCGTTGTAAAACTGGTTAAGGATCTGGCTAGCCTCGGACTGAAAGAAGCTAAAGAATTAGTTGACGCAGCTCCCAAGCCCGTTAAAGAAGGCGTTTCCAAAGACGAAGCTGAAGCTTTGAAAAAATCTCTGGAAGAAGCTGGCGCAGAAGTTGAGATTAAATAGGTTTTCACCTATTAATTCCATAAGGAATAGGGCTTCCGAGCAGTCGGGGAGCCCATTCCTTGTTTGTTTGTTAGTTAGATAATTCTTAGTTTCGGAAATCATATTAATACCTTAAAGACCTTGGCAAAAAATATTTCTACAGTAGTAAATTTCGCGACAGTACGCAAATTTGATTACCCCGATTTTTTAGACATACAGCTGAAATCGTTCAGGGATTTCTTCCAGATTGAGACCAATCCCGACAACCATCTGAACGAAGGGCTGTACAAAGTTTTCAACGAAAATTTCCCCATAACGGATACTCGCAACAATTACGTTCTTGAGTTTATCGACTACTTTATAGACCCCCCGCGGTACACCATCGAGGAATGTATTGAGAGAGGCCTTACGTATAGCGTGCCCTTGAAGGCCAAACTGCGCCTTTCTTGCACCGATCCGGAACATGAGGAATTCGAGACAAAGATCGACGATGTGTTTTTGGGCATGATTCCCTATATGACTCCCAAAGCCACTTTCGTGATTAACGGAGCCGAACGTGTGGTTGTGTCGCAGCTGCACCGCTCCCCGGGCGTATTTTTCGGAACACAGTTCCACTCCAACGGAACCCAGCTGTATTCCGCACGCATCATCCCGTTCCGTGGCTCCTGGATGGAGTTCACCACGGATATCAACAACGTGATGTACGCCTACATTGACCGCAAGAAAAAACTTCCTATCACTACCTTGCTCCGTGCAATAGGTTTTGAAACGGATAAAGATATACTTGATATTTTTAACCTTTCTGAGGAAATTAAAGTCAGCCCCACTAACCTGCAGCGCGTTTTGGGCCGCAAACTGGCCGCACGCGTGGAGCGTTCGTGGGTTGAGGACTTTGTTGACGAGGATACCGGCGAGGTGCTCTCCATGGAACGTAACGAAGTCGTGGTGGAACGCGACTCGGAACTTACCGAAGAACATATCGACAAGATTATGGACCTCGGCGTTAAATCCATCCTCGTACACAAAGAAGCCGACGACACTCTCGACTATTCGGTGATTTTCAACACATTGAATAAAGACACAGCTCATAATGCCAAGGAAGCTGTTGAATTTATTTACAGACTGCTGCGTAGCGCAGATCCACCCGACGAAGAGACCGCCCGCGGTATCATCGAGAAACTGTTCTTCTCTGAGAAACGTTACGATTTGGGCGACGTGGGACGCTACAGAATCAACACTAAACTGAACCTGACGGTTTCGTCGGACGTGCGTGTGCTCACCCGCGAGGACATCACATCCATTATCAAGTACCTGATTGAACTTATCAACTCCAAAGCCGAAGTCGACGATATCGACCACCTGAGCAACCGTAGGGTGCGTACCGTTGGCGAACAGCTTTCGGCACAGTTCAGCGTGGGCTTGGCACGTATGGCCAGGACCATAAGAGAACGTATGAACGTGCGCGACAACGAGGTGTTCGGAATAGTTGACCTTATCAACGCGAAGACACTGTCGTCGGTCATCAACTCGTTCTTCGGCACCAACCAGCTGTCGCAGTTCATGGACCAGACCAACCCGCTGGCAGAAATTACCCACAAACGCCGTATCTCGGCTTTGGGTCCCGGAGGTCTGTCGCGCGAACGCGCAGGATTCGAGGTTCGTGACGTACACTACACACACTACGGACGTTTGTGTACCATCGAAACTCCTGAAGGCCCGAACATCGGTCTTATATCCTCGCTCTGCGTTTATGCAAAGATAAATCGCCTGGGATTTATCGAGACACCGTACCAGCGTGTGGTGGAAGGTAAAGTACAGGTGGGAGAGGAACCGATATTCCTTACTGCCGAAGAGGAAGAGAACCAGATTGTGGCTCAGGCCACTACACCTCAGAGCGAGGACGGCACAATAACTACCGAAAGAGTGAAAGCCCGTAACCTCGCCGATTTCCCCATAGTGTCGCCGGAAGAAGTGAACCTGATGGACATAGCCTCCAACCAGATTGCTTCCATAGCCGCATCGCTGATTCCTTTCTTGGAACACGACGACGCCAACCGTGCCTTGATGGGATCGAACATGATGCGTCAGGCTGTGCCTCTGCTCAACCCCGAAATTCCTATCGTGGGTACAGGCATCGAGAAATCGGTGGCAGAAGACTCGCGTGTGCTGCTCAACGCAGTGGGCGACGGCGTGGTGGAATTTGTGGATGCTACCAAGATTGTCATCCGCCACTCTCGAGACGAACGCGAACGTCTTGTTACTTTCGACGATGACGTGAAGGTTTATCCTTTGACAAAATACCAGCGTACAAACCACAGCACCGCCATCAACCTGCGTCCTATAGTGAACAAGGGCGACAAGGTGAAAAAAGGTCAGGTGCTTTGCGAAGGCTATGCCACACAAAACGGCGAACTGGCCCTCGGACGTAACCTTATGGTGGCTTTCATGCCTTGGAAAGGTTACAACTACGAGGATGCTATCGTTATCTCCGAAAAAGTGGTTAAGGAAGACATCTTCACTTCGGTGCACGTTGAGGAGTTCACCACTCAGGTGAGAGAGACAAAACGCGGTCTGGAAGAGTTGACCCGCGACATCCCCAACGTCAGCAACGAAGCCACCAAGGACCTCGACGAGAACGGTATTATCCGTATCGGTGCCGAAGTCAAGGAGGGCGACATACTTATTGGTAAAATCACACCTAAAGGTGAATCGGACCCCACCCCCGAAGAAAAACTGCTTAGAGCTATCTTCGGCGACAAGGCAGGCGATGTGAAAGACGCTTCGTTCAAAGTTCCGCCATCGGTTCAGGGTGTGGTTATCGACAAGAAACTGTTCAGCCACATTGCCAAGAACGCCAAAAATCGCGCTCACGACAAAGAGGTTATTGCCGAACTCGATGCCAAGTTTAAAGAAGACACCGAGGAACTGAAAGGCAAACTCGTCGACAAACTGGTGATTATACTCACCGGCAAGGTGTGCAACGGCGTTTATTCCAATGTCAAGGAAGAGGTCGTTCCCAAAAAGACAAAATTCACCCAAAAGATACTGAAGGACATCGACTACACTATGGTCAACCCCAACAAGTGGACCACCGACAAGGAGGCCAACGACCTGGTGAAAGAGCTCCTCAACAACTACAACATCAAATACCGTGAGATTTTCGGTCGCTACACCCGCGAAAAATTCGTGAGAACCGTTGGTGACGATCTGCCTCAAGGCATTGTCCAGATGGCCAAGGTATATGTTGCCAGCAAACGTAAACTGCGCATCGGCGATAAGATGGCAGGCCGCCATGGTAACAAAGGTATCGTGTCGAAGATTGTGCGTGCCGAAGACATGCCGTTCCTCGCCGACGGAACCCCTGTGGACATCGTTC
>Ga0247609_10001015_pt1 | contig 35433 bp, 26 predicted proteins | sample 172DNAGHGlowgp2_FD_193487 | JGI IMG/M metagenome (GOLD analysis project Ga0247609, IMG submission 193487) | Sheep rumen microbial communities from Palmerston North, Manawatu-Wanganui, New Zealand - 1728 DNA GHGlow gp2 | ecosystem: Host-associated > Mammals > Digestive system > Stomach > Rumen ... | reverse complement strand
CCCGGCCGCGACACCGCCGCCTGCCCCCACGCCCATCGAGACGCCTGCCCCCACACCGGAGCCGACACCGGAACCCACGCCGACGCCTACCCCCGAGCCTCTGCCGCTCGCCCCGGATCTGCCGGAGATCCACGACGCGGCGCTGGAGGAAATCTTTGAAGGTGTGCTGTCGGTCTATCCCGGCACAGCCGGAAGCTCTCTCAGGGCGGCGCGGTGCGCGGCCTGGCTTTTGGACTGGGGCACGGTGACGAGCCTCACGGACGATGAGATCTACTCCGCGGTCGGCTCCTGGATGGACAAGCAGAGCGACGAGCGCCTGGCGACCTTCCTGGAAAGCATCCTCGCCGTTTACGACCGCTGTTATGATCTCAAGGGTGAGAACGCCGAAGCCATCATGTCCGACGCCGGGATCGAGTCGAGCCGCTATCCCTGGAACGAGCGCGCCTTCCGCGCGGTAGAGATGGTCAGCTACGGCTGCGGCCTGCGATAATAAAGAAAGGCCCGCTTAATGAAAATGCACCACCCTGCTGCGGATGGTGCATTTTCATTACCGTAGACCTTATTCCTGAACGATGATGCGCGGCGCATCGCTGAGCTCCACGAGCGGATGGGAGACAAAGTACTCCTCCAGCACGTTCGGCGTGGAGCTTGCGACCTTGATCACAGCGCCGTTTCGCTCTATGTCGTCTTTCTTGAGGTCAAAGAAGGCATCCAGATTCAGATAGTGGAATTTCTCCACGATGACTGAATACAGCTTGTCGTCCTGAACCTCTTCGCCGTTTATGGTGAAAGAGACAATGGTCCGGTTCGGGCGGTCATATACAATACGGGTGCCGCCGGATAACTGATACCACTGGGTGTGCATGCTTTCGATGAAAGCGTCGTCACGCAGCATGAACTGCATCACATGGCGCAGCTGCGCCCCGGTGAGTTTGATGCTGTAAAGGGGCTCGCCGAAGGGGAAAACCTCCATATAATCTCTCAGCGTCACAATGGGGCCGAGCTTCGGCTTGCGGATACTGCCCGAGCCGAGCATCACCAGATCGCCGCCGAGCTGCGCGTGGAGGCCCTCAGACATCACGTCGCCGAGCTCAGTCTCCATATTGCGCCGCGGGTGGGTATAGGCACGCGGGAAGCGCGTGAGCACACGGTTATACTTCTTGTCGGTATAATCCTTATACTCGTTGATGACCGCCTCCAGCTCCTCGTCGCGCGGGCAGTTTTCGTCCGTGATGGGGATGCACTGCCAGGTGTAGGAGTCGATGCAGTTGTTGTCCGTATCCACCATGATATCGAAGCGGCCGATCTGATCCGTGCCGATGGCAGCCTGCACGATGGGGATGCCCGCGACCACGCAGGGCTCCGTGATATAGGTGTGGCTGTGGCCGCCGATGATAATGTCCACGCCCCAGTCCGGGTCAAGCTTCGCGGCCAGCTTCTTGTCCTCTTCAAAGCCGATGTGCGTCAGCAGCACGGTGAAGTCGATATCGACATCGCGGTAGGCGTCACAGATCTTGCCGACCTCCTGGGCTGCGTCCTCAATATCGACCAGGGTGCCGATGAGCTCTTCGCCCTTGGTCTTTTTCAGGACGGTCTCCGTCAGGATGCCGATGAAGAGTATGCGCATGCCGTCGATCTCTTTGATGTAATGGGAGTTGAAAAGCCGCACGCCGTTGAGCTTCAGGTACATGTTGGCATTGATGATCGGGAAGGTGGCGCACTTTTCCAGAAACAGCAGATGAGCAAGGCCGTAGTCCACCTCGTGATTGCCCAGTGTCACCACGTCAGGCGCCAGCAGATTCATGATCTCAATGGTGGAGATACCCTGAAACTCGCTGTCGATCAAAGAGCCGCGGAACATGTCTCCGGCGACGGCGTAAATGACGTTCTTCTCCTCGCTGCGGACCTTGTTGATATACCCGGACAGCCGGGAAACACCGCCGACCAGCTTCTCGTCCACCTTTTCGGCCAGAAAGTCGCCATGGAGATCATTGGAGTGCAGGATCGTGAGTTTTTTCAGGTTTTTCATCTGCGGTACTCCTTATATGTTTTCAAATTAATTCATAAAAAAGAAACCGGACCGCCGGCGGACGTATCGTTTCCGTGATCGGTCTGTGTCTGGTATAAGGGGTAAGATTATAACGAGAAGCCGCTGCGCCGGGCTTCGATTCGGGGGAAAAGCGCGGGACCGTCGCCATTATGGTACTGTTAACTCTAATGTGAAATATATAAGCGTGAAGTATAGAAACAGCCAAGTTCCCTTGATTTTTCAAGCGTTTGAAGGCCATCAACGGACTTCACGCTTAACATTGAGTTACCCAATGTCTTTCCAACCATTGCGTGTTAGTTTATCATACTCCCGATTTATGTAAAAGGCAATAGCTTTATAGGCTACGTTGGTACCGCGTTGGATGATGTCGGCGCCAAACTTGCTGCGCAAAGCGTCCACTGCCTTGTCCAGCTTCACATCTCATTCTCTTCTGCCGCTGTCCACGTCTCCAAACAGAGACATCTGGAAGCCCCTTATCTTCTCTTGTCAGGTTGGAAAGGGGATACTCATAAGCCGCAGCGTCCTGTGATCTTTCCACAGCTCCCATAGAAGCCGCTTCGAAAGCTCATAGATCTCCCGCGTGGATTCCACCGGATGGTCATGCACTCAGTTTTTTATGAAACGCCCGTGCGGTGCTGGCAAAAAAGGTGGACATTTTGCTGAATTGTAGTATAATAAGGGTTTAAGGCAGACATAACGCATTGGGGCATGTTCGCCCCGACAAGACAATGAAAGAAAAACAGCGAGGTATGCACCATGTACAAGTGCAAAAACAGAATGCGCCTCTTGCTGGCTGTGCTGATGACGGCGCTCATCTTCACGGTCTGTTCTGGTTACCTGCCCGCCGCGTGTGCGGAGGCCGGTCTGTCCGGAGAGAGCCCGTCGAACGCCCCTGAAGCCCGATCGGATGGCGGGGCAACCCTGTCCACGTCCGATGATTCCGTGCGCAGCGCAGTCCACTTCGATCATGAGTTGGATTCGTATGCGCCGCTAAAGGACCGCTACAATTTCTATTTCACATACAAGACTGTGCATCCTTGGTGGGATGCCGTTGCCCTCGGGATGGAGGAGGCCCAGAGACAGTATCTGGAGAAAGGGATCGTCATCACCTACGAGTACATGGCCCCCAACGCTGCCTCCGCCGAGGATCAGACTCAGAGGCTTCTCACGGCAGCCAAGAAGGGCTACGATGTCATCGGCGTCGACGTTGCGGACGAGGCCGTTATCTCTCCGGTGCTGGATGAACTGGTGGATTCCGGCAACAAAATAATGACCTTTTCAAGCTCCGACGCCGCTGAGGGCTGCAAGAGGCTGGCATACGTCGGCAACACGCACAACTATCAGGACGGCGCGGACCTGACGGAGGCTCTCTGTCAGAAGCTGGGCTACAGAGGAAAGGTCGCGATCCTTGTGGGCAACGTCGGTGCGCCCTGCCACGAGGATCGGGCGCAGGGTGCGAAGGACACAATCGCGAAATACGGGGATATGGAGATTGTCGCGACGGAATACGACATGGATTCCGTGGACATGGCCTATGAGCTGACCCTGAAGATTCTGGAGGACTGTCCCGACCTCGACGGGATCGTCTGCTGCAACATGAGCAATCCCGTAGGCGCAGCCAGGGCTATCACGCAGAAGGGCAGCGGCGCCGTGATCGTCGGGATGGACCACGACGAGCTTGCCCTGCACTATCTGAACGACGGCGTCATCTATTGCCTGGGCGTGCAGGACTGCTATTCCATCGGCTTTGACACGATCCAGGTCGCGGTGAAGCTCGCCGATGGCAAGCTGCCCGGAGAACTGTTCCCTGAGAAGACAGACCAGATCACGACCGTCATCTATCAGAACGACGCAGCTTTGATGCTCGAGCTGCTGTATGGTGAAATGTAATGGCGCAGAAAAAGATTTCAAGAAGAACTTTCGTACTGACCGCCGTCTTCGGCAGCCTGCTGATCATGGCCATGGTGATAGCCAATTCGGTGTGGGCTTCGAATCAAACCAGCACCGCAACGGATGAAGCCGTCTCCGCCGTAAGCTCCTTTTACCTTGAGGCCATGGCCGACCGTCGGGCCAAGACCATCGCCAACCTGATCAACAGCAGCTTTGAGCAGATGGAAAAGGCCGTCGCCTATATTGCCGATGAAGGGGCCGATTCCCAGGAGGCGCTGCGTGATTCGATCGGAAAGGTGGAATCGCTGCTGGGACTCAGCCGCTTCGCGCTGGTGGATGAAGACAACATCGTCTATACACAATACACGACCTATAGCGGCGGAAGCCGTCATGCCTTTCTGTCCGAAGCGGAGATCACCGGCAGAATCATCAGCACGGTGTCCCTCTACGGCTCCTCCAAGCAGCTGTGCCTGACCTCTCCCACCCGAGGCCTATCGATATTGAACAAGCCCATCAAGGCCTGCTTTGTCCAGCTGGACATCAAGGATATCGTCGATCTGCTGGCCTTCGACAATCAGGACAGCACCAACTTTGCCCTCTATACAAGAAAAGGCGGCAATCTGTCTGGGACAGAGCTGGGCACCGTAATCTCCAACCGCAATCTCTTTGACGCGATCCAGGCATTTGTGCCGCAGGATGTGCTTCGGGAAAAACGCAAGGACTTTGAAACCGCAAAGGAGGGAAGCCTCCGCTTTGCCTCCGACGGCATGGAGGAGACGCTGGTTTATGTCCCCATCCAGGGCACGGACTGGGAGATGGCTGTACTGATCCGCGAGAACATCATTCAGGATCAGATTCGGGACATCAGCGAAAAGACGCTCGCCAACAGCCGAAAACAGATCATCTTCACGACGGTGTCGGTGCTGGCGCTGGCCGTCGTGCTCCTGTTCCAATATTGGAAGCTGTCCAGGGACAAGCTCAATGCCGAAAAGGAAACCAGCAGGGCTTTACACATCATGGCAAACACCGATTCCCTGACCGGCATCCGCAACAAGCACGCCTATGCGGAAAATGAGGCGCTCATCAACCGGCAGATCCAGTCCGGCGAGATTGAAAAGCTGGCGGTCGTCATCGGCGACATCAACGGCCTCAAGTACGTCAACGATACACAGGGACACGCTGCCGGAGACAAGCTGATCAAAGACGCAAGCTCGATGATTTGCAGGGCCTTCTCCCACGGCGCAGTATTCAGGATCGGCGGCGACGAATTCGTCGTCCTCCTCCAGGGGGAGGGCTTTGACACGATGGATGAGGTGATCAGTGCGCTGAACCGCAAGGTAGAGGCCAACATCCAAGAGGACAAGGTCGTCATCTCCTTCGGCTGCGCAATCCTCACGCCGCAGGACCGCCAGCTCCGCGACGTGTTTGAGCGCGCGGACAACATGATGTATGAGCGCAAGAAGGCGTTGAAGCAAATGGGCGCGAAGACGCGGGACACCTGACAAGCTCTGGTTTATCTTTGTTACCTTGACAAGAAGAGTCGAAAGGCTCTTCTTTTTTATTCTCATGACTTCCCGTATCGTTGGCAATGCGTTATACATCAACAAAATATATAGAAAGAAACCATTAGAATAAAACTCCTGCGTGTGTTACAAAGAATGAAACAAAGATTGACACGAAGAAGAAACCCGGGATGATCCGCACATTTCTGTACGCAACATCCCGGTTTCTTTGTCAGCCAACCCTGCCAGCCAGATGCCAAACCAGTTTTTCTTTCAAAACTGTCTTATGAATACCCGGCTAAATGGCAGGCTTTTTTCATACTGTTAACTTTTCTACCGTTTAAAGTGTGCAAGATAGATAGTCTTTTCAAAAACTGCATGATTGCTGTCTTATTATCTTTCTTGCACATCTCTTGCACAGGGAAATGTTAACATACCAGTGGTACTGTTAACTTTAGAGTAAACTCCATTTGTGTAAAGTACATTGGTTACCTGTTTTCCTTGATTTTATCAGGACTATTTGGTTGTGAATGTACTTTACACTCATTTTCTTAATACTCCTTATCGCGCTTCGCTTTTCCTGTGTGTATTATAACGCAGTTTTTCTTTACGTTCAATAGCCTTGAAAGCTAAGCTATTTACTCTTTTAGCATCCAATTACCGCTGTCTGACTTGCTGATCCTGCCTTCTTTCTCTGCCCACACAAGTCCGCCCATGAACAGCGCACTCACAGCAGAGCCCATTCTGCTGATGCCCATCAGGTTTGCTGCAGCTCGAATCAAGTCTTCCTGAGGCAAACTGAACTGTTCCTCCAAAGCTCTGATCACGGCGTTTGCTGCCTCCTGCACAGGGATGTCCTTTGCATCACGCTTATTTTCACCTTCACCATTGGCGCGGAACTCCGCAAAGGTGTGAGGATTCTGCGAGGACTTCCAGAAGAACCGTTCGCCTCCTTGCGTCGTGTAGTTCAGATTCATAGACTTGTAAATGTCGCTCATGAATGACTGAATGCGGCTTCCGGCTCTTGCAATGGAATAACTCTGCACTACACGCCTTGTCAGCAGCGTTTCACTGATCGGGCTCTCATTCGCCAGTACGGATAAGACTTTTTGCGCTACATCATTACGGTGCCTGTACGTAGGTGTTATGAAGTCATCGGGAGACATATAGCTTCCGGGTAACCTTGTAGCTTTATAGACCGTGATGGGCTTCTTCTCTACTGCAACATTTTTGACTACACCCTTAAGCACGATACCATCATCAGTTATGGGCGCCGGTGCTGTCTTTTCGGTTTTCTTGGAAGGATTATCTTCTGCTTTGACAGGCGTCGCAGTCTTTTCTACAGGTTTCTTTTCAGAAGCGACTACAGCTGCAAACTCGTCCGGAGAAAGTGTTTGCGGGGTTTCATTTTCAGCATCGTGGATTTCATCAAGGATGCGGGAAATCTCCTTTTCGCTGTTATCCCACCAGTCCATCGTCCAAACGCGGGTGACACGCCAGCCCAGGCCCTGAAGGACATTGATCTGCGCAAGTTCACGGTCTCTTGTCGTCTTGGCCGCTTCATACCCGCTGCCATCAAGAAGGATGCCGAGCAGATACTTCTCCGGATTGGACGGATCAACAACTCCGATATCGATCTTATAGGCGGACTCACCGATAGCGCGATCCGTTTCGTAGCCGTGTTCTTTCAGTGCCTTGCAGATTGCATCAGCGATTCCGGACGCACTATTCGTACCGGAGCCGGCGCTGCTTTCCGTCTCTGCGAGATGGTTGCCGGCGGCAAATTCCATGAACTCTTTCAGTGCAGCAACGCCTTCCGCGCTGGTTCGCGACAGGTTGATCTGATCCGGCGTCAGTGTGGCATACACGATCATCTCATAGCGCGCACGGGAAACCGCGACATTGAGCCGTCGCCATCCGCCTTCCCTGTTGAGCGGGCCGAAGTTCATGGATACTTTGCCTTCCTTGTCAGGCCCGTAGCCTATGGAGAAGAGAATGACATCACGCTCATCACCCTGTACGTTCTCCAGGTTCTTGATAAACAGCGGTTCCTTGGAGTTGTAAGCCCAGTCTTCCAGCTGAGCGTCATCCTTGCATGCTTCCGTCAGAAGGTCATCAATCAGATTCTGCTGCGAGATATTGAAGGTCACAACGCCAACGCTTCTCTCAGAGCAGGCCGGATCATGGCACCGGCGCTTCAGTTCGGCGACAACGGCCTCCGCTTCAGCTCGATTGGTTCTCTTGCCGCCGCGCTCAAAGACGCCGTCCACATGGACGAGATGCACGTGTGACTCTCTGTCGTTCACCGACGGGAATGTATAGAGCTTGTTGTCATAGAACTGGCTGTTGCTGAAGGCGATCAAGCTCTCATGACGGCTGCGGTAATGCCACAGAAGGTGGGTCTGGGGCATGTTCAGTGCGAGGCAGTCATCCAGAATGCTTTCCATATCCTCTTCGTCCAAATGGTCATCGTCCGTTGTGCTGGATGCAAAGAAAGATGTGGGAGGCATCTGTTTGGGGTCACCGACTACGATGGCATTGACGCCGCGTGCAAGCGCTCCGACAGCTTTGGCGGTTGGCAGCTGAGAAGCTTCGTCAAATACAACCAGATCAAAGGGCGCTCTGTTGGGGTCAAGGTACTGAGCGACGGAGATCGGGCTCATCAGCATGCAGGGGCAGAGCTTTGGCAGCAGATTCGGGATCTGTTCAAACAGCTTGCGGATACTTAAGCCGCGGCCGCCGCTTCTGATTGCTCTTTGCAGAATACCGGTCTCGGAACTGCCCACAGATGCGGTTGTGAAATTCGGGACTTTTGCAGCAAGCCTGCAATAAATCTCGCTTTTTGAAAGCTCGGTCAGTTCCTGGTCGATTTTGCGGAACTGAGCGATCTTGCCGTTGAAATCATTCCCGGAGAACAGATTCAAGGCGTCATCGGCCTCAATGGCCTCGATGGCAAGGCCCTTGTACATGGCTTTCTTATACGCTGGAGCGACATCGTTGTGCTCCATGCCATTGCCATAAGCTTTTACAACAGGCTCCAACCCGGCGTCACATGCATCTGACGCCGCTTTGTTCCACAAAACCCATTCTCTGAGCTTGTCGGCATTGGCGCTGATCTGCGCACAGATCTTCTCTTCACCTTCGATCCAGTTGTCTTCTTCCGCAGCCTGGATCTCAAGCAGAGTATGGAAGTCTTTCTTTGCTTGGAGCATGTCGTTCCAGGCAGCAAGGAACTTGTTCGCCTGCGCAATCGCTTTCTGGCTTGTGCCGTACTCCGTGCGCAAAGAATCGCCCTCGCTGATAAAACGAGCTTTCTTAACCGTATTCCTTGCTTTCTCGGCGAGATCCGCAACAGCTTCCCAGCTGGTATTTTGCCCCTTGTCCAGAGATTCAAGCCCCTTACCGACCTCACAATACAGGGCCTCAGCGGCAGCCTTTTCCTGCTGATATGCAACGAGGTCGGCAAGGTCTTGTCCGAGGACGTCATCGCTCACAGCGCCTTTTGAGGCAGAAGATAGCTGCTGGCGAAGCTGCTTCATGCCGCGAAGCTTGCCGAAGATCCACTTCACAGAATTCTGGTTGAATTCATCAAGCAGTTTTTGCCCGTCCTGCTCAAGAAACGATTCGGTCCAGCGCTCCATCAGCCGCGCTTTGTAGGCGGAAACATTGAGCTCGTGTTCGGCCAACATCCTTATCCTGCCGAGGTAAGCATCGGGATCTGCCGCGTCGACCCATGCTTTGGGGTAAGTGTCAAACGCACTCAGGCACTGCGCCGCATAGGAAAGAAGGCCGATCTCATCAAACGAAATGGCCGGCTGTTTGTTCAACGCCTTGGAGAATGCAATGATTTCTGCCCTTAGGTCATTGAGAGCCTCTTTATATGCGTCTGCCTTCTCAACGGCAGTTCTCCTCAACTGCTGAGAATAGGTAGTGCAGCGGACTGCCGAGAGCGGGTGATTATGCGGATGACCGGCGGATTTCCCGGCAGAGACAAGACTATCCACCAGGGTATCGAGATCATATAGTTTTTCGGCTGTAATTCCATCGAAAAATGCGCTCTTCCAGCCGCTGATTTCAGGAGCCTCCTGATAGGACTGATACTCATTGATGAGCGTAAAGAGCGTTTTGCCGCACTTCTGCTGACGGTGGAGCGCCGTTGCGTACTCATTCAGATCTTTCCGCAGGGAGGCGATTCTCCGGATAGACGCCTCATATTCGCCGGAGGAGCGATACTTCGTGACTTCGGAAGCCTGGCGAAGCTGCTCCAGCACGTCTTTTTTCTTCGCCTTGTTGGAATGCAGCTCAAGGCAGAACGGCGCCAAACCGATCGCTGCGAGACGCTTTTGAACGACCTCCAAGGCCGCCATCTTCTCGGCTACAAACAAGACCGTCTTTCCCTCGGAAAGTACGTTTGCGATGAGCGCCGTGATGGTCTGGGATTTGCCGGTTCCCGGTGGCCCGTGAAGCACGAAGCTTTTGCCCTCGGCGGCAGATTCAATGGCAAACAGCTGCGAAGCGTCCGCGGGGATGGGCAGAAGGACCTCGTCCTCGGAGACCGGCCCGTCAATATGCATATCTTCCGCCTGCCAGGTCAGATGACCCTCCATCAGGCTGCGAACCACCTTGCTTCTGGCAAGATCTTCGGTGCGGTTGTGAATGTCGTTCCACATGACGAACTGCGAGAAGGAGAAGATACCAAGGCATGCGGATTCCAGCACGTCCCAGCGCTTCTGATTCATGATTGCATGACGAATCGTTGCGTAGACGCGCCGGGTATCGACGCCCTTGTTATCCTGCGGGAGCGGATCTAATCCGTTGATCTCGATGCTGAAGTCCTGCAGCAGCTTCTCCAGCAGCGTGATATTCATTTGAACTTCATCGTCGCGCAGACGAATGACATAGCCTTCGGCTGCGCTTTTGCGAACCATTTCTATGGGAACAAGCAGTAAGGGAGCATAGCGTGCCTGCGTGCTTCGGTTGGTTTCATACCATTTCAGCAGGCCGAGCGCGAGGTACAGCGTGTTCGCGCCGTTTTCCTCCATGTCAGTCTTTGCCGAACGATACAGGGCCTTCAGCGCGTTATTCAGTTCGGATTCTGTGAGGGCGGAGCGGAGCCGACCGCTTTTGAATTCCGACTGGAGCAGGGCGGAATAGCCTTCCACAATGTGGAGGTTCTCAAAACCGACTTTTCCGTTAACAGGCGTCCAGTCTGCGGGACGGGGACGGATCGAGAAGTCTCCGCCGGCGGAGAGCGCGTCTTCCAGATCATCCAGGGACGCCGAGAGGAGCGGGACCATGGTCTTGGTAAGGCGCAGGTTCAGCAGCGTGTTGCGCATGCCGAGATCAAGCAGCTTTCGCTCCCACAAAGCCTTCTTTGAAAACTCCTGCTTGTTGTTGTCCGAAACCGCGATCGGTGCCGAAACATGCTCCGGAGCGTTGGTCAGCTGGTCTTTGTCTGCGTTGGGTCTCTCGACGCGCCAGCCGTCCGGGGTCAGAATTCTGGCAGGCAGAGGCGAAATATGGCTGAGCCGGGCACGGCGAACATCAATAAAGCATTCTACGGTATCCTTGCTCTTCAGTTCATATTCAGCGGTCCGGCAAGCATCATCGAATTTGGTGTTCTTTCCAGCTGTTAAAAGAGTGCACTCCACGACGGCCAAGACTTTGGAACCTTCCGCAAGACGCTTCGTGAGGAGCGAGACGTCATCCTGCACGCTTTCCGGGAAGGTGGACTCCTCCAGCCAAAGGCCTGCAAAGATGTGTCCCTTCTGCAAAACGAGGAGCGGGTTCAAGCCGATCGCTTCAAGGCAGCTTGCATATAGGACCGTGAGATCCATGCAGGTGCCCATCTTCTGATCAAGAACCTCATCGCAAAGCCGGATCCGCTGCCCGGCGGTTTCAAAACCGGCAGGAGGCTCCGCATAAACGATGTTCTGCTCCTGCAGAGCTTTATAGATTGCCGCAGCCTGCGTAAGCACACGGTTAGTATCTTTGGACTGATAGGCGTCAAGCGACGGATCGCGCGTCCACTCCTCCAAAAACTGAACGGCGCGCGCAATGATCTTGCTGACCGCCGGGTGATTCGGGGTAACGAACGCCGCCAGCAGCTCCGGAAAAATGCGGTACCCGTGCCACTCGTTAAACGCCAGAACGGAAACAGCGACATTCTCGGAGCAAATGACCTTCTCTTCCGTGCCGAGTTCAACCGTGAGATTTCCGGTGACTTTTTCCGTCAGGCCTGCCAGATACTCCGCGTCCATGACGATATCGACGTCTTTGATCTCGACCTGCGTTTTTGCGGGAATGATGCTGATGATCTTCCGATAGCCCTTGCAAAAAGCAGGTGACGCGGAAATCTGAATACGCGCGTCAAAGATATCTTCGCTGGTATTGTTGTCGATTCGGATGGAGCGGATCACGGGCAAACCATTTTGCTGCAGCGCAAAATTGATCACTGGAAGGCAGGCGATATCCATGCGGACCTGTTCTCCGTCGAGATATGTAGATTCATCTTCGGAAAGTTCGATGCCGCTGGCGGCCTCCTCGGCCTTCTCGTGACGATCCGCCGCATCCTCTTTAGACGCAGCTGTCGGCATGGATTCTATGATGTGGGTCAAGGCGTCCAGCCATTCTTCCTGGGCCTGAAGCCGTTCAAGCAGGCTCGCGTCCGGCACGGAAGGCGTCGGCTCGTGATATTCCTCGGCCTTGAAGCTCCAATCTCCGTAAACCTCCATGAACCAGCAGCAGAGCCTGTGTGCCATGCGCAGGAGCGTTTTGGCCCGATCCTGCGAATCCAAGCCGCTGTGGACGGCGTCGTTGCGTCCTTTGCGAAGAGCGTACAGGATATCATCGACATTCTGCGGGAGAAGGCCGGCGCGCTTCGCGATCTGGATGCGCTCCGCGTGCGTCGTCTCCTCGGCCGTTGTGATCTTCTCATAGGCCAGCAGCTCAAGGACGACCCGTTCTCCGAGCTGGCCAAGCTTATAGATGCAGGTGTTGGGATCGGAAAAGAGGTATGCTTCCGCCGCCTCGCCCAGTTGCGCGAGGTCAGGCCAATAGGATTCCAGGAACTGAAAGTTCGACTTCATGACCGTATGCCTCTCTATCTGTATAATCGCTCTTATAGCTTAGCGCCGCATTCCGTGCAGTAAGCGGATCGATCCGAATTGGGAGCGCCGCACGAAGGGCAAAAACGCAGGTTTTTCCCGGATTTGGCCGGAAGCTCTTCGTCCTTCATCTCCGGCAAAACGATTTTTTCTGTTGCTATCGGCGGCTTATAGTTCTTCTTAGCTTTGCTTTCGCTCGTGATCTTCCACACGAAGATAGCAATCACAAGCAGGACTACAAGAATGGCAATAATGACTACAGGGCTCATGACTATCCTCCAATAAATGATGAACTGGGTGGAAAAAACAATGTATTACTCCTCTTTCGAAGGTTGCTGGTCATTTTCAATCATCAACCTGATTGCTCGTTCCACCGCCGCAGTCAATGTCATATCGTACTTATCCGCATACTCGTGCAGCTTTTCCGACAGTTCTGTTTTCATGAAGCAGCTGAAATAGCTGCCGTCTTTCTTTGGTCTTGCCATGCTGCACCTCTCACTTCAAATACTGCGCAAACGCTTTTTTCATACGAACTACTTTATCTATCATCCAATCAAACTGTTCTGGACGCGCCTCCTCGTTTGCAACATCGGCGTCTCTTTCCAGAAGGATTCGGCTCGACTTCTTCCCATCCAGCCTGCGCCAGTCCAATGTAAACCCAACTTGTTCTTCAATGCTCTCCTTGTTTGCAAAGCAATGGTCAAACAGCTCTTTACTTTCGCTGATAAGAACCTCGATAGCAATTTTGTTTGCCTTGGTATTGACGAGCATGTTCATGTGAGCTTTTGAAGTTCCAAGGGCGAATGTATACCAATGGTCGGAGGACGGTTTGTGCAGGTTGAATTTCTTCAGGAAATCTTGCCGGTTTTTCGTCACATAGTCATTGAAATCAGACCAGTATGCGTACTTGATCTGCGTAGCTATGCCGCCGCCGGAGCCCGATGGGGTTTTCGCCGCCTTTGTCCAGTCGTTCGGTTGTTCAACGACATTGAACTTGACCGCCGGAGCCGAACCGTCGATGCTCCACAGCTGAATCTCTATGAGGAAGAAGCCCATACCATCCACGGTATTGTTGTTCAAATACTCGATGGCGGCCCGATGTTCTTCTCTGGCATTCTTCACGATCCAAATCATGCACTTGGCCTCTTTGCCGGCGGCATAGGTCAGAAGCTTTCCAAGGTGGTCGTGATTGGTGTCTTCCAACTGGTTTTCGATGATAGCCTTCTGCTCTGTATTTGTATCCTGAGCAAGGATATCTACAGAGAAACTCCCAACCGGAGATTCTGTCTCCAACACTTCCAAACTAAGCCCTGTCGCTTCATTTAGGAGTTCAATGTTCTCTGCAAGCCAAGGGGTAAAATCTTGAGCCTCATTTGCCCACACCTCACGCAGATCGGTGATCTGCTGAATGGATCCAAGTTTTTTCTTTACTGCCATATTGCACCTCTTATAATTCTGGCAAAATGTCGTGGTAGATTTCGCATTTGTGCACGAAGGATTCTATGCCACCTTCAAGATAGTTCACGATTTGTTTTTTGATCTTCGGTGTTCCTACATAACCACTGCTGTCAATCCAACCTCTATCTCCATTTGACTGCATCACACATACCTGTTCAGCATTGGTGTTTGTTACGAGAGTTGCATTATGAGTCGCTATGATGACCTGACGTTTACTTTTTGCTTCACGAAGCTGTTGGACGAGGTTTTTATAGATGTACTGGTTGTCGAGGTTGTCTTCCGGCTGATCTATAACCAACGGGCGAAAATCACTCATGTATTCGCTGTACCCAAGCACAAAAGACAGCATTGCAACAACCTTTTGGCCTAACGAGAGATTTCTTACATCTCTATAGTCTGGTTTTCTGCTCTGCGTGGTTTCCTTGTTGTTAATATTAAATTCCAGAGAAAAAGATTCGATTTCTTCGACGGCTTGTTTTAAATATTGGATAACCATATCCACATTCTGTGTTGTAATCGTGCATGCCAAAATATCCGAAACGATTTGGAGACTTTGGCTCTTCGTCAGTTGTTCAACTCCTGCATCTACCATCGATTGGTTCAGTTCGGTACAGAAGCTAAGTATATGCTCGGTTTCTTCAGCTTTAATAGAATCACGATTCACACAGATCTTGATGAAATCCAAGAATCCGACCTTGTAGTAAAGCGACAGTAGGTATTCTAAAGCATCTTCATTCCTGAAATTGTATAGCGTACTGCCATATGAATACCATTTTCCAAGATCTTTTTTGCTGAGCCCAGTCCATCTATTGATATTTGGCTCATGAGGAGTCTCATCCTGCCGGTATACAATCCGAAAAATGCCTTGTTTTGCCTTGTTAAAAGGACCGATCACAGCGTTCACTTCTGCTGATCTTTTTTGTAGAACGCTTTCGACATCGTTAATCGTTTTTTGCAGGCCTCTGAATGACCGGCACGTGATCAATGCACTCGAATTGATCAGGACACGGTTTTCAAAAAGAATGTTGTAAAGATATTTGCTGATATCATCTCCACTGGCGGTACTGACCAACTCGTTGATGGAGTAACGCGTATCAAAGAGTCTCCGCAACAAGTCTTTCTTATTTGCCTGCTTGATAAACTGAATATCACGTCCCTGATGAAAGACTTGATAAATATCTACAAAATGATCTCTTGTGTATTGGTCTATTTCACTGGGGGAAAAATAATAATGCCAATTATAGCGCCCCTGCGGATTTTGTCCGAAACATCTAAGTATGGATTCTGCATCGGGCTTATCTGCAGTATGCGTTTCAATAAGATACTCGCTTCCATTATCCCAGTAGAGAACATAGATGGTTCCATGTCTGCAGATAAATTCCAGTGCACGTGCTGATGTGCATCGTTGAGCGAGAGCATATTCAAGTACCTCAAGTACAGTGCTTTTTCCTGTACCGCGGCCACCGATCAGACAATTGAGTTCATCAGAAAAGCGCATGACAAACGGCGCTGTCCCGTCATCTTTATCGCTCAGAAAGCCTTTGTCCCGATGTGCTACATAGATACCCTCAATGTACTTTTTCGCGCTGGTAGGTTCTGATAACAAAACACTTGTTTGATAATTGTGAAAGGCTTCTTTTATTGCGGAGAACGAGCGTTTCTCGCATTTGATCCAGATCGGATTGTAGATTATCTCATCAATGTCATGTGCATCATTATCAAGAACGAAGTAATACTCTTTGGACACAATAGCTTGAATCGTCTTTTGCTGAAAGTCTTTGTGTTCTAAATTGGCCAACCCGAACAATGATTCGTTTTCCAGAACAGTTTTCTTATATGCGCCGGAAAAATGTTCTTTCCCGAAAGAATTGGAGGAGTCTACGTGGGCAATATACCCAGTGGCACCGATTGAATGCAGGAACTCCAGCACCTCCATGCTGGCTTTAACTACGCCTTCTTCTTTGCTGTATAGATTGGCTTCCAACCAATCCGTGAGCTTCTTCTTAGTACTTTCTTTGTCATCAAAAATCCCAACAACATGATTCTTGTCAGCACAGGATATCTCAATGCCGCTGATTACATGTGCATATTCATCATATGTCTTATGCTTTGTAAGAAAGGCTACCGCACTTCTCAGCCGGTCTATACCGTTAACGGACTGATGATCTGTGACAATCACGATGCCATAGTTGTTTATCAAGAGTTCGTTTGCAATAAGCAAATAAGCAAAGAATTCTTTCTCGTTTTCGTATCCTTCCCAGTGTTCTTTTGTGATATCAGACAGTTGGGTGGATGGAGGAAAGATTACCTTGTCAACACACATTTGGAACAACTGCATTGCAGTTGCTTTTTTATATGTGCTTGCATCCCAATCTGCCTTCAGATGATAGTCGTACGACGCAGGGGTATGAAGATGGAGACAGGTTTTGAAATAAACCCCGTATCTTTCCTTCTGGTCTTTTATGGCTTGATATACTGTTTTTCGTCTTTCAGCCATATCTATTCCTCACACAAACATCTGCTGCAGCAGACCCTTCTTCAGTTCTTTCCACAGTTCCAGTTCCTTCTTCGCCGCTACGATCGCTTCGTCGAAATCGGAAAGGAAATTAGCGATAAGACGCTGCTCTTCGAGACAAGGCATTTCAATCACACAATCATTGAGCATACCCTTGGTAATCTGAGCTATAGTAGCTGTATTCACATCAGGGAACATCTGCTTATAAAAGTTATCTGAATTCAAATAATGATAGATAAAACGATTATCTGTATGACTACGAATTATCATCATAAACGCTCCCCAAGTGTGACCTAAATCAGGCTTCTTTATCAACGCCGTTTTTCCAACGAGTTTCTTACTTCCATTACGTACACACATTAGAATGTCATTTTCTTGAACAAAAAGATTATCCGAAATCTTGCATTTCACAAAAACATTATCTTGATAATCAATGACTCCACCCTGAATGTTGGAAGATCGCAGAACAAGAATCCCATCGTCTGCATCAAGTACAACATCATCAGGAGAATAGGTTAACCCCGAAAGATAATCGGCTTCTTCTTTAAAGTCTCTTGCCTCCCACTCAGGGAAATCGCTTCCGTCCGCTCTCTTGAACCGCACTTCCTGTGAGAAGATTTTCTTCATCACAGCCTTCTTCTGCGTCTCCAAGTTCGCAACTTCTTCCTCGCTGGCAGTAATGACCTCATCGACAGAAGACAGGAAATCCGCAATTTTCTGCTGTTCTTCTTCGCATGGTGCTGTTACAGGGATACCCATCAGGATCTTGTCGGTCATCCCAACCCTGTCATGACGAGCACCATTCTGTGCTCCATGATCATTCACATACCCATACCACTTATCTGTCTGGAAATACCACAACAAATACTCAGGATTCAGAACACCTTTCGGACGTAAACAACTATAAAGAGGAGATACTATCCCATCTTCTTCCAAACGATAGCAGTTAAACGGCCCCATCGGTGCATATGATGACTTTCTAGGATTATAAACAAAATCACCTGTCTGAATAATCGTATAGTTTCCTGTATTCCCTTCAACAGCGATATCCTTATCAAAATAGTCTCTCTGAGGGATAAGTCCAAACTCGGCTGAATTCGTTATAACATTCGTATTCTGACCGTCTTTATTCTTATTGCCAATCTTAGTGAATAAATCCGATATGGAATATTCTTTCCATGCAGGATAATCGCTTCCGTCATCCCTTTTAAATCTCACCTTCGGTTCAGGCATCTTTCTTCACCTTACAGCGGAATATGGATCAAGTGCTTACGCCTCTCAGCCTCATACGCTGCCCTTTCTTTCTGTTCCTTCTGCTCAATTGGAAGTCTGCAATCCTTATTATCTGAGATTTCATTATACTTGGCGTATGCACTTTCCGCATATGCTCTCAGAGTTGAAATTTTCGCAGTATGAAACGCCTTTTTATGTTTTTGTGCTATCTTCGCTGCAACGCCTGTAAGACGAGATACGGCAGTTTCTTTCTGCAACTCAGACAATGCATCACGAAGATCATCAGACGTATATGTCCGAATTAAATACTCCTCAAAAGGCATCTGATAGATGTTTACAACGCGAGGAAATACATCAGTCAAGCAAGGTCCGTTGTAAGTAGGATAATTCACGGCCAAAAGATAATGAACTGTCCCCGAATCACCCGCATGCTTATAATACGACTGAGACACGAACTTGTATTTTGCTCTGCACTCCGGGCATTCAATGGAATATTTCTCTTCAGATCGGTTCCAATCATCCATATAGTCAGTCCGTGTAATTACCCCTTTACCACATGGACATGGAATCGACCGTGTTCCCGTCTCTTCCCAACTCATAACCCAAGCTCCCTCATGATTCTGCTAACCTTGTCCATGGCCGCCTGCTTCTTTGCCTGAATTTCAGCCAGATCGGCTTTTACTTGGGCGATGTTGATCTCTTCCTCTTCGAGAGATGTGTCAACATACCTGGGAATATTCAGGTTGTACCCATTGTCAATGATCTCCTGCATAGCAGCGACATGGGCATACTGCGGGACATCCTCGCGCTTTTCATAAGTCTCTACGATCTTTTGGATATTCTCATCCGTAAGCTCGTTCTGCACCTTACCGGGCTTGTATTCCTTACTGGCTTCGATGAACAGGATATTCCCTGAATTGCCATTTCTCTTACTTTTCAGAACAAGCACCACGACAGGAATGCTCGCGCCATGGAACAGGTTGGCAGGCAGACCGATAACGGCATCCAGCCTGTTCAGGTCCTTGATCAGATACTTGCGAATCTCCTCTTCAGCACCGCCACGGAACAGCACGCCGTGAGGCAGAAGAACCGCAATACGGCCATCTGTCTCGTCCATGTGATAGACCATGTGCTGCAGGAATGCAAAATCCGCATGGCTCTTTGGTGCCAGCTTACCGACGCCGGAATAACGTGGATCATCCAGATACTTGCTGTCAGCGCTCCACTTCAAAGAGTACGGTGGATTGCAGACCTGCACGGTCAACTTCAGATCATCTCCGTACATGTCGTTTGCGAGAGTATCGCCCTTATAGATATCAAAGTTTTGATAGTCCACGCCATGCATCAGCATGTTCATACGGGCAAGGTTATACGTCGTCGGATTGTTCTCTTGACCGTAGAAATGACCAACCTTCTGCTTGGTCAGATGTTTCTGGGTTTCCAGCAGCATGGAACCAGAACCGCAGGTGCAGTCACCGACCGTCTTGGCTTCGTCCAGACCAAGTGTCGCCAGCGTCGCGCACAGTTTGGACGGCCCAGTCGGGGTGAAGAACTCGCCGCCTTTCTTACCAGCACCAGACTGAAAAAGACCAATCAGAATCATGTATGCCGTTCCCAAAACGTCAAACTGTTGATCCTGCAGGTTCATATCGATCTCGCCGATCTTGGAAATGACTTTGCCGATCTTTTCGGTGCGTTCAGAGACTGTATCGCCGAGGCGGGTGTCCTGCAGACGCATATCATTAAAGAGCCCCTCAAAGGCCTTCTCGGACTTGTTGCCAAGCGTAGAGCCGGTCAGTTCATTGACAGCGCGCTCATAGTCTTCGATGGAGAACTTATCCTCGTCATTCTTAGGCTTAATGATGCGTCGATTCAGCTCACGGAAGAGGTTTTCCGGCTTGATGATATATCCCAGGTGCTCCAGTGACCACTGCTCCACAATGGGCTTAAAATCAGCGTTAGAGAAAGCCTCCTCATAGGTGAGGCCATCTTCCTTCAGGATTTCTTCCATGTACATTTCTGTACGCTCAGACAGATAGCGGTAAAAGATGGTTCCAAGGATATAGTTGCGGAATTCGTTCGCATCCATGCCGCCTCTGAGGTCATTTGCGATCGACCAGAGCTGCGAAGACAAATCAGCCGCCTGCTGCTGCAGTCTGTTGGTATCAATAGCCATGTCTTAATCTCCTTCGGCTTTATACTTGAGGTAAGTGTGATTGATGAACTCTTTGATATCATTGGTCATCTTCGTGATCTTCAGAAGGCCAAGATGGTACGGTGCAAGGCGCTGGCGGATCGCTTCGTCCGATATACTTCCGTTGAAGATGAAGTCCACCATGATCTCATGAACGGTCTCATAATCAAGGTTGTGGTCATAAGCAAAGGCTTCGATTTCGGCCTTTTCATGTTCCTTAGTGAACTCTTCAAAGGCAGCCATGATATCGGCATCGTCAGAAAGATCATAGAAGCGTGTGCGTACGAATTCAGCCATTATGTCCTTTTTGGCGCGCAGCGATTCATTGTCAGAGCGTTCGATTTCACGCAGGATAAGATCCAGGTCTGCCTCACGATCTTCCGCAGTCTTACCGGCTTTGTTGACAGATTTCAAGAGATTCAGGATGTACACGACATTGATACGGTCTGTGCGAACGAGTTCAATATCAAAGTCGATATCCACCGGAACGGGAACTTTCGGATTGGGATTGCTGAGCTGATCCTTATAGTATAGATACCAGGACTTATAGCCTTCGTACTCTTCTTCACCCATCACGACCGCGAGGTCATCCCAGTCAAACTTTGAGAAGGTCTTCAGCGTAGCAAGTGTACCAACCATCGTACGGAAAGCAATAATGAACATGCGGATCTCATCTTCACTCTTCAGATGTCCCGCGTCATCAACAGTCGGCGTGATTTTCCGTAGAGTGGGGTTCTGGTCCAGCCATTTTTGCACGTAGTATTCATAGCTTTCAAGCAGGTATTCGTTCGGATCTCCGTCGCCCGAGAACAGTCGAAGCGCATCATCCTGCCACTGCTTGATATTGCGATACGTAACGATTTGACCGAATTGCTTGGTCACCTTGTCCACCCGGTTGGTGCGGCTATATGCCTGAACCAGGGAGTGCCAGATCAGATTCTTGTCCAGATACAGCGTATTCAGCGGCTTGGCGTCAAAGCCTGTCAGCATCATGTCGACCACCAGGAGGATATCGACTTGCGGGAGATCCTTCTGTTTCAGGCGCTTTGCGATGTCTTTCCGGTATGCGTCGAAGGTATCCAGCGAATAGGACGTGCCGAACATCTCGTTGTAATCATCGATGCAGCGGGAAAGCAATTCGGAGGAATGCTCGTCGCCCTTGCCGTCCATATCTTCATTCGGGCCAAATGTGAATATGGCTGCGACTTTATAGCGATCCTCTTCAGGACGTTCCGCGTTGAGCTTTTTGAACGCTTCGTAGTACTGCCCAAGTGTTTTGATGTAATCAACAGCAAAAATTGCGGTGTAGACATCTTTCCCCTGCGGGCGAACATGTTGCTCATGATGTTCGAAGATATGCTTTGCAACTCTCTGAATACGCTCTTCTTCATGGTAGAGGTTGTCGATATCGATGTTGTGTCGTTTACAGTACTCCGGATCATCTATCCGTTCAGGATCAACACCGCGAAGAGCAATGTTATGGGCGAAAATCGTTCTCTGATACTCGACCGAGAAACGAAGTACATTGCCATCTGCTATGGCATCCTTGATCATGTAACGGTGGAGACAGGCATCGCGTTTGGAACCGTCCGGCATAACACCGGCGTTGAACACGTCAGCTGTTGTACGGCCACTGGCACCTTTGTTTGCTTCAAAGATAGGTGTCCCAGTGAAGCCGATGTAGTTTGCTTTCTGAAAATGGCGGTCAATATCCCCGTGCATCTTGCCAAACTGCGATCTATGGCATTCATCGATAATGAAAACCACTTTCTTAGTACGGAACGAATCCATCAAATCTTCATAGCGTTTGGATTTGACTGCATTTGCCATTTTCTGAATGGTTGTAACGAGCAGCTTGCGATCAGAATCCTGCAGATGATTGACCAAGACATGTGTGGAATCTGAACTATCGACGCAGTCTTTCTCAAAGGAGTTATATTCATCTACGGTTTGATCATCCAAGTCCTTGCGGTCGATCAGAAAGATGACCTTATCGATCCGCGGCTCATCGCGGAGAAGCTGGGCAAGCTTGAATGACGTAAGCGTCTTTCCGGAGCCGGTACATGCAAACACATATCCGTTCTGGTTTGCTTCCAGAACGCGTTTCCTTGCGGCTTTCACAGCGTAGATCTGATACGGGCGCATTACCATCAGAACTGGCTCCGTGGATTTGATGACCATATACTTGGCGATCATCTCTGTGATAGCTGCTTTCCGGAAGAACTCAGATGTGAACTCGTCCAGCGTATTGATGCGCTTGTTTTTGTCATCCGTCCAGAAAAAGACAAGGCTCTTCAGGATTGGGTTGTACATGCCGTTATCCATCTCGTTCTCATTGCAGAAGTATTTGGTCTGCACAGAGTTTGAAACGACAAAGATCTGCAGATAACGGAATAGACCCTTGAAGGAGAACTTGCGGTAGCGGTTAATCTGGTTAATAGCCTCATTGATCTCAACACCAGGGCGCTTCAATTCGATCTGCACCAGCGGCAGGCCGTTAATCAGAACAGTAACATCGTACCGGTTCTTGTAGACCACATCATCTTTGTGCGCTGGATCCATTGTGATCTGGTGAGACACTTGATAGATATTCCGGTCGGTATCAGAAGAGAAGAAGTCCAAGTACACGGTCTTACCATTATCCAGTGTGAGAATATACTTGTCCCGCAGGATTTTAGCAGACTCATACACCGTGTGGTTATCCAGGTGAATCATCACACGATTAAACTCAGCATCACTGAACTCAGCAACACCTTTTGCTTCGACCAGCTTAGTGGCATTGAACGCAGCGAGCTGCTTCCTGCAATTATCGACAACACCAAAGTAATCCTTCAGTTCCACATATGTGTATCCGATACTCTCCAATCTTTCTATGAAGCGTTCTTCAACCTTATATTCCGAGATAGCCATAATGATCCTCCGATCACAAATCTTTCTATTTAACACTATAGCACATATCCAAATTAAAATCAATGTATTTTAGTGAAAATACATTAGGATTATTTGCGAGCCACTATGCACTTTTACAGCGCAAGAAAAGACAAAAAACAGCCGGGTCTGGCGGATTGTGAAATCGCCGCCATTCCCGGCATTCTCTATTCAGATTTCTCGCATTGTTCCCTCGGTCAGCACATCAATCATGATTTTGGCTCCAAGTTTGAATGCGATGCAGAACGTTTCACAATCGGTCAGCACGTTGATTTCACGCTGGGCAGTCATGTAGTCCTCAAAGAGCTCTTTCTGCTCTTCCGTGAGGCCATCGGTTAGCGCATCTCCGGCTTTGACCAGTTCATCCAGAGCCTTAGCATACTGTGTGTTTCGCTTGAATGTACGTTCATTAGGGCGGATATCGCCCAAATAGAGGTCTTCCAGTACCTGCATATTTACTGCCTTTCCAGATAGGCTTATTCATGTAGCGAAAGGTATTCACGTTTCAGCTCATCCATAACCTTTTGCCTCTCAGCAGTAGTGGCAGGAATCAGGAAGCGAACGACGACTAGCTCCATCGGTTTAAGATCTGCTGAAGCCATTGATTGTGGAAGAGCAATCATCTGTATCGTCCGGTCTTCCTCTTCAAGGTGCGAACCGATGCATGTGATAGGAGCGTCTGCTTCTGTTGCAATTTTCTGAAGCTCCTTCAACAACAGCATGTCTTTTCCACTATCATTGTGGTGCGTGTACTTGTAAAGGTCTTTTGGAAATACATAGCCCGGCACAAACTGAGAAGGAGCAGGATTCATGATGGCTATCTCCTGATGGAACAGATGCTTGGCTACCATGAAGCAATAGCACATTTTCACGCGGTTTTTCGGTTCAGCAAGCTCTTCCAGGTCAAATAGGTTCAGTTCTACCTTTTCTTCGTTTTGATGCATAATTGCCCTCCTATACACGTCGAGATGTGTACCATTATACACATGTATGCGTGTATGTCAAGAGGTTTTCGCTATTTTTTCTTGCTCCCAGTTGAAAGTGGGCGTATAATGGCCTTATTCAAGTTGCACGAGGTGGTATCATGCCTTTCAAATACAAGATCGATGTTCTCGAAGCCCTTAAAGCTGCAGGCTATAGCACTTACCGCATACGGCGGGAAAAGATCTTTGCGGAAGGGACTTTACAAAATTTCAGGGACGGCGTCATAGTTGCTCAAGGTACACTTGAGCGGTTGTGTGAGTTGCTGGACTGCCAACCAGGTGACATCTTGCTCTATGAGAAAGAGAATACTGAAGGATGAAAAATGGACGCAGAGGATATCCTCCGCGTCCATTTTGGTTTTTCCTTGATTTTATGCTTCGGCTTTGACTTCCTTGCGCTTTCGCATTGCAATAATCGCAACAAGAGCGCCAGCAATGGTAAATATCTGGGATAGCATAACTGCCGCTATAGGCGATTTGCCCTTTAAAAAACGGTGATTACACTATTTATTGATTTCATCATTGATCTGTGCACCAGCTTGGTTCTCGCGAAATTGTGGCAGTAGCGTTTGATCTCTTGCCATAGTCTCCTTGATTGCACGCAGTATAAAAGCAGTAGTGCTTGCATCACCCGCTAGCTTTGCGTGAGTAACGATTTGCTCCTGATCCTCAGGCAGTACGCGAATTTTGAGCTCTTTAAATTTCGCCTGATATTTTTTTACCGCTCTTCGTATATATTCAGGTGTGGCATGGTCGTCCATAGATACTACCTCAAATTGTAAATAATATGATAACAAGCGATAAGGGCCCTTGCATAAGTACCCACATTGCTATATAATACGATCACAACATATAGTTTAGCTGCAGCACATGGGAAGTAGCGCCTCCCATGTGCCTGCGCAGTGAGTCAGCATAGCATAACCCCTACTAATCTATTATATCCAAATCAGGTTTACTTGACAAGCCTTTAAGTGCCCACACGGGAAAATAACCTTTTACGTTTATGCTAGTCGATACTGTATGTTGAAAAAATGAAAGAAGGTCATCTCTGTGAGTGAACATGTTTTTGATGAAAAAAAGGATTTATTAGAGGAAATGGCTGGCAAAGATATTTTCCAAGCAGTTGAGTGCATTTGGAATCATCTGGCTAAGGCGTCAGACCAAAGCCAGCAATGGGTACGGTTTACTGAAATCATGGGAATTCTCCATGATACAACTTTAGCGTGTATGGAAAAGCTAACAAAAAGTAGAGACTGTCCTGTGCTGATCTGCCATGGGAAGGATGCGGATTTCCTTTGGCTGTATGATGAATTTAAATCTTACTACTGCGCTCCTCGTGAAATTGTGATTCAGCGTGTACTCAACTTCTTAAAAACGTTCTCGCGTGACTTCGAGTATGCAGAGCGTACAGAAAATTTCCAAAATGTCAAAGAAATGATAGTATTTTTAGAGAATCAATACAACTATCTGACGAACATAATTGGTACGACCGGTCTTCATGTACTTGCATTCCCCGAGCTTGTGGGTCCACATAGCTTTGATTGCCGCGTTTCATACCATAACCACAGTACATCTGTCCAAGCATATATTTTCCCTATCGGGATTGGCGATAGCAACTTTGATGCATGTTATTTTGTTTATCTATCTGCTGTTGCTGCAATTATTGATCGGTTTGATTTAGAGCATTCATTATCTCCAACCCAGTTGGATTTGCTCGAAGAATTTTGGGATGCAGAAATACGTAACAAATCTCATGAGGATCAAATCATTTCCTACTATAACGCTGTCTTGCTGGGCTTGTCCTACCAAGCCCCGTATATAGATCTATCTGATTACGATTCTATTAGTGCTGAACATAAAATGGTCTGGCAAAATCATGTTAAGACTTTAATTCAGCAGATTGGTGAGGAGGCTTATGAATGACGGATCGGACTTCGCCGTTTGATAACTTGCATCGCTTAAGTAGACGTAATGAAGACATAATAATCAAACTCGTGCAGCGTGCTATCATGCCAGATCCAAAAGACACACAGGATCAGCGCAGTCTCAAAGAGTCATATCAGAAACACTACGCTGCATTTGTGCAGAACAATGCCCTTATCCACAGCAAGAGGTCACATGACTCTCCCCCCAACATGCGAAGGTTATGCTATGAGCATCTCCCAGCGCTTGTTACCGCAACAGGAATCACCTATAGGGATATCTTTGAGGCGGTTTCTTTGACGCCGGCAGGAGCATATCAACCTCCCGGCTGGTCAACCGAGGCGGAAACGCAGATGTGCGCCTGCTGTGACCTTCTTACGTCCGATGACAAGCAAAACATTTATAATCTTATAAAGAGTTTACTCTGCCCCAAGTTTTTAGATATACCAGCGGAGTTAGCTCCTGTAGAGCGGTTGATGCGTGCCGTAAATCTACGCGCTTATAGCACTTGGTCAGCAAAAAACCAAGCGAGATGTCTCGATCTGCTACCTCAATACATGCAATCACGCGGTAAGTACAAATATAATACGATTGATTTCAGCCTACTACCTTTTGTCGCCGTGCAGTATGATGTTTCGCTCCATTGGCTTCTTGGATTAAGTTCTGATTATCCTGTACTCGCAGCTTCTGGCGACACCGAAATGATCATGGATATGTTTTGTTTTCTCCCCACAGAAAGTAAAAATATTGTCACAAAAGCTGTCGATCTTTTCCTGACAAGGAGGGCAAAAAATGGTTGATGTTAATTATGCTAAAAGCATCCCTCTTCGACTGCCTTATATAGACTGTACTGCATTACGCAGCATTGAGCCAATTGAGCTTAGATACTTGACTGCAACAAGTTGGCCCAAGCCTATAGTGGCTGCTCAACACGATGTTAGCCACGTACCAGATCTGGTTTTAGCACAGTGGCAAGCAGCACAGTATGTCTCAAAGCAGCTGCAGGATAAAGGCATCTTGGCCATTGATGCTTCGGCTAAGTCAGGATTAGATGCCACGCTTTTCGCCAAGTACAGATCGGGCAGCAGACCTTTTTCTCCGCTTCCGTCGACTCTCGTACCACTGTGCTATACTGTTTTGCACCAGTCTTGCCACCGTGTCATGTTCGGTGACGAGGGAGCGATACGGCTACCGCGATTGTACAGCGTAGTTGCTCGGCGTATGCTGCTCATGTCTGCTGACGCGATCAATGATCTTTTAGCCGCTGCCAAAGCTCAGCAAAAAGCGTATGAGGCTCAAACTCCGGTGTTATATCCCAATACTCCTCGACGCAGCATAAATACAATCGTCCGGGAACGTATGACAGATATTCTATGTGACTCTGGGCACCAGACTTTAAGCTTCTTTGGGCGTGATACGCCTGAAGGTGTTAAAAATAATATTCGAACCTATTTTGACGATTCCTACAAGCGGACGAAGCCACATCTCCTTTTTTTGATGTACATGGCCTTCGAGACGGGGATGGCCCTAGATTTCTTCATCGCCGAGAACTTTTGTCAGTACGTCCCCTGCTATTATCATGACAACGGTCATGATGTGCTGGTTGATGACCAGCGTGTCCTGGACTACATCGGCATATGCGCGTCATTACCTCCTGAGAACCGGATAACTCTCTTTGCCGATGCGTTAAGCCGTTCATTTTAAGAACTTGCAGGCTGATATTAAAGATGCAGCGTAATCCAGGTTACTGAATATATTATTACACCTGCCGACTAAACGGCAGGTGTTATAGTTATTCATCATTTATATGCTCCCAGGCGTACCTTTCGTTCTCTTTTTCTCTCATTTTTTGTTTTTTCCGTTTGTTCTGTCTTGCAAGCATATGCTCTGGACAACGACTTTGGGGGTGTTTGCGATCCACAAGAAAGTACGTGTTACAGCCTGGCTCAGCGCATTTTTTGTATTCCTCTTTGTTAAACCGTGCGACGTATCGATACATGTACATTGCAGTTAAGACCGTATCGCAAACATATGTAATTCTTAGATTGCTTGGGTCAAATTGAATGTCAGCCTCACTGATGATCGAATTTATACAGTCATTGTAGCGCGATTGTATAGTTTTCACAACAGTATTTGCTTCATATTCTGAACTATGTTGGCTTTGTACTTCTTTCATGAGTAAATCTCGAAATAAACGTATATTTCTTGTACTCTTTAATACACGAAACGTTGGCGCATTTAAGTACGCATTGCAGATTTCAAGCAGATGATCATTATCTGGCGAATGATGGTAGGCCTCTAACAGATCGCCCAAACGATTCATTTGGTGATATTCAATGAGAGCCTGCTCAATTCTACGGGCATAATCGGATAATAACAGCCGTTTATCAATTCTAGGGTCATAATCGAATAATAACAGCCGTTTATCAATTCTAGTATTGACCAACATAAACCGCAAGTTAGGATAATCCTTCATGAACTTTACTGCATCAGATACACTGCATATGTTGATGCACTCCAGGTAAGAAGAATTGTCGTAATCTATATAGTTTACTGCTTTCCTCCCGTGGGACATTTCCTCTGTTGTTTCAACAAGTTGCTCCCCTTCAGACGTGTAAATATCACCATATGGCGACTCATACGTGCGGATAGCCAAGGAGAATGGCATCACAGTAATGTCGTTTTCCATAAATCTCCTTTGAAAGCTGTTCGGGTCGGGCGTAACGAGAGGTCGAAATCTCCCAACGCTAACAAAGCTGTGGTACTCAACTGGTACTCATCAATCAGGTATTTTTTAAGAAACGTTACTAAATTATGTCAATATAGGAAAGGCTCAAAGGATAAAAGATCACTTTCGCTTGTATTATCTCATATACAGGCAATAAAAGCAAGGAAAATAACATGGTACTCATGGTACTCATGGAGTACTCTTTGTTTTTGATGCAATTATGGTAAAATTAGCATCGGTTGAATCAAAAACAAAAATGAAGAAAGGACAACTTCAAAATGGAACCATTAGAAAGAAAGAACTTCCTGTCTACACTGGAAGCAGCAGAAATGATGATGTGCAGTTCACTGCATGTTCGCAACCTAATCAAGAACTGTAAGCTTCCCACATATAAAGTCGGCACACGGTCATATATCCCAAAAGCTGCAGTAGAAGCATACATCAAATCACAAACACATGATATAGGAGGAAAAGAACATGTTTGATTATTTGAAAGTTGAATTTGAGAGAATACTGCAGGTAGTAGACGCTATTGAAACTTTGTCTGATGAGGACGGCAAGAAAAGGGCCTTTGAAGCTTTGGTAGATGAATATGACCTCCGAGCAAAAAGCGCTTTCCACATGAGTCAGGGCGCTCTTATCATTCGGTCACCTGAGGGGTCGGATTACAGCGTGCTGAGTAGGGTGCTTCAAGCCCAAACAAGCGGCATTCCTGCCGCCGAAGCAGTGCGCAACATCAGAAAAACGGTACAGAAGGCCTTAACCTTGCCGGGACGGGATGTAGCGCCCGGAACATCACCGCTTGAGCAGATATTGGACCCATATAGCTACGTTAATAAAATATACGCTTATGAGTCGCGCATTGTTAGAGAGGGCAGGATCCTTGTTAATGTCCCAAATCTTGACTATGATTTTGAAGCCTGTCACCAGCCTATTATTAGAGATGGCGTATATTGCGGGATGAATACGGAGACCTATATCATCAACAATGATTGGAATTGTACCCCTGTATATGAGATGCTTGAGATGATGGCCTTGGCTATTATTCAATACATGGCATTCTCAACGACTCCCAATCTTAATGAAGAAGCGATGGACCTTTATTCTAAAACGTGGGAAACAGACTTTGATGAAAGTTTATATCTTCAGGCAATGGTTGCTGGACTTGCGTATGATACGCCGTGGTATTGGTGGATTTCCGAAATGCCAGAACTCGACAGCACAGACAATGAAAACATTGCATTGTGGTCTCAGCATATAGCAAAAATCTTGAAAGGAGCATGATCCATGAGTTCAGAGGCGCAGAAACGATATACAGTTCATCACGCTCAGCTCCCCAATGTTGACGGTACGCAGGCGTGCTATCTTGTACTTGATAATGGACTGCCTGCTGTGGATGCCAACAAGGCACTCATTGTGAAAGATAAGGAATACTCGCGGCCGCCATCAACCGACCGCTATCATTTATGCGCCTTTTTGAACTATCTGGACAACGCAGGAGTGGAATACCTGGATGCGACAATGGATCAGATCTATCAGTTCTTGGTGCACATGTACAGCTTTGAGAATGTATCGTATGGAACGCTGAAGAAGTACATCGAAGTTATCGGAAGACTTTATGAGACCATGGCAATTATCGGAAAGTCACTGGATCAGTCACTCTACGCCCCTATGAAAGGCTGCAAGCCAAGAGTGATCCGAGACAATCATAAGGAGCCCTTGACGAAGGTATGGTACCTTAAGAGCCTGTTTAAGCCTAAAAAGAACATGGCTTGGCAGACGTACACGAAATGGTATACATACGAACAGGTCAACGCAATGGCAGAGGAGCTACCACTTGTACATAGATGCATTTTCTTGTGCACAGTTTATCTGGGATATCGCTTCAGTTCAGCAGTATCAGTGAAAATGTCTGGCGTGGATCTCCGCAAAAAGCATATTCAGCCCACACACTCCAAAACCGGTCAGACCCATATCTCACTTATGCCCGAGACACTTGCACTTCTTATCCGGTCATACATCGAGAATGAGCGCAGCCGGAACCCCGGAAACTCTTCAGAGTGGCTTTTTCTGAACAATCGAGGAGAGCAGATGACCTACGGCAGTTACTACTCTGCATTGAAACGTGCCGCCGAGAAGGTACGTCAGAAGCACCCCGAGCTGGAGCTCGGTGAAGTTCATACCCATGCCGGCCGGAGCACATTCGCCGCAGCGCTTCGCTCTTACCAACTCCGTGAACGCAGACTTGGAAGAGAGACTATATCAGACCAAGACTTTTGCCTCCTGATGGACTGGACAAGCCTTCAGTGCCTGAAAAGCTATGATCTCGCAACGCGGATTCAGGAAGTTTCTCCTCTTATGGAAGGCTTCTACCGTGAGCATAAGCAGATCCTTACGGAGACAGGCGAAATCTTTCGTCAAACCAAGTAAACAGCTTATTCATATGCATAATTGGAGGTCGATTTGTTTCACACTATATCGTTTATCAGTCAGACACAATCCCACTATTCCATTTCAATTGATGGCACAGTTATAGAATTCAGCCGCGCAATGAACAAGATCCCATACGGAGATTGTGACGCATTTGCAACCTATGTGGATAATATCGAACAGTGTCTTCTGAACGGTCAACCTTTCTCCCGGTTAAAAAGACAAATGAACGGTGTCAATATGCTTCGTTTGCTTGCTAGCATTTTTCGAGAACAAACAGTGCAAGCGTGGATGAACTTTGTGGTAAAAAACATCTCTCTTCCGACTAAGGACGCGTTTGTAGCCTATTTTGGTTTCAAACACAACAAAAAAGTCTTTCCCTCTGAGTTCGGCAGTGAGCTTTTCGAAATGTCTTTACAGTATCATAAAGCCGCAAAAGCAAAGGCAAAAGCGGATGCTGAAGAGGAAAGAAGGATTTGCAAAAGAAACCGAACACTGTTGAATATAGTTTCAGAGATTGAAAAGACTCAATCAGTGTCTTTCTACTGGGTAGTTGAGAAACGTTCAGTATCCGGCAATGTTGTGTCATATATAATCAATGGTCATGACTTCAGTTTTTGCTTATCAGACCATTCTCTATTGAACTCCGCAAAGACTGTGGCAGAGATCCTGATTTCTCTTGAAGAAGCCTTCAATTCAAAAAATCGTTCTGCCATCAAGCACATTATCAAAAGCATCGGGGGCAAAGCCGCTTTTCAGATTATGAGTGGGTTTTTCTGTGACCAGGCAAAGCGTTTTTTCCAATCAGATTTTTCAGAACATGTGATTTCGGAAAGGATTAAGCCTACCACAAATGTTTACATGAAGGCTTATTTCGGTGGAAGTTGTGGTCTCAAAGATCCGTTTTATTTGGAATTGCTTGGTATGTTGGAAGAAAATATTCCCTCCCTTGAACAAAGGCTCGTTGAAACATCTGCTGCGGAGATGTCTTCAAAGCATGATGAATGGCGGATTTTCTATTATAAGCGAAGTGTCTTAAGCATGTGTTCTATTAGATTCCCAGACATTAATCCTCTTGGCGAAGAAATTAGGCAGTATCTGTTGCACATATATAATCAACTTTCATATTTGGAAAATGATTCAGCCCCCATTCTATTTGAAATTAACCGCTCTATTCGTAATATCATTAACGCAGTCGACCGGCCTATTTCTTCCGTATTGGAGCTATCAGTATGGGATTATCGAAATGCCATAGTGACCATGAGTAAGACAGTTAAGACTGGAACGATACGATCAGATATATTTCATATGAGAAGATTCATTGCCTACCTCGATCCGGATATAGTTGAAAAAGTGATTCCTTTGAGCATCATTCCATCTCGGGAAATAAATCCAAACCAGCCATTGAGCACTTCTGTAATTCTGAAAATCGCAGAATATCATTCAGAGCTGTCAACTTGTGTTTGGCTTGCATTTCAAATGTTCGCATTAACAGGATCAAGGGCAGGCTCAATGTTTAATCTGACTGTTGATGATCTCGTAGAGATTGACGGAACTTGGATAGTCCGCATCTACTACGGCAAAGCAGCTGCTCGGAAGGCGAAAAGCAACACGCCAAGCTTTGTTACTCATAGACTCCCCAATGAGTTTGCGCAAGAGTTGCTGCGATACATTGATGAGACATCGCTTTTGAGAGAAAGTTTTTCCCCAAAATACGTTTTTGTATATACAAGTTCTACGTTTCGCCAGCAATCACTGCGAAAACCCAAAGTTCTCACTTCGCATGCATTTTGCACTGAGATAAAAAAACTTTGTACTAAATATGGGATATATAATGATGACGGTTCCGTCCCAAATCCAACGGCACAGGGAATACGAGCCGAGGTTGGTAGAGCGCTCTTTGCAAAGGGAGCTTCGCCAGAAACTGTGGCAGGAAAGCTCGGCAACACAGCATATGTGGCGAAAAGGCATTATGACAGCATGTATCCTGCCGATGAAGCAGCCATGCGTCGGGATTTGTATTCCAAGACAGTTGATGCTGCAATTGATTCTTCTGAAGCAGAAGAATACCCCTTTGCTAAAAACGATCCGATGTACGGATCGTGTAAATCAAGTGATATTTGTCGGCACGGGAACGACTGCCGAACCTGTTCAGAGCGAATTCAAAAAAGGCAAAAGGAAGTGTGACACCATAAAGGAAAATACAGTTCGAAAAGAACCGGCCCTCTCGATTGTTGAGATACCGTCCCCTTCTCTCACTCGACAGCGCCCGGCGTTCCATGAAGGCGTTTTAAACGCTATGATGCAGACGCTGAGTCATTTCAGTGAAAGTCCATGGCAGGCAAACATCTGGAATATTCAGATTCCTACATCCGGGAAGAATGCAAAAATAAGCTTCCCATCGATCCACGGTCTGGATGCGGATATCCTTCGCGCCACTGCGTTGGCTTTCCTGGTTCAGTGTGCCTCTGCCGAAGCTGCGCAACGCGTTGTCCGTGAAGGGGCTTACTTTCTTTCCTATCTCTCAAAAGCCGGTATTCCTATTGAAAATATCCGTACATCGGTTGTGAACCAGTATATAAATCATTTGAGAGATCTTGATATCGGCGTCTCGCAAAAGAACTCGCGCATCCGGTCCGCGTGCTCTCTGTACGAAACCTGCGTCGAAAACCTGGCATATGAGTGGTATACAGACGCAGTCGACTTCAGCTATAGGTTTTCAGAACCCGCCGGGAAAAGAAGGGCTCCTGACAAATCTGTTATGGACGCACTCGACAAAGCGTTCTTTGATTTATCGTATGAAGAGATTCCAACGGTGATCCGGCTCACATATTTCCTACTTAGGTTAATTCCAAACAGAATCTCCGAGGTTTTGGCCATCAGTCTGGAATGCCTTTCGTATCCGGAGCTGGGTTTGTTTTCAGTCAGCATCCCCACCGCAAAGGAAACGCCTCTTCACATTCCCCGGTATACGCAGTACGTTTTCTCCATGGACGGAAAAACTGAGAGTATATTCTACCGCCTGCTCCGGGAGCAGCAGGATACAGTTCGCTCTTGGGCAGGCTTGGACGCCACAGATGTGGACTATCTGTTGTTTGATGCAGCGAGGGGACGGGCTCTTACGGCAAATGACTTCAACACGTTTTTAGACAAGTTCATCCATGAACATCACATTTTCGATGAAAACGGTGACTTTCCGGTGGTTACATCCCACGACTTCCGTCACGTTTGCATTGGAGAACGTTTAAGAAGTGGAGTCTATTCTCCGGAGCAAACCATGAAAGAGGCCAATCACAGTAACGTAGATGTTACTCTATCTTATGGTTATCAATCTAAACACGATGAAGCGAAACACCTCGGCTCAATCTCATCTGTTGTTCTGAAAAGTGATTTCATGGTGGCCGATCAAGAGAACACAGCTCCACGCCAAAGAGTTAATCCCGTGAAATATGATCGTCTTCAAAACAATACCGCGTATATAAGAATCATTCCAGGATGCGGACTCTGTAGCGACTCAAAGTGTATTCCTCAGTATGAAAAATGCGCTTTTTGCGACGGCTTCACACCGGACAAGCTCTACATGGAATACTTTACTGAAGCTCGTGAGATCATTCAAAAGCGGATTTTGAAGTTCATGAAAAGCAACTCTTCCCCAGAAGCAATTGCTTTCGAAAAAAAGCAACTGGAAATCATCAATGCCTATATTACAAAAATGACAGACGCTCAAAAACGCAACGATACCACAATAGATTTTCGATACGATGACACGGAGGCTCTTTCTTATGGAACGGCGTGAATGGGCAAAGACACTTAAAAAACAGCAGCGCGATGAAACGAAAAAGCGCATTAAAGAAGCTATTTTCGATATGCGTGCAAACAAGATCACAATAACAAAAACTTCATTAGCCGAGGAACTTGGTTTAACTAGGCAAGCTCTTAATGCAGAGTATATCAAGGAGTATTTACAGAACTTCGTTGAGTTTAATCCAGCTCTCGAAAATGTTTCTCCTTCACGAGAAATTGAGTCTCTAAAGAATGAAGTAGATGCGTTACAATTCAAAATCAAAGACTTGAGCACTAAGAACAAGAACCTTAAACGCGATCTTGCGCTCACAAATCAGCAGCTCAAGGACGCCCAGAAGCAGTATGAGTATCTCCTTGGACAATATCAAGTGGAAGTCGGAAACAAGATTATTCATTTCTAATTTCCGCTCAAAAAGAATAAGAGCATGCCAAAAGCAGGCATGCTCTTATACTGTACTGTCAACTTTTCAAGTGCTTTCAGCTGTAAACTATAGTTGCGAAACACAAGAACTGCAAAAATACAGCCTTTTTGACTATACTTTACACTATACTTTACACTCGAATGTTAACATACCAGTGGTGCCGGTGGCCGGACTCGAACCGGCACGGGATCGCTCCCAGGGGATTTTAAGTCCCCGGTGTCTACCGTTCCACCACACCGGCGTTTGTGCTATTGCTTCTGAACTAAT
>Ga0247609_10001013_pt1 | contig 35451 bp, 34 predicted proteins | sample 172DNAGHGlowgp2_FD_193487 | JGI IMG/M metagenome (GOLD analysis project Ga0247609, IMG submission 193487) | Sheep rumen microbial communities from Palmerston North, Manawatu-Wanganui, New Zealand - 1728 DNA GHGlow gp2 | ecosystem: Host-associated > Mammals > Digestive system > Stomach > Rumen ... | reverse complement strand
ATGATAACGGATTTACAAGTTCTGCTGAGACAAGAAGTGCTGGAGTTAAGAGACTTGGTACTGAAGGTGATTGTACTGGAACTGCTGGTGGTAGTGCTTCAGTTGCAGGTGCAACAATTACTATAGGAAATGAAAATAACTTCGTAAAAGCTAGTGCAGGCGAAGGAGATGTTTGTGATAAGAGTTTACACCCAGAATGTAATACAAACTCTAATGATGTACCTGATGCAAGTGCTGGATCTAAATTCACATTAAGTTGTGATGGTAAAGGTGGTAAGTCTTGCGATAGAGATGCAGGTGTAGATTTTAGAGAAGCTGTAATGAGTGGATTCAATGCAGAAGCAGTATTAAAAGGCTATAGTGGACAAATGCAAAGATCTAATAACTTAATTATTGACTATGCAGAAGATATGTTTGATTGTCAACATTTTGAGTTATATAACTCATCAGATAGTTTTGAAACTGGTATGGCTAATAACCAATTATCAACTGCTAATTTCTTGGGAACTAAGAGACAATTTAAGAGAATTGTATCAGCATTTAGTCCTTCAATATCATATACATATGATGAAAACGAGTACATGACAATATTAGGTGATGATAATGTTATGGAAAGATTTAGAAGATTGAACTCTTCATTCTATGGTGGAGATTGTGCAAGCATGACTAACCTAAATGAAGGTAGAGAAGATTGTTACGATGAAAAGACAAATAATAAGATTAAGATAAGAATTACTTCTTATGCTAATGGTTCAGGAGAAGGACCAAAAGAAGCTTATGATTTAGAACTTGCTCGTAACTATCTAGAATTGTATTATTACGATTTAAATAGTGATGGTAATCGTGTAGGACCTCAAACTGGATGGGCACCTAATGATAAGAATGCTATTAGTTATGGTGAATATACAGGTGTTGATCCATTTACATGTGGCGGATCTGATTGTGACTTTGGTGAATACGTAGATGAATCTGATTATACAGTTGATAAACGTACATTATTCTGTGTAGTTGGTGAAGTTGAGGAAAGCATAACAACAATGGTATCAAGCTTCAAAGGTGGAGGCTTTAGAACATCTGTTGTTCGTAGTCAAGACCCAAGATGGTCTGCAGGATTCTGTTATGTAATGAGAATTAATTATGCTCAAGCTAACTATATTAAAGCTTCTATTGAAAATAGTAGTTTCTATAAGAATAAAGGTTATTGGTTTGAGAATAATGAAGATGTTAAAGAACATGGTGATAATTTAACAGAAGCATTAATGAATGCTGCTGAAAGAGAAAATCCTGTATATTATGATTTGGATGCTATTGAAAGATATGGTTGGACAATTTTAGGAGACTATAATGTGTTCCCAATTAAGATGACAACAGCTAGAAATATTTATCAATATACATATACATTTGCAGATGTTGGTTCATATTCTAGTGGTCAAACTGGTAGAATAATGGGATCTGATCAATCATTAATTTCAACAAATAATAGAACATGTTTCTATGAGGTATTTGAAGAAATATGCTTATGTTGTGGAAATCCAATTAACTCTCATATAAGTGGTGGAGGATTAGAGGATCCACAAGAATGGGTAACTACTCATACTCCATATGCTCCAAGTAAAACAGATTATGATGAAGATGATATAAGAGGAACATTATCATTCCATACTTCAACTGTTTCATTATCTGATATGCGTTCTGATAATGAGAGAGAACTTGGTAATAACTGGAGTGATGATTCATTATTTACATTTAATGGTTCAAGCTTCTCTACAGAGAAAGGTTCTGAATTATTAAAAGTAATAGAATCTAATGAAAATGGAGAAAATATTTATTCTAAAACTCCAGAATACTCTTATACATTAAGACCTGCTGGATTAAAGAATATTAGAGATTATAATGATGATCATAGTTATGAATTGAACCATACTAATTTAACTAGTGTAGCTAGATACTCTATGGTTCCATATAATCCAGATACATATTCAGAGTGTGATACTCTTACTGGTTGTATGTGGGATGTACCAATGACGGATGATGAAGATGACTTCCGTGAAAATAGGTTGATTAATTTCTCACACTTTACAAGTAATTTCTTAAATGAATTTATTCCTGGTCAAGAAGGAATTGAAGTAAATTATTCATTATATGATAGTACTAACTTATCTATGAATGAAAACTGTTATGTAGAAAAAGGCTTTACAGCTGATCAATTAAAAGAAAAACAACAAAGTTGTAGATGGGTAGATTATGTTCAACATGACGATGATACTGATCGATACTTCAGGTTATCATTTAAGTAGGAAAGGAGTGAAGAAAGTATGAAAGAATCCTATTGGGGCTATTGGTTAATTATTCTTGGTATATTTATTGTAGTAGTAATGATGTTAACAAATGATGCTACAACAACAAATACTCAAGACTATTATCAATTAAAAGAAGTTGCGAATAGTGCATTGTATGATTCAATTGATTATTCGTATTATACGCAAACGAGACAAATCAGAATCTTGAAAGAAGTTTTTGTTGAGAACTTCATTCGTAGATTTGCTGAAACTGTATCAGTAACTGATAGTTATGATGTAAGTTTCTACGATTTATATGAGTCGCCTCCTAAAGTTAGTGTTAAAGTTGCGACTAAGACAGCAGGATTTATCGTTGGAAGGGATACAGAAAAAAGTACAGGTAAACAAAATGCTGTTACCGACTTAGATGTCGTTAACAGCATCGACCTGATTATTGAATTTAATCCTGGAAAAATTAAAAATATGAATGCTGCTGGAATATGCGAAGGTGATGCTTGTCCACCTTGCGAATATTATCCAGAAGATTAGAAAGAAGGAATAAAAATGGGAAATTTATTAGCACCTTTTAAGAAATTCTTGAGTAACAAAAACACTATTACTATTTTAGGTGTATTACTTGGAATTGTTGTCTTGTATTTTGGTTATACTTGGCGTGTTAAGAATTCTGTACAGCCAACACAAATTCCATATGCAACAAGAACACTTATTTCAGGAACCAAGATTACAGAAAGTGATGTTAGTTTTAAAGATGTTCCTAAGTCAACAATTAAGAACATGACTAATCTTGTTACTAATAAAGCTCAAATTGTAGGTATGTTAGTTTCTTATGATTCTAAAATACCTGCAAATGGCTTCTTCTTCTCAGAAAATTTAATTACTGAAGAAGCTATGCCTGATTCTGTATTCTCATTAATACCTGATGGAGATACAATCTTTATGTTAAGTGTTAATGCTACATCAACATATGGTAATGCAATCTTCCCTGATGATGCTATTGACTTATATATGATTACAACAGATGATGATGGGTTACCTGTTTATGGACGTTTAATTTCAAGTATTAGAGTTTTACAAGTTAGAGATAAAAAAGGTAAAAATGCTTTCGCTGATAAAGATAATCCTTCAGAATCAGCTATGTTATTATTTGCTGTTCCTGAAGAGATGTTCTTATTATTAAAGAAAGCTCAATTGGTAGACGTTAAGATCGAACCAGTACCAAGAAGTAGTTCTTATTCGTCTAATTCTGCTGCTACTAAAGTTCAAAGTGAAGAGTTAGAGTCAATGATATTAAATCGTACTCATACAATCACAAATGAATGTACAAATATTTCTCAATGTTAATTTAGTAGTACAACAAAAAGAATAAAGAAGGTGTTTATATGGATGAGAAAAATGTTTTCTCCCAGATGGACTTCGGACCGTTATCAGAGTTTTTAGAGGATGATGACGTAACCGATATATCATATAGTAATGATGGTCAGGTCTGGCTTAAAACATTATCTAGAGGAGTTTATCAAGTTGAAAGACCAGATATAAATAATCCATTTATGGAAAAACTGGCTTTCCAATGTGCTAACGTAATGGGTAGAACATTTAATATGGCTCATCCATTTCTAGACTCCGAAAGTGCTGAATTACGTATGAATTTCGTTCATGATTCAATAGCAACAAATGGTATAGCTTGCTTAATACGTAAAACACCAGCAAAAATACGTTTAAACAAAGATAAATTATTAAATGAACAATATGTTACAGAGCAAATGCATGATTTCTTAATTAAGTGCGTTTGGGGACATTGCAATATAATGGTTGCAGGAGAAACTGGTTCAGGTAAAACAGAGCTAGTTAAATATTTAGCAAGTAATACTAAAGTGGATGAAAAAATTATATCTATAGAGGATACATTGGAGCTTCACTTAGATAAGATTTTCCCTCATAGGGATATAGTTGCTATGAAGACTAATAATATTGCTTCATATACAGAAGCGTTAGTAGCCTGCATGAGACAGAACCCTATATGGATATTACTTGCCGAGGTTCGTTCGGCTGAAGCAGTTATGGCAGTTCGTAACTCTATTTCTTCTGGACACCATATTATTTCAACAATCCATGCCGATAAGGCATCTAGTATACCAATGCGTATGTACGCGTTGCTTGAAGGTAGTCAAGATATTGAGCAATATTTGTCTTCAATTCATAGATATATTCAAATTGGAATATATGTTAAAGGTTATTATTCAAAAGCTTTAGGAAGATTCCAACGTGAAATTATGGAAGTATGTGAATTTTATGTTGATGAAGATAATAAACCTAGAGCTAATGAATTATATACTAAGACGTTAGATGGAAAAGTAACATTACATAATCCTACTAAAAAGTTAATTGATTATTTAGCAATAGGTAATGTTTACTTTGAAAATGATGATGTATTTGGATTAGGCGATGCTGATTATAAAGAGGATTTATCTAATTTAAGAGATGGATCTAGCGACAATTTAGCAAATAAGTCCACTTCTTCAGAAGGATTGAACGCAATGCTAAATGCGGATAATAAAGAAGGTGCTGAAGCTCCTAAAGCTGAAGCAACTCCTGTACAGCAAGCAGAAACAAAACCAGCTAGTAGCGAAGCTACTAAGCCAGCAGCCCCAAAGGTTGAAACACAAAGTGCAGCACCGGCTCCTGCTCAACCAGCAGCGCCAGCCCCTGCGAAAACTCAACCTGCGGCACCTGCTCAACCAGTAGCACCGGCTCCGGCGAAACCTCAACCTGCGACACCTGCTCAATCAGTAGCACCACAGGTAGCACCGGCACCAGCGCCAGTTACACCAGTAACTAATGTAAGCGCAGCTCCGGCACCAGCGCCAGCGCCAGTTGCAAGTTCTGCTGTTAATGCTAGTCCAGCACCAGCACCGGCTCCAGTTGCTGCTGTGCCTCCGGCACCACAAGCGGCACCTGTTCAACAAGTGGCTGCACCACAACCACAAGTTGTACAACAACCACAAGGACAAAGTACAGCAAGTAGTGGAGTTAATACTCCAGCTACTGATGTATTATGAAAGTAAGGTGATTATATGGAATTGATATTATGGATAGCTATAGCAATATTTGTTTTAGCTTACAGATATAATACAGGCGATAATGTTTATAAATTCTTCGCAGATACAGTTGCTAATGTTTATAATACATATGCACCTTATAGTTATAAAGAGGTTAAAGAAAAGACTAAGGAATTGGGGTATGAATATACACCAAGACAATATTTAGTTCAAGTAATATTGTTAGGTGGTTTTGCTGCAATTATTAGTTTCTTGTATTTTTATAGTATTGCTATTGCGGCAATATATACAGGAATTGCAATTGCATTTGTTCCTTATTTGTCTTATTTAAGAACAAATAGATTATATAGTGAATATCTATTTGAACAGATTCAAGTTTATACAACTAACGTTATTATGGAATTTAATACTACACAATCATTTGTTAAAGCATTAGAAGGTGTTAGAGATTCTGGTATCTTGCAAGATCCTGTTTTAAGGGATGTTAAAAGAATGATTCAAATGTCATATGAAAATGGTACTATTGATGAATCAATAGATTTCTTCAATAAAGCATATCCATATTATATGGTTAAAAATATGCATCAATTATTCTTACAGATTACTAAAGAAGGTGCAAGAGATTCAGGTGAAGCTCTTGAGTTAATGTCAATGGATATAGATGCCTTAGTAGAAGGTGTTTATAAAGATAGAATGGATAGACAAACCTTCCATACTAAGTTCTTAACATTTGGTGGAGCATTATTTATGCTGGTATTAGTTATGCAACTTTTATTTGGTAGAAATGAGTATCTAAAAATGTTAGAGAAAATTTATGTTAAATTGATATTGCATGCCATAATAATAATAGATTGTTATTTCTTACTTACTGGTGAAAAATTCTACAATGAAGATGTGGGGGTTGAGTAATTATGTATTTTGAGATATTAGCAATAGGAATAATTTCATTTGTTGTTTTAACAATAAATGGATATATTAAACCAAATAAATTTATTCAAGATAATCAAGATATCTTTATGAAATTAAAAGAAGAAGATTATGATTTCTTGGTTAAAGCAAAATATGGTGATGGATTAGATTCTGACGTTTTATATCAAAAGAGAATTAAAAACGGATTAATTGTTATAGTTTTATTGATATTTATTATGTTATCTAGTTTATCACTTGTAAAAGTTGTTTTGTCTGTTGTTGGTGGTTATATTGCTTTTAAAATGGATTATTCTAATTTAAAGAGTTTTTATAAAAGACACTTGCAACAAATAGATTCAATGCTTCCTTATTATTTAAAGGGACTAGAAATCTTAATTCAACACTATACTGTTCCGGTTGCTTTAGGTAAATCAATATCTGATGCTCCAGAAATATTTAGATCTGGATTAATTGAAATGATTAATAAGATTAATGCTGGTGATGCGACCGTTACTCCATATATGGAGTTTGCTCAAACATATCCAGTTAGAGATTCAATGCGTATGATGCGTTTATTGTATCGTTTAAGTTTAGGACGTCAAGAGAGAAAACAAGAACAGTTGATTACATTTTCAAAAACAATTTCAAATCTTCAACAAAAGGCAAGAGATACTCGTTATAAAGAGCGTCTAGACAAAATGGAAAGTAAGACAATGAACATGCTTGTATGTACAGGTGTAGGTGTTATGATTTTACTTTTAATTGCCGTTATGAATATGATTGGTTCATAATTTCCTTGAAAAGGGGAAATTATAATAGTATAATATAATTATAAAATGGAAAGGATGATATATAAATGAAAGAAGCTACAGGAGAATTAAATATGACAGTTATAACGGTTGTTGCAATTGCTGCAATTGCTGCATTGTTTACAATATTTATAATGCCACAAATTCAAGCCAATATTGCAATGCAAACTGCATGTTCTAATATTGATGCTAATGGTAACTATGATGGTCAAGTTACTGATGATAAATCTTCAGCAGGAGGTAGTGCAGTTTCTTGTTCAAACTTTACTTGTACAGCTACTTATAATGGACGTAGTTATAGTAAACAATGTAGTGGTACAACAACTAAAACTACATAGTTAATTTAAATATATTAGAGGAATAAAATATGAAAGAAGCTACAGGTGAGTTAGCAGGCTCTGTAATTGTTGTAGCGGCCGTGGCTGTGCTTACGGCTTTTTTCTTTATGATCATATGGCCTATGGTTAAAAGTGGAATGGAAGATAGAGCAACTTGTGCTAATGCTGTATGTGATATCGGGTTTAATGAAAATGGTATGGCATGGTGTTACTCTCCATCTGACGAGGGTGTAGATAAAGATTTCTACGAATGCCCATTTAAAGGTTAGGTGATAATATGAAGGAAGCTATTGGTGGTACTTGGCTATTTGGTTTGACAATAACTTTTATTGCGTTATTTACAACCTTTGTTAGTGTTACAACGAATTATTCGAGATGCTATAAAATAAAAGATGAAATAATATCAGCTATAGAACGTAAAAGAGGAGTTAATGAAGAATCATTAACTGTTATTAACAACTATATGAATGGTGTTGGATATCGTTCTACTGGTAAATGTCCAGAAGATAGTAATTGCTGGCTTGGTTTTAGTGTTGGTAGAAATGATAGTACATTAACAGATACTGATAAAGCTAATTATTGTATAGCGATGCATGCTATTGTTTATGATGTTAAGCATGTAAATGAAGATGGCGATTGGGAATCAACAGGTATGCTTAATGGAGCTCTTGGTCATCCTCCACAAGCGTATTATGAAGTCGCTGTATTCTTTAAAATAGAGTGGCCTATATTAAATCAATTCTTTAATATCAGGATAGATGGAGAAACTTCAATAGTATTCTTAAATCGTGATCTTAGTGAATTTGATAGTTGTAGAAATTAGGAGTGTGAGATAGTGAAACAAGGTATTTCTAATATTTGGTTATTAGGTATGATTGTAGTTTTTATTGCTATGTTCTCAGCTTATATTATTACGACTATTAATTACTCTAAAGCATTTAAAATGAAAAATGAAATGTTAACTATTATTGAGAAACATCATGGATTGACTAGTAATTTAGGTAGTAAAACAGGAGAAAATTGTATTTCTAATTATTCTGGTACTAATGATATTACTTGTGATGTTGGAGCTTTCCAGACTATTAATCTTTATTTAAAAGGAATGGGTTATGATACTTTAGGAAAATGCCCAAACAATAAAGATAGAAATACTGATTTACCAGGTACTTGGTATGGTGTTACTGATTTAGGTACTGTTCAAAATTTAGGTCATTTGTACGAACATACTGAAAAAGTAGAAACTAATGAAAGAAAATATTATTGGTGTTTTGCAAAATATGATGCTCAATTAAGTACTGGTAAGTATACAAGTGCTTATTATAAAGTTCGTATCTTCTATGGCTTTGATATGCCAGTTTTAAGTGAGTTTTTAGCAGTTAAAGTAGATGGTATGACTGATGAAATATTTGATTTACAGGATGTTACTGGTATTTCTGGTATAGACGATAGAAATGTTATAGAAATAAGTAAAGAAGATTATGCAAAAAATACAAAAGGGGATGATTAGATGAATGTTATAGTTTCAAATAAATATGCTGCAATGTTATCAAACTTGAATATTGATTTAATTAAAAGTATTACTGGTGAATTTCAAGTAGATGATTTAATTGCTCAATTTGATAATTTTTTCTTCAATAAAATGATTCTTGATATTACAGCTATTGTTAACTATCAAGATATTACACAAATTCAAAGATTATCATTTGGTATGGATATGTCTAAGATTATTCTATTATTAGATGATTCTCCTGCTGTAAATAATCCGCAGTATTTGTCAGAGTTAGTTTCAATGGGTATATATAATTTTACTCGTAATATTGATGCTATAGCGTATTTGGTAGATAATCCAAATTCATATAAAGATGTTGCTCAGTTCCATATAATTGGAAATGGTGGAGGAGGAATGAACAATGGTCCAGCTCCTCAGCAAATGCAACAAAACGGAAGAACTAGTGGAAACGAAAGAACATTTATTAATAATTCGATTGCTGTTCCTTCTTTAGGTGGAACTCGTGTTATTGGAATCAAAGATTTAACTGATCATGCTGGTGCTTCAACACTTATATATATGTTAAAAAAGCAATTATCTGAGAATTATAGAGTATTAGCTTTGGAATTGGATAAGAATGATTTCTTATTCTTCAATGATCCAGAGATGAAAAGTGCAAGTAGTAAAGAATTGGAATCTATTATTAATAATCCAGTTAATAGTTATGATGTCATATTAATAGATGTTAATGATAGTAGTGAAGAAGCAAATTGCACAGAGATGTTATATTTAATTGAACCATCAACTTTAATGTTAAATAAGATGGTTCGTCGAGATAGAAACATTATTGAAAAGATAAAAGGTAAAAAGGTAATTCTTAATAGAAGTTTGTTAGATCAAAATGATATTAGAGAATTCGAAAATGAAGCTGGACTAAGTGTATTCCATTGTATTCCACCTTTGGATGATAAAATGGATAAACATAGAGTCTTAGATGAATTATTAAATAAATTAGGTTTTGATAAAAATAGACCTGCTGCAGATAGTTCAAGGGCTGCAAGGCTATTTGGAATTGTAAAGGAATAGTTAATAAAACTTGACATCTTTACAAATATAAAATACAATTATGTTAGAAACGAAGGAGATGTATGTATGTATTTATTAGGAACTTTTTGTCAAGATACTCAAACAGTTTGGACTTTAGTTGGTAAACTATTAAATATATTTAGAATAGTAATTCCTATTTTAGTTGTTATTTTTGGTATGATCGATTTAGGTAAAGCTGTTGTAGGAAGTAAAGACGAAGATATTAAGAAAGCAGCAAAACAATTATTAATGAGATTCATTGCTGGTTTAGTTATATTCTTTATTCCTGAACTTGTTAAAGCAGCATTTGGTCTATTAGGAAATGCAATCGATGCTGACTATAGAACATGTATTGAATATATTAGTTAATTTAATTAAATAATATTGTGATAATAAAGATGATATTTCTTTTAATATCATTTTTTTTATGTTATAATTTTTATGATATGAGGTGTTTTTTATGTGTAAAAAAATTAACTTAAAATATATTATATTTATTATATGTTTATTTATTACAGAGCCAGTTTATGCGGCTCCTTATGTAATGGCAAAAGAATGTAAGGATATCTTAGATCCAGAAGTATTAAAATTTTTGCAACAAATATATAACGTATTTAAATATTTAGCTCCTGTTTTAGTTCTAGTATTCTCTACTATGGACTTTGTTAAAGCAGCAGCTAGTCAAGATAAAGAAGCACTTAAAAAAGCAGCTAAAACAGCTTTAAAAAGAGCACTTCTTGCAATATTATTATTTGTAGTTCCTACATTATTGAATTATTTCTTTAATTTATTAGGATTTAGTGGAACTTGTGGCATTGAATAATAGGAGGTCATACTTATGTACTTATTAGGTAATATATTAGAAGAAGGAATTGCTGGTATTATGCTTGTACTAGATACAATCATTTATGGTTTGATATCTGGTGCATATAAAATATTTATGGCTCTAGCTAGTGCAAGATTATTAACAAGTGATGCTTATACTCAAATAGCTAATAGTTTATATGCTATAGTTGGTGTAGTAATGTTATTCGTTTTAGCTTATGCAGTTATTAGAACAATAATGGATCCTGATCAAACTACAAAAGGTGAGTTATCAGGTGGTAATTTAGTTAAAGGTATCGCAATAGCTGTTATAGGTTTAGCTCTTACACCTACTATTTTTGAATATTTATATCAAGCTCAAGGTTTATTTGTTGAACATGATGTTATTGGTAGAATATTCTTTAGAAACTTTGATAATAATGAAATTGATTTAGGAGCAGCAGGTGTTCAAACATCACCTGATGATTCATGCCAAGATCAAAGTGATAAAACGGCTCAAGCAAACTGTTATGTTAAGTCAATTGGTGGTGCTGTAGCAGCAACATCAATTTGGTCAGCTTTCTTTTATCCATCTAACCCTTGTGATTCAAGCGGTGGACCTGAGGGCTGTAAAGATGCTAAAGATATAACTATAAAAGCAGAAGATTTAGAAAAAGCTGGATGGGCATTAGTTGGTGCTGGAGCTGTAGTAGGAGTCGTTGCTGCTATTGCAGTGGCGAATAGTTGGAACCCTGTTGGATGGGTTATTGGTGGACTTCTTGCTATTGGTGCTTTAGCTTATGCGGCTTATAGATCTTTCTCAGCGGCCGGAGATGTTAGGGATCAAATTGGAGACAATGAAATTTCTTTGGCAGATGCATATGGTCTCAGTTCATCAGGTGAAGGATTTGGTGTATATACAGGATTCTTGTGGAAATATCAATCTGATGGAGAAATAACTTATCTATGGGGCGTTTCAACTCTTTGTGGTATTTTTGCTTTATATGCTTTCGTATCATTCTCAATAGATATGGGTGTTCGTGCTGCTAAGTTAGCTTATTATCAAATAATTGCACCGATACCAATGGTATTGCAAATATTACCTAAATTTAAAAAGAATTTTACGTCTTATGTTACAAATTTATTTCAAACTTTTATGGAAGTATTTATTCGTATATCCGTTGTATATATTGTTGTTTATATTATTTGTCATTTGACTGATATGTTCTCAACTAATACTGCTTTGTGGAGAAATCAAGATCTTGGTTGGGGAGAACGAAGCTTAGCATTAGCATTATTAATAATGGGCCTAATTATATTTGCTAAGGATGCCCCAAAGATTATTACTGAATCACTTGGTATTCAAGGTGGTATGGGAGACTTTAAATCACTTAGTGAAAAATTATCTAAAGGTGGATTCTTTGGAGCTGCTAGTATAGCAAGATCTGCTAAGATTGGAGCTATGAGAGGTTGGAACGATGACCGTGATGGAAAGAATAAACCTTGGAATAGATTAGGAAGAGCTATTACTGGAAGTATTGGTTCGACCGCACGAAATGCATGGTCTCAGGTTGGTAAACCAGGGCATCAATTTGCTGATAAATGGAAAGAAGGAAGAGATGCTGCATACGCTGCAGCAGATGCTACAGACGTAGCTAGAGAAAAAGCATTAAAAGAAAGAGCTGAAAAAATAGATGCTGAAGCTAAACATAAAGCTGATAGAGCTAAATTAGCTGCATTCAGAGCTCTTAAAGAAAAAATGGAAACAGAAGGTCATGACCCTTTAACGGATGCAGAGAAAAAATTGCTTGAAAATTTGGGACTTACTGAAGCAGCAACAAATGATGAAATGAAGAAAAAACTAGATGAGTTAGAACAAAATGTTAAGGTATCAGGTAATATTAGAAGAAAGTATACATTCCATGGTAAAGTTATGACTAGATATGAAGATTTAATGGAACAAATGACTCCGGTATCTGATCCTAAGGAAGCTAAAGCAAAGGTTGAATTTGCTGGTAAAATGAAAAAGAATAATGGAGCATTAAGAGACTTAGCTTATGAAGAACCTGATACATTAGCTTCACAGAAATATCAAGAATGGCAACAAGAATCAAAGAAGAAAGTATCAAGATATAGAGATGGTTGGGACGATGACTCAATCAGAGAAGAAGCAACTGCAAGAAGAAGAAGAATTGATTCTGCTAATTCAGCAGAAATGTCAAGAATGATGGATAGAGATATTCAATCATTAGATAGTAGAATGAGTGCTCTTACAGCTGGTAAATCAGCTGAAGAAGCAGCAAGAATTATGGCATCTGATGACTATAAGGCTCTTCAACAAAGAAGAAATGAACTTGATTCACGAAGAAGTAGCTTATCTCGTGGTGTTACTTTAAGCAATGATATTGCTGCTTTACAAACTCAATTAGCAGGAGCTACTGATCCAACTACTAAAGCAAATATCCAAAGCCAAATTGCTGCTAAAACTGCAGAACTTCAAACATTCGAAGCTGGAACATTAGAAGGTGCACGTGCATCATATAGAGCTGAAGTTAATACTCAAGTTGATTTTGAATATAAAATGAGTGATAGCGAATTTGCTGCAGCACAAGCAGAACATGCTAAGAAAGTTAAATCATTAAAAGAACAAGCTGAAGCTGCTGCAGATATGTGGATATTTGAAGAATCACAAAAATCTGGTTCAAAAGTTGCAAACTTAATGAGTACACAATTTGCAGAAAGTATTGCATATGTTAGAGAACATGCTCATGAAAGAGTTATTATTGGTGAAAATGAAGAAGGTAAGCCAATTACTGAGGAACTTGTAAATTTATTTACTGATATGTATGGAAAAGAAGCTTATCAAGCTGGACAATATTCACCTACTAGAGCAAGAGAAGGATCATATGCTCAACAAGGTGAGTTTACATTTGGAAATGGTGAGCATGTTTACTTAAGAAGAGGATTTATCGGATATGATGATAAAGGAAAGCCTCAATATACTGAGGGAATGGCGTTCTATGATACTCCAGCTCCAGAAAAGGATCAGCCTGATAAGCCTCCAAGATTTAGTAGTCAAGCTGAATTTATTGGTAGTTACAGCTCACCAACTGGTGGAGTTAAGGCATTAACACCTACTTCTAGAGGTGGTAAAACTGGTAGTGATGCTGAGAAATATACTAATATTTTGGAATTGGGTCCACTACAACAAAGAGCTATGCAAACACGTGAAAAGAGAGAAAAGAAGGGTGATAAGTAATGAATTATATTATTCCTGCAAACTCAAAGAAGTCCCAGATGATATTGGGCTTCTTTACACCCTCAGATTTAGCTATATTTCTATGTGGCTTAGGAATATCAGGATTTTTGTTAATGGTAGTACATTCAGACGATTTAAGGGTTTTGTTTTTACTAGCTAGTCCTTTATTGTTTTCAGCATTACTTGTTGCTCCTGTGCCACATTATCATAATGTAATGACTTTGTGTAATAATATAATGAAGTTTTATTCAGGACAAAGAGAATATAAGTGGAAAGGTTGGTGCATAAGAGACTATGGCGTTAATAGAAAAGGTAGATAGTAAATCTACACCTACTAGTAATAGTAGCTCAGGACCAGTTAAGTATTCCGAAGACTGGGTACCTATAAAGAATATAATGAACGGAATGATTCAGTTAGATAATAATTATTATGTAACTGGAATAAAAGTTGCTCCTAAGAATATTTTTATTCTTGATCAAGGAGAAATGGAAAATGTATTGTTCAATTTACAAAACTTTTATAATATGATTGATTATGAGTTTTGGTTAATAGTTGCAGATAGACCAGTAGATATAAATGTTTATTTATCACAGTTGCAACTTTTATATCAAAAGTGTACTGATGGAGCTATTAGAAAGTTAATTATTCAGGATATTAATAAAGCAAATGCTTTTATGGGTGCTGAATATAATATTGTTGATACAGAGTATTTCTTATTATTTAAAGATAAGAAGTTAGAAGTAATTCAAAAGAAATTACATAATATGGTAGCCGGCCTTGCTAATGCATCAATTAATTCAACACAAGTTAGTAATGCTGATTTAAGAATGATTTTAGATAATTTCTTAAATGGTGGAATGACTACAACGCTTGGGACGGTGAGACCTGAATGAATCTAAAGAGTGAAATTGCCCCAAAGGGTATAAAATTTAATATTAAAGATTTTATTATTAGTGGTAAGAATGCAACTATTTTATCAGTTATTTCTTATCCAAAATCTATTGGTCCTGGATTTTTAGCAAATTTGACTAGTATTTCAGGAGTTAAGCTAGTAGCTAAACATATTCCAATTGAATTCTCAGTATTACAGAATATGTTAAATAAAGAAATTGCAGATTTGAAAGTAAGATATCAATCTGAAAGAGATCAAACTATTCAAGAAAGAATTAGACAAGATTATGAATCTTTAGAGGAATTTATTCAAATGCTAGCTGCTACTCAAGCTAGAATATATGATTTCCAATTACATATAATGGTTACTGCAGATAGTCCTGAGCAATTAGAGCTTAAAAGAATGCAAGTTTTAAGTTATATAGATGCTTTAGGAATGAAAGCTATTCCATTGATGTTTGAGCAAGAAAAGGTTTTAAAATCAATTATTCCAATATTCCCTAAACAGGATATTGAAAATAGAATTGGTACTCCAATTCCTTCAGTTACTATTGCTGCAATGTATCCATTTGTATTTGATAGTGTTAAGGATCCAGGAGATGCAACATTATTTGGTGTAGACTTTTCTGGTGGAGTTATCTTGTTTAATCAATTCTTATATAAGATAAAAAAAGAACATAATAGAAATAATGCTAATATGATTATATTAGGTACTTCTGGTAGTGGTAAATCTACAGCTGCTAAGGTATTAATTAGAACTCATATTAGAAATGGCTATAAAGTAATATGTGTTGACCCAGAAGGTGAGCTTGAAGATATGTGCCGTAATCTAGGAGGTAGTTTCTTAGATTTAGGTAAAGGTGGAGATTATGGTATGATTAATCCACTTGAAATTGTATCTGATGCTGATGATGAAGAATTATCTCAAGGTTTGGGTTATACAGTATTAACTAGATCTTTACAATCACTTAAAGCATTTATGAAGTATTATTCTCCATCAATAGAAGAAGATGTACTTGCAATGTTCAGTGAAGTAGTACAAGATACATATAAGAGATATAAAATTGATTTTAATACAGATTTTTCAACTCTAACTTCAAAAGATTATCCAACATTTGATGATGTATATGCTACTATTAAAGGTAGATTATTATCAATGCCAGATAAAACTAGAGAAAGAGATATAATGGAAAGACTTGAATTAAAAGTTAGACCATTAACAAAAGAATTGAGATATTACTTTACAGGTAAAACAACATTAAAAATTGATAGTAGTTTTATTGTATTTAATATTAAAGATTTAATGAATAGTGATGAAAATATTAGAAATGCATTATTCTTCAATATATTAAAATATGCATGGAGTCAATGTTTAGATAGAGAAATAACTACTGTGTTAACTGTTGATGAAGCTCACGTTCTTTTATCAACAAGAAATGAATTAGGAGCAGAGTTCTTAGCTCAAATGCAAAGACGTGCTCGTAAATATAACACAGGAACAATTATTATTACTCAACAACCAACTGACTTTGCTGCACCAAATGTAATAGTTCATGGTAAAGCGATTTTCGATAATGCTTCTTATTATTTAGTAATGGGCTTGAAGAAACAAGCGGCAGAAGATTTAGGTCTATTAATAGATTTAAATGAAAGTGAAACTGATAGTATTAAGTATTATAATCAAGGTGAAGCTTTATTTGTCTGCGGAAGTAGGCGTATGAGAGTAAGAATATTATGTACTCAAGAAGAACTTGATTCATTCGGTTCAGGAGGAGGATTATAGGCTAGTTAATTACTAGCTTTTTTCTTGTCTTTTTTTATGTTATACTTTATTTAGTATATATGAAGATGGTGGTATTATGCCTAGTTCTGGAAACGGTAATAAAGTAAGATGGGAAGTTGGAAAAACAGAAGAATATGATGAACCAATAATGGAAGGTGATCTTTCTTCCGAAGAAGAAATGAAAAAGGCATTATTAGAAGCTGAACAAAGTGATGATAGTAAGCCGGAAAGCACTGAACATGAGAAAGAAATTAAAGCTTCAGGAGAAAGTGAAGGAACATCAAGTAATCCAGCAAGTAATGGATACGATCCATATGCTGATAGGGATGGTGGAGAACCAGTAGAACATGATGCTACTAGAGAAGCATCTCGTGAGCATCTTTCTGATGCTAATCAATATCAACAAAGTAATAATGAAAGATCTAGTTCTTCTAGACCTACACAGAGTTTAGATAGACCAGGTGTAAGTGATCCTGGTAATGGATATAATCCTGAAGGTATTGGTGGACAAAGTGGTGGACAAACTGGTGTTCCTGATGTTCATGGTGGTTCTCAAGAACAAATGAATCAACAACATAATAATTCACAAATTCCTGAAGGTGGGGAGCAACCTCAAGTACCTAATGGACCAGCTAGTGACCCATATGATGATAAATTAGGAAGACCAGGAGAAAACACTCCTGAGATTCCAGCTGGTCCTGGTGGAGAAGATGGAGTTCCTAGAGATAATGGTGTTCCTAATCAAGGAAATGCTCAAGGACAACAAGGGGCAGATGGTAGAACTCCTGGTTTAGGAAATAAAGATGGATTAGGAAATCAACCTGGATCTGGATTAAATAATAATGATGGTCAAGGCGGAAACCAAGCAGGAAATGGCTCTGGGAATGGAAATAATAATGCTGGCGGAAGAACTCAAGGTGGCAACAATACCGGTGGTAGACCTGGTGGAAATGGCTATGGAGCTAATTCTGGCAATAATGGTCAAAATGGTGATCCAACAGCAAATGCTAGAAGAAATTTAGGACATCAAAACAGAGCTAATGAGGGCAATGGTAATCCTACTGCTAGTAGTGGAACTACTGGTAGAAGTGGAGGTAGTTCAGGAGGATTAAATCCATTTAGAAATGCATTAAATAATGTAAAAAATAAATTGAATCCATTTAGTAGATTAAGCTCTGGTGGAGCTGGTGGAACCGAAAAAGGTGGATTAGATGGAAGCGGTGAAGGAAAGAATTCTAGTACTTCTTCAGGATTTGCTAGGGTAATGAGGAAGGCTCTTGATTTCTTTAAAAGGCATCCTTATCTCGCTGGAATAATAATTGTATTTTTAATTATATTTTTAATATGTTTAGAATCAGAAGTAACTGATCATAAATCTAATAGCTCAAGTAGTTATGCATGTAATTATCAATTAAAGGGTGTTACAGAAACTGGTACTGTTAACTTGGATAGTTTACAAGTTGAAATTGTTAACTGTGATGCAACAGAGGATAACTATACTGTTATTGAAACTGTAGATTTTGAAAAATATGTAATAGGTGTTGCTTTAGCTGAAGTAAGTTGGCATTCTGATTACCCAGCTTATTTTCAAGCTCAAATAGTAGCAGCTAGAGGCTTCTCTTTAAAAAGAAATAGCGGAATGTGTCCTAGTCATCCAGATGATTGCTTTTATGGATACAATGCTTCTACTGGAAAAATAAGATTGAGAAATTGTTCTAATGATCAAAACTATTGCGATTATGAAAAAGATTGTTATCGTAAAGTTAGAGGAGAAGGAGAAAAAGCTATTGTTGGCGCTGAAGCAGAAGGCCAAGAAGGGGCTTATATTTGGAAACATAAATTAGATGAAAATACTAAGAATGAAATATTAGCTGCCGCTAGTGAAGTTAGAGGAAAAGTATTAACTGATTCAAGTGGTAATGTTGTAAATACAAATTATGTTAATACTGATCAACAGAATTGGTGGGCATTAGCTCAACAAGGATTAACTTATGATGAGATATTAAAACAACATTATGCTTCTCAAAATGCGTCTGGTATGGCTAGTGCTACATGTTCTAATTATGGAAATATTGATTATGGAGATTATGTATTAGATTCTAGTGATGATGAAATCTTACATGTTCCACTAGATCAGTTCTTATCAGATCATGGAACAAGTTTAGAAGACTTTGCAAATTTAATATCTTCAAATGTTAATAAAGCTGGATATGGAACAAGAGCTGGTGTTGTAGCAGCTGCTGTAACATTAATTGCAGAATTAGGTAATAATTATAATGTTAAAATCCCTTATTTCTGGGGTGGTGGACATTATGATGGAATTGTAGATGGTGTATTAGGATATTGGGGAAGTACTCAATGTCATACATATGCTAATAATCAACATTACAATTATTGTGGATTTGACTGTTCTGGATTTGTACCATGGGCTATTAAAAATGGAGGATTTAATATTCCTCATATGTTAGCTGGTAATTTCCAAGGATTATCTGGTGCACAAAGAGTTTCATTATCTTCTTCATCTCCTGTTTTACAACCTGGTGATTTGTTAGAAAGTCAGCATCACATTGTTTTAGTAATTGGAGTAGATGAAGAAAATCATCAATATATTTGTGCGGAAGCAAGTGGAAATGCAAGAGGTGTGTTATTTACTAGAAGATCATATGCAGATAGTGGTTATTGGGGAGTTAAAATGGATGGATACTATGAAACACATGCAAGGAGTGTAGCATAATGAAAAATAAGGTTATATTATTAGTAATTATTGGTTTGATGTTATGTGGATGTAGTGCTGAAGTTAACTTAGAAGTAAATCCTTCTAATATAAGTGAAACTATTTCTATAACTACTAATGCTGATAGTACATATACAAAGCAAAATATATTAGAAGGTTTTAGAAACTATATGCCTATTTATAATAATATTGAAATTCCTGACACAGAACCTGATGAACCTGTAAGTGGAGTTCAGTATTATGAACATACTCAAGAAGAGTTAAGTAATGGTTATAAAAATGTTTATAGTCATACTTTTGATTTTGGAAGATATAAAAATGCTAGATCGGTTAATGATGCGTTTAGATCAGTAACTATCCAAAATAGTAGTTCACAAAAAACGATGTTATTATCAACTGATTCAGGAGGCCTAAAATCATTTAATACTTATCCTGGATTGGAGACTGTTAGAGTTAATATTAAAACTGATTATGAAGTTATTAAGCATAATGCAGATAGTGTAAATGGTAATGTTTATACATGGTATTTTTCAAAAGATACTAAAAAAGGTGTTTATTTGTTGATGAGTAATACTTTGGATAAAGAAGTAGAGAAAAAAGAAACAGATACTACTAAAAAGAGCGAAAAGAAAAAGTCTTTTATAGATCAACATCCTTTTTTAGTAGCTGCACTTGGAATAATTGCCTTTATAATATTGGCAGCGATTATGTCTAAAATTAAAATAAAAGGATAAACTCCTTTTATTTTTAGACTATTATGTAGTATAATATTTTTAGATTTGGGGTGGATTATTAATGAAATTTCGTATCTCAGGGAAAGACTTATTAATGTTTGGCATATTTGCTGGTATGCTTTTGTATTTGTGTGCAATAATTACTGGTAATATTAATGCTTTAAGTACTACTGGTTCCTTTTCTGGATTAAATCCTATTCCTGGTTTAACAAAATTATTAGGAACAACTATTATTTTATTTATTATATTTTTGATTATTATTTTCTCAGGTGTATCATCTTATATCTTTGAACGTAAAAAAGGTGTTGGATTTGAAATATCTGAAAAAGATGGTAAAGGTTATTCTAGATGGTCAAAAGAAAAAGAAATGAAAAATGATAAAGGTGTTGAAGAAGTAGATCCTTTAGCAACAGATTCTCAATATGCTGGTATACCTTTAGTTAATGATGGTAAACGTTTATGGGTTGATAATGGTGAATATCATAACCTAGTAATAGGTTCTACTGGTTCTGGTAAATCACAAACTATTGTTGAACCAATGGTAGAGTTATTAATTAAAAAAGGCGAGAGTATGATTATAACTGACCCTAAGGGTGAGTTATATAGAGCTGCAAGTAATTATATGAGAGAAAGGGGATATAATGTAGTTGTATTAAACTTCCGTGATCCTCAAAATGGTAATGCTTGGAATCCTCTTACTTTACCTTATCAATACTATAAGCATGGTAATCAAGATAAAGCTACTGAATTACTAGATGACGTAGCATTAAATATTTTATATGATCCTAATAATAAAAGTGGAGATCCATTCTGGGAGAAGTCAGCAGCTGACTACTTCTCAGGATTAGCATTAGGATTATTTGAAGATGCCAAAGAAAGAGAAATAAATTTAAATACAATCAATTTAATGAGTACTGTTGGAGAAGATAAGTTTGCAGCAAGTAACTATATTAAAGAATACTTTACTATGAAAGGTGAAGGTTCTTCTCCATATGTTTTTGCTTCTAATACTATTAATGCACCTACAGAAACAAAAGGTGGTATTTTATCAGTATTTAGACAAAAGATAAGATTATTTGCATCACGTGAAAATTTGTCTGAAATGTTAGCATATAGTGATTTTGATATGCGTAATATTGGTAAAGAAAAAACAGCAGTATTTATTGTTATACATGATGAAAAAACTACATATCATGGATTAGCAACTATATTTATTAAACAATGTTATGAAACATTAATTGATGTTGCACAAGCTAATGGTGGTAAATTACCATTTAGAACAAACTTCATATTAGATGAGTTTGCTAATATGCCACCACTTAAAGATGTTACAACAATGGTTACAGCTGCTCGTTCTCGTGCTATTAGATTTACATTTATTATTCAGAACTTTGCTCAGTTGAAGAGTGTATATGGTAATGAAGATGCAGAAACTATTAAAGGTAACTGTGGTAACTTAGTTTATTTAATAAGTACTGAGTTAGCTGCTTTGGAAGAAATTAGTAAGATGTGTGGTGAAAAAGAATCTGGTGAAAAAGATAAGACTGCTTCTACACCACTTGTTACTGTTACAGATTTACAAAAACTAAAATTGTTTGAAGCTATTATTATTAGATGGCGTATGGCTCCATTTAAGACTAAATATACTCCAAACTTTAAGATGGATTGGGGACATCCACACATTGAAGCTGAGTTCCCAACAAGAGAAAAAGAACCTGTTCAAACATTTGATTTAAAAACATTTGTTAAAGAGAAAAAACGTAAAAACATGTTAGAATCAACTGAAAATAAGGATGGTCAAGGACCAAGTCCATTTGGAGTTGGAAGTCCATTTGGTGGAGGATTCGGAGAATCATCTGGATCTCCATTTGGATCTTCTTCAAGTGATGGCGGCTTATTTGGTGGAATGAGCGGCGGTTTAGATCTTGATCAAATGATGAAAGATATTGATAAGAAGATTGCTGAACTAGATGCTGAAGAAGCTCGTCAAAAACAAGAAATGGATAAAAAGAAGAAGGATGAAGATTCAAAGAAGATTGAAGTTGAAGCTGATTTACCTAAGTTAGATAATGATATTAAGATAACTGTTGAAGAACCAAAGATTAAAGATGTTGAACCTGAGGTTACTATTAAGAATGAACCTAAAGAGGAACCAATTAAACCAATAGAAAATGATTATAATATCTTTGGTAGTTCAAGTGTAGTAGAGGATAAGCCTTCAACAAACTCAGATACAAGTGTATCAATTGGTAATGAAAAAGCTAACATTGCTATTGCAACTAGTAGTCCTATTGATGAAAATGAAGATGTATTTGAAGATTTACCTAAAGTAGAAGATGCATCTATTATTAAACCAACTTATACTAGTGGTACAGTTGTTAAACCTAATGATAATAATGATTATAATATTTATAATTCTATGCCTAATTTGATGGATAGTGTTAAAGATGATGTTGAAGAAACAACTGATGATATAGCAAGAATTAGCAAAGAAGAGCTTAAAGATGTTTCTAATAAATTGGATGAATATAATGTTTATTCACAAAAAGTTGAAGAACCTAAAGTAGAAGTTACTATTAAAACAGAACCTGAAAAAACTAATGTTAATGTTGATCCAGATAAGGTTAAGATTAATAATAATACTGTTATTTCAGATGATGAATTCTTTGATGATTTCTTTGGAGATGACTAATAACTAAGTCATCTCTTTTTTTTGGCATAAAATACTATGGTGATGTTATGAAGTATATTGGTTTAAAACAATATAAGAAGAATATGGGAATCTTTATTAATATGAGTAATGATAAAAATATAGTAGATGGTTGTATTAATTATGATTATGATGATTTGGTTATTAATTATAGTGAGTATTTAAATAAGAATACAAAGTATTATTTATATTGTAATGGAGGAGTTAAATCTAGAAAACTTTATAATTTGTTAGATTATAAAGGATATGATGTTACAGTGGTATTAAAGTAAAGTATTTACATTAGAATAAGGTGAACAATTGTTTTTTAATTCCCTATAATCTATAATAATAGTGTGATGTTATATGGAATTGATTGACTTTTTTCACAATTTTAATGAGGTATTAGATACTTTCTTAGAAGGACTAGGTATATGGGCTCCTGTAATAAGTTCTTTACTTATTGTTGTAGAAGGTGTTCTTGCATTTTTACCTTTATTTGTATTTGTAACTATTAATGTTCATACATTAGGTTTTATTTTAGGTGGTTCAATTTCATGGATATGTACAGTAACAGGTAGTTTTATAACTTTTTATTTATGTAGAAAAGGTTTTAGCAAATTTTTATATAAAAAAAATAAGAAAAGAAAATTAATGGATAAAATAGATAAATTAAAGTTTAGTCAGATAGTTTTAATAATATCTATTCCATTTGCACCTTCATTTTTTATTAATGTAGCTGCTGGTTTATCACATATTCCAATAAAAAAATATTTTTATTCTTTATTACTAGGGAAAGTATGTGTAATTATTTATTGTAGTTTTATTGGTACTAGTTTAGTAGAAAGTTTTACTAATCCTTATGCATTATTAAAAGTTTTATTGTTAATTGCAGGTGGATATGTAGTTAGTAAGATAGTAGGAGATAAATATAATATAGATGAGAGGTATTAGTATGGATTATGTAATAATTGCATTATTAGGTATATTGATAATACTTAGTATTATTAATCTTTTAAAGAAAAAAGATGATAATGATTTAATTGAAAGATTAGGTAAGTTAGAGAAGAATATTAATTCTGATTTAGGAGATTTTAAGTTTGATATTAATAAATTCTTAGTTGAGGATTTTGATAAGATAAATGATAAGTTAGAAAAGAAGTTAGATGTTATTAACAATAAAGTTAATGAAAGAATTGATCAAAACTTTGAAAAGACTAATAAGACATTTAATAATATTTTAGAGAGATTAACTAAGATAGATGAAGCTCAAAAGAAGATAGATAGTTTATCTACGGAGATAGTTGGATTACAAAGTGTATTAACTGATAAGAAGACTAGGGGTATATTTGGAGAAATTAATTTAAATAATATTTTATCTAGTGTATTTGGTGAAAATAATAATGGTATTTATGAATTACAACATACTATGAGTAATGGTTTTATAGCTGATAGTATTTTATATGCGCCAGAACCTTTGGGTACTATTTGTATAGATAGTAAATTTCCACTAGAAAATTATGAAAGAATGACAGATAAAAAATTATCTAGTGAAGAGAGAAATATAGCTACTAAGTTATTTAAGAGTGATGTTAAGAAACATATAGATGCTATTAGTAGTAAGTATATTATTGCAGGAGAAACTGCAGATGAAGCTATAATGTTCTTACCAGCAGAAGCCATATTTGCGGAAATAAATGCATATCATCCTGAATTACTTAGATATTCTTATGAGAAGAGAGTATGGATAACTAGTCCTACTACTTTAATGAGTACTTTAACTATTATTCAAGTAATTCTAAAGAATATGGAAAGAGATAAGTATGCTAAGATTATTCATGTGGAATTAAATAAGTTAAGTAAGGAATTTGAAAAATACAGAGAAAGATGGGATAAGTTATCTCGTAGTATAGATACTGTAACTAAGGATATTAAAGATATTAATATTACTACAGAGAAGATAACTAAGAGATTTGATTCTATTAATAGTGTAGATGTAGGAATGATAGATAATAAAGAAGAATCTAGTGAATAGGTTCTTTTTTTACCTTTTTTAGGCTTATTTTGATACTTTTTTATTAATTTGGATAGTTGTTAATTATTATTTAATTATTTGTATTTTGGTCTTATTTTATACCTTAAAAATAAAATGTAATATGAAAACAATAATAGGTGTTCTTTTTATAAGTATTGGTATATCAATGATGATTATTTATTTAAATTTGTTTTATTATGGTTATAGCTTATTAGATTATATATGGTATGTAGTTAAGAGTATGGAGTTTTATTTGTTTTTAATAGGTTTGTGGTTAATAAAAAGAAGATAGATTAATAGTCTATCTTCATTGCTTTTTTAACTTTTACTATTTGTTCTTTGGCTTTTTCTTTAGCTGCTTCAGTTCCTTTTTTTAGTATTTCATCTACTAATTCAGGATTGTCTTCATATTTTTTTCTTCTATCTCTAATAGGTTGTAGGAATTCTTGCATCTTAGCAATTAGTTCTTTTTTACATTGAACACATCCTCTAGAACCTTGTTTACATTCAGAACATATTTTATCTAAGTTTTCTTTATCATTTATTAATTTATGATAATAGTAAACCATACATACATCTGGATTAGCTGGATCATCTTTTTTAATTTTATTAGGATCTGTTACAGCACCCATTATTTTTTTAGAAATAGTATCATCATTATCTGCTAAGTAGATAGCATTACCTAATGATTTACCCATTTTATCATTACCATCTAAACCTTTAATTCTTTTATTTTCTGAAAGAAAAGCTTCTGGTTCTTTTAGAGTTTCTCCATAAATAGAATTAAATTTTCTAACTATTTCACGACATTGTTCTATTAATGGTAATTGATCTTCTCCAACAGGAACTAAGTCTCCATCAAAAGCAGTTATATCAGCAGCTTGTGAAACGGGATAACCTAGGAAACCATAAGTAATAGATTCTCCTTCATTACCAAATAATTCTTTCTTTTGAGCTATTTCTGATTTAACAGTAGGATTTCTATGTAATCTAGCTATTGTTACAAGATTAGAGTAATAAACTGTTAATTCAGCTATTTCTGGTATTTGAGATTGAATAAAGAAATTAACTTTTTCAGGATCAATACCAATTGCTAATAAATCAGTTGTTATTTCTTTAACATTTTTTCTAACTTTATCAGGATTGTTAAAGTTATCAGTTAAAGCTTGTACATCTGCTATTTCTAGGTAAAAATTATAATCATCTTGTAATTTAACCCAGTTTTGACCAGCTCCAAAGTAATGACCTAAATGTAAATTACCGGTAGGTCTTAAACCAGTTAAAATTGTTTTTTTCATAATTTTCACTTCCTTTAAAGATATTTTAACACATGATGTATAAAAAGTTAATAAAGGATAATAATAAAAATAGGTGATATGATGAAAAAGTATTTTAAATATCTATTATTGTTAATTGTATTGTTTTTATTCGGATGTGGTAAGAGTATGACGCCAAGAAGTGCTGTTGATGAGTTTTTTTCTAAATATATTAAATTAGATGATGCTATTGTTGATCAACTTAATTCATATGTTAAAGCAGAGGGATTAACAGAAGAACAAGAAGAAGTATATAAGAAAGTATTAAGAAGAGAATATACTAATTTAGAATATGATATTGTTAGTGAAGAAACTAATGGTGATGAGACAATAGTAAATGTCAAAGTAAAAGTATTTGATTTATATAAAGCTCAAAAGGAAGCAATGGAGTATTATAAAAATAATCCTAAGATGTTTAAAAGTAATGATGAGTTTATGGATTATAAATTAGATAAGATGTCAACTATTACTGATAAACATGAATATGATATGGTTTTAACTGTTGTTAAAGATAATGATGGTTATAGAGTAAAACAATTAAATAATAGTGATTTAGAGAAAATACATGGTATGTATAACTATGAAGAATAATATTTTATTATTCTTTTTTCTTTGTTATAATCATCTAGAGGTATATTTATGCAGTATAGTCGTTTTGAAAAATTTACTATGTTTGTTGCTCGTCATAACAGAACGACTGTTATTGTTTTTACGTGTTTATTAATTGCAGTAATAATAAACTTGGTTAGGGTTTCTTATTCAGAAAGAATGGAATTAGAAAGTAATGATTTTGATGAAATACAAAATTTAATAGATGATATAAAAAATAATGATAGAGATTTATATAATAAGTTAGATGTAGTTAAAGTAAAAAAAGAAGTTAAAGGAATTGATATATCTGCTTGGCAAGGAGATATTGATTGGGAGAAAGTTAAAGATAGTGGTATTGATTTTGTAATTATTAGATGTGGTTTAAGAAGTTTAGCTAATGAGACAATGTATGAAGATAGTAAATTTAAATATAATATAAGTGAAGCTAATAGGTTAGATATTCCAGTAGGTATATATTTTTATTCGACTGCTATTTCTGAAGTAGAAGTATTAGAAGAAGCTAGTTATGTTTTAAACTTGATTAAAGATTATAAAGTAACTTATCCAATTGTATATGATTTTGAAACGTTTGGTAGTAATAGAACTAAAGATATAAGTGATTATAAAATTAATAAAAATGCTTTAAGATTTTTAGACTATATAAGAGGACATGGTTATTATGCGATGTTATATAGTAATTTAACAACATTAAATAATCATTGGAATCTTAATTATTTTAATGACTATGATATATGGCTTGCTCAATATATTGATAAGGCAACATATGAAGGCGAATATAGTATGTGGCAGTATGCTGATAATGGTAGAGTAGATGGTATAAAAGGTAATGTAGATTTAGATATTTCTTATTATGCATATGAAGAAAGAAAGTAAAAGGACTAATATAGTTCTTTTTTTCATATATTTTTTTAGGTGAAATGATGAAAAAGATTCTTATGTTTTTAATTTTGTTTATTCCTTTTAAGATATTTGCTATAAGTAGTAGTGCTTATATTGTAATGGATATGGATAGTGGTAGAGTTTTAGAAGGTAGTAATATAGATAAGCAATATTTAATAGCTAGTACTACTAAGATATTAACAGCAATAACAGCAATTAAATATGGTAATTTAGAAGATGTAGTTACGATTAATAATGATGTTTTAGATTCTTTCGGTAGTGGTATATATGTTAATGTTGGAGAGAAATTATTATTAGATGATTTATTATATGGCTTGATGCTTAGAAGTGGTAATGATGCAGCTCTTGCTATAGCATCTCATGTAGGAGGAAGTGTAGATAATTTTGTCTTTTTAATGAACGAAGAGAAAAGCTTTATTGGTATGAAGAATTCTATATTTGTAAATCCATCTGGTTTAGAAGATAAAAATGGTAATGGAAATATGTCTACAGTTTATGATATGGCTTTACTTATGAGATATGCTATGAAAGACGATGATTTTAGAAGAATAACTGGTACTAAAGAAATAGTAGTTAAATCGGATATAAAAACATATAAATGGATTAATAAGAATAAGTTATTGCATTCTTATAAATATTGTACTGGTGGTAAGACAGGATATACTAAGAAAGCTAAAAGAACACTTGTTACTGCAGCTAGTAAAGATGGTATGAATTTAATAGTTGTAACATTTAATGATGGTAATGATTTTTTAGATCATGAAAAGTTATATGATAAGTATTTTAATAGTTATGAAGTTAAGAAGGTAATAGATAAAGATAAAGTATATAAAGAAGATACTAAAGTAATAGATGATTTTAATATAGTTGTTAATGATAAAGATGAAGTAAAACTTGAGATAGACTATGATGGAGCTAATGATTCTTTAAATGGAAGTATTGTTGGTAAAGTTAAGGTACTACTAAATGGTGAAGAAATAGGTTTTAGATATTTATATTATGATAAAGAAGAGTATGTTAAGAAAAGCTTTATAAAAAGATTATTGGAGTTATTAAATATATGATTAATATTATATGGTTTATATTAATAAGTTGTGGTATTATCTTTTCTTTTTTTAGTAATGTAGATATGAGTAATGTAATACTAAATAGTGGTAATGAAGCTTATAATTTAATACTTACAATTGGACCTAATATAGTGTTATGGTCAGGAATACTTAATATTGCGGAGAAAGGTGGGTTACTAAAGAAAATAGCTATATTATTAAAACCTTTTTTATCTAGAATAATGCCATCATGTAGTAATGATAAAGCTTTAGAATATGTTTCTAGTAATGTAGCAGCTAATATGATGGGATTAGGTAGTGTTGCTACACCAGCAGGATTAAAAGCTATGGAAGAATTTCAAAAGGATAATAAAGATAAAACAAGAGCAAGTGATGCAATGATAACTTTTTTAGTTTTAAATACTAGTGGAGTAACAATTATACCAATGACAGTTTTATCGCTAAGATTAATGCATAAAAGTATTAATGTTACATCTATTATAATCCCCGGTTTAATTGCTACTTTATGTAGTACTACTGGGGGATTGTTATTAGATTATTTTATAAGGAGAAGAAATGGTAAGTAATTATTTAATTCCATTATTAGTATTATTTGTTGTAATGTATGGAATGATTAAAAAGAATAATATATATGATGATTTCATAGAAGGAGCAATAAGTGGTCTTAAGATAATAGTAAAAATAATTCCTAATATAGTAGCTTTAATTATGGCAGTTAATATTTTAGTTAATTCAGGTATTTTAAATTTACTTAATAATGATATTATTCCAATGATAATATTAAGACCAATAAGTGGTAATGCTAGTTTAATGATGCTTAATAGTATATATAACAAGTATGGAGTCGATTCATATTTAGGTTTTTTAGGTAGTGTAATTCAAGGATCAACAGATACAACTATATATGTTTTAGCTCTATATTTTGGAAGTATAGGTATTAAAAAAACAAGATATGCTTTAATAGTTGGACTATTTGCAGATCTTGTTGGTATTTTGACTGCTCTTATTGTTAGTAAGATATTTTTTTGATATAATCACAATAGGATTAGTGATGATATGAAAAAGAAAAAAGAAATAAAAAAGACTATGGTATGTAAGAATTGTGGCACAGAAAATAAATATGGCGTTAAAAAGGGTGTTAAATGTGATAATGAACTATCTACTACAAGAGTATGTCCAAGATGTGCTAAGATAAATAATTCTGATGCAGAAAGATGTATTAGATGTGGATATGCATTTGATAGTAAAAATAGGGGATTCTTAGTTAATTTAATTCTTTCTATTATTTTAGTAGTATCATTATTAATTATTAATAAGTATGATCCTACGGCATTTAAAGGATTAACTAATAATATGAAAAAAATTGCTGTAATAGGTGTAGTACTAATACTAGTAGCAACTCTAACTTATGGTAGAAAAGACATAAATAAGTTTTCTGCTGAAGAACAAATTATAGAAAATAATAAAATATTTAAAGTTAGAAAAGCATTTAGTATAGTTTTAGGTGTTATATTAGCTGCTATATTTATCTTTGTATGTTTTAAATATTTAATAAAATAGAGAAATATTTCTCTTTTTTTCATTTTTAAAGTATAATTAGGAACAGGTGATTTATATGGAACGTTTACAAAAAGTAATTGCTAATTTAGGTTTTTGTTCTAGAAGAAAAGCAGAAGAGTTAATTGCAAAAGGAAAAGTATATGTTAATGGAGACTTAGTAACTGAATTAGGTACTAAAGTAGATAATAAAGATATTATTGTAGTAGATGGTGTTACATTAGATAGACAAATAAGAAAAGAGTATTATTTATTAAATAAACCAAGAGGTTATATATGTAGTGTAAATGATGAAAAAGGTCGTAAAGTTGTTACTGATTTAATTGATACTACAGAAAGAATATATCCAGTTGGTAGATTAGATTATGATACTACAGGAGTTTTACTACTTACTAATGATGGTGATTTAACTAATATTCTTACACATCCATCTAATGAAATAGAAAAAACTTATCTAGCTATAGTAGAAGGTGTTATTACTACAGATGAGATATATGAGTTAATAGATGGTGTAGTTATAGATGGAGTAAAAGTAGTTCCTAAAAGAGTAAAAATAAAGAAAAAAGATAATGAAAAGAATAGAACTAAGGTTGAAATAACTATAGTAGAAGGTAGAAACCATATTGTTAAGAAAATATTTGAAAAAATAGGGCATCCTGTTAATAAATTACATCGTGAAAGAGAAGGATTCTTAGATGTAAAAAATCTTCAATCAGGAGAGTATAGATATTTAACTCAAGATGAAGTTAATAAATTAAAGGCATTAAAAAAGTAAGAATTTAATTCTTACTTTTATTTTGCATACTATTCTGCAGGAGTTTCAGTAGTTTCGTTTACTTCAATTGCTCCTACTGGACATGCGTCTTTAGCTTCATTAACTGATTCATTAACTTCATCTTTTTTAACAACAGATAATCCTGATTCATTAAAATCAAAATTTTCAGGAGCTATTGATACGCATGCACCACATCCGATGCATTTACTTTCGTCAACTTTTACCATATTATTTCCTCCTCCTTTATGATAACAACAGTTATGTAAAAAAGCAAATAAAATATTTTAAAAAAGTAAAGGATATGTTATCATAATATAGTAAGGAAGTGTCGTTTATGGAAGAAAGACATTCTAGAATGGATAAGTATTTTGAACCTAGTGAACAAGAAGTAGATTCTAATACTGGAGAATTCAAAATTGTATCTTCAAGACTACAAAAAAACCAAGAATTATATAAAGAGGTAAGTAATCTAGATATTGACGATTTTGATCTGAATAGTAATGTTTCTATTTTAGGTGATAATACGGAAAATATTGACTTAAATGAAATACAAGAAAAATTAAGTGAAAAATATCATGAAGATAAGAAGGATAAAGGATTAGGTAATAATGAAGATGCCCCTTTACCTAAAATTAATTTAGATGAAACTAGAGAGTATGATATTAATTCTATCTTAGCAAAAGCAAAAGAAGATAAAGAAGTAGATTACGAAGAGGATCGTTTAAAGAAATTACGTAATACTCAATATGATATTTTAAATAATTTGAATATTGATAATAAAGAAGCAGAAGGTAAAAAAGATTATTCTGATGTAGTAGCATCTAATAGAGAAGATGATGAGAAGAAACTTCTTGATTTAATAGATACAATTACAGCTAAAGAATTAATTAAAGAGGAAGAAAACATTGAAATTGATGGTGAAATGGATCCTCTTGATTTATTAAGTGATCTAAGAGGCGATGATGAAAATACTAGAGTTATGGCTGCTGTTGATCTTGATGAAGATTATCCTGATGAAAGTGAGACTTCAATTAGTTTAGATGAATTATTAGGCAATAAGGAAATTCAAGAAGAAATAAATAAAGAACCAGAAGAAGATACTGAAGAAATTGAAGAAGTAGATGAGGATACCCAAGAAATACCATCTAAAAAGAATGAAGAGAAGAAAGAATTAGAAGAAACTAAGAATAATAACATAGTTGATAAAGATGACTCTTTCTTTACAAGCTCAACTAAATTTAGCCAAAGTGATTTTGATGACTTTAAAGATTTAAAAGATGATATGAGTGTTGGAAAGGTTATTATTAGATTATTAATCTTCTTATTAGTTGTAGCATTTATTGTAGGAATAGTATTCTTAGCAAATAACTATTTAGATTTAGGACTATTTAAATAATAGTTCTTTTTTTTCATATAATTTAATATGAGATTAAAAGGAAAAAGAAATAATCATTATATGGTATGGATTTTTATAAATGTAGTTTTAATATTGCTAATATTAGGAGGAAAGTTAAATAATAGTGTAAAAGAGTTAGTAGAAGAAAATGTTAGTCAGGAAATATATTCATATATATTTAATACATTTGATATTAAAGCTATTACTAATCCCAAAATAAATGATTTGATATATATCAATAAAAATGATAAAGGAGAGATTATATCAATAGATTATCGTTTTAATGAAGGATATGTGTTTTTAAATGATAGTATGGATAGATTATATGAAGACATTAATAATATCAATTTATCAGATAGTTTTATAGAAGGAAAAGATGATGTTTTTTTCGTTCCGAGTTTATTAGTAACTAATAATTCTTTATTAAATAATTTTGGAATGAAAATACCTGTTAAAGTAAGAATGTTTAAAAAAGTAGATATGAGTTTTAAAACTAAAGTTAAAGAATATGGTATAAATAATGTGTTAGTAGAATTATACTTAAATATTAGAATAATAAATGATATTATTACTATTGGAAGTAGAGATTCTTTTGAAAATAATTTTGAAGTAATAATAGCTTCAAGACTTATTACAGGGGATATACCTGATTATTATGGTGGTATAATAGAAAAATCTAGTTCAATAGTATCTAGTTAAAATCATTAATTTGTGGTACTATTATATAGTAGGTGGTTATATGACTGATGAATTTGTAAATTCAGCATTAAATGAAGCTTTTCTTTTGTATAAAGATAATCATGATTCAGTTATTTATAATGGATTTTTAGTATCTGTTGTAAGAATGTTGATTATTATATATGGAGAAGAGATAGTTAATCTTTTTGATGCAAAAGATGTTCAAGGTTTTAATAATTTATTAACTAAATATGGTTATTCTATAGATGAAGTTAATGATTTTACCAGTCGTCTTTTAAAAGCTAATAAAGCATTAATTAGACAAAAAGATAAAGCTATTAAAAAGAAAAACAAATACTTTAATGTTGTTCAAAAGGATCTTATTGATATGTTAGTAAAGAAAAATGAACAAGAACCAATGGATAAAAATTTGATATTACAGTTCTATAATTTGTTATTTACAGCTAATAATAGTGATTTTTACAGAAAGAGTATAGCTGTTTTAGAAGCATATAATCCTTATGAAATAGATGAGTATTTTAAAAAGAAAAATTTAATTTAGGTGGTTTTGTATGAAAAAAATAAAGATAAATGAAGTAGAATATGAAGTCCAAAAAGATGTTAATGATGCTATTGATAAAGAAGTCTTAGCAGAAAAGATAACAGATTATTTTGATGATTTTACATATATTGTCGGAGATTGGGCATATGGTAAGGTTAGATTAAAAGGATTTTACGATTCTGATGATAAAAGATGTAAAAAGTTAAATGACATTGCGACATTAGATAATTATATAGAAACTAAATGTGCTTATGGATGCCGTTGGTTTGTATTAAAAAAAGTTAACAAATAAGTTATTGAAATGGTATATTTTATTTGCTATAATTATATTTAGATAAGAATAGAGAGGGACTGTAGATATGCCAGAAAAGATATCTATTTTGAAGGAATCTGGTGAAACACTTAATAGTAATATTGTTTCTATCTTTATGATTCCTGATACTGAGAAAAAATATGTTATTACTACAGAAAATGCTGTGGATCCTCATGGACTCACTGTTTTGCATGTAAGTGAATTGGTAGATGGCAATCTTCAACGTGTTGCTACAGATGAGGAATGGTCTGCAATTAAAACAATAATGCGTGCAATTATCTCAGGTAATGTTGGAACTTTTCAATATCTACCAGTTGTAGAAAATGTTAATGCTAGCGGTCAGTACTCAAGAGATATTTCAGTAAGTAGTACTGCTGCTAATCAAATGATAAATAGTTATAATAATGGAGAAAAGAATTTAGTTAATCAACAAGCTCAACAACCAGAACCTGTTCAACCAATTCAAAATATTGGTGCTGCAAATAATCCTGTTGCTGGAGCACCTGCTGCACCAGCTAATGTTCAGCCTGTTGAAACTGTTTCTCAACCTGTTGTTAATCCTGGAGTTGTAAATGTTGGGGCTGAACAAGTTCCAAGTAGTGTTACTCCTGTTGTAACAGCTGATCAAGTGTTATCACCTGGGGTTAATCCAGTAATGCAGGTTAATCCTGTTACTCCTGAAGTTCAACCAGTTGTACCTGTTGCTCAACCAGCAACTGTACAGCCTGAAGTTGTTGCTCCAGTTCCAGGAATGACTCCTGAAGTTTCTGTTAACCAACCAGTTGCTGGTAATGTTGGAATGGAACAAACAGCAGCTATACCAATAGTTAATAATATTATGCCTGCACAAGGTGAAGTAGTTCCACCAATTGTTGTTGATAATCAACCTCCAGTTGAACCAACACCAGTTGTTGTTGATTCTGTTCAACCACCACAACCAGTACAACCAATAAATAATCCTGGATTGGTTAATGGTGATTCTGTAATTACTCCATTAGTAATTGCTAATGATGAAAATAATGCAAACCCTGTAAATCCTGTATTGGGAGATTCTCAAATACCTCAAGGACAAATTGTACAGCCTTCAGAAGCTGATGTTGTATCAAGTACTGAGACTCCTGTTGGAAGTTTTGCACCAGATGCAAGTTTAGATGAAGTAGTAGCTGCTTCTCAACAAATGTTTATGGAAGGTGTTAAAAACTTAGTTCAAACAATTCAAGAAAAAGTATATAGGGAATTATATGCTAAAGAAGAAGAGTTGAAAAAGAGAGAGGAAGAATTGAATCAAAGAGAAAACTCTTTAACAGGAATGACAAATCCTATGGATGCTGCTCCTGTTAATCCAGTTTCTCCAGTTA
>Ga0247609_10001011_pt1 | contig 35468 bp, 27 predicted proteins | sample 172DNAGHGlowgp2_FD_193487 | JGI IMG/M metagenome (GOLD analysis project Ga0247609, IMG submission 193487) | Sheep rumen microbial communities from Palmerston North, Manawatu-Wanganui, New Zealand - 1728 DNA GHGlow gp2 | ecosystem: Host-associated > Mammals > Digestive system > Stomach > Rumen ... | reverse complement strand
GCTTTCATATTTTGAATATTCAGTTGCGATTGTCTGAACACCTTTTGCAAGCAAACTTGAAACAGAGCCGATAGCAAGAAGAACAATTACAACAACTATCAATGTTCCAAAAATCCATTTGATATGAGCTTTTGCTTCAAGATTCTTTACAACAGGATAAAATGCAAGTGCCATAAAAATCGCAATTGCAACAGGGATTAAAACAGAGGACAAAACCTTGCACAAAAATCCCATCAGGATAAATGCAAAAAACAGGAGAACAAAAAAGATTGGTTTAGTGTAGTCTCTTTCCATCGCGGTCCCTGAGCCTGTCGAAGGGCTAGCGTTTTGGTAAAATTTTATCAAATCCACAATAAGGCACAAGTACCGGTGGAATTGTTACAGAACCGTCTGCATTCTGGTAGTTTTCAAGAATTGCAAGCATGGCACGTCCTACGGCAATTGCAGTTCCGTTGAGGGTGTGAACATACTTGTTCTTTCCATCGTCATCCTTGTACTTAATGTTCAGGCGGCGGGCCTGGTAGTCAGTACAGTTAGAAGTAGAAGTTACTTCTCCGTATTCACCACCGTTGCGGCCAGGCATCCAGGCTTCAAGGTCCCACTTGCGGTAAGCTGGAGCACCAAGGTCACCGGTACAGGTGTCTACAACGTGGAATGGAAGTCCAAGCCCTTCAAAAATTTCTTCTTCTATAAGGCGAAGCTTTTCGTGAATCTGGTCTGACTGCTCAGGAGTAGAGTAGGCAAACATTTCTACCTTATCAAACTGGTGAACGCGATAAAGTCCTTTAGAGAACTGACCTGCAGCACCGGCTTCTCGGCGGAAACAGTGAGAAAGTCCACCATAAAAACGAGGAAGACTAGCCTTGTCTAAAATTTCATCCTGGTGGTAACCGCCAAGTGTAATTTCTGCAGTTGCAACAAGACAGGTTCCTTCGTCTTCGATTGAGTAAACGTTAGATTCGTTACCGCGTGGATTAAAACCAATTCCCTTAAGAACTTCTTCCTTGGCAACGTCCGGTGTAATAAACATTTCAAAGTTGTGCTTGCGCAATGTATTCAGAGCATACATAATAAGAGCCTGTTCAAGGAATACGGCTTCATTTTTAAGGTAGTAAAACTTTGGACCAGAAACCTTAGTACCGCGGTCAAAGTCAATGATATCAAGAGATTCACCAAGCTGAACATGATCCTTTGGTTCAAAGTCAAACTTACGTGGAGTACCAACTTTTTTTACTTCCAGGTTTTCTGTATCAAGCTTACCGATTGGAGCATCAGGGTGAACCATGTTTGGAATCTGGCGGGCAGCTTCTTCAAGGGCAGCCTCAGTTTCTTTAGTTTCTGCTTCTACAGCGGTAATTTCTTCTTTGATTGCTTTACCTGCAGCAATGAGTTCCTGGCGCTTGTCGTTATCAAGCTTCTGCTTCATAGCCTGAGCATTTTCGTTACGCTTCTGCTGAAGTCCCTGCAGCTTTGTTACAAGGGCAGTACGCTTATCAAAAAGTTCAACAACCTTGTCTGCATCGGCAGTCATATTACGGTTGATGATATTCTGTTTTACAGCATCAAGATTATCTTTAATAAATTTATAGTCTAACATTGTTTTCTCCTATATTTGTGTCCTCAAAGGCTCTTAGTTTGCAAGTGAAAATGTAATTGTTACAGTAGAAGAAACTTCTACATTGCCGGCTTCGATAGGAGTTATGGCAGAATTTGTTGCCATAAGTTTTGCTCCTGCTGCGCGTGTATAAGAAGAAGGATTATAACCTTCCGAAATATCAAGCACTTCTGAAACTTTACAACCGCTTGCTCCTGCAATGAGAGAAGCTGCATCCTGTGCATTCTGAACTGCAAGAGTTCTTGCTTCTCTTAAAGCATTTGGATTTTCTGTTGCAGAATATGTGAAGGAAGTTAATCCGTTTGCACCATTTGCAACTGCATGATCAATAATATTTCCGGCATTGTTTATATCGCGGATTAATACCTGAACATAATTTACGATTGTATATTTTCCTGGATATGGATTTGAATTGTCCTGTGAGATTCTGTAATCTACAGTTGTAATATCTCCTTCCATAACTCCGGCTTCCTTGATTTTTTCAATTACCTTTGTTGTTGTTTCTGCGTTCTTATCGCGGGCATAATTTATATTCCATTCAGAAGTGCGAACAAGAAAACGTACAGTTAACTGATCTGCAGGAAGAGTTACAACTCCGGTACCCGAAACTGTAATTGTTCTTACTTTTTCCTCCGGTTTATTTACAGTACAGGACGAGGCAAAAAGCACCGAACCTGCAGCAATTATTAAAAGAGCAATTTTCTTTAACATTCTTTTTCCTCCTCATTAGTGAATGTTTATATAAAATCGTTTGAGATATACAATTCTTTTATTTGCTTTATCCCAGTATTTACTTGCAGGATAGTTATCACATAAAGTCTGATATGTTTCAACAGCCTGCTTTATATCTCTGTATTTAGAATTTGATTCGAGAATCTGACCTAAAAGGTAAAGTGCTTCATCTCTGTTATCTGTTGAAAGTTCAAGGTACTGAACAAGGGCAGGGTAAGCATCATCATATTTTTTTGAAGAAAGAGAAGTGCGGGCCTGCTCCATAATTGTTTCAAGTTCTTCAGGGTTTTCATTATCTTCATCAATTACAATAACATCATCTTCTGATTCTATTTCAATTACAGAATCTTCAGAGTCGTCCTGACTTTCATTTTGAGGTTCAACAATTGCTTCGGCTTCGGCTTTTGCTTCTGGCTGAGGCTGAGGCTGAGGCTGAGGCTGAGCTTTTGCTGCTGGTGCCGGAATTTCTGTAGTTGCAGCTTCTTCAACAGTTTCAATTTTAGGAGCTGCTTTTGGACTTGCCTTTGCAGGGCTTTCTGGTTTCTTTGGAACAAGTTCAGAATAATCAGGGGCACTTACTACTGTAGAAGATTTTCCTTTTTTCTCAAGAACTGTTACTTCAATATAGTCGTCAATATATTCGCCAGTAAGATTATCAACTTTATAGAAATGATGAATCTGAGTTCCGCTTTCTTTTGCAAGCAGTGTATACTTTGTATCTGTTGTTCCAAGTTTACGGCCGCGGCTGGCAAGATTGTTGTATTCAGAAGTTGAACCCATGTAAATCCATCCGTTACCAGGATAGGTAATTACAAGTGTTTCGCCTTTTTTCAAAGTAACACTTCTCGAAGGAACAATAACGATTTCTTCTTCGGCTTCTTCTTCAGTTCCAATTTCTATTGTTGGTTCAATACTTTCTTCAGAAGCTTCACTTTCTTCACTTTCGTCGCCGTCTTCTGAAGCATTAACTTCTGAATCTTCACTTTCTGATTCTTCGCCTTCTGTAATTTCACTTCCTTCTGTAACTTCTGTAGATTCAGTTTCCTCAACAGGTTCTAATGGCGGCAATTCTTCTATTTCTTCAACCGGTTCTGTAATCTGATTGTTTTCTTCTTCCTCTTGATCAGAAGCTTCTGTTTCTTCCACCGGTTCCAGTTCAATTAAGTTCGGTTCTTCAATTTCTTCAAGAGGAGGGTAAAGCTCATTTATATCATCTGCCTGAGGAGCCGCTGTTTCTTCACTTGAAGCTTCTTCTTCTGCCTTTGCATCCTCTTCTTCCTGATCAGAACTTTCTTCCTTGTCCTGTGCACTTTCTTCCTGAACTTCCTCATTTTGAACAGGAGGTTCTGGTTCGCTTACTGCTGTTTCTGCTTTTGTAGAACCGCATGAGAAAAATAAAAATAATGATAAAGATATCAATACCAAAAAAACTTTTCTTATCATGGTGCGGCTCCTGTAATATCTCTTATTATATTGTCATTTGCCTTTTCAAGCGATTCAATGTCTTTTTCGGTGGGTTTTTCAAACCAGACATCAGCCTGGTCATCTGTCCATTTATCCTGAGTTTTACGAGACATACTATAGTCTCTGTTAATTTCAGGACCATCTGGAATAAGAAGACTTTCTGTTAAAACAACAGGCTTTTCTTCCCGGACCTTAGTCTTTTTGTTTTTTGGAATGCATAAAAGAAGAATAATCAAAAGCAAAATAGAGGCTCCAAGAGTTGCAAACAAAATTGCATTACGCTTGTTTTCGCTGCAATAGTCTTTGATTAATTCAAAAAGAGAAACAATTTTTTCTTTTAAGTTTTCAAAAAAACTTTTAAAATCCATCTTTATTGTTCCTGGCTTTCCTTATCTTCTTTTTCAGGGTCTGTAATAGTTCCATCAGCATTATGAATACGTCTTGGAGGACGAGGTGGAATTACAACACCTTCTTCTTCCGGAACATCTTCATCTTTAAAATCATTTTGAGAACGGTCGATGTCTGCTCCAAGCTTAATATCCTGATCAAGACGAAGAGCAATTACTTTACTTACACCAGACTCTTCCATTGTAATACCAAGCATTGTAGAAGCCCCCATTACAGTTTTCTTATTATGAGTAATTACAATGTACTGACTAACATTTGCAAAGCTTTCAAGTGTTGTTACAAAGCTTGAAACGTTCTTATCATCAAGGGCCGCATCAATTTCATCAAGCAGACAGAAAGGACTTGGACGAACCTGATAGGTTGCAAAAAGAAGGGCAACGGCAGTCATTGTCTTTTCACCACCAGAAAGGAGGGCAATGTTTTCCAGCTTCTTTCCAGGAGGCTGAGCATAAATATCAATACCGGAAGTGAGAATGTTTGCAGGGTCTGCAAGCTTAAGTTCTGCACGTCCACCATTAAAGAGGCGGCGGAACATGTTGTGGAAATTCTTCTTAATCTGATTGTATGTTTCAATGAACATTTCGGCAGATTTAGATTTGATTTCTTCACTAACTCGAACAAGATTTTCGAGAGAGCGCTGTGTATCTTCGTAGTTTGTCTTTTGTCTTTCGTAACGTTCTTTTACTTCGGTGAACTCTTCCGGAGCCATGAAGTTTACAGAACCAAGACCGTTAAAGACTTCACGGGTTCTTGCAAGTTTGTCACGGAGCTCAGAAGCAGGCGTTGTAATTTTATACATGCGCTCTTCAAACTCCATGAGGTCGTGTGAATATTTATCCTGAAAGTTTTGTTTTACGTTTTTAATATCGTTGTCGGAAGAATTGAGAGACAGGGTAAGGCTTTCAACTTTTTCCTGATATTTATTCTGTTCTTCGCGCTTTTTATTAAGGGTATCGCTTTTACCAGATACGCTCTTATTACAGGTTTCAATTTCCTTATCAAGCGCATTCATTTCCTGGGCAAGCTTTTGACCACGTGCTTCAATTTCGGCCAGCTCTTCTTCAAGAGTTGTAATCTGCTCTTTAATTTCATCAGCTCTTTTGTTTTCTGCAAAAAGTTCATCCTGAGTTTCGCGGAGCAGTGTATTTTCAGAAGCAAGATTTCTGTTTAACATAGAAATCTGATTTTGTGCACCAGTAATCTGTTCCTGCATCTGAACTTCATTCATTCTAAGCTTGTTCAGAGTTTCGTTGTACTCTTTAATCTTTTTGTTTAAATCTTCGTTTTGTGTATGAAGCTCAGAAATCTGATTATTAAGTTTTTCTACATTAGCAATGTTTTCTGCAATCTTTTCATCAATGCCACGTTTTTTTGTCATGATACCTTGTGGCGAAAGGAATTCTGTAATAAAGGCCGGTGATGCATTTATATATTCTTTAAATGATTGTTCTACAGTTTCAAACTGTTTCTGTGCTTCTTCAAAAGCAAGACCTGCTTCTTTTACAGTTGCAAGACTTTCTTCTGCAGAGTGTTTTTGATTTGCAAAATCAAGGAAGATGTTTTTACGGCCTTCAAGATAAATCTTTAACTTTCCAAGATTTGTATCAAGATTTTCTTTTGCAAGTCTTATTGCACTTTCGCTAAAGCCGGCAGACTTAAGTTTTTCATCAAGCTCTTTTACAATGTCTTCTGTAATTGCAGCAAGCTCCTGTCTAAGAGCTCCGCGTTTTGTATCTAAATCTTCAATCTGATTTTTTAACTGCTCAGCACGAAGGTCATTATCTGTAATCTGAGAACCTGCAGTTTCAATATTTTTTTCAAAAGAAACAATGTTGTCTTTAATGCTCTGAAGCTGTTTATTTTTTTCGTGAAGATTTGCATTGTGCTCATCAATTTCTTCCTGAAGATTATCAATGCGTTCCTGAATTGCAGAAACTTTTACTTCAAGTCCATTTACTTTTTCTTTTATTTCAGAAGCTCGTTTATTTGTTTCCTTTATAAATTCAAGCTTACCATTTTTTTCTTTGCCAATACCAAGCAATTCACCCTGTTTTGAATAAAGGTCATTCTGAAGCTCTTTAACCTTATCCATGTTTTCAGAAATTGTATTGTTGATATCTTCAATTTCCTGACGAACCCTGTCGCGTTTCTGCTGAACATTTTTAAGCTCTTCTTCGTGGCGTGCTTTTTCCTGAACAAAATTCTTAAGACGAAGGAGGGTAAGGTCAAGCTCGTAAAGATAAATTTCTTCTTTGAGCTTACGATATTTATTTGTTTTTTCAGATTGAACCTTAAGAGTGTCATACTGACGTTTGATTTCATTAAGCGAGATTTCAATCTGCTGCATGTTGATTCTTGTTTTTTCAAGCTCGCGTTCGGCTTCGGCACATTCTGCTTTACTTCGACTGATACCTGCTGCTTCTTCAAAAAGGTAACGGCGGTCTTCAGGTTTGCTCGAAAGAATCTGGTCAATTTTTCCCTGTTCCATTACAGAGTAGGCTGCTTTACCAACACCTGTGTCCATAAAAAGTCGGCGAATTTCTGTAGGTCCGGCCTGTCGCTGATTTATAAAATATTCCTGATCTCCTGAACGGTAAAGGCGGCGGGTAATTGCAATTTCAGAATCATCAAGTGGAAGAAGTCCGTTTTCGTTTGAAAGGGTAAGAGTAACTTCGGCAGAGTTTAAGGCAGGACGTTTTTCTGTACCATTAAAAATAACGTCTTCCATTTTTTCGGCACGAAGATTTTTTGAACGGTTTTCGGCAAGAACCCACTTAATTGCATCAACAACATTACTCTTACCACAACCATTTGGGCCCAATAATGCTGTAATACCTTCTGCAAAATCAATGTGAGTTTTATCTGCAAATGATTTGAAACCGTGAATGTCAAGACTTTTTAAAAACACTTGTGTCTTCCGCCATTAATTAAAATGTAAATATTACTTAATCTTTACAATTATAATGTTTTTTTTGCTTTAATTCAATTATTACCTTATATAGTAATGAAAAACTGCTCCCGTGGGATTTTGCTTTTGCTCCGCTAAGAAAGAGGACGCTACACAAAATCAAAATCCCACTCCGCAGTTTTTCATGAATTAATACAGTAAATTAAAAATAATTCAAAAATAACTACACTTCAGGTTTCGTAATTTTTCCATTTCTGATCTGCTTGGGATAAACGGTAAGTCCGAACTTTTTTTCGAGGGTGGCGTAGTGGCGGAGTTCGAATTCGTCGCCGATTACTACGTTGATGCCGCTTTTTCCGGCTCGGGCGGTGCGGCCGGCGCGGTGAATGAAAAAGTCGTCGTCTTCGGGGAGGTCCATTTGAATAATATGGGTGATATCGGGGATATCAAGGCCTCTGGCTCCAAGGTCGCTTGTTATAAGAATTTTACATTTTCCATTTCTAAAGCGGTCAATGGCAGATTTTCTTTCCTGTTTATCGGCTTTGGCATAAAGGGCGGCACAGTCTATATGTTTGTAGGTCAGTTTCTTATAAATGTTTTCTACCTGATCGGAGCGGGAAGTAAAAATAAGGGCTTTTCCGGGGTTTTCGGCTGCCAGGAACTTACGCAAAAAATCAATTTTCTCACGTAATTCTGCATAAATTGCCCAGTGTTCAATTCTTTTAGAAAGAATAAACTCATCCTGCATTTTAATATTTTCGGCATCTGCAAAAAATATGCGGGCAGCTTTGTTTATTGTTGCAGAACAGCCAATAATCTGACATTCTTTTGGTAAACAATTTCGTAAATTATCAGTGTCTTCAAAGGATTCCTTTTTTAAAAGCCTGTCGCATTCGTCAAATACAGCACAATATAAATCCTGAACCTTAAGTTTTTTAAGGCGGATTAATTCCACAAGACGGGCTGCAGTTCCAATAACAATCTGAGGTTTTTCTTTGAGAGTTTCAAACTGTCTTTTAAGCGGAGCCCCACCAATTAAAAGAGCCGTTTTTCTGTCTGTAATTTTTTTTGCAGCAAGATTAATCTGACTAGCAAGTTCAAAGGTCGGAGCACAAATAATAACTCTCAACTTAGTAGTATCAGCATCTGCTTCAATTTTATTTACCAGCGGTAAAAGATAGGCGTAAGTTTTACCGGTGCCAGTTTCGGATTGAAAAATCACACTTTTACCCGCAGCAATTACAGGAATTACTTCATTTTGAACATTTGTTGCTTGGGTAATTCCGTTTTCAGAAAGCTTTTGTAAGATATTTGTTGAAAGAATTTCAAAGCTCTTTTGTTTTTTATCACTCATCAGCTTAATATAGCACACAATAAAAAAATCTGCTATAATTTTAAATTATGAAAATAGGAATTGATTCCTTTGGTTGTAATCACGGACAATCGGGGGTTGGAGCCTATCTGCTCAATTTTATAAAGAATATTCCCGAGAATTCTCCTTTTGACTTTGAACTTTTTGGTTTAGAAATTGATCGTTACACCTATACCGAAGACACCGAAATTCCTTTCAGCTCTGTAAGAATAAATGAAAACCCAAAAACAATTAAAAGATGGCATAAAAGACGATTAAGATCCTTCTGTAAAAAAAATAAATACGACGCTGTACTTTTTCCGGCCGCCATGCAGGTGCTTCCAGGTAAAATAAAATCAAAATCAATTCTGGTATTAAACGGTACTTACTCTACAATTTCAAATAGAAAAGAACGCAAAAGACTTAAAAAAGCTTTTAACCATGCAACCCTTATTATTGCCGCTTCCTATTATATAAAAGATGATCTTTTGCAGTCGGGCTTTGACGGTTCAAAAATCATTGTAATTCACAATGGAATTGACCATAAAATATTTTTCCCGCTTGAAGATCTGGACCAGGAATTTGTAGATATCAAACCCTTTGCAATTAAACGCCCATATTTTATTTACAGTTCCCGTCTTTCCGGCAGCGACAAAAAACACATTGAATTAATAAAAGCTTTTGAGATTTTTAAAAAGCGCACAAATTATCCCCACCGTCTGGTGCTTACCGGAAGCGATGGAGACTATTCAGAAAAAATCCACGAAGCAGCTTACAACTCTGAATATGCTTCTGAAATTTTAATAACAGGACATTTTCCACAGGAAAGTTTGAAGCAGCTTTATTGTGGTTCAACCGCCTGCGTTTTTCCTGCAGTAAACGAAGGTGTAGGGCTTCCTGTTATAGAAGCAATGGCCTGTGGAGTTCCTGTCCTCTGTTCTAATCTTGGCGCCCTTGTAGAAATGGCAGGAATGGGACCTTTATATTTTGACTCCGATGATGTTGAAGAAATTGCCGTTGATATGCAGAAAGTTGTAGAAGAAAAAGACCTTACAAAAATGATGATTCAAAAAGGCTTTGAAGAATCCAGAAGAATTAACTGGGAAACAACCATAAAAGAAACTCTGGCAGCAATAGAAAAAATTTAGACCACTTGTTTTCAAAAGGTGAAACAAGTGGTCCCAGAGCTTGTCAAAAGGTTATGCCGATTCAGTCTGATCCGGCAGCGATTTTATTAAAGATTTAACATCAAGTTTCTTTGCCTGAGTAACAACATCCTTTGTAACAAGCAGCTGCTTTTTACCCTTAATATCCGGAATTTCAAACATAATATCTGTGAGCATTTTTTCAACAATTGTACGAAGTCCGCGGGCACCGGTTTTTTGTCTTATAGCTTCGTTTGCAATTTCTTCAATTGCTTCTTTTTCAAACTGCAAATCGGCATTATCAATTGCAAAAGATGCCTGGAATTGCTTTGTAATTGCGTTCTTTGGCTCAGTAAGAATAGAAACAAGGTCATCTTTGGTAAGCTCTTTAAGGGCAACAGTAATAGGCATACGACCAATCAATTCCGGAATAAGACCAAACTTAACAAGATCATCAGGCGTACACTGATTCAAAAGATTCATTTTTTCTTCTTCATTCATCATGCCAACGTTAGAACCAAATCCCATAGAATGAGCCGCAATACGCTGTTCGATAATCTTGTCCAGTCCTACAAAAGCTCCTCCCAGAATAAAGAGGATGTTAGTTGTGTCTATCTGAAGCATTTCCTGATTAGGATGCTTTCTTCCGCCCTGAGGAGGAACACTTGCATTTGTGCCTTCTATAATTTTTAAGAGAGCCTGCTGAACACCTTCACCGCTTACATCACGGGTAATAGAAGTGTTTTCGCTCTTGCGGCCAATCTTATCAATTTCATCAATAAAGATAATTCCGCGCTGGGCTGCTTCTATGTTTCCGTCTGCCGCATTAATAAGTTTAAGCAGAACATTTTCTACGTCTTCGCCAACGTAACCGGCTTCGGTAAGGGTAGTGGCATCTGCAATTGCAAAGGGAACCTTAAGCTTTTGAGCCAGAGTTTTTGCAAGAAGAGTTTTACCGCTACCTGTTGGACCAATAAGCAGAACGTTAGATTTTTCAATCTGAACATTTTCTGTAGTATCAGAAACAGTGTCTAAGCTGTAGTTTGTAGCCATTCTTTTGTAATGATTATATACAGCAACAGAAAGAACTTTTTTTGCTTCATCCTGGCCAACAACATATTGATCAAGATATTCTTTAAATTCTTTTGGAGTAGGAACTTCGTTTAATTCAATAGGAGCGAGTTCTGCAGCCTGTAAATCAAGCTTGTCCTGGCAGGCAGAAATACATCTGTCGCAGATAAAAGCTCCGGTTGGGCTGGCAATCAATCTTCTGTCTTTGTCTGCAGGTTTGCCACAAAAAAAACAGTAGCAGGTTTGTGGATTAAAGCGTTTCATATAAGTTCCTCTATACCAGTTTATTTTTTACGAGAAGGCATTACGTGGTCAACAATTCCATATTCCAAAGCATCTTTTGCCGACATATAAAAATCTCGTTCGATGTCTGTAGAAATCTGGTCCACTGTTTTGCCAGTATCATTTGCAAGATATTCAATAGAAAGCTTCTTCAAGCGGATAATTTCCTTAGCAAGAATAGAAATATCGCTTTCCTGACCTTCAACACCACCACGTGGCTGATGAATCATAACGCGGCTTGAAGGAAGTGCATAACGCTTACCTTTAGTACCACCGGCAAGAATAATTGCAGCCATACTCGCAGCCTGACCCATACAGATAGTCTGAATATCGCATTTTACATATTTCATTGTATCATAAATTGCAAGACCGGCAGTAACAACACCACCCGGAGAGTTAATATAAATACTTATATCCTTGTCCGGATTTTCCGATTCCAAAAACAAAATCTGTGCAACTACAAGGTCTGCATTATATTCATTAATTTCACCATCCAGAAAGATAATGCGGTCTTTCAAAAGTCGTGAAAAAAGGTCATAACCGCGTTCTCCGTTTCCAGTTCTCTCCCAAACACTAGGGATGTTGTTATTCATCATTTCGTTCATCTTAAAATTTCCTTATATTATATAATATAATGATTTTTTGAAAAAAAGAATATAATAAATTGAAAAAAGTATTAAGTATTTTTTAATAATTAAAATAGTATATATTATGAAAAAATGCGTAGCGGGATTTTAATTTTGCGTAACGTCCTCTTCGTTTAGTGGAGCAAAATTAAAATCCCGCGGGAGCTTTTTTTCATCTTTATAAAAACATGTTACTTTGCTTCAAAAAGTTCTTTGAATGTTTTCTTTTCACCCTTAGAAATCTTAATCTCAGAATAAATCTGCTCAAAAAGCTTGTTCTCTTTTGTATCGTCAATAAGATATTCTTTTGAACGTGGATCTTCGTAATGCTTTTTAACTTCTTCTACAGACATACCGCCCTGTTCTGCAATTACTGCATACTGAGCTTCAACTTCTTCTGGAGTTACGCTGATGTTTCTGTCGCGGATAAGGCTGTCAACAATAATTCGAGATTTAAGCATCTTTTCTGAGTCGCCGGTCCATTCTTTGAGCATTGCTTCTTTTGTCTGACCGCTTGCAGCAATCATTTTGTCAAGCTGTTCCGGAGTAGTCTGGAACTGCTGAGCCATCATGTCCCAGCGGCCTTTAAGTTCCATGTCGAGCATGCTTGCAGGAATGTCGAACTTGTTCTTTTCAATAAGCTGAGAAAGAATGTCGTTATTCTTAAGTTCTTTAATTCTGCGTGAAACAGCTGTTTCCATGTTACGCTTAATATCTGCTTTAAGGTCTGCAAGAGTCTTATATTTTTCGTTGCAGTCCTGAGCAAAGTCATCATCAAGGGCAGGAAGATCACGAATCTTAACAGCTTTAATTGTTACGCTGATATTCTTTGTTTTACCTGCAAGTTCTTCATCAGGATCATCTTTCTTGTATTTCTTTGTTATAGATTTTGTTTCATCTTTTTTCATGCCGATGATTTCGTCGTCAATCTTATAGATGTTTTCACCTGAGCCAACAGTAAATACAAAGTCTTCGCGGTCTGTACCTTCAATTTTGTTACCCTTATCGTCAAGTTCACAGTAGTTGATAGTAACAATATCATCTTTTGCAACAGTGCCGTCTTTCTTTTCAACAACCATTGCATTGCGTTCCTGCATATTCTTAAGCTCATCCTGAATATCAGCATCGCTGATTGTAACCTGTGGTTCTTTGTAAGAAATGCCTGAGAAATCTTTTACAGAAACCTTAGGGAATACATCGTATGTTACTGTATATGTAAGATCTTTTGTAACGTCCATGTCTGGAGCATTTTCCATTACAGGCTGTGCATAAGGAAGAGGTTTATTATCTGTTTCTTCATCAAAAATCTGTTTGAATGATTCGTCAATGAGCTCGCTGATTGTATCGGCTTTAATAGATTCACCGTATTTGCGCTCTAAAACTGAGGCTGGAACATGACCCTTTCTGAATCCTGGGATCTGTGCGCTTTTAACATACTTAGAAAGTGTTGATTTGTAAGCATCTTCAACTTCTTTCTTTCCAATTGTAACAGTTAATTTTACTGCTGATTTTTCCAAGCTTGTGAATTCTTTTGTAAGTTTCACTTTGTTTTACCTCTTAAAAAAAAGTTAAAAAAAAAGCGGTTCAGATTTTTCTGAATCGCTTTTTTATATTTTAGAGCGGGAAACGGGAGTTGGACCCGCGACATCCACCTTGGCAAGGTGGCGCTCTACCACTGAGCTATTCCCGCAAATAATTTTATTGCGTTTTCAGGTCTCTATTTTGAAATAGAGCGGGAAACGGGAGTTGGACCCGCGACATCCACCTTGGCAAGGTGGCGCTCTACCACTGAGCTATTCCCGCAAAGCTTTTTGTCTGAATTGTGCGAGAGGAGGGACTTGAACCCTCACGCCGAAGCACTAGATCCTAAGTCTAGCGTGTATGCCAATTTCACCACTCTCGCATTTAAGATCTATTTTCAGACTTAAAAAAAGCCTTTCCAGCAAAACCAGGAAGGCTTTCTGAGCCATGCAAGGATCGAACTTGCGACCCACAGATTAAGAGTCTGTTGCTCTACCAGCTGAGCTAATGGCCCGTATCAATTTGATTTATATAATATATCAAAATCCGAATTTTGTTTCAAGTAGTTTTTGAAAAAAATGGAAAATTCCAATATATCCGGCTTATTTTTAATGTTCCTTATATATAGAAACTTTTACAATTATGTGGCATAATATTATGACAAAAAATTAAATAAATAAGGACACTTTAATGAGTTTCAAACCGGTTGATCCAAAAGTTGATTTTCCTAAACAGGAAGAAGAAGTATTAAAATTCTGGCAGGATAACGATATTTTCAAAAAATCTGTAAGCCAGAGAGAAGGGGCAGAGGACTTTGTTTTTTATGATGGCCCTCCATTTGCTACAGGACTCCCTCATTTTGGACATTTTATTCCTTCCACAATTAAAGATATTATTCCACGCTACCAGACAATGAAGGGTAAACGTGTAGAACGCCGCTTTGGCTGGGACTGTCATGGTCTTCCAATTGAAAACCTTATTGAAAAAGAACTTAATATAAACTCAAAACACGAAATTGAAGAAATGGGAATCGATAAGTTTAACGAAGCTTGTCGTGCATCGGTTTTGCGTTATACAAAAGAATGGCGTCAGACAATTACCCGTATGGGACGCTGGGTAGATTTTGACAACGATTACAAAACCATGAATCCCGAATATATGGAATCTATCTGGTGGGTTGCAAAATCTCTCTGGGATAAAAAGCTCATCTACGAAGGAAAATATATTCTTCCTTACTGTCCTCGCTGTTCTACTGTTTTGTCTACTCACGAGCTTGCTCAGGGCTATAAGGATGTTCAGGATCAGACTGTAACTGTGCGCTTTAAGATTACAAAAGCACCTGATACAATTAATGACCCGGACATGGCAAACGGAAAGACATATTTCCTTGCCTGGACTACAACTCCATGGACCTTGCCAAGCAATCTTGGTTTGTGTATGGGTCCTGATATTGACTATGTAAAGATCCTTGATAAAGAAAGCGGCGACTACTACATTTTTGCCGAAGCACGTTTGTCTGCCTACTACAAAAACGAAGCCGACTACGAAATCATCTACCGCCATAAGGGTAGTGAATTTATAGGTGCTGAATACGAACCTCTCTTCCCATATTTTGCAGAACTTAAAGATCCTGCTAAGTGCGAAGAAATGTCAGGCCAGAAGTGTGCAAAGGGTGCCTTCCGCATGTTCAATGCAGCATATGTTTCTACAGAAGACGGTACCGGTATTGTTCATATTGCACCGGCATTTGGTGAAGAAGACCACAAGGTTTTTGCAGGAAGCGGTGTACCTAAAGTAGAACCAATCGACGCAGAATGTAAGTTTACAAAAGAAGTTTCTGACTACCAGGGACTTTTTGTAAAAGACGCAGATAAAGAAATTATGAAGCGTCTCAAGGATGAAGGTAAGCTTGTAAAGCGTGATTCAATCGTTCACTCATATCCTCATTGCTGGCGTTGTGGTTCTCCACTTATTTACCGTGGAATTGGAAGCTGGTTTGTAAAGGTTGCAGATTACCATGACGTATTGCTCCGTGCAAACAGTAAAATCAACTGGCAGCCTTCTCATATTAAGGAAGGACGTTTTGGTAAATGGTTGGCAGGTGCAAGAGACTGGGCTGTAAGCCGTAACCGCTACTGGGGTAACCCAATTCCTATCTGGCGTTGTGATGATCCTGACTGTAAGCATACTCTTTGTGTAGGAAGCCGCCAGGAACTAAAAGACCTTAGCGGAACTTACCCGGAGGATCTTCACAAACAGTTTGTAGATAAGATTATATTTAAATGTCCAAAGTGCGGCAAAGGTACAATGCGCCGAATTCCTGAAGTATTTGACTGCTGGTTTGAATCAGGTTCCATGCCTTATGCACAGGTACATTATCCCTTTGAAAATAAAGAAAAGTTTGAAGCTAATTTCCCTGCAAACTTTATTTCTGAAGGATTGGACCAGACACGCGGATGGTTCTACACACTTACAGTTTTAGCAGCTCAGCTTTTTGATAAGCCAGCCTTTGAAAACTGTATCGTAAACGGAATTGTTCTTGCAAGCGACGGACGCAAAATGTCTAAGTCCCTTCGCAATTATACAGACCCTGTAGAAGCAATCAACAAATTTGGTGCAGATGCAATCCGCTTGTTCTTAATGCATTCTGCAGTAGTCCGCGCCGACGAAATCCGTTACTCAGATGAAGGTGTTCGTGATGTTCTTAAGTCAATCATCATTCCTTGGTGGAACTCTTATTCATTCTTTGTAACTTATGCAAATATCGATAAGGCTGCTCCAACAGGACATTTGTTTGACGACAAAACTCCTGCCAATCCTTTGGATGCATGGCTTCTTTCTATTACTCAGAATCTTATAAGCGAAGTTGGAAATGCCCTTGATTCCTACGATTTGTCCGGTGCTATTGATCCTATTGTTAAATTTATTGATGAACTTAATAACTGGTATATCCGCCGCAGCCGCCGCCGTTTCTGGAAAAGTGAAAATGACAGCGATAAAGCCGAAGCCTATGAAGCACTTTATATTGCACTTAAAACTCTGGCTCAGGTAGCTGCTCCATTTGTTCCTTTTATTACAGAAGAAATGTATCAGAACCTCAAGGTTGAAGGAGACAAGGAATCTGTTCATCTTTGCGATTATCCTGTATCAAATAAAGCATGGATAAACGAAGAGCTTGAGTTTAAGATGGCTACTGTTCAAAAAGCAGTTTCTATGGGCCACAGCCTGCGTAACCAGTTCAACCTTAAGAACCGTCAGCCACTTGCAAGCGTAGCACTGGTTACCCGTAATCCTGATGAAAAGCGCGTACTTGCCGAGATGGAGGATTCTATCCGCGAAGAGCTTAATGTAAAGAAAGTTGAATTCCATGACCGCGAAGACGAACTTGTAGAATATAAGGCAAAAGCAAACTTTAAGGTTCTTGGTAAGGAACTTGGCGGTCTTATGAAACAGGCTGCCGGTATTATTGCAGGCCTTACAAGCGAACAGATTCAGTCAATTCTTGACGGAACAAAGCTTACAATTGATGTTGCAGGAACCAGCGTAGAACTTGATGCAGAAAAAGTAATTGTAGACCGCTTTGAAAAAGATGACCTTAAGGTTTTGAACGACGGAACACTTACTGTTGGTCTTGACTCAAAGATTACAGACGAACTTAAAAAAGAAGGTTATGTCCGTGATCTTATCCGCGGTATTCAGAACCAGCGCAAGGAAAACGGCTATAACGTAACAGATAGAATTAATCTTCTTCTTGGCGGAGATGATGAGCTTAAATCAGCCTTTGAAATGTTCAGAGACTTTATTGCTAATGAAACTCTTGCACAGAAAATCGACTGGGAGTCTGGTCTTAGCGGAGGCTATGAAGTAGAAGCCGATGATAAAAAGTGGAGCATGAAGATTGAAAAAGCATAATAAAACGGTAGGTCAGTGGTCCCTGAGGAATCCATTGTGGTCCCTGAGGCTCTCGAAGGGCCTTATATTATTGATTCTATTATTCATAGTCTCATGTAAAACCCTTCCAACCGGCACAGTTGTAAAGGCCCCGGATCTTTTGAACAACAAAAAGAATTTTTATATTTCAATTCCTTCTTCAGCAGATCCGGAGCTTATAGAATTTTTGATTAAAAGTAATATCGAAAATATTTCGGAATCTGATGTAAAAGAAATTGTAAGCAGAATTGACCGTGCTTATGCAGGGCTTAATGCAGATAATAAAAATCCAAAACTTCAGCTGGCTATTGATTCTAATATTCCGGTAAAATATATTCCAAAAATTCTTACCAAAAAGAATGGTTGGGAAGTAAAAGAATATACCGGAAATACTAGTCAGACTAAATATGGTGTCTTTTCGCAAGAGGATATAACGCTGGCTTTTCCTTCAGATAAACTGACTCTGCTTGGCGAAGATGTAGAAGGCATGCTTAGTAAATATGACCAGATTCATGCAATCCCTGCAGAAGAATCACTTGGCCTTACTTATGAAGATCTTGATGAACTTACTTATTCGCATATAACAGAATCTTCTTCAGAAATCCGTTTTATTACAAACAAGCCCGAAACTTTCCTTTTAATGCTTACAGGCCAAAAGCTTACATTGCAGCTCAATACAGTACGCGGGTCTTTTGTATGCGACCCAAAAAATGATAAGCAGTATGTTCTTGATTTTATTTTTGATTTTAAGAATGTAAAGGCCGCAAAAGCAGGAAAGATAATGCTTGCTTTTGCATTCGGACTTGCAGACGGAGACGATAATTCTCTTAAAGAAACCGAAGTAAAAATAGAAGGAATTAAGCTGAGCAAAAAACAGCTGTACGATATTTTATCATTGTAAGGCCCTTCGACAGGCTCAGGGACCGCGTGGAGGTTAAAATGGAAAATAAAATTATTCTTAAGGCAGAGGATCTGGACGGATATCTTACTTCAGAAGATATGGCAGATTTGAAAAATCTTGAAGTAATGTTCAAGGATACAATGAAATATTTTGATCCTGTAAACGAAGAAAAGATTATCGAAGGATACGATAAACTTGGACACGAAATGCAGAAGATTTGTGCAAAGCACCCTGCTATAAAAGTTTATTCTTTTGTTACCGAAGAAGGCGCTCATGCAGAATGTTCCCGTGTAATTTCAAAGCTCCGCGATGTTAGAACTGATCATCAGGAATTTATGTATTACAGTCAGCGTGCTTACGAAATGCTTTTCCGCATGGCTTATACCGACCAGCATTCCGATAAAAAAGGTCATATGATTGTAAAAACTCCTGTAAATTTCCCTGTACAAAACTATGCCGTACACAAAATACCGGATATTGATCATAAAATAGAAAATACTGCAATTTGTGTAATGCTTCGTGGAGCTCTTTTGCCAAGTATGATTATGTCTAAAGAAATTCAAGAATATTCAAGCCACGATTATAAAACTCCATTTGCACTTTTCAAAATCAGCCGCAACGATACAAAGAACGAAGCCGATATGGAATACATCATGGACCTGAATAAGTCCTTCTTTAATCTCGAAGACTTAGATGGTAAAGACCTTATTTTTGCAGATCCAATGAATGCAACGGGTGGTTCCCTTGTAACTGTTGTAAAATATCTTCAGAGTCAGGGTGTAAAACCAAAGTCAATTGCTTTCTTTAATACAATTTCTACACTTAAAGGTTCAATTCGTGTAACCCGTGCACTCGAAAACTGTACCTGTTATACCCTCTGGATGGATCCTGTAATGAACGAAAAGGCTTACATTATGCCGGGTCTTGGAGATGCAGGTGACCGCTTAAATGGCTGCGATACAAAAGATGCTCCACGCAATATGATTCAGCTTATTGCAGATTATGGTCATAATATTTCCGGCCTTTATAAATCTCAGCTTTATGAAATTGAAAAGATTGTCTTGGGCTAAAAGAAAGAATGCGGTATTTATTTGTGCCGCACTCCTTTTCTTAAATATTTCCTGTTCCTCTACTAAACTTGCAATACCCATACCTGGTCAAAGTAACGCAGTTGTTTCGAATATCTACATTGAATATCAAAACATTGCTGATATTTATTTTGGACTTGAAAAATTTGATAAGGCAGAAACTTATTATAAAGCCGCAATGGGAAACAAAGATATTTATTGGACCGCCTATTACAAGCTTGCAAAATGTTATGTCTATCAGTCAAAGTGGGGCGATGCGCAAACTGCTTACGAAACAATGCTCAAGCGCGATCCTGATAATGCCTCTTTAAAATCATCCATTGCATATATTTATGCTATGAATGGAAACATAGACAAATCTATTGAGCTATATGAAAATCTTATAGAAGAAACCCCGGAGTCTGTGGAATTTCTTGAAAATTTTATTTGTGTTCTTCTGGTTGATGGACAAAAAGAAAAAGCTTCAGAACAATATGATGTCTTAAAAGAAAAATTTCCTGATAGTAAACGTCTGGAAGAATTAAGCAAACAAATTACAGTTAAAGAAGAAGGAGAAAAATCGGTTGAAAAAGACCCTGCAACAACAGAAGAATCTCCTGCAGAACCTGCAAAAGAAGAAACTGTAACAGAAGAAAATATTAAAACTTCAGATGATAACAGTAAAGATATCATCATGGATGAAGAAAAAAAATATCAGGAAGAAATGAAAAAGAAAAATTAATTCGTTTCTAAGAATTTTCTGTATTTTACAGCGTCTGCTCTAAAACCAACAACAGGACAATTAAGATCTTCTGCAGCATGTTTTACAGCTTCTGAGGCTTCTTTTAATAAACGTTCTCCAGAAACCATTCTTATTCCTCTTGTTGTAACACCAGCAAGTACAGTCGGGCTTTCATCTGCCGCAATAAGTTTAATTTCGGCAACAAGTTTTTCTGCAAAGGTAATTGCATTATCTATGTTCATACTGATTTTTATTCCACAAATAGAATCATCTTTATATTCAAAAAGTAAATCTTTAAACTGGAATTCAACAGTAAGGTAATCACAGATTTTTTTCATTACAGGATTTTTTCTTCCTAGTCCATCAAGTTTAATTATAAAGAGGGCAAGATCAAGTTCGCTTGCGGTTGCACGGTTTAATTCATTTTCAAGTCTTGTCATTAAATAAGATTCCCAGCCAAAACCTGTATCCGGCGAGAAAAGTCCATTTTCTTGAACAGGTTCTGCATTAGGAATGATTTCTACAGGTTCAAAATCTTTTAATGGAAGTTCTTCTGTTTTGTCTTGTACAGGTTCAGAAGAAACAGCTTTTTCTGTTTCTTTTTCTTCTGAAGCAGCTTTTTCTTCTACAATTTCATCGCTGTTTTCAAGCTCATCTGCTTCTTCTTTTACTTCAACTTCTGCTTCGTCTTCTTTCTCTTCATCATATTCATAAACATCTTCTTCATCTTCAATATCTTCTGTAATGATTTTTTGAGTGCGAACAGGTATGCTTTTAACCTTTTCTTTTCCAAAGTGATTATTATAAATAATAAGAGTTATAGTAATAAGGGCAACAATTAAAATTATAAAGAAAGAAATTTTTGCATAATCAAAAATAGAAGAAGGGCGTAATGAATATAAGCCGGCAGAAATAATTACAAGACTTTCGTTTATTTTTAAGGTTCTGTTGTAAGGTATAACTAACTTGGAGGTATTCTGTAAAGATGAATTAAGATCTAGAGTATCAGGAAAAACATAAGAAGGTTGGCCGTCAACAGTAATCAATAAATATGAAAAATCTTTTGTATCACCGATTGTATTTTGAATCTGTCTGTTTTTTTCAGATGAAGAAATATTGTTTTTTTCGTATGTTGTTTTAATGCCGTTAACTATTTTTTCAAATCGAAGTTCTGTTCTTAAATCTCCATGATTATTTTCATTATAAATATTTACTGCAAAATATGATATTGCAAAAATCAGTAAAATAGAAACAATTACCGAGTAAACAATAATAAAGGATTTTTTCATTTTTTAATTCCTCCCAAAGCCTTTCTATAAAAATACATAAAGTCTGTGTTATCTATATTATCGTTATTTTTTTGCCAGGATATTAACGGTAAAAGACAAATATCTATATTTGTTAAATCAAAAATCGAATTAATATTTTTATTAATATCCTGCGAAAGGAAATCTTTATATAACTGTTCTATTAAAATTTCTCCATCAGGCATTGTTTCCATTTTTTGACTTTGAGCTAAAGTATTTAAATTGTTCTGATTTGTGATTTTATATAATTCATTTTCTTTTGAAAAAGTAAGGCTTTTAGATTTAAGGTAATCTTCAAAAGAAGTTTTATATGCATCAAGAATTTGCGTTGTAAATAAAAAAGCAGATTTTTGAATAAGAGGTGTTCTATACATAAGTTTGCAGAATTGATTTTGACTGTTATTAAGCCTTTCACTATTTTTATTATAAATCCTGTCTAAGTATGTGCCTTTTGCATAAGGTTTTCCTTTAGAATAAGCAAAATCGGCACCGGAAACTATTATGTTTTTAAAACCTGCCTGGATGGCAAAATCAACTGCGCTTATTGTAACTGTTCCAGCTCCAGAAAAAAGTTTTGGTAAAAAAAGAGAAAACTTTTGATTTATATAATCTCCAAGAGGATGGCCGCTTACAAAAAAACTAAGTATTCCATTTTGGCTTATAATCTTCTTTGCTGAAGAATCATTTGCACATAAATCAAAAAGGAAAATTGTTTTGGAAAAATCAAATTGCTTTGAATGAATAAAATGTGAATTAGAAACATTCTGGCCATCGATTGAAACAACTACATCCGGGATAATATTATATGAAAGTAAAATAGAAAGTGCTGTATCGCTTGCAATAAGATAAAAAACATCAAGATTCTTTTTTATCTGCAAAATTGAATTATCAATTGATGGACCTGCGGCAAAAATTACCGCTGTCTTATTTACAGGAATTTCTGAACAATTAATATGTTTTGATTTATGAATAAACTTAACGTTGCTTAAAATATTGTGCTGCCATAATTTTCCAAAATGACTTTGAACAGAAAAATCTGCAGAAACAATACCCACAGCTTTTTGAATTTGTTCATTTATTTGAGGAATTTTTGAATTATGTTCTGTAGTCCATCCGCGTTGTTCAATAACTTCTAAGTTTCCGTAAAAGGCAGGAATATATAATTGTGTAATTTTTTCAAATAACTGATTAATTGTACAAAGGCATACTCTTTTATTATTGGAGATTTGTTTTACATTTTCCAGCTGCATCAAAAAATCTATATCGGCCTGTTCCGATTCAACTGCAAGTATAAAAATATTTTCCCTTTTTTCAAGAATACTTTTTATAAGAATGCCGCTTGCAATTCCAAGCACAATCACAAAATTTGTTTTATCCTTAATTTGATCTGAGAGCCGTATGCTTTCTCTTTGAGGATCGTAACGGGAATCAACTGTCTTTCCATTATTAAAAACAGGAATTTCAATTCCGCTTTTTGAGATGATAATATCTGAATAAAAAACATTATCACTCATCTATAAGCTTCCTTATTTTTTGAATAAGCTTTGTAATTTTGCAATTGATTCTTTCTTCAAAAACTTTCTTTTGATTTTCATCAGCACAATTCTTTATAGAAATAAAATCTGCAGGGAAAATCTGCTTTTGCCATTCAGGAGATTTTAATTGCTTGCAAATATAATCTATTGTAGAATTACACTTATTATTGCTGGAATCTTGAAGCTTAAAGAAGTTTTCTTTTGAAAGTGTCTGTAAGTTTTCAATTTTTTTAAGAAAATCTTTAGAAGAAATATCTTTGATTTTTCCAAGCTGCCCTTGTTTATTATTTTCAAAATCAATAACTCTATAAACATTATCAACATCATTTAATTCGCAAAACCAGTCTCTGTAGATATGTAAAGAATTGCTATTGTATCTTGAATACGAAGTTCTTGTTTCAATATTTCTTATTCTAAAATCATTAAGATTATTATCCTTTTCAATTTCATTAGGTTTTGTATGTTGCTGACCTTTTCCGCCGGCTAAATCAAGTCCACAAAAATAAATTTTATTGCTGGTAATTGCTTTTGCAAAAGATAGGGCAGTGCCACTTACAGTTGGATTTCTTAAAACAGAAAAACCCTGGATATTAGCCTTTTTAAGAATTTCGCAGGATATAAAAGAAGAGGAATCATTATACTCAAATGTAAATATAGGATTTTTTTGTAAAATACATTTTGGAATGAAGGCTTCGCATGGGGATGCCAGAGGAATGTCTTTATGTTTTTTAAGAAGTTTCAGATGTTCTCCTGCCCACCAGCCGCCGTCAGTTGTAAGAACTATATCTGGTATAATGTCATTTTCTAAAAGTACACTTGTAGCAGAAGAAAGACAGATTATAAAAAGCCTGGAAGTATTTTCTTTTATAATCTTAATACAAGAATTAAGACTTGGTCCGGAAGCACAAACCAGAACAGGTAAATCTGTTTGAAATTGTCTGCTGCAAAAATGATTGGCATATTTAATAAAGTTACAGCTGTTTATAAGCCATTTTTTTTCAAAGAATTGTCTTGTTACAAGAAGAGTTTTTGAATCTTCAAGAGCATTTTTATATTGGAAAATGATCTGATCTATTTGATTTTTAAAAATCGATTCTGCCTGTTTTGTAATAATAATATTAGAAGATAAGAGCTTTTCTTCGCCAAAATTGTTTATTAAAAAAGATTTAAGATTAGTGAGCTCTGAATATTTAATACAATAATCCCAGCTTTCTTCATCTCCCAGCGGCTGATCAAATAATCTAAGACATATTAATTTACATTGAGGAAACTTTTTTTTTAATAAATCACTGTAATAATTAAGGCCAGGTTCAACAAAGAGAAGAAGCTCCGGCTCAAGAGAAAAATTAATGCTTTGAAGAAATCTTTCTGCTTCTTTTAATGGTGAATATGTTGAATGAAAAAAAATACCATCGACACTGAAGGTCTGAGAATTATCTTTGGCTTTAGAAAATAATAACTGCAATTATTATTCCGCCTGTGAACCGTTATTTAATAACTCAATCGAAATGAGCTCAGAATGATTATCAAGAACAAATTTAATTTGGTTTTGAAGATGTGCCGTGAATAGTTCAATTGGAAGGGCTTGTGGACAAAAAATTTTAAGATAATAAACTCCAATTTCCTTTTTTGTAAGTAGATCTGGTTTTGGGAAATATAAAGAAAGATTTATAAAAAGCTGTTCAGAAATTGCATTTATAAGAAGTTTATTTGTTTTTGAATTTGCTAAAACAAAAGATTCAATTGCTTCAAAAAGATTGATTTCATATTCAAATGAAGTTCCATTTTGTTCAGAAGAAGGAGTCCTTATTAATTCTCCTAAAAAATCTGTATTCTGTAAATCGTAAGTTAATGTTTGTGGAACTGTAAAGAATTTATCTGTAACTAAAAGGAAAATCGAATCATCATCAAATTTATAAATATATAAAAGTTCAATCTTATCTTTTAATTTATCAGAAAAGAACTGGTAAAAAGGAAGGATGTCTGATGTACCTGCCTGAAAAGAATAAAGATTATTTTTTTCTTTTATTGTTCCATCCCAAAAATCCTTTGTGGAATATGACTGACAGATTGATTTTCCATCAAAGCCAAAAGATTTTGTTATGAAGTAAGAATTATCTTTTAGTTGTAAATAAGAGCAAAGAGAAAAATTATATTTTTGTATGAATTCAAAAAAATCCAATTTGTCATATTGCGAAGCCATCATAGACTTTTTTAACAATCCGACAGAATTGGATTTTTTCTGAATTATTGGTTTATCCTGAGCGGGTAGTGAATGTTGCTCTTGAGGAGCTTCAAACCCGCTTTTGGATAATTTGTCTAACAATCCCATTAAGATAATCCCAGTTCAGAGAATAATTTTTTATATGTAGTAAATTCGTCTGACTTAGCAAACTCAACAATTTTTTCTTCAGGAAGATTTTCGAGCAGCTGATCCATATAAAGAAGAACAGATTTTATATCCTTCTTTAATTCTGCATTTTCATCAACACTTTCTTCAGGCTGTTTTTCTTCAGTTGTAAGATAATCAATGTTGCTGTCTGTAAGTTCGTTGTTGTCATCTTCGTGAGTAACAAAATCATTTTCGATATCTGCAATTGGAGCTGTTTCGATTACAGGTTCTTCAACGAATGTTTCGTCTTCAATTACAGGTTCTTCTTCAACTACCGGTTCATCAACAATTGTTTCTTCTACAACAGGTTCTTCTTCCTGTACTTCAACTTCAGCTTCTGCAGGAGCTTCTTCTTCAATTGTTACTTCTTCTTCAACAGGAGCTTCTTCAGCTACCGATTCAGAAGTAATATTGTTAATTTCAGAAATCTCAGGCTGATCAAAAAGATTATCAACTGTAGAGAAGTTTTCATCTTCAATTGTGAAATCTTCCTGTTTTTCTTCTTCCGGAGTTTCTTCGATGATAAAGTCGTCTTTTGCTTCTTCTGTTTCTTCAGTTTCTTCTACGATGAAATCTTCTGCTTCAGAAGTCTCTTCAACTACCGGAGTCTGGTCTTCAATTTCTTCTACAACACCTTCATCAGTATGTTCATCTGTTGTGTCCTGTACAGAATCCATAAAATCAGAAGATGAAGATTCAACAAGAATATCATCATCCTTAGAGATTTCAATTTCATCAGGAAGATCGTCTTCAAGAACTTCTTCATCAATTTCTATATCATCAAGATTTGGTTCAGAAAGGTTGTCGTCTGCAAAATCAAAATTGATGTCTTCTGATGTATCAGAAATAGCACCTAAAGCTTCTTCAGAAACTTCTTCACCAAATGTTTCATCTTCTAATTTCTCTTCTATAGTTGGTTCAGAAGGAGTTTCTTCTACAACAGCTTCGTCAACAAATGTTTCTTCTTCAATTGCAGGTTCTTCTACAACAACAGGCTCTTCTGTTTCTTCTACAACAACAGGTTCTTCTGTTTCTTCTACAACAGGTTCTTCTGTAGTTGCTTCAAAGTTTGCTGTGTCATCTTCTGCAGAAGCTTCTTCAGTATTTTCGCTGAAGTCTGCCGTATTCAGGATATTAGAAAGTTCATCAGTTGAAAGGGCAATTGTATCATCACCATCATCACCAGAGAAGAAGCCTGTATCTTCTTTAGAATCTTCTTCGATAACCGGTTCTTCAACAGCAATTTCTTCAGAAATAATTCCCTGAGATTCTGCGGCTGGAGCAGGGGCAGGGGCTGCTTTCATTTCTTCAAGGTTGTTCTTAAGTGTATTAATTTCATTTTTGAGATTTGAAAGATCTGCAACAATCTGCTGTAAAAGTGAATTATCAACATTAGAAGTTGCTGCAGGAGCAGGTTCCGGAGAAACAACTGCTTCAGAAACTTCTTCTGTTTCGGTAACTTCTTCTGCGTTAGATTTAATTTCATTTACTACAGGAGCTGTATTCATGTTGCTGTCCCCCCCAACCGAAAGGTCATAATCAACAACAGTTTCTTTGTTCTTTTCGCCTTCAACATCCTGTGTTACCGGAGTTTCTTCTGCATCTGCATCAATACCAAAGTCAGAAAGATCTACTTCTTCTGATTCAATATCATTTCCGAATGAAGAAATATCAACAGATTCTGTTTCAACTTCCGGCTGTGCAACTTCTTCTTCCTCTTCTGCAAAATCATCATCAAGTTCTGAATCCGAATCAATGTTTTCTTCTGTAGTAATTGTATCAGCAGAAGAATCAAAGCTTATATCCATATCAAGAGGTTTTTCATCTGTAATGGTTTCTTCTTTTTTAGGAGCTTCTTCTTCAATACCAAATTCGCTCATGTCGACAAAGTCATCAAGTGAAACTTCTTCAGAAGCAGAAGAATCAGAAGCAGCTGAATCTGCGGTAAATCCATTGTTTCCAGAGGAAGCAGAATCATCAGAGAAGCCTGAATCCATAAAATCATCAAGAGATATTTCTTCTTCGCCGCCTTCAGAGCTTTCTTCAACTCCAACGTCGTCGAGATTCATTTCTTCAATTGAGTCTTCTTCAGCAGCCTGGTCTTTTTCTTCTGTAACAGTTTCATCTACCGGAATTTCTTCTTCAAAAGCAGGCTCTTCTGTACCTGCTTCTTCAAATGTAAAGTCGTCTTCTGTTGATTCAGCTGTTTCTGCAACAGGTTCTTCAATAGAAACATCTTCAAAATTAGAGAGGTCAGCGTCGCTTACAGAGTTTTCTTCCAGAGAGTCAAAAGAAATATCATCGAGAGAGTTTTGGTCAGTTTCAGAATCGTTACTTATTTCGGTATTAAAATCAAGGTCATCATCTGTAATGTTATCAGCACTTGTTTCTTCAAGTTGAATACCATCTCCTGATGTAATATTCATGAGTTCGTCATCTGTAAGGGTAGTGTCATCTGACATAGAATCAAGGTTGATAGAGTCATCTTCCTTAAACATATCAGAAAAATCGCTATCATCTATATTATCTGTTTCTTCAAAATCAGGAAGGTCCAGTGAATCGGCAAAATTCAAATCGTCGCTTCCGCTTTCTTCATTTGTGTTTTTTACCCAAACTCCATAGCTATCGAGTTCGTTTGTATTCTCTGTAGAATCGCTCATGTAATTCCTCTCAATAATAAATTATCTTATATTATTATCGGTATAATTATACAATATAAATAGAAAATTTGAAACTTTATTTTTTATGAATTTAAAGATATTTAAAAATGCGGAGCAAAGGTTCGTGTTTTGTGGAGCGTCCTTTTCGTTTAGCGGAGCAAAACACGAACCCTCGCTCCGTATTTTTTATTTATTTTTCAAGATTTCTATAAATAACATTAGATAATTCGATTTTATCACACATTTTTAATTCAGAAAACCAAAATATCTTGCCGATAATTTAGATATTATGAAACGTGCTAAGTATTTAACAGTTTTATTCGTTGGTACATTAGTTTATGTAATAATGTCTCTTGGTTTTGGCCAGAACAGCCTTCGATGCTATTCAAAAATGGAAGAGCAGAAAAGAATTGTAAGTAAACAGAAGGCAGAAATTCAAAGCATAAACACAGAACTTTCTCTTGAACTTTCGGCATTAAAAAACGATAAGGCTGTTATAGCAGCTTATGCACGTAAAATGGATTATGTTTCTGATGGAGAACAGCTTGTAAAAATTACTGGTCTTAAACCTTATCAGAATGCACTTTATGACACCGGCACAGTTGTAAGACACGAAGAACCTGATTATGTTTCTGAAAAATTATGCAAAATGTGCGGATTATGCGCTGCTTTGCTGGTTCTTCTTTTAATGTTGATATTTGATTTCAAAAAAGGTTATCTTTCTTTTTCACGTCAGAAAAAAGAATTTGTAACAGGTATTCCTGTATACAACCTTCCTCAGGTATAATTAAGATAATTAGTTAAGATTTTCTCTTCCAGACAACATCAAGTGTGCCGCTTGCTGCAACACCGTCATTTAATATTAAAGTTGATTTTGTGCCCGAAAGAGTATCATCATCATTGATGCTAAAAATCCATTTGATGGGTTTTGCGTTTACAGCTTCTTTTAATGCAATTTCGCGGGGAAGTTCCGGGAAAAAGGATGCATTTGCTTTTCCGTTTTGTGTAATTACGATATTTTGAGAAGAACCTTCTGCCTGAATTTCGACAGTAATATTCATCGAAGAACCGTTTTTGAAAATAACAAAACCTCTTCCACCACGCATTATTACAATTTTATCGATAGTATCTTCGCCGCCCCAGGTGCCAGAAAGGAATTCTGTTGATTGAATTTTAGCTGTCGGTTTAGATGGAGATGCGGAGCCTATAACTGCCTGCGAAGAAAGTCCGCTTCCGGAAAGCAATGTGCTTATTGTTTCCTGTAGGCTTGATTTTGGCTCCATGAGGATTTTATAAAATGAATCATATTCTTTAGCTTCTGAAAGGGTAGTCTTTTTTGCACTATCATAAATAGTTATTGTAGATATCCATTTTGAGGTGTTTTCTTTTTTGGAGATAACTGCATAAAGGGAGATTTTTCCGTCTTCAAAATCAGAATCCTGGGGAGCAGTGGTCATTCTTATGCCAATTCGTTTATCGTTTACAGTGTATCCGTTTATTTCGCAAAGCTGGGTATAGTAAAGATCACTTGTCATTTTAGACATGTTGTCATCTACACCTGCTGCAACAATTCCAAAATAATCTATCAAATATTTTGTTTGTGAAAATGCAGTTGTATGAAAAATGCAAATGAGTGCAAGGAATGTAAAAAGTTTTTTTACAGAGAAAATCGAATTCTTCTTTTCCGATATTCTTTTATAATTCATTCTACTCCTGATTAACCACGCAGTTTATTAGCAAACTCCCTTTGAATTTCTCGGTTGATATCGCGATTTTTAATAGTCTCACGTTTATCATACTGCTTTTTACCTTTACAGATTCCAAGCGAAACTTTAACGCGTCCATCCTTTAAATAAACATCCAAAGGTATCAAAGTGTAACCTTTTTCTTCAACTTTTCTTGTAATTCTTTTTATTTCTTCTTTATGAAGTAAAAGCTTTTTAGGTCTGTCCGGATTGTGATTAAAGATAGATGAAAATGAATATTCTGAGATATGAAAGTTTTTAAGGAAAACTTCGCCGTTGACAATTTCTGCGAATCCATCTGGATAAGAAATGCTGCCATTTTTTACAGATTTGACTTCTGTTCCTTCGAGCTGAATTCCGCATTCATAAGAGTCTTCAATAAAATAATCAAAGCGTGCCTTTCTGTTTTCAGAAATAACTTTTCTTCCTTCCGGCATAATAATATATAATAAATCATAATGATTTTTAGGGCAAGACTGACATTAGCAAATACAGAAATCAATTTTATGTCTGATAAAGTATAAAAAAAACAGGCGCGAGGTTGTGGGGGGATTCAAAAACATCCTGAAGTGCGGCCGCATAGCGGCCATGTGTATAGTTACAAGGCACTTCAGCATGTAGGCGGTGAACCGCCGGTTTTGAATCCACACACAACCGGAAGCCAGTTTTTTCTATTTGATGAGATTAAAATTGATTTCTGCATTTCTGCAGAAGAATGTATCTCTTGTATGATAATCTATCTTATGATATTTTATATGTTAACGCGGGTGGTTTATGAATCGTCAATTATTTGAATATTCTTATGAACTTAAAAAACAGAATAAACGAAAAATACTTTCTATAATTGTTTATTTATTTTTAATTTATTTTATTTTAAATATCATTTTTGCTTTTTTAATTTTCCCTGTAAAGCAGACTTCTAATTCTATGATTCCGGATTTCTCGGAAGGTTCAATTTCTTTCATAACAAAAATCTGTCCTTCGTTAAAACGTGGCGATGTTGTAATTTTAAAAAACCGCACAAATACAGAAAGACCCTTTTATAAAAAACTCTGGCACAATGTAAGTTCCTTTTTTTCTGCACAACAATATGATTCTTATGTAAATGAAAATTATCCCGGAACAAACTATCAGTTAAGAAGAATAGTGGGAATGCCCGGTGATGAAATATATATGAAAGATTATGTGCTTTATATAAAGCCTGCAAATGAAAAACATTTTTTAACAGAATTTGAGCTTTCTGCTAAACCATATAATCTTACATTTTTGACTCCACCTGCTCAATGGAATGGATCGGTAGGTGTAAAAGGTTCTTTTGAGCCAATTATTATTGGGCCTGATGAATATTTCGTTTTAGGTGATAATCGTATTTCAATTTCCGATTCACGCTTGTGGGGTCCAATTACAAAAGCAGAAATTCTTGGCAGAGTTATTCTAAGATATTTTCCTGTCAAATCACTTAAATTTTATTGATGATAAGCAAAGATATTTCTCTTTATATTCATATTCCTTTTTGTATTTCAAAATGTTCTTACTGTGATTTTTTTAGTATAGCATGTAAAGATTTTAAAAACGCAATTCCTCAAAAATATATAGATGCGCTTTGTAATGAAATTAATTACAGAGTAAATAATTTAAAAGACCTGAGAATAAAAACTGTTTACATAGGGGGAGGAACCCCAAGCCTTCTTTCACAGGCTCAGATAAAGCAGATTATTGAAGTAATAAAAAAAGCCGGATTATCAAAAGAGTATGAGTTTACCTTTGAAATAAATCCCGATGATCTTTCAATGCCCTTGGTTGAATGTCTGAATGATTGCGGTGTAAACAGAATCTCCTGTGGTATTCAGTCTTTTTCTGAGCATGTATTAAAAAATGTACACAGACGGGCCAGCTCTGAACAAAATTATAAATGCATTTCATTTTTGAAAAATAATTTTAAGGGAATAATTTCTGCAGATTTAATTTGCGGTTTACCGGAAGAAACAGAGAAGACTCTTATTGCAGGTTTGGACTATCTCATAAAAAATAAAATCCCTCATATTTCGTTTTACTCATTATGTGTTGAAGAAGAAACTCCTCTTGGTCATGATATTAATTGCGGTAAGCTTGAATATGATTTTGATTATTCTGACGAGCTTTGGATAAAAGGGCGAGATTATCTTTTGTCAAAAGGATATTTACAATATGAAGTTTCAAACTTTTGTCTTCCGGGCTATGAGTGTCTTCATAATATGGCTTACTGGACTCATAAAAATTATCTTGGTTGCGGTTCGGGTGCAACGGGAACAATAGAAAACCTGCGTTTTACAAATACAAAAAACATTGAAGAATATGAAAATTTCTGGCTGAATAATAGAAAATCAGCTGATAAAATTCCTCAAGCTGTCGAAAAAATAGAACAGAAAACATCGGAATTTGAGTTTTTTATGATGGGCTTAAGAACTTGCAGGGGGATTTGTCCTCAAGAATATAAACAATTCTTTGGAAAAGATATTCCGGAAAAAGTTCAAAAAAAGTTAGAAACAGAATGTAAAAAATCACCGGATGGATTTTATTATCTTGATAAAGATAGACTTCTGTTTTTGAATTCCTTTCTTGAAGATCTTCTGGATTTACTCGATTAGTTAGTTTTAAATAACAAAATCCTATACTTTAATAGGGGATAATTACTGTAAAGCTTGTGCCTTCATTTTTATTTGATTCAACTTGAATTTTCCAGCCATGGGTTTTGATAATATTATCAACAACGCTCAATCCTATTCCCATACCTTCCTCACGTCTGGAATTTGTTCCCCGATAGAACATCTGGAAAATATTTTTTAAATCTTTCTGTTCAATTCCAATTCCTGTGTCGGATATTTTATAAATAACACTGCTGTCTTTAATATAGGAAGTAAGTGTAATAGTATCATTATCTTTTGTGTATCTGAGTGCATTGTTGAAAAGATTTTCAAAGACTCGTCGTGCCAGCATTTTATCAAAAGGAACAAGGACATCTTTTTCAAAATTAACATTTGTAATGATATTGCGTTTGAAAACTGCACAGGTTGTTTTTTCTTCCTGAATAATTTCGGTAATAAAATCTGTGATTGATTGAGTTTTCATTGTCTGGCGCAGTTCAATTGAATTCATTTTTGTATAATTAATCAGAGTGTCGATCATGTTTTCGAGCTGACCTGATTTTTGGGTGATAAGTTCCATAGCATTTTTAATTTCATCCGGCTCAGAAATAACACCATCCGAAATTGCTTCTGTGTATCCTTTAATAACAGCAACAGGTGTTCTAAGGTCGTGGCTTATTCCCATAATAAATTTTGATTTTTGGTTCTGTGCTTCTACAAGAGATTCCCGCATTTTTTCAATACTTTCGGAAATAGAAGTAATTTCGTTTGCTTTTTCCGGATCAAATTCAATTTTAGAAGACAAATCTCCGCCGGCAATTGCTTTTGTTTCATCTACAATTGTTTTAATTGATTTATTTATTGTTGCAGAAAGTCTTACAATAATGATAATGCAGCTGGAGATGATTAAAATAATAAAAATATAAAGGATTCTGAATAAAATTTTGTTTCGCGCAGGTGGACTTCTTTTTCGTGGAACACGTGTAATCATTGTAGAGTTGAGTGTTCGTGTTTTTAAAGTTGTAAACTGATAAAAATATGAATCTGAGTTAGAACCCATAATTAAATAGAGCTCCCACTGTGAGACAATTGCATTCATAGGGAGTTCTTTCATAGAAGATGTTATAATTAGTCCTGAAAAATTATCTATAAGAGCTATTTCAACGTCGTGTGGAAGCAGCTGTACATTTTTGATGAACAAATTAAAATCAGCTTCTGTCATGTTTGAAGAATCGAGTGCACGTACTTGTTCAGAACCTTCCAAGAGAAGTCTGTTTCTGGAACGAAGATAACTGTTTATACTTAAAAATATAATACAGGCGCAGGGGATTGCCGTGATGAAAGTTGCAAGAAGATTGAGCTGATTTTTTAGTTTCATTGCGCCTTCTTTTTATTTTGAGATAAGATCTTTATTAAATATATATCCTTTTCCAAATTCTGTCTTGATGTATTTTGCGTTAGAAGGATCTGATTCAAGCTTTTTTCTTAATCTTTGAACATAAACTGCTACGGCTGTAATGTCACCATATTGAACTTTCCAGACATCATTAAATATTTTCTCTGGAGAAAGAACTGTTCCTGCATTTTTTACAAGATATTCAAGTACTTTGTATTCCTTTGTAGATAAAGGAATTTTTTCATTGCCTTTTTTAAGTACACAGCTGTTCAGCAGGAGAGTGTATTCCCCAAAGTTGATAGAGTCTTCACCGGAGCCTTTAAGAATATCTTTTCTTCTAAGATGTGCCTGAACTCTTGCTACAAGTACTCCTGGAGAAAATGGCTTTGTAACAAATTCATCTGCACCAAATTCTAGTCCGCTGATTATATCTTCGTCGGCGTCTCGGGCAGAAACAATCATAACCGGGATAGAGGCTTTGAACATTTCGCGGAATTTCTTCAAAAAATCAAATCCGCTCATGCCAGGAAGGTTAAGGTCAAGAATAAGCAGATCTGGTGTTATGCCGGAATTCAGTTTTTCAAGTGCATCTTCTGCATTATAAAAAGGTTCTGCCTTTATATCTGATTTTTCAAGATACATGCATACAAGCTTTGAAATAGACTCTTCATCTTCAATTATAAAAACATAAGGCTTTTTTTCTTCCATCCCGCAACCTCTATATTCATTATAATAACAAAAATAAAAAATAAAATATACAAATTGTTATATAACGGTTTTTTAAGAAATAAAATATTTTTATATGTAAAAAAAATAATATGCGCGAGGTGTGTAAGGTCGCTGGCGACCGGTGTTAAATAGCAGACCGTTAAGAAAATTGCGAAAGCAATTTTTAGGTCTACTTACTTACGGGGTTTTAGGGGCAGAGCCCCTAGGAGAAGGGGTGGCGGAAGACCGCGCAGAGGGCTGGAGGCAGGGGAAGGCTTTCCCCTCCGGTTTTTCAAACACACTACCGACCGGAAGCATATTATTTTTTTTCTAATAAATTCATTTTTTTTCTTGAAATATAAAAAAATTCGTTTATAATTATAATATCTTTAAATATTTTAGGAATATTTTAAAGTTAATACTTGACGTAAAATCGTCATTATTGGAAAATTAAAAATGATAGATTTATTGCGGTTAGATGGGAAAATTTTTTGGGTGAATCCGCACATGATCGAAGCTATGGAAACGAATCCTGATTTAACATTAACAATGTTGTCGGGACGTAAAATCATTGTTCGTAATTCCCCCCAGGAAGTTATCCAGAAAATAATAGAATATCGCAGACAAATCGGAATCGATAAGCAAGAGGTCTTGTAATGGATATAGCTACAATAATTGGTATTGTTGGTGGTGCAGCCATGATCGTCATGTCTGTAATGACTTCCGGTGGTTCCCTCATGGGTATCATCGATGTTCCGTCTCTGGCCATGACCGTAGGTGGTTCTTACTTTGCTATGTTCATTGCTTCTCCGCTTAAAAAAGCTCTTGGACTTTTTAAGATTATGGGACGAGCCTTTAAGGTTCCTGATTTTGGTGAAAAGAATATTGTAGTAAATATGCAGGCCCTTTCTGAAAAAGCCCGTCGTGAAGGTATTCTTGCCCTTGAAGATGGTCTTGATGATCTTGATGATCCTTTTATGAAAACAGGCCTCCGCCTTGTAGTAGATGGTACTGACGGTAACATCATTCGTGCAATCATGGAAAATGAAATGAACCAGACAGAAGCCCGCCATATGGAATGGGTTGGTGTAGTAAACGTTTGGGCCGGTTTTGCTCCTGGTTTTGGTATGATGGGTACTGTAGTAGGTCTTATTGGTATGCTTCGTAACCTCGAAGATAAGTCTTCTCTTGGTCCTAACATGGCCGTTGCTTTGATTACAACACTTTACGGTTCCATGATGGCTAACTGGCTTATCGCTCCATTTGCGACAAAGCTTCTTGCTCATAACCAGCAGGAAATGCGTACAAAAGAAATGATTATAGAAGGTGTTCTTGCCA
>Ga0247609_10001010_pt1 | contig 35474 bp, 38 predicted proteins | sample 172DNAGHGlowgp2_FD_193487 | JGI IMG/M metagenome (GOLD analysis project Ga0247609, IMG submission 193487) | Sheep rumen microbial communities from Palmerston North, Manawatu-Wanganui, New Zealand - 1728 DNA GHGlow gp2 | ecosystem: Host-associated > Mammals > Digestive system > Stomach > Rumen ... | reverse complement strand
CCTAAATTTTCCCCCGGAGGGATATTTCAGAAAAACAGTTCAGTCTTTCAGTTCCCCCCGTGGCATAGTTTTAACAACTTTCAGAACTTTCATAGGGCTATCAAACAGATGCGCCTACATTCATTAGGTACAAAGGCGAGTACCTTTTGGATATTCTGCAACGTTAATGAGTTTCGTTCATTAGTTTTTTAGGTCTCCTTTAGTATGTACGTACAAAAAGTATGCAGAAACTGTTCGATAGCTCTATGAAAGTTCTGAAAACTATATTTAATAAGAGGTAAAGTAAATGAAAAAGAGTGAGAAGATAGAAGAATCTTCCACCGTAACTAAGAATCCTGCTCGAACAGTCGACGGTAGAGAGAAACAGTTAGTAGCTCTTGCCATAGATTTAGCAGAGAAACAACTTAGGGAAGGAACAGCATCTTCTCAGGTAATAACCCATTATCTAAAATTGGGTTCCACATCTGCAAAACTCGAACAGGAGAAAACTAAACGAGAGTTAGAACTCTTAACCGCTAAGACAGAATCTCTCAAGTCTGCTAAGAAGATGGAAGAGATGTATGAGAGGGCAATTAGTGCTATGAAGTCTTATGGTGGTAAAGTAAATGATGAGGTGGAAGTATTCGATGAATAAATCATATTCTGAAATGAAGAAACTGAAAACTCATGAAGAAAGATATGAGTATCTCAAGTTAAGTGGCAAGGTAGCAAATGAAACATTTGGATATGATCGATATTTGAATCAGGCATTGTACAATTCTCCAGAGTGGAAGTCTGTACGAAACAAAGTTATCTTAAGAGACAACGGATGCGATTTAGGTTTAGAAGGTTTTGACATACATGGAAAGATTCTAATACACCATATAAATCCAATTACAAAAGAAGATATTCTTAAAAGAGATCCTAAAATCTTTGATGAAGAGAACTTGATTTGTACTACTAAACGCACACATGATGCTATACATTATGGAGGAGAAGATTCTTACAAACTGCCAGTTACAAGAACGGAAAACGATACATGTCCGTGGAAAAGGAGATAAGGATATTTATGGACTATATAGCTATTACAACAGACAATTATCTTGAACATCATGGAATTCTCGGACAAAAATGGGGAGTTCGTAGATACCAGAATGCCGACGGTTCTTTAACTGATGCTGGAAAGAAGAGACAGAAAATCAAAGATGAAGATAAGTATGATACAAAAGATACTTTTAAAAATGCTACTAAAGTTGGTGCTGCTGCTGGATTAGGAGTACTTTCAAAAGCAGCTATAGAAGCAGCTAAATATACAGCTGGCGCAGAGCTCGGAACAGGTGCGGCAACAACATTATCACAGATACCATATGCTGTTTTAGCAGCTATTCAAACAATAGATAGCGGTGCTATTGGTATACTTGAAGCTGGTTCTCTTGCTGGAGGAGTAGCATCTCTCATGGCGCTTCCGGCAGCATCTTTAGCTCTAGGAGTAGCTGGAACAGCAGGTCTTGTTGGAACCGGAGCAGCTATAGTTAAAAAATATTTTAATAGGCATTCATACAATAAAGATGATAAAGACGACAAAAAGTAAAAAATATTTAGTGGAGGTTCCAAATGAACGACTATTCTATGATAAAACCTGATGAACTTTATCATCATGGTATCTTAGGCCAGAAGTGGGGAGTAAGACGTTATCAGAATGTCGATGGTTCTTTAACTGATGCTGGCATAAAAAGAAGAAATAAACATATTTCTATAGCCGATGATAGACTTAAGAGAAGAGCAGAATATGTTTCTGAAGAGTCTGATGAAGTTAAAAATGCTGCAAGACTTGGAACAATGTCTAATATTAGATCCTCTGCTCAAGTAGCCTATGACAATAAAAAAGTTAGAGATTTAATAAAGTATCTCAATGAAAATGAGGATAAGAAAGAACAGTTTGGAAACATAACTAAAAATCAGAGGGTTGCCACGATTGCTGGAACAACAGTTGGTTCTTTAGGAAGTGCAGCAGCAACGGCAATGCTGTTTGGAGAAGCTCTTGGTATGGCGGCATTACCAGTAGCTGCTATACCGGCAGCAGCAATAGCAGCAGGCGGAGCATATATTTATAGCTTAACCAAACGATAATACCAAATTCCTTCAAAGGAGGAAATTCAAAATGATTTACACAGAGCATGAGTATCTAGCTCATCATGGGGTAGATAAACAGAAATGGGGTCATAGAAATGGACCTCCGTATCCTTTAAATCCTGAGCAGATGACTTCAGCTCAGAAGAGAGCAAACGCCAATGAAGGATGGTTTAAAAGAAAAATCAGAGAAGCCAAAGAAGCAAAGCAGGCCAAGAAAGATGCTAAAGAAGCCAAGAAAGTAGAAGAGAAACTTGCTAAGCAGGCTCATAAGCAGGGAAGACTTTCTGAACAGGAGAGAAAAGACGTTTATAACAGAGCAGATGTTAAAACCGCATACGAGCATATATCAGAATACTCAAATAGAGAAATTCAGTCTATAATGGACCGTTATGAGATGCAGCAGGCATTAAGTCAGAAAGTTGCAAATATTTCTTATAAAGAGAAAATGAAAGGCAAAGAAAAGATTGATGTTGCTGCAAAGTATCTCGATTCAGTGGTTAATATTGGTCGTAAGGCAGCAGACATCTATAACATTGCCGCTGCAGTTGGAAACGCTTTAGGTGATAAGCAGTGGAAACCAATAAAGATTGGAGAATTTCCAAAAGGTAAGAACAAAGATGATAATGATTCTAAGTTATCTGATGAAGAAAAGAATAAAATATTTAAAGATGCTGACATAAAGAAAGCCAATAAATATAGAGGCGATCTTTCCAATAAAGATCTTAAAAATATTATGGATCGTAAAAACATTTATGATCGATTAGATAAAGAATTGAATAAAGATAGCAATGATTATTTGAAAGACAACAAAAACGATAAGAAACAGAATAACAACCAGAATCAAAATAACTATCAGAAAGATAATAGCTATAAAAAGTCATATGATAACAGTTATAAGAAATCATACGACAACGATTACAACAAATCTTCTGATACGAAATCGTCATCTTATGATTCTAAGAAAAATACCGAATCAACGAAACCGGCTACCGAAAAGAAAACATCTGGAAAAGCCAGAGGTATAAAAAATATGTCTTGGTCTGTAGTTGGTTCAACATCTGGTAATTATTCAGACTTCCTTTCTAATAATGCATCAAGTGGAGAGAGTTGGGTATCAACATACTTTGATAATTATTCTAAACCAAAGACAAGAACTAGTTTAAGTACTAATACAAAGACAAGTTACTCCGATAATCATGTAAAAGATGATAGTGGAAATAAGTATAGGATGATTTCTACTGGTGGAAAGTTAACGGAAGTAGACAGTGGTTATATCACAAGTGGCGAAAACTGGTTCTCAAATTGGTCAGCTAGTTATGATGCATATGACGATAAGAAGAAATAAAAGATAAGAAGGTAATAAACAATGAATAACAGCATACTAAATGACATTAAAAAGTTATTGGGTATAGATGCAGAATACGATGCATTTGATCAGGACCTAATAATACATATTAATACTGTATTAATGCTACTTAATCAGTTAGGCGTAGGTCCGGATAGCTGTTATTCTATTACCGGATCTACTGAAACCTGGACTGATTTCCTGGGTAGCGACACTTCACTAGAGATGGTTAAAACTTATATTTACATGAAAGTAAAGTTAATGTTTGACCCACCTCTCAGTGCAACTGTAACAGAAGTATACAAGAATACGATCGCAGAGCTAGAGTGGAGACTCAATGTTGCTGTTGATCCTAAGTCTGAAAACTAAGAGAGAGAGAGCAATTATGGATTACGTAACTATTACAACAGATAATTATCTTGAACATCATGGAATTCTCGGACAAAAATGGGGAGTTCGTAGATACCAGAATGCTGATGGAACATTGACCGCTGCTGGTCGCAAGAAGTATAATAAGTTTGATACAAAATCTTATATGAGAGAAAGAAAACAGCAGCTTGCCGAAGAAGGTGTGTTCGGTTTAAAAAGCCAGGCAAAAGCTAGTAATGAAGCTTTTCTATTGAAGAATTCTGATAAGCTTGCTTATAAATCTATTAAAAAACAGGAAAAGTTAGCACAAAAAATTAAAGATGCTATAGAACTTAATGATTATAAAGCAACGAATAAATTTATTAAACAGTGGGTAAATGCTCAAACTAATATACGATATGACGAAATTCTTCAGAATAAAGATAAAATAGAACCTTTAGCAGAAGGATTTATAAAAGCAAGAATGGGTCAGCTGCTAATAGGAAGTGTTGGAGCAATTACTGCAGGAAAAGATTATTGGCAGTTAGGAACTGATTACACCGTAGATGCGAGATTACAAGCAGAAAAAGATGCAGAAGAATACAAGAAGCAGTTTAAATAATTTATATTTCAGGAGGATTTTATTAAATGAATAATTATGAACCAATTTTATGTCATCATGGAATCCTCGGACAAAAATGGGGAGTTCGTAGATATCAAAACCCAGATGGTTCTTTAACAAAAGCTGGTAGAAGACGACTTAATAAAGATGCTGAACAGCTTGGATATTATCAAAGCCATATAAATGAAAATCGGGCATTGGCTAGATTTGAAAAGAATCCATATAAAAGCATGATGTATGAATGGGGTCAGCAGTTTAAATATGAAAAATATTATGATGATCTTTATAATAAAATGATTGAAAAATATGGTGATAAAAATTTAAAAGATATAACGGATAATCCTTATTATAAGAAAACTGCTGAAAGAGGACAAAAATGGTGGGAATTAGCGGTTAATTCTAAACCCGAAGATATGCATAGTATAAATAATATATTTACGCAGCTTACAGATTCTAAATCACCATTATACGCTTTCGTAAGTAATAAACAGCTTGACAAAGATATGTACGAATTTGTCAAAAATAATATAGGAAAAGATAAATAATAAAGAGGTAAAAACAAATGGCATTATCTAATACTGCAGTACCAAAATACTACGGTAAATTTAGAGATGATGTCCTCAGTGGCAAGATACTGGTTAATAGAGAAATCTCAGCCGAGATGAACAGAATAGATTCTCTAATTGAACATCCTGGAGTATACTATGACGAAGAAGCAGTAGAAGGGTGGATAAGGTTCTGTGAAAACGAACTAACTCTCACTGATGGCTCAGATTTACGTTTACTGGAATCGTTTAAATTGTGGGGAGAACAGGTTTTAGGCTGGTATTACTTTGTTGAAAGAACAGTATATGTTCAGGATGACAATATTACCGGTCATTACGAAAACCAAATGATTAAGAAGAGGCTTATTAACAAGCAGTATCTCATCATAGCAAGAGGTGCTGCTAAGTCTCAGTATGAATCATACATGCAAAGTTACTTCTTGAGTGTTGACACAACAACTACTCACCAAGTACACACAGCACCTACAATGAAACAGGCAGAAGAAGTACTAGCTCCAATGAGAACTGCTATTACTCGTGCTCGTGGTGATCTGTATAAGTTCCTAACAGAAGGTTCATTACAGAATACCACCGGTTCGAAGATGAATAGACAGAAACTCGTATCCACAAAGAAGGGTATTGAGAATTTCATAACAGGTTCTCTTTGCGAAATAAGGCCTATGACTATTGATAAGCTTCAAGGTCTTAACTCTCGAATCAACACAGTCGATGAGTGGCTTTCTGGAGACATCAGAGAAGATGTTATAGGTACTCTTGAGCAAGGCGCTTCTAAAAATGACGACTACCTTATCATAGCTGTATCATCAGAAGGTACAGTTCGAAATGGTGTCGGCGATACAATCAAAATGGAGTTGGCATCAATACTTAAGGGCGAGTATAACAACCCGCATGTAAGTATTTGGTGGTATAAACTCGATGACATTGAAGAAGTTGAACTCGGAAAGAATGATCCGAGAATATGGAGAAAGGCGAATCCTAATCTTGGATTTACTGTAACATATGAAACTTATGAACTCGATGTAGAAAGAGCTGAAAAAGCACCGGCAAACAGAAATGATATTTTGGCCAAAAGATTTGGCATACCTATGGAAGGTTATACATACTACTTCACATATGAAGAGACACTTCCACAGAAGAGAAAATTAGATTTCTGGCAGATGACATGTTCCCTTGGTATTGACTTATCACAGGGTGATGACTTCTGTGCCTTTACTTTCCTATTCCCTCTTGGAAATGGTACTTTTGGAGTTAAGGTTAGAAGTTACATTACTTCCTTAACTTTATCTAAGTTACCAGCAGCTACTCGTCTCAAGTATGATGAGTTTATGAGAGAAGGAAGTCTCATAATCTTTGAGGGTTCTATTCTCGATATGATGGATGTGTACGATGACATTGATGCATACATTGAACAGTGTCAGTATGACATCTCAGCTGTAGGTTATGATCCTTATAATGCGAAAGCATTTATGGAAAGATGGGAAAGAGAGAATGGTCCTTTTGGTATAGAGAAAGTTATACAGGGTGCTCGTACAGAATCAGTTCCATTGGGTGAAATAAAGAAATTAGCAAGTGAAGGTTGTTTATTGTTCGATGAAGAATTAATGTGCTATACTATGGGAAATGCGATAACCATAGAAGATACAAATGGTAACCGCAAACTCCTTAAAAAGAGATATGAGGATAAGATCGATAATGTATCAGCATTAATGGATGCTTTTGTGGCATACAAGAATAATAAAGAAGCTTTTGAATAAATTTTCCAAAGGAGAAAAATCAAAATGGGAAATTTTACAGATAGACTCCAACATGCTTGGAATGCCTTTATGAATAAAGACCCAACGCCAACGAAAACTTATTATAATGAGGTATCGTATGGTTGGTATAGACCCGATCGTCCACACTTCACTCGAGGTAATGAACGATCTATAATAAATGCCATATACAACAGAATTGCTATGGATGCGGCTGCTGTTGACATTAAGCACGTAAGGGTTGATGATAATGGTAACTATGTGCAAATAATAGATTCGGGACTTAATGAGTGCTTATCTGTTAGTGCCAACATGGACCAGACAGGAAGAGCTTTTATACAAGATATTGTCATGTCTCTACTTGACGAGGGATGTGTAGCAGTTGTCCCTACGGATACAAAAATAGATCCGAAGAAATCTGCAACAATAGACATCGAAAAGATGAGAGTTGGACATATAGTTTCATGGTTCCCAGATGCTGTTAAGATGGAAGTCTATAACGAGAAGTCTGGAAAGAAAGAAACAGTAACCCTTCCAAAAAGTGTTGTATGTATAATAGAAAACCCGTTCTATTCAGTAATGAATGAACCAAACTCTACTATGCAGCGACTTATAAGAAAATTAAATCTATTAGATGCAATCGATGAACAGTCGGGAGCTGGTAAATTAGATTTAATTATTCAGTTACCTTATTTAACCAAGACCGAAGCTAAGAAACAGCAAGCCGAAAATCGTAGAAAGACTATAGAAGATCAGTTAGCTAATTCTAAGTATGGTATTGCATATACAGATGCCACTGAGCATGTAACCCAGTTGAATAGATCATTAGATAATAATCTAATGAATCAGATTCAGTATCTTACCGATATGATTTACTCTCAGTTAGGTATAACAACCGAAATTTTAAACGGTACAGCCAGTGATCAGATAATGAATAATTACTATTCAAGAACCGTCGAACCAATTCTTTCGGCAATCACTGACGAAATGAAACGAAAATTCTTATCAAAGACTGCTCGAAGTCAGAAACAGTCGATAGAATTTTACAGAGATCCATTCAAGCTTGTTCCTGTTACTCAGATTGCTGAGATTGCAGACAAGTTTACACGTAATGAGATATTGACTTCTAATGAGCTCAGACAGATCGTTGGAATGCGTCCTGCTGGAGATCCTGGAGCTGACGAGCTTAGAAATAAGAACCTGTCACCTTCAAAGGATGACTATCACATTGACGTTGATGGCAATCCAATTCCTGAAGAAAACATGCAAATGGTCGCTGATGGAGAAGGACCTGAAGCAACTGTCGATCGACTCTTAGAAGAACTTAAACTAAGGAGGAAAAATCAAAATGGTGTATGATTTTGGTGGATGGGCAACAAGGAACAACTTAAGATGTTCTGATGGCCGTACAATCCGTAAAAATGCCTTTATAGACCAGGATGGTAAGACCGTTCCTTTAGTTTGGAATCACGACCACAAAGATGCACAGAATGTTCTCGGTCATGCTCTGCTTGAAAATAGAGAAGAGGGTGTCTATGCTTATGGAACATTCAATGACACAGAAGCTGGACAGAATGCGAAACTTCTTGTGGAGCATGGTGACATAGGTTCTCTTAGTATCTATGCTAACCAGCTTAAACAGACCAACTCTCGCGATGTTGTACATGGCAAGATTTGTGAGGTTAGTCTCGTACTTGCAGGAGCAAATCCTGGAGCTTGCATCGTTGAGAAGCAGGTTAGGCATAGTGATATTTCAGACGAGGACGAAATCGAGTCAGCCGAGATCTATAATGACATAGAGGAAATTTATATTTCCCATGCGGAAAAAGATAACAAAAAGAAAGAGGACGACGATAAGGAGTCTGAAGAAAAACCAGAAGAGAAGGAAGAGGAAAAGAAGTCTGACGATGCTAAATCAGAAGATAAGAAATCCGAAACTGACTCTGATGAAAAGAAGCCAGAAACAAAAGAAACAAAACCTGAAGAGGAGAAGAAAGAAATGGCAGAAGTAAAGAAAACTGAAGTTGAGATTGAAAAGAAGGCACCTGCTGATTCTGAGAAGACAGTAAAGGATGTATTCGATACTCTCAATGACGAGCAGAAGACAGTTGTTTATGCTTTAATCGGTCAGGCAATCGCTGACGCAGAAGAAAAGAATAAAAGTTCCAAAGAGGAGGACGAACAGATGAAGCACAATGTATTTGAATCAGAAGAGCAGTACGATGATACACTCGTTCATGATGGTCTTAATGAGATTATGAAAGAGGGCAAAAGATGCGGATCTCTTAGAGATGCATTCCTTGAGCATGCTGCTGAGTATGGAATTGAGAACATCGACTTTATTAAGCCTGATGATAAGAGTTATACAACCACACCTCAGTTCATCAACACACATCCCAATGATTGGGTTGGTGTAATCATGAATGGTGTACACAACACACCTTTCGCAAACATCAAAATGCTTTTTGCTGACATCACAGAGGACGAGGCAAGAGCAAAGGGATACATCAAGGGTCACTACAAGAAAGAAGAGGTATTCAAGCTTCTTAAGAGATCAGTATCTCCTACAACAATCTACAAGAAACAGAAATTTGACAAGGACGACCTTGCTGATGTAGATTTCGATGTAATTCCTTGGATTAAGGAAGAGATGAACATCAAGTTCGATGAGGAGAAGGCTCGTGCTTACATCTTCGGTGATGGACGTTCAACCGCAGATGACGACAAGGTTGATGAGACACATATTATTCCCGTTGCAAAGGATGAGGACCTCTTCACAATTAAGAAGACAGTTGTACCCGCACAGGATGAGTCTCTTGAGCATGCTATCGTAACCGCTTCTGTACTTGCACAGGATGATTATCAGGGATCTGGTAATATTGTTGCATTTGTTGAGCAGAAGCAGGCTTCTAAGCTTATGCTTATGGAAGATAAGTTTGGTCACAGACTTTACAAGACAGAGGCAGAGCTTGCTGGCGCAATGGGCGTAAGTAAGATCGTTAAGGTTCCTTCATCTATTATTGGTGCTGGAATATACGCAGTAATGCTTGACCTTTCAGATTACAATGTTGGTATTAAGAATCAGGGTAAGAAGAGCTTCTTCGATGGTTTCGATATCGACTACAACCAGCACAAATACCTCATCGAGGAGAGACAGTCTGGTGCCCTTACAAGACCTTACTCAGCAATCGTACTTAAGGCTAACGGAAACGCAGGCTGATTGTAAGTAACAGTTAACCATCTTGTATAGTAGCTGAACGGCATTAATTACTTAGTAAGTTACTATACAAATCAATAATTATTTAAGGAGTATAAAATCATGAATAAGATCTATATGACCGCTGAAGGTAAAAACGTAGCTGCATTCGTAGTTTACGGAAATACATCAGATTCTAAGATTTATGACGGAACAGGAACTTCTAAGAAACAGATCGAAGAGGCTGACCTTGTAGCAGCATTCAAGAATGGACGTGTTCTTGTAGCAATCGTTGGAGAGTCAGCAACAGATTACCTTGAGGTGGTTAAGGTTTCTGGAAACAAGGCTTCAACAGTTGATCTTGCAAGCTCTACTGTAACAGTTACAGAGTGGGCTGCAAAGGCTGCTGAATAATTTAAGGAGAAAAATTCAAAATGGGTAAATTTTATGGCAAGGTAGGTTATTTAACCACAGTCGAGACTAAACCAGGTGTATGGACCGAAAAAATAGTTGAAAGAAACTATTACGGTGATGATAATAAGAAGATAAGCAAATGGCAAGTCGGCGAAGGGTTAAATGATGATAAGACTTATTCTGCCGAGATCAGTATCGTTGCTGATGCATTTGCCTATGAGAATTTTAGTAACATTAAGTATATAGAGTTTATGGGCGCTAAATGGAAAGTAAATAGTATTGAAATCCAGCGTCCAAGACTCATACTTACAATGGGAGGACTTTACAATGAGTAGAGAGGAATTTCACGAAATTTTATGTGATATTTTGGGCTCTAGGAATGTGTATTTTCAGCCTCCAGAATCTTTGAAAATTAAATACCCAGCAATTATCTACAAGCTAGATAAAATTAAAAACACAAGAGCAAATGATGGTTTATACAAATATGACGAGGCTATGTCAGTTACTTTAGTTCATAAAGATCCGGATAATGATATTTATCCAAAACTGCTTAAGCTACCAAAGTCGTCATTTAATACCGATTATACAAAGGACAATTTAAACCATTATTCATTTACAATTTATATTTAGTTCAGGAGGAATTAAACATGGCTAGATTACTTTGGGACCAGACCGGTGAGAAGTTCTACGAGACAGGTGTCAACCAGGGCGTTCTCTATCCTTATGACAGTGCTGCAGCAGATCCTAAAAAAGCTTATGGACCTGGTGTAGCTTGGAACGGTCTTTCATCAGTTTCTGAGTCACCTTCAGGTGCAGAAGCTAACAAGATTTATGCAGATAACATAAACTACCTTAACCTGTATTCAGCAGAGGAGTTCGGTGCTACAATTGAGGCTTACACATATCCTGATGAGTTCAAGGCTTGTGATGGTACAGCAGAACTTATAGCGGGTGCTTATGTTGGACAGCAGACAAGAAAAACATTCGGATTCTGCTTCAAGACAATTATTGGTAATGATACAGAAGGCGATGCTAAGGGATATAAGCTTCATCTGATTTACGGATGCAAGGCTTCTCCTTCAGAGGCTCAGTATCAGACAGTTAACGATTCACCTGAGGCAATTGCATTCTCATGGGAAATCACAACTACACCTGTTACTATCGGCAGAATTAATGGAGTGGATTACAATCCTGCTTCAAGAATTGTAATTGATTCTACAAAGTTCACAACAGAGAAACAGAAGAAAGCACTTGCTGATCTTGAGAATAAGCTCTTCGGAACAAATGCGGAAGGACAGGAAGAAGGAACAGATCCTTATCTTCCTCTTCCTGCTGAAGTTGTTGAAACACTTACTGTATCAGCTGGCTGATCAGTTTAATAATTTTAGGCGGCTTTTAGTGGCAAGCTATTAGCCGCCTTTAATTGTATTTATTAAAATTTTTAACAGAGGTAAAAATTGAAAGGAGATTAAAATTATGTTAAAAGAGACTATTAAGTACACAGATTACGAAGGTAATGAGAGAGAAGAAGATTTCTACTTCAATCTTAATAAAGCTGAACTTATGGAGATGCAGCTTTCTACCGAAGGTGGTCTTGAGAAGAGAATTCAGAAGATTATAGCTTCTCAGAATGGTAAAGAGATTATTGAGCTCTTTAAAGCAATTATTCTTAAAGCTTATGGCGAAAAATCTGATGATGGAAAGAGATTCATAAAGAACCAGGAAATCAGAGATTCTTTCGAGCAGTCTGAGGCTTACTCAGAATTATTCATGAAACTTGCAACCGATGCAGATGCAGCTCAGAAATTCATCAATGGTGTAATTCCTAAGGACATTGCAGGACAGGTTAAAGAAACACCGGCTACAATAGCCGCAATCAATAATAAATAAGGAGGCATGAGGCGAGATGCTCCAGATAACAATACCAGGACAGGAGTTCTATGACGAGGCAACAGACCAATTCATAAACACTAAGGATACGGTGTTGACACTGGAGCATTCTCTAGTGTCTTTATCAAAATGGGAATCAAAATGGTGTAAAGCATTCCTTGGAGCGGATTCTAGAAGCAACGAAGAGACAATAGATTACATTCGTTGTATGACAGTAACTCCAAATGTCGACCCAAATGTTTATTATTGTTTAACACAAGACAATTTAAAAGAGGTTAGTGATTATATTCAGAATCCGCATACAGCGTCTAATATATATGATGTTGATATCGGTAATAAAGAAGGCAAGGCAAAAGCAAAAGATACAATAACATCAGAATTGATATATTATTGGATGATAGCATTGCAGATACCTTTTGAATGTCAGAAATGGCATTTGAATAGATTATTAACCTTAATCAAGATATGTAATGTTAAGAACAATCCTAAGAAGATGAAGAAAGCTGATATTCTTAGGAGAAATGCTTCATTAAATGAAGCTCGTAGAAAGGCTTGGCATTCGAAAGGATGATGAGTTATGAGCGTAGTAACTTTTCATGCTAGAGGCGATTTCAAGAAATTAAATGGATTTTTTGAGAGAGTCCTTGAAAAAGTTGATTATGGAAAACTTAATTATTATGGAGAATTAGGTGTTCAGGCATTACAAGATGCTACTCCAATTGATACTGGACTTGCTTCAAGGTCTTGGTATTATACAATTGAGCACGAAAAAGGCGTGGCTAAACTGATATTTTCTAACTCGGATATCGAGGGAGGATGTAATGTAGCAATATTACTTCAGTATGGTCACGCAACAAAAAATGGAGGGTGGGTAGAAGGAATAGATTATATTAATCCGGCACTTAGACCCATATTTGACGAATTAGCAAAAGATGCTTGGAAGGAGGTTATCGGATGAGTACTACAGTTGACCAAAGAGTCGTCGAGATGAAATTTGATAACCGGCAGTTCGAGTCTGGTGTCAGAGAGAGTATGTCGACTCTCGATAAACTTAAACAAGCATTAAACTTTAATAAAACTGCTACCGGCTTAGAGAATATTAGTAAAGAAGTATCAAAAGTAGATATGTCGGGTTTAGCCACAGCTACTGAGACTGTCGCTAATAAATTCTCAGCTCTTGAAGTAATAGCTATAACTACTTTAGTAAATATTACCAATTCAGCTGTTAATGCAGGTAAAGCTTTAATAAAGAGTATGTCAAAAGACCAGTTAACAGCTGGTTGGACAAAATTTGAGCAAAAGACAACTGCCGTTCAGACAATTCTATCTGCTACTCGTATGCAGTTTGATGATGAAGCTAAGCAGTTAGCAGTTGTTAATGCTAAACTAAAAGAACTTAACTGGTTTACAGATGAAACTTCTTACAACTTTACCGATATGGTAAGTAATATAGGTAAGTTTACATCTGCAGGTGTAGATCTTGATACAGCAGCAAAGTCAATGCAGGGTATTGCGACTTGGGCAGCTATGTCAGGAGCAAATGCCGTTACTGCTTCAAGAGCAATGTATAACCTTGCTCAGGCAATTGGTGTTGGTTATGTTAAGCTTATAGATTGGAAAACAATCGAAAACTGTAACATGGCCACAATGGAGTTCAAGCAGACTGTATTAGAGACAGCTGTTGAATTAGGAACTCTTAAGAAAGAAGCAGATGGAGTATATAAGACTGTAGCTAAAGGTACTAAAGTTACAGCGGAAGCTTTCAGTGAAAGTTTATCAGAAGGATGGTTTACAAATGATGTATTAACCGCTTCTTTAAATGTTTATGAAAAAGCGACTGATAAACTTCATGAAATGGCTGAAAGGTATGGAGCAACTGCTACTGAAATTATAGGAGCATTTGACGATTACAAAGAAGGCAAAAAGTCAATCGATGAAATAATAGAAGGATTCGAGGAATTTGACGGAACGGCCGAAGAACTTATAGCAGATCTTGATGTTCTTGGATCAGAAGAATACGAACTTTCTATAGCAGCTTTTAAAGCAGCTCAGCAGGCAAAGACATTTACAGATGTTATCGATGCTACAAAGGATGCTGTATCTACTGGATGGATGCAGACATTTGAATATATATTTGGTAATTATCATGAGGCTGTTGAGTTATTCTCAGATTTATGTGAAGTATTCTGGGAATTATTTGCATCAGGAGCTGAAGCTAGAAATTCCATGCTTGAATTATGGCATGCCGTTGGTGGAAGAGAAACTCTTTTAAATGGTATTTATAAAGCATTCTCAAACATCAAAATGGTAATGGATGCCGTAGCAGAAGTTTGGGATGAGTTCTTTGGAAAAGAAACTTTGGAAAGTGCTGCAGGCTTATTAAAAGTAAGTAACTATATAAAAGCATTATTTGAGTGGCTTGAACCAACAGAAAGAGAACTAAAAAACATAAAAGATATTTTTGGAGGTTTATTCTCCATATTAGATTTAGTTGGAACAGTTTTAAAGACAATTCTTAAAACAATATTTCCAATGATAAATCCAGCAAGAAGTTTATTTGATATTGTATTAGAAATAGGTGGAGCACTTGGTCGTTTAACTATGAAAATGACCGAATTTGCTAAGAATAGTATAGAAAGTTCAAAAATTCTTACTTATTTGGGAAAAGGCTTACAACTATTTGTAAATATTATTATATTTGTAATACATAGCTTTGTAAAATTTCTTGATGATATAAACATATTCAGTAAGTCTTCTAAAGTATTAACTGTTGTTATAAATGGACTCGCGACAGTATTTAAAGTTTTAGGTTCTGCTGTTATATTTGCTATAAGTGGCATAGTAACATTTGTAAAACTTATAGGAACTATTGCAGCAACAATAGTTAGTTCGTTTAAGAAACTTGTAAAATCGGGTGTTAATGGATTTAAAGCAGCTATAATAGTAGCAAAGGAAGCCCTTTTATCTTTTATAGATGCTTTAAAAAATATACCAATATTAAAATCGATATTCGATAGATTAGGATCGGTTATATCTTCAATAAAAGATAAATTAAAAGGTCTTACATCTACAGATGGAAAATTAGCGAATTTCTTTAATGGCTTTGGAAATCTTATAAAGTCAGTAGGTAAAACATTAGGAACTTTTATTGCATTACTTATTGAAACCGTTAAAAGAATTAATCCCGTAAGAATAATTCTTTTAGGTTTTGTTGCTGCTATAACGTTGGCAATTTACAGATTTAGTAATGCTTTTAAAGGTATTCCAAAATTAATAACATCTACAACTGAATTATTTGACGCATTAAAAGATAGAATTGCAAAACCTAGAGTTATAAAAGTTTCATTACTTCAGATAGCAGCTTCAATAGCTATATTAACTGCTTCTCTATACGTATTAGCTAATAAAATAGATCCTAACCGATTGTGGGAATGCGTTGGAGTAGTAACAGCATTATCAGGTTTATTACTAGTTCTTGCAATAGCATCTAGTAAATTAAATAAATCGATGATGGCCTTCAGTAGAGGAATGTCTAATATAAATTCTTTAGGAATTGGATTATTGACATTATCATCATCGATATTAGTTCTGACTTTAGCAATGAAAATGCTAAACGAAGTTGAAACTGATGGAATATGGGAACGTTTGGCTGTTTTAGCTACAATTTCAGCTGGATTAGTAGCAATATCTATAACTCTTTCCAAACTTGCTCCAAGATTATCTAAAGATGCTTTAATACTTGTTGCCTTTGCATTAAGTGTTTCTTCGATGGTTAATTCATTAAAGAAATTAGCAGATTTAGATAAATCTCCAGAAGAATTACAGTCAATAGTAAGTTCATTGACAGTGTTAATGGTTGGCTTGTCCGCATTAGCATTTGCAGCAAAAGGTATTGGTTTATTCTCGGCTGTTGGATTAATAGCATTAGTTTTATCATTCAAAATGGTATTACCAATGCTAGAAGAAATAACTAAGTATCATTATGCTGACATAAATAATGCTATTAAAGATAACTTAGCTTTGATATTAACATTAACATTATTAGCATCAGGTATATCATTAGTAGGTTCTTTACTAGGTAAGAAAGGTAATAACTTTGGTAAAGGTCTATTAATGATGGCAGCAGCAGTTGCAATACTTGTGCAAGTAATGAAATCAGCACAGGAACTTGATCCCTCTAAATTTAAAATAGCGAGTGCAGCTATGCTAGAGTGTCTAGTTCTTATAGGAGCACTTGAAGTATTATCAAAGCATACAGCAAAAGCAAAACCTGTAGCATTTGCAGCATCACTTATATTTATATCGATAGCTGTTTCTATTCTTGCAGGAATATCAAAAGACTTAGGCGAAATAGATAAAGGAAATTTAATAACCGGCGTTTTAGCAGTATCAACATTATTAGGAATGGTAGCGATTCTTGAAAAATTCTCAGAATATTCTAGGAATATTAAGGGCGTTGCTAAAGTGTTAATTGGCGTTTCTATAATAGCTGCTGAAATGGCCATGATATCTTTGATACCATGGAAGGATATTATACCTGCGTCAATAGCCATGAGCATTGCAATGGTTTCATTTGGATATGCGATAGAATTAGCTATGCATAGAAAATGGAATTTAAAAGGCATTCAGGGAATATTAGCTGTAGCGGCGTCGACCGTGTTAATAGGAGCAGCTCTTTCTGTTATTTCAAGATACAATTGGAAATCAATAATATTTGCAAGTCTCGGATTGTCAATAGCTATTACAAGATTTGGTGAAGTACTTGAAACAGTATCTAAATCTACAGGATTTAATGATTCCGGAAGAGCTATTAAAAAAATATCAGCTGTAATTGCAGTTTCTTTAGCCATGTCTTTACTTGGTCTGTCAATGGCGCAACTTGCTAAAAATGATTGGGCTAGTATAGGTTTATCATTATTGGCTATGATGATATGCTTAAAGACTTTTAATGAGTCATTAACTTTATTATCAGGCATATCGTCTAAAAATATAGAAGGTTATAAAGGACTTATAGCATTAGCCGTTGCATTATTAGCAATGGGTGAAACATTAAAGCTAGTTGCAAACATAAATTGGCCAGGTATAGGAAAATCATTTATTGCTATAATAGAAGTTCTTGGTTATTTATGGGCTTCTGTCAAAATAATAAATAATTATGACGAAATAGATTCAAGTGCTTGGAAAAATATCTTGGCTATTTCTGCAATACTTTTAGCTTTAGGAGGATTTTTAAAACTAATTTCTGAGATTCCATGGGAAACAATAGCTATGGGATCTTTGGGAATAATGGGTGCACTTGCAACATTAACTTTAGTATTGTTGGCTTTAAAGAAGTTTACAGGTTTATCCATTAATATAGCAAAAGATACCACAAAGGTGTTAAATAAAGCAACGGTAGGCGAAATGTATGCAGCAGCAAGTGTCATAGCTTCTATGGCATTAGCAATAGCTTCAATAGGACTAACTTTCAAAATGGTATATGATTCCATATCTTCAAGTGGACGTAACCTTAAGAAGATTGGAATTGTATTTGTTGGAATTTCTGGAGCAATAGTTGCATTAGGATTTGCAGTAAGAGTTGCTGGTACAGTTGGAGAAGGTACCGCCTATAATCCTGTAGCATTCACAAATATATTGAGTATGTCAGTAGCACTATTATCTATAGGAGTTGCATTCTCATTATTGACACAGGTTAAATGGTACAGTCTTATTACACCATTTATAGCAATATCTATTATATTAGCAGAATTTGCAGGACTGATAACTCTTATAGGAGAATTTAGTACGACTGTTGCTGTTGGTATTAATGGATTAAAGACAATGCTTCCATTTGCAGCAATGCTATTGTCTATAGGATTAGCATTAATGCTTATATCAACTATAGATTGGGACGGTATAACAGTCGGAATGACATCTATATTAGGTGTTGTTGGAATGCTTGTACTTGTAGTATTTGCTATGAAGCATATCAATCCTGGCGATGTAAAAATTGCAAGTATTGCATTGACACTATCAGGGATGATGCTGGCAATGGGAATATCTCTTAGATTGCTTGCAGGTTTGGAATGGGATGATATTTCTACCGGTTTTCAGGCAATACTTGGAACATTGGGAATGCTTACGATATGTACAATTGCTATTGCAAACTTAGCAAAGGATGCTGCTAATGTATCATTGATGGCTGTTGTGTTAACAGGGCCAATGTTAGCTTGCGCTTTAGCAATGAAATTATTGTCTACTATACCAGACGATAAAATGGGTCCTGCGTTTTGGACATTATTTGGAATAGCTGTAATAATTTCGGCAATGACATTGATATTGTCAAAGGTTGCACCTGTTGCGATGGTATCATTCCCTGCGATAGCAGGAGCATTAGTAGGATTTGCATTAACACTAGCCGTATGTGGTTTTCTTAATTGGGACAATATATGGTATGGATTTTCTACGATGCTTAAAATAGCAGGAATAATTGGAGCTATTGTTGCCGGATTTACAATATTAGGAATAGCCGCTCCAGGAATTATGGCTGCTTTATTATCAATGGTTTCTACCTTATTAACCATTGGTGGAACTCTTATGATGATAGCTGGTGGATTCTCAGTCGCAGCTTTGATATTTAATACTTCTATATTAATATTAGCAGGAGCATTTAAATTATTAGAGTCTGTTGATTGGTATACATTAGGAGATGGAATTCAAGCAGCTGTTGGTCCATTAGCTTTGTTAGCCGCTACAATGTTTATATTTACAATGGCGTCACTCGGTAACTTAACACTTTTAGCAGTTGCCGGATCGATGCTGATGCTTAATAAAGTTGATTGGAATACGTTATCAATTGGTATAAGTAAAACATATCCGGCTTTATTAGGATTGCTAAATGCTATAAAAGAAGCATCGCTTCTAAATACAATAACCCTTATGCTTACGTCAAATGCACTTAAGGGAATGTCTGTAATTGACTTAAATACCCTTGGTGATGGACTTGACAAAGTAAGTGATGGTATATATTCATTAGCTCATGCCACAGAAGATTACAACTCATCTGGAACAAGCATAACTGATATATCAAATCAGTTACTGAATGCTTCTAATAATATAGTAAACGTTGCAACAATATACGAACAGTCTGCTAATAGAGTTGCCTTAGCTAATACTAAGATGATTCTTAGTTCGACACTATTAGGTTCATTCTTAGGTCAGGGCCTTGTTCAAGGTCTTCTTGGGTCGAGTGAGTTGGTATACAACACAAGTGGACAGTTAGCAGATACGTCAATACAAGGATTTGCCGATACTGCAGAAATTCATTCACCATCTCTTAGAATGATGGAAATAGGATCTTACTTAATGCAGGGTCTTTCAGTTGGTGCTGTGTCAGAGGCTCCTAATACTTATAACACTATGGGTGCTATAAGTGATAATACCGTTAGAGCAGCTGCAGTTGATAATAATAAAATGTACCAAGTCGGCAAAGATGCTGTCAAATCCCAGAATAAGGGAATGATAGATGAAGCCAAAACCGGTAGTGCTATAAGAACAATAACAGCTGCCAATGAAAATGTAATGAGAGTATCCGGACAGCAATTAAAGGCCGGAAACTATCAAAATGGTATAAAAGCAGAGGCTGCTAAGATACAAGGTCATATGGCCGCAGCTCCACAAACCGCTAAATCTATAACTCAGATAGATAAGTCCATAGGAGAAAGCGAAGTTGATACCTATGAGACTTACGGAGAAATGTCCGGAACTGCGTCAGCTTCTGGAACTGTCGACGGAGCCAATGCTGCAATGCCAAATGTTATGTCTGCTTTTGGTGCATTTGGTACTCAATCAGGAAATTCTTGGTGGGATGGATTTAAAGGAGTATTAGCTAAAATAGCAGAAGGTTTCTTAGATCTATTGGCAGATGTATATGGAATTTGGGATGAAGAAACTGCTAATTTGTTAAGAACTACAGCTGATGAATTAGCTGATTATAGTTCTGGAGCAGCAGAAGCAGCTGGAACGACATCAATTCTTGACGGTGCCATGCAAAATCTCCAAGATACTATGAACCAATTTAAGCCATTCGATATGGACAAAGTTGGAATGACCGAAATTAGATACGGAGATACTCTCGAATGGCAGGAAGCATATGATAAGGCATTAGAAGACCATAACTATGCAGAGCTAGATCATCTTAACAAAGAGAAGAATGCTATGTGGGAAGTAAGTATGTGGAGTGACACATACATGAACGCCCAGAAAAAAGCAATGGAGACATCCTTCGATTTCGAAGATTCCATTAATAATCTCACAAAAGGTTTAGATAACTTTGGAGGTGGGGCTGGAGCAGCTGGAGAAGAAGTTGATGAGTTTACTCAGAAAATTCAGGATCTCCATTCTAATATAGAGTCTCAAATCGACGCATGGAAAGAGTTCGACAGAACGATTGACATAACATCGGAAGACCTTATTAAGAATCTTCAGTCTCAGATCTCAGGTGTTAATGAATGGTCAAACAAGCTTTTAGTATTAGCTCAAAGAGGTATCTCAAAGGGTATTCTTGAAGAGCTTGCTAACATGGGTCCTCAGGGATTTAAGTATGTTGAAGCATTCATCCAGATGACCGGAGATGAGTTGGCTACTGTTAATGACCTCTGGCTTGAGAAAGGAACACTTTCTACATCTAGCACATTAGCTATTCAGGCAGCTTATGCACTTGCAGGAGATGAAGCATCTAAGGCTTATGTTGAAGGTCTTGGAGTAAATCTCGAGCAAATTCAAAATGCGGCTCAGCAGTTAGGTGATTCCTTAGCGATTGAAGCCACACCAGAAGCACTTAGAGCAATTGATGCTTATAAAGAGCAATTTAAATCTCTTTATGACAGTATTGAAAGCTCAATCAACATATTTGAGAAATTCAACATGGAGACGGAAACATCTTCAGAAGAAATTCTCGAAAACATGAAGTCTCAGATAGAAGGCGTAACTAAATGGTCTGAAAATCTGAGAACATTAGGTGAAAGAGGAATTTCTGATGGTTTGTTGAAAGAACTCTCAGCCTTAGGCCCTGATGGTTATGACAAAGTAAATGCGTTTGTTGAAATGTCTCAGGCTCAGCTTGAGGAAGCAAATGACCTTTATGCACAGTCACTTGAATTGCCATCAAATGCCACAGCAAACGTATTATCTGGTTATGCTCAGGCAGGAGACGAATCTGCAAAAGCATTCATTGAAGCATTAGGAGCATCTGTTGCCGATGTTGATCAGATTGGTACTTATATTTTACAGGGACTTGAATTAGGTCTGTTTGATGAGACAGCAACCGAAAGCCTTACAACAACTGCTTATAACGTTGGTGACAGCATTATTCAGCAGTTGATGAAATCAACAGACTCGCATTCACCTTCTGAAAGAGCAAGAGAAATCGGTGTTTATGTAGACCGGGGTCTTAGAGATGGTTTAAGAGAGGCTAATGTATTGCCAGCTGAAGAAGCATTCCACATGGGCGATATGATCATATCAGGTCTTAGACAGGGTATTGAGAATGGCCGATCAGGAATCGTCGAGTCAATGATCAACGTTGCTAGAAGCGCTATTGAAGCAGCCAAAGCAGCACTCGACATCAATTCACCTTCAAGAGTATTTGCTGAAATAGGTAGATATGTAGATGAAGGATTTGCTCAGGGTATCAATCAGAATGCTCAGGCTGTAGCTGATTCTGCAGAGAATATGAGCTATAGTTCTATAGACATCGTCAAAGATGCTATTGAACATGCCAGAGACTTAATCAATGGAGACATTGATAACACAATTACACTAACTCCAGTTCTCGACCTTACAAATGTCAGAGCTGGTGTTCAGCAGATAAACGGAATGATGAATGCGTCATCTGTATCAGCTAATGTTACAGGTGAAGATTCTGATTCAACCGGTAAAAATCAAAATGGTGGTATGACGTTCATCCAGAACAACTACTCACCTAAAGCTTTGAATCGAATTGATATTTATCGTCAGACAAAGAATCAGTTCGCAGCAATGAAAGGATTGGTTAGTGGAACATGATTAATTCAGTAACAGTTACTAATCATCTTGGAAAAAGCTTAAGACTTGAATTAGCTAGGCCCGAGCTTACGGGTCTGGCTATAACAAGCCTTACAGGTATTGGACCAGGAAAAGCAACTATCAATACTACAGAATTGGCCACTACCGATGGCTCAATTTACAACTCTGGAAAATTACCAGAGAGAAATATTGTAATAGAGATAACTTATCTGTTTCATAGCACTATAGAAGAGGCGAGACATATAAGTTATGAATTCTTTCCTTTAAAAAAGAAAATTACACTGGAGTTTGAAACAGAACTCAAGACAGTTAAGATAGAAGGATATGTAGAATCTAATGATCCTAACATATTCAGTAAACAAGTAAAATCTCAGATAAGCATAGTATGCCCTGATCCATATTTCTATGCAATACAGGATCAGGTTACATATTTTAGTTCGATTATCCAAGAGTTTGAATTTCCTTTCTCAAATGAAGGTTTGGATTTAACACATGTATCATTCCCAGGACAGGATGTCTATCCGAGAGAAGATTTGTATCCTGGAGTTCCTTTAATGGAACCAACTATAGAATTTGGAAGTATAACATTTGATAAGATACAGAATATATATTATGAGGGTAATGCCGATACAGGAATTTATATTAGGTTACATGCATTGGCAAGTGCTGATAATTTAAAAATATTCAGTATTACAAATAGAGGAGAAATGGATATAGATACTAGTGTACTAATATCTATAACAGGAGATTCTATAGTAAGAGGAGATGACATAGAGATTTGTACTGTAAAAGGTAAAAAGAAAGCAACACTTTTACGAAATGGTATAACATATAATATACTTAATGCAATAAACAGAGATGCTGATTGGTTTCAGTTAACATATGGCGATAATGCTTTTGCTTATGATTTCGAAGGTGACACATCAGCTATACAGTTTGAGATTTATAACAATGTGCTATACGAGGGTATTTAAATGGAAGTTTTAGTATTAAATACGGAATTTGAATCGGTCGCCATAATCGATACATTCGAGTCTTTAATATGGACAGATCGTTATTATGAGGCCGGTGATTTCGAGATTTATACTGCAGCCACAACAGATATGCTTCGAACTCTCCAGCCGGATTACTATTTATGGTGTAAAGAATCTGAACATATGATGATTATTGAAGGAGTAGAAATAAAGAGTGACTTCGAGAGTGGTAATAAATTAATTGTTACTGGACGCTCTCTTGAATCTATTCTCGATAGAAGAATCATATGGGGACAAACAAATATTGACGATACACTTCAAAATGGTATAAAAAAGTTACTTAATGAAAACATTATTAATCCGTCAGATACAAATAGACAGATTAACAATTTTATATTTGAAGAAAGCTCTGATATAAACATTCAGAGTATGTTTCTTCAAACTCAGTATTTTGGAGAAAATCTTTACGAAGCAATTGTTGATATTTGCAAATCCAACAGTATAGGATTTAAAATAACATTAAACGAATCTAATCAATTCGTATTCAAACTATATTTTGGAACCGATAGGACATATAACCAAATAGAATATCCAGCTGTTATATTTAGCAATAATTTTGATAACTTAATTAATAGTGATTATGTATCAAGTAAAAAAGATTTTAAAACACTTGCATTTGTAGCTGGAGATGGCGAAGGCGATGAACGTTTTGACACTTCTATAGGAATAAATGGCAATTATGTTGGTATAAACAGAAGAGAGATATTCACAAATGCAAATGGTACAAGTAGAAAGTCAGATGATAGAGAATTAACAGATGCTGAGTATACTGCTCAATTACAGCAAAAAGGAATGGAAGATTTATCAGAGCATATAATGACCGAATCTTTCGAAGGAGAAATATCTTCTTTAATGTTTGCATATGATGAGCACTATTATATGGGTGATATTGTTGAAGTCGCTAATGAGTATGGGAACGAATCTGAGCCACGTATAATAGAATACATTTATAGTCAATCAAATAATGAACTTAAGTATTATCCGACTTTCGGATATGATGAGTATGATTCCGCGAAGTATAGAAATGAAGATAAGTTCTTAGTTCAAGTATATGACTTGGATACAGATGAAACATATCCAACAAATGAATGGTGTGATAATACAGAACCAATATTAGAAAGATATTTTACTTATGAACAGATAGCTGTAAATCAGATATCGTCATTGTGGAAAAATCCTTCTATAAGATATACTTGTAGATTATCTCAGTATGTTTATGCAGCACAAGATATGTCTATAACAACAAGGATTAATGTTATAAACAGAGGATCTTTGTATTTAAACGATACGCTTGTTACAGTAATTAATGGAACAACATCTACTATTATACTTAATCTTTATGCTGGATGGAATAAAATAGATATAGTATTTACTAATGATACTGGTTTAGGTCATGGTTATCTTACTGATAATATATATGGAAAAGAAAACATATTACATGCCGTTCCTGAATACAGAAAAGTTAGAATTACTTAGGAGGTAAACAAATGAGTTTAACTTATGGATTTTTTAATTCTGTTGATCATGACAGAGTTTATGATGCTACCCAATTTGGAAGCATTTTTGATGGAGTTATAAATGATGGAGTCTTCCAGAACATAGGTGACTTATTTGCCGTAACTCCTAATGAAGGAATGAAAATATTTGTAGGAACTGGTAGGGCATGGTTTAATGGAACATGGACCCTTAATGATAGTAACATAGAACTTACAATATCAGATTCTCATCCAATTTATACAAGAATTGATGCAATTGTATTAGAAGTAAATCATAGTTCATCAGTCAGAGCAAATACAATCAAAATAGTAGAAGGAACTCCATCATCATCTCCGGTAAGGCCTACTTTAATAGATGACGAATTTCAGCATCAGCATCCATTAGCATATGTTACAATTTTACCGAATGTTAGCGAAATAACAGCAGCTGATATTCAGAATGTTGTTGGTTTAGATGGAGAAGGTTGTCCTTTTGTAACTGGTATTCTGGAAGTTAATAGTGTTGATTATTTATATTCTCAGTGGGATGCTCAGTTTAATAATTGGAGAATAGAACAGCAGAATGATTTCGAGGATTGGTTTCAGCATTTGCAAGATGAACTTGACGAACATCAGGCAGCACATTTGCAGATGGAAATCGACAACTTGAGTGAAAAGTTAACAACGGTTGTTTCTGGAATATTGGCAGCAGGAGAAACAGAGTTAACATTTTCAAGTTCAAAAATCCACGATGATAGCTTAGTTGATCTGTTTATTAAGAGTGATGAAGAAGTCAATCCAACCGGACGATATTCTGATGAAGGTTATGTTACATTTATATTTGAAGAACAAGAAACCGATCTATACTGTGAATTAAGAGTTATGAACTTCATAGATAATTAATATGTATTTTGGAGAATGTAAGATATGTTAGATTATTCAATTCCTATTCCAGCAGAATATTGGAATAAAACAGACCAATGCGGAAATCTTACAGATGATTCATATGCTGGTAAAAAGTTATGTATTTATACGCCATATAACTATGATCCGAATCATAAGTATGATATTTTCTACTTTAAGATGGGTACAAATAACCTAGCAAGACAGTTTTGGACATTTAGTGGACAGACATCACATTTCGAATATGTAATAGATAATCTTATAGCAAGGAATGAAATTAAGCCTTGTATAATAGTTTCCATAGATGGAAATAAACCTAATACTGGTTGGTTACAGGATAATGCTGAAGGATTAATATATTATGTAGAAGGAAAGTACAATACATATCTTGAAAAGACAAAAGCAAAGGTGATAGAGTCAGCACCTCATAGAGCTGTAGGTGGCTGGTCTCTCGGATCTATAGAAGTTAAAACATTACTCGTTAATGACAAGAAGAATGACTTTTATAAGTTCTTTAATTGGTACGATATCCAATCTGGATACAATGCCAAAAACATGAACAATATAGATCCATTACCATTTGTTGGTTGCGCTGCAGGTTCTGCTGATGATGGCGGATGTATAAAATTCACAAAAACTTGTGCTGATTACTTTACTAAGAATCCAGCACTTAATAAAAATACGGCTCAGATAGTTAAAGGATATAAGCATTATATAAAGTATCAACTTAATTACTTCTATAATGCTATAAAATATTTCTTTAATGTATGATATTTTGTCAATTATAGTTCACCGAGCGGTGCTAAGCCGATACGTAGAGTGCAACTCTCTACCGGTGAAGTTATTTGTTAAACAGTTCATTCTAGATAAGTAACAGTTCAACAAATAAAATATTAAGAAAGGAGAAAGATGTTATGATATTCAAGAATAGTAAAATTTATGACATACTAAAATGGACAGTTTTAGTAGCATTGCCGGCACTAGCGACATTCTATTTTGGTTTATCTAAGATATGGGGACTACCTTATGGAGCAGAAATACCTGCAACATTAAATCTTGTAGCCGCTCTTCTTGGTGCCTTTATAGGAATATCATCTATCAAGTATTCTAAAAAAGAGTAATGTGGATAGAATTTAATCCATCCCCTACCGGTAGAAGAGTTGGAGATTGCGCTGTCAGAGCTATAGCCAAGGCACTAGATGTTGACTGGGAAAAGTCGTACATGATGCTTGTTGCAAATGGCTTTGGTATGGGTGATATGCCATCTTCTGATAGTGTGTGGGGAAGCGTTCTAAGACAACACGGATTTTATCGAGAATCTATTCCTAACACTTGTCCTGATTGTTACACAGCAAGAGATTTCTGTAAAGACAATCCAAAAGGAACATTTGTTTTAGGTTTTGGAGGGCATGTGGCAACAGTTGTGGATGGTGATTTGTATGATAGTTGGGATAGTAGCGATGAAATTCCTGTATATGTATGGTATAGGAAGGAGAAGTAACTATGGCCAATTATCCTTATGTTCAACCTTATCCGGCTCAGCCGATGCAGGTTGGCGCAACAGCATTTACACCTTATCCACAAATGCCTATGCCTCAGCAGCCGATACAGCAAACTCAAATACCTGTGCAAAATCAAAATGGTGGTTTTGTAACAGTCAGAAGTGAGGAAGAAGCTAGGAACTATCCGGTTGGCTATGGCAATAGTGTTAAATTTAAGGATGAAAATGCTCCTTATATTTACGAAAAAATTATGGGTCTTTCACAGTTTGAAAAGCCAGTATTCAAGAAATACAGACTTGTAGAAGAAGATTCACCAGAAGTAACAGAAGCTCCTAAGAATGATATTTTAGAAGATTCTAAGTATGATGAACTTAAAAGTGACATAAAAGACCTGAGATCACAATTGAATAATGTAAGAAATAGACTTAATAGTCTATCACCAAAGGAAAAGGGAGGAGACACTAAATGATTAATCCCGATACAATATCAGCTATACAAAGTATAAAACAAAATCCAATGAGATTTTTAGTTAGTAGAAGATTTAATATTCCAAATAATATTGATATGTCTAATTCTAGCAGTATTATTGAATATTTAATAAACTCGGGACAAGTGTCACAAGACCAAGTAAATCAAGTAGACATGAGTGCTAAAAGCAATCCAATGTTTAACGGATTTAGAGGTCGAAAATAATTTATATTTTAGGTATTAAGGTTTTTCGTGCGCACAAATGATTTAACCTTTATACAATATTAACCTTAGTAACCGGCTATTCATTCGGAGAATAGTCGCTAACCTAACACAATTAATAGTTATAGGAGGACAAAGCAATGGCTTTAACAAACGAAAATGGCGGCATGTATATGCCCGTCGCACCTGCTTACGCAGGAGGTAACGGATTCGGAAACGGATTTGGAGGAGATTGGGGATGGATAATCCTGCTTCTTCTTTGTGGCTGGGGCGGAAATGGCTTCGGCGGATTTGGAGGTAATGGTGAAATTTATCCTTGGATGAATCAGGCTAACCTCACAAGTAATGGTTTCCAGAATCAGATGCTCAATGACAACATTACATCTATTAGAGATGGAATTAATGGCATTTCAACACAGCTTTGCAATGGCTTTGGTGATGTTCAGATGGGTCTTGCTCAGGCCGCATTTAACAACCAGACATCAATGCTTACAGGATTTAATAACCTGTCTACACAGTTTGCAAATTGCTGCTGTGAGAACCGTCTTGGTATTGCTAATCTTAATTCTACAATTCTTTCAGAGAACTGTGCAGATCGTTATGAGGCTGCTCAGAACACAAGAAACATAATCGAGTCACAGAACGCTGGCTTCCAGAAGGTTCTTGATCAGATGTGTGCTGACAAGATTGATGCGAAGAATGAGAAGATTGCAGACCTTGAGAGACAGCTCACAATGGCTAACCTTGCTGCTTCGCAGACTGCACAGACAAGTAGAATTCTCGCTGATAATGCCGCTCAGACAGTTGCTCTTGAGCAGTATCTTAACCCCGTACCTGTACCTGCCTATATGGTTCAGAACCCAAATTGTTGCACTCAGAACTTCGGTTGTGGATGCGGTTGTGGCGTTTAAAATCAAAATGGAGGTATAGTTATATGGCTTGCGAATTTCTCAATAATGACATACAGGAAGTTTCTTTAAACGGTCCTGTTATATTTAGAGCCTCTATTCCTTGTACAAAAGGTTATGTGTATCATGAAGATGAAACAGGTAACTTTATATTAAGAGGAATTGTTAACAATACTTGTAATAGATTTGCACATTATCAGGTTACTTTTAATGGTAATATTGCGCTTCCGGATGGAGCAGATGTAGTACCTATTGCTGTAGCGATTACTGTAAATGGCGAACCTCGTTTGACGAGTAGAGCTATATTTACACCAGCTGCTGTAGAAGAGTATGGTAATGTAACAAGTACAGCTATTATAAAGGTTCCGAGAGGATGCTGTTTTAGTCTTGGAGTAGATGCAGTAGCAGCTACAACTGATCCGACAGTAGTACCCGCACCTATAATAGATGTGCAGAATGCAAACTTAACAATTGCAAGAATTGCATAGGAGGTGAAGAATATGCATAAAATTTATGAACTTAAAGAAAAGTTGATTGACGAAATGGAGGAATATGCCGGAAAGCAGAATTTGTCTCATGATGACGTCATGACACTTAAGTATCTGTCAAGTGCAGTAGACCATATGTGCAATATCATTGAGAAGTGCGAAGAGGAATCTGAGGGCTCTTATGGATATGACTACAATAGAGGATCTTATGCACGTGGTGGTAGAGGAAGTTATGCTATGATGCCGCACTATTCTAGAGCTCAGAGAAGAGACTCAATGGGTAGATACAGCAGAGCAGAGGATGACTTCAAGATGGAGCTTCAGGAGCTTATTAATGAAGCACCTAACGACCAGGTTAGACAGAAAATGCAGGACATTATGTATGGCATGTAATATGTAAATATCTTGTTCGAAAAATTAGCATTGCTGAGGGATTCTGTGAAATACCAGAGTCCCTTAGTAATGTTTTTTAATATTAAGCATACTAAACTATACTTTAAAAAAATCAAAATGGAGGTAAAAGTAAATGATACTTGATAAAGAAGTAGAAAAGAAAGTTGATGAACTTGAGACAAAAGATGAAAAGAAACCTTTCAAGTTCTCTAAGAAAGAAGAAGTAAAGGAAGAAGAGCCTAAGGTTGAAGAAATTAATGAAGAAGACGACACTAAGGAATTTAAAGAAGACGAACTTAAAGATGGTGTTGTAGTCGAATGCGAAAATCTTAATATCAGAAAAGAAGGTAAAGTGGATGCTTCTATTCTTATAGTAGTACCAGTTGGAACAGAAGTTGTTATTGATATGAAAGATAACACTAATGATTTCTATAATGTAATTCTTAAAGATGGTACAGAAGGATTCGCAATGAAGAAGTATATTAAGCTTGTATAAGCTATGCTATAAGATTGCCGATCGGGTTTATTAATATTCATCGTGCATTGTATTGATTGAATGGCATTGAATTGAAACCTGGAAAGATTTAGAGAAGATCTAATGAGAAATGGTTGACGAACCAGAAAACGTATTTGGGGCGGCTTTGGCGTTTTATATTTTTACTATCAAAGGAGAAGAAACTTATGAGTGCTACATTAGATGCAAATCTTATAATAAGCGCTGCTAGTTTAATAACAGCTATAGGCGTTATAGTTGGATGCATCAAGGCCTATTTCAAGCAGACAGATAAATGGAATGGATATGATACTCAGATAAAAGGAATTGAAGATCAGATTCAGGGATTACGAGATGAACAATTGATGCAGACACATGTTCTATGGGCTACTCTAGATGGACTTCACCAATTAGGATGTAATGGGGAAGTTACAAAAGCAAGCAATGAACTTAAAGAATATTTAAATATTCAGACGCATAAGAAACCTAATGACATAAAATAATTTATATTTGGAGGTACAGAAATGTCCGACTATAACAAAATAGAATGGAAAGATTATCCGAATATTAGTACCCCATTAATGGCGTCAAACTTAAATCATATGGACAATGAAATTTATGATTTAAGAGGTGATTCAAACAAAAATACAAATGATATTTCACAGTTAAAAGTACAGAAAGTAAATCAAGAAGATTTCTTGAATACTGTACAGTCTGTGACATTTAATCCAAACACAGGTGTATTTACCATAGTATATCAAACCGGACAGGTTGTTGAGTATGATACGGGACTCGATAAGATTGCTGTAAACTTTATATATGATGACGATCCTACATCACCACATTATGGATCATTAGTAATTACACTTGATGATGGAACTTATCAGTATGTTGATTTGTCAAAACTGATACAAACAATAAACTTTATAGATTCTGAAAGAATAAAACATACTCAGAATGGAAATACTCATCAGTTTGATTTAAAGAAAGGATCTATTACAGGAGAGTATTTAGAGACAAATTACTTAGCCAATGTTATATCTTATACAACAAGAGCAGAGGCAGCTGTAACGACTGCTACACAGAAAGCAGACGATGCAACAACAGCATCATTAACCGCTTCTCAAAAAGCAGAAGAAGCAACTGAAAGTGCTTTTAATGCATCTGTTAGTGCAAGTACCGCTGATCAAAAAGCATCAGAAGCAGCTACAAGTGCTACTAATGCTTTGATAAATGCAAGTTCAGCTGCATCAAGTGCTAACGATGCAAATGAGCAAGCTCTTAAATCAGAAGGCTATGCTACGGGTACTCAAAACGGTGTTGAAGTTGGACCAAGTAGTCCATATTATCAAAATAACTCTAAATATTATTCAGAACAAATAACTTCAGATTTGGAAGAATTTAAAGAAGAAATATATAAAAAAGATGAAGTGGATAATTTGGTTGATACTAAACAAGATAAATTGTCAGAAGGTAAGAATATTACAATTAATGATAATGTAATATCATCAAAGACTTCTGCATCAATTATCGGAGAACGTTTAGTATTCAGCTAATTTATATTTTAAAACAAACTAAAAGAAAAAGGAGAAAAGAACTATGCCTAACGCAGAAATTTCACAGATTACCGTCCCGGTTGACGTCTCCGGAACACTCACTAACGTCACATTTGACATTAAGGATGCTGCTGCTCGTCAGATGATTCAGGATCTTGGTAATGCTCTTTATTGGATGGGTGTTACTACTACAGTATTGACTGATGGCGCTACAACCAATCCAATTATGATCAATGACGAATCAGTAACTGCTAAAATTGGTGGTATTGCTCAGTACGAGGGAGAAGAGTTTGCTTGGAACGGCTCGGCTTGGCAGTCAATGGGTAAAGCTAACTTTGGAGCATTGGCTTTCAAGGATAGCGCATCAGCTACATATCAGCCTGCTGGTACAATTGTAATCACACAGGGAACTGATACTACCACAACTGTAAATAGTATTACAGCAGTTGGTACTCTGCCTCAGTTCAGCGTATCTGGTGAGACACTCGTGTATACACCTGGCACTCTTCCCACAAAGGGAGATAATACAACAGTTGTAACAGCTTCTGGTACAGATACTGCCGCATTCACAGGTACAAGTACAACAATTACTGTATCTTAAATAAAATTCAAAATGGTGTGGCGGAATTGGGAACGCACGACTTGTCGACAAGTCGGTTAGTTAGAATAATACTTTATAAGGTTCGAATCCTTATCACCATTTTATATTTTAGGAGGTATAATGAATAATGGCAGATATTAGTAAAATTCAGGTCCCTATAGATGGGGTTATGAAGGAATTTAATATTAAAGGTTCTGGTGGTAGTGCAAATTATTATGGAACTTGTACAGGACAGGCATCGAATCAGATAAAAGTAGTAACTATATCAGAAGATCAGGGATTTGAGTTGAAAACCGGTGTATTGATATTTGTAAAGTTTGATGCTAATAATGCATATAATGCAACAGCATCAAGCCCTATAAAATTAAATGTTAACAATACTGGAGAAAAACAGATATATGCTGCTAATACGTCTGCTCCTACTGGAACTAATACAACATATTTTGGTAGAACTAACTATATAAACCAGTATATTTATAATGGTACATATTGGGTTTGGAATGGAAGTTCTGCTGATAACAATACAACTTATACGCCGCAAGATCTTGGTTTTGGTTATGGTACCTGTACGACTGCGGCTGCTACTGCTGCTAAAGTTGTTACTTTATCAGGTTATACATTAGTTACAAATGGTATGGTATCTGTCAAATTTACTTATGATGTTCCAGCTAATGCAACTATGAATATCAATAGTAAAGGTGCTAAAAATATTTGGTATCAGGGAGCTAATATTACGAATAACATTATCAAAGCTGGTGATTTGGCAACATTTGTTTATGATGGAACCAGATATCAATTAATAGGTATTGACAGAGGAACAAGTGGTGGTGGAGGATATACACCAATAGTATTATCAGGAACTTTAGAGGCAGGAGAAACTGAAATAACTTTTACAGATAGTAATATTCTGGAAGATTCTATGATCGATATTTTCATAGATTCTGATGAAGACCTATATCCTACATCTAAAACTTCTTCGGTAGGAGAAGTAGTGCTTGAGTTTGAGGCTCAGTCTAGTGATTTAAATATTGCATTGTTAATATTTAATTTAATGAGTTAAGAGAGGAGAAATGAATTATGGCATATTTTAGTGCAACAGGTACTGGCGGTGGTCAGACAAATAAACCCGTTTTATTATGGATCAATCCAAATCCTACAAGCACATTTAAAGCACAAACTATAAATGTTGACGCATCGAACTATGAATATTTAATATTTAAAATATGTGCTGATTCAAATGCAACTACACCATACTATTCGTATGTTGGAATAAAACACGATAATAATAAGTTTGGTATAGGCACAAATTCAAACGCAAATACATCTGTTGGTAATGGTGGATATATAAGGAATTATGATACATCAGATAATGTAATAAAAATCTCAACAGGATACACAACGGCAGGAGCAGCAAATACTCGTTATGCTATTCCGCTTGAAATCTATGGGCTAAAAAAAGCACTATTATAAAATAGATAAATTCAAAATGGAGGTAAAATAAAATGGCATATTTCAAAGCTAGAGTTGGTGGAAGCGGAGGAAATAAAGAAGAAATAATATGGCAAAATACGTCTCCAACGAGTAGTATTGGAGATTTAACGGTAGATTGTGATTTTTCAAAATATAGATATGTTTTGATTAAAGCTAGAGTAAGTACCTCATCAAATGCTATGCCATCAGTATTCGGATGCTATATTGATGATTCTTTTACATATTCCAATATAACTTTATGCTATATAATGATGGGTGTTAAAAGCGGAACTTATTATACCAAAAGAATAGTTTCAGCTCTTTCTGGAGGTACTCAATTAAAAATAGCAGTAGATGAAAGTTCATTTACAGTATATAATATTCCAATTGAAATAATAGGGATATTAAAATAACGGAGGTAAATAAAATGGCATTTACTAATTCCAGTTTGGTAAACTATACAAAACTCTCACCAAACTATAATAAACGAACAGAATTAAAAATTACAAAAATTACTATTCACCATATGGCTGGTAATATGACTGTTGAACAGTGTGGAGCTCTCTTTGCTAAAACATCAAAGAAAGGCTCATCTAACTATGGTATTGGCACAGATGGTAGAATTGCTCTTTATGTAGAAGAGAGAAACCGTGCTTGGACTTCTGGTTCTCAGTGGAACGACCAGAGAGCAGTTACAATAGAAGTAGCTAATACATCAGCAGGTGTTAAGAATAAGACATATGAGATATCAGACAAGGCTTATGCTTCACTCATTAAGCTTTGTATCGATATTTGTAAGAGAAACAACATCAAGTCTGTAAATTTCACAGGTGATAAGTATGGCGTTATGACATGGCATTGCATGTATCAGTCTACTGCATGTCCTGGACCTTACATTAAGAAGATCTTCGGACAGATTGTTTCAGATATTAACAAAGGTATTGGAGCAACTCCAGCACCTACACCTCAGCCTACTCCCACACCGACACCTTCTGGAGATGATAAACCGATTCTTGGAAAATATTATTACAAGAGTCCGTTTGATGGTAAGAAGATAGATATGGGTTATGTGTTTAATCCTACATACTATGCTAATAAGTATTCCGATCTTAAGAAGGCTTTTGGCACAAACGATAAGAAACTCTTTGAACATTTTACCAAGTATGGTATGAACGAGAGAAGACAGGCTGCTTCTAATTTCAATGTAGATGTCTACATGGCTAACTATCATTCACTTGTAACAGATTACAAGAAAGATTATCCTGCATATTACGAACACTACTGCAGGTTTGGCTATAATGAAGGAAGAAATGCCAAAACTTATAACAAATAAATTCAAAATGGTGTGAATCTAACGATTAGTCTAAGCGGTCTTAGGCTTCTATATCCAGCATTCGAAACAGCAAGGAGTTCGACTCAAACCTTCTATCGTTTGGAGATAGTGGATATAGATACACTGTTTTGTGTTTATATTTTGGTGCTTGCTCACGTCACTTCGTGACAGCTTCAACTATTTTAGCAATAGCCGCCTGCTGCGCAGACGACATTTTAAACGCTTGCCACTTTATTCATTTTTACCTCTTGTATTGGGCTGGGGCATGCTGAAATTGTTAGAAAACTGATTCAATCGCTGTATTAAATCCGGCGCCGTTGCGGTCAACTTTATGGTGGAT
>Ga0247609_10001009_pt1 | contig 35474 bp, 58 predicted proteins | sample 172DNAGHGlowgp2_FD_193487 | JGI IMG/M metagenome (GOLD analysis project Ga0247609, IMG submission 193487) | Sheep rumen microbial communities from Palmerston North, Manawatu-Wanganui, New Zealand - 1728 DNA GHGlow gp2 | ecosystem: Host-associated > Mammals > Digestive system > Stomach > Rumen ... | reverse complement strand
ATGGGAAAGAAACTTCATATCTTTGATATGGGAACTATGATAGACCCTATCTCATCTCTTCTAGGCGTTCATAGACTAGAGAAAGGTGCATCTGTGTTCGACTATGCTAAATTCACACAAGTCATAAAAGAACCATGTGTCGTTCTCTTAGATGAACTTTCTAGAGCTCCACTTACTACAATGAATATTCTATTCTCCTGCTTGGACGATAGAAGAAATCTTAATATTGAAATTGCTTGTGGTTCTGGAGAAAGAGAGATAGATGTACATCCAGAGGTTACCTTCATTGCCACAGCAAATGTTGGTTCTGAATATAGTGGTGCTAATACTATGGACAGAGCGCTAGTTAATAGATTCTTCCTCTTAGAGCTCGGATGTATTCCAGCTAAGGAAGAAATAAGCGTTCTATCATCTAGAACAGGAATTTCACAAGACACTGCAACTCTTATAGTAAAGATTGCAAACAATATCCGCTCTCTCTGCTCAAAACAGGAAATATCTGTATCTCTTTCAATTAGAGAAACGTTGATGGTTGCTAAGCTGGCGTCTGATGGATGGCCTCTAGCAAAAGCGATGGAAATGATTTATCTCCCGCTTTATGAGGGTAGCAAGAGCGACGGTGAAAGATCAACTGTATATAAAACTATATCTTCATACTAATAGCTATGTCTCATTATAATAAATGGGCTGGAGGCGGATATTATTATAGCGACTGGTGGAAGAAAAAAGATAAAAAGAAAGATAAAGAAAAGGGGGAGAAGGAAGAAGGAAGTAAATCTTCTTCTTCCCCTTCTACCAGCCCGTCTTCCGGTCTCCCTAGTACAACAACCACGCCATATTATAGTGGCTACAGTAGCTATGGCGGCTACAGCAGCTACTATGATGATGACGAATACTACGACGACGGTGATGTAGTAAATTATAAAGACATCTACAGAAGCCGATATAAATCTTCTTTAGGATATTCTTCAGAAAAACTTAGCTCTTCCACCATATGGTGGTCAGGCTATGGAAGTGCTTATTCTTATGGAAGCAGCGGATATTCTTGTGCTGGAAAAACTAGCGGTGATGAATTTGAACAACTTAAAACGTTCTTAATCAAGGCAGTAAAGGAAGCAAGAGACCTTATAATTATTCTAGACTTTCCTTATAAAATAAAAATTTGCTTTGATAACAACACCCCAGTCCTAAAGAAAGACCAAAGAAGAATTTTCGTAACTACTTCAATGTTATCAGATAGTTCGAGAACAGATGAAGAAAAGCTCGGAATCTTTTGTGGTCTAGCCGTACATGAAGCTTCGCATCTTAAATATACGACTCTTTCTGTTATAAATAAATACATCAAGGATATTCTTCCTAAAGATGGTTTAATTGATTCAGAGAGTCAATTAGTAAAAACTCTAATTATGATGATTGAGGATGAAAGAGTCGAAGATTCACTTCTAAAGGAAAGACCTGGGTATATAGAGTTTATTGAGAAAGAGAAAACGTATGAATATACGAACTTTATCAATACTGTAGAAAGTACAACTGAATATGCTCAATTCTTCCTTAATCTATACAAACTAATTAGATTTCCAGAAAACGTAGATATAGACATTCTTAATAAATATTCTGAAGTCTACGAAGAAATTGGTCGTATAATCACCCCTCTTCCGGAATCATCTAAGGAAGTGTGTACTGCAGCCAGAAATGTACTTAAAGCTATAAAAGAAAAGCTTAAAGTTGATGACATGCCAGAAGAAAAGAAAGATGAATTCTATTCAGCAATGAAATCTATCGGAAGGTGTGCAGAAAATGGCTATGAGACTCTTTTATATGGAGAAGATGGTGATGAAATGCAGTTGCCTGATTCAGGAAAAATAGCCAGTAGTATAAGAGATAGAACTACAGGAGAAGTTCTTAGCGAACTAACAGAAGGCGAAGCTTTCAACGGAGAGTTTAAAGACACGTTCTTCTCAAAAGCAGAGAATAACTTCGCTATGTATATGCAATCTCTGAATAGGGTTAAAAAATATATCCCTACTATTCGAAAGCTTATTTCTGGACACGACAAAAACTTCGAATTTAATATCTATGGGTGTCGTTCTGGTCTTCTAGACACAAATAAACTTGCAGAAGCTTATCAAGGCGTTCCACAAGTTTATGTAAGAAGAGGGAAAGTTACTACAAACAAAACGACGGTTTGTATTTTAATAGATGAATCAGGATCAATGGGGTATAATAAGATGAAAACCGCCAGAGATACTGCGATTCTATTAAATGAGTCCCTAAAAGATATTCCTGGTGTTGACTTATATGTTTACGGACACACTGGAGATAATCTATATACTGGAGCGACTGAAATTAAGATATATAAAGAAGGCAGTAAAAAAGATATTCCGCCATACGCTTTGGGTTCTGCAGATTCTAAATATGAAAATCGTGATGGTGTAGCAATTTATGAAGTTGCCAAGCGAATCAGAAAATTTACTTCAGATCCAGTTCTCATGTTTATAATCTCTGACGGTGTTCCTTCTGCTGTAGAGTATCGTGGAAGAGAGGCTAGAGAGGATACTGCAAAAAATGTTAAAGCTATTGAAAAAATGGGATTTAATACTATTGCAGTAACTATCGAGGATTACTATGAAGCTTCTGAGATGTATCCTAGAAACATAGACCTGTCAAGTGATTTGGACGAGTTTCCTAAAAAACTAGGAAGAATAATTAAAGATTTAATTATAAAAGATAAGAAGACAACTGTTGAGTAGGCAGTTCCTTATTATTGAAGACCGGGAGTTCTTCCCGGTTTTTTAATTCTTTTAAAGTATGACAAACATTTCAATTTTTTCAGATGTTCATGGAAATATAGAAAAATACAACTCTATACATCCAGACACAAACCTAGTGATTGTTCCTGGTGATTTATTTCTATTTGATGACTTAGACAGCCAGAACAGGGAAATACCAATAATTAGAAAAAAGATTGATGAGATGTTTCCGAATGCCCAGGATATTATAATCGTTCCTGGAAACCATGACTATATTCTTCAAAGAATTAATAGTTCTTGGAATCCAGATATAGAAATAAGAAAACTATTCGGATACAAATATACTCTTCTTGTAGACAGAGAGATGACATTTATAAATTTTGAAAATGGTGAGACTCTGAGAATATATGGGAATCCTAGAACTAATCTTCAAATGGCATTTCCTCACTTATACTCTGAAAATGACATAAAGAAAATTCCAGAAGGCCTTGATATCTTAGTAACTCATGAAGCTCCTAGGTGGTATGACTTAGATTGTATCAGAGAGTCTATTGGAGAATACGGAGAAGATGAGCCTGGAAATTACAATCTTTATGAAAGAGTTAAAAAAGTTAAGCCTAGATATCACCTTTTTGGACATATTCATAGGAGTGACTATAAAGACTCTGGTGATACTGTATTCATAAATGCTTCTCAGATGAATAGGAATACATTTAAGCCAGACATAAAAAATATATCCGTTTAAAAAGGACTAATTCCTTATAAATGAGATATTATAACTTAATCGCATATAACCCGAAGGAGGCTTATAATAGTAGACAAACATTCTGATTAGACGAAAAGTAATAGATTTTTGGAATATAATATTATTAGTTAAAATTTGTGAATGTTATATTGAAATTCGTCTCAACGCTAAATTTGCGGTCAGGATTACCATAGGAAAACAGGGCAAATTTATATTGGGGTGCCCTACGTGGTCTACAAATTATCTTGTGTTATTATTAATTATATATTTAAATAACACTAAAACAGATAGAAGTCTGTATTAATCTCCTTCTTTGGGAATTGATCCTAGAATAAGACTAGGTGCCCTTAGTAATTTTTTACGTAAATTTTAAGGGAAATTGCTAAGGGTATCTCACATGAAACCGCACCACGTCTTCGTCGTATGTGGGACTAGACGAATCACCTAATGTGTGTGAGCTAAGAGTGCGCGAATTGAAATAGAAGAACATCTATAAAAAGATTAGTATTCTAAAGTAGAGGAGTATAAGAGACGCATGAATTATTATCTCGTGTCAGATCTTTAACACATTAACAAAAACCATAAAATAAACGACATGTTAACAGCAGAATATATGAATTAAATGAATTCGAATTAAATTACAATAATGAAGGAAAATAAATCGTCGAAGATCGTAGCAAGAATTTTACTTGGACTAGGACTTCTTGGACTAGCTTTTGTCGGTAAGATAGTATATAGTAAGAATGTGGGAAACAATAGACACCCAGACAATAGTAATAATATTGGGGAGAATATAAAAGAACCCGGCAAAACAGAGATTCAAGACAAGACGATAGAAAATAGCAAACCATGCTCCGGCCCTGCACGTAATAAAGAGCCAATAATCACCTTTAAGGACGTGGATGACCTACTACTTTACGCTATTAAAAGTGTACTGAATAGCGAAAATTTTAATAGTCCTTATGATTTTATGAGCCAAGTCATCCGCATAGCGACGGTTATGTGTGAAAATGACGAGTGGTTTGAATATTTTCCTAAAAACATAGATGAACTTAAAAAGATTCTTGAATTAAATAACCTACTTCAAGAATACAATATAATTTTGTATAAGAACTATGTATAAAATAAAAAAGCCTAGGAACGTAATCCTAAGCTTTATTTTTTTTATTCTTCGTTAAGAAAATCCTCCAATTCCTGTTTCGGTTTAAAGCCAGTATAGTTTATGGCTGCATCCTCATAGAATTTTAAATATTTCTTAAGAAATGGAATAACCAGTACTTTAGTATCTATACCTAAGAGGGTCTTATCAACAATCCTAAAGTCGTTTTCATCTAGGTTATATTCAGAAAACTCTTCTGGATTTGTAAATTCTGGTTTAAAGTCTGGAATAGGTTTGGTTCCGCAAGCAGGAACAGCAACAGCGAGGTCTCTGCTTCCTATATCCATACCCTCCGGAAACACCAAGAGCCCAATTTCACAGCCCTGCTCATATATTCCTGTCTCTCCATCCTCCGGAAACCATCCTTCATCTAGTCTAAAGTCTAGTTGTTCATCAGGAAGAGCGTCTTGTTCCTCCTTAGTCATCTCAGCAAAGCTGTAGTTCTTATTGAACCACTTCTGATAATTTTCAAAATTAAATTCTTTCATAACTACGGATTTTGCTGTTGATTGGGGTCATTGGGGTCAGCATTAGGGTCGGTTGCAGAAGTAATGGCATCCAGAAAACTCTTCATACCATTTATTCTAGCCTCCCGTTCAGCATCTTCTCTCTTAAATTCCATCGGTCTTTCAAGCCTGGGATAATTATCTACAAACCACTTAACCATCTGGTTCGAGAACATCTTAAGCTCGTCAGGATCTTCCATTTCCATAGTATTATAGAAAAATCCCCAGCCCTTAAGATATACATGAATTGGCATAATGAACGATTCACTTTCCATTTCAACTTTTAAGACCTCATCCTCTGAACACTCAAATTCAGGGCGACCAGGGAAGAACCTATCTCTCCATATTTTTGCATCTACATACTTGATGTTGTAGAATTCCAACGAATCTGGAACTTCGTCTTTTGATACTTTTTCTACGGTCAAAGATTCCGGACCCTCTATATTAAAGGCATAGTTAATCTCTGGCTCTATCATTTCTTCCCATACTCTCTGTAACCCTCTTCCACCAGTTTCTGACATAACAAGAACTAGTGTATCAGGGTCATCTACGGCCACAAGTTGATTACCTACCTTAAATACACTTCCTACCTTTAGCTCAGGACTATCTCCAAGAAAATTCCTATCTTCTTTGTCTGGATCATCTGGGCTTTTATCTTTGCCAAGCGGAGGAAATCTACTTTGGTCCCATTCTACTATTGTATTCAATTTTACAAGGAGACTAGGAATTGTAAGTTTATCAAATCCAATTCCACAACCCACCCGATACGTCATATTAGAAATTTCAATAACCATAGTTTTGTTTAATTTTATTCACTCTTATTTGTAAGGTTTTAACCCATAAATAAGGAATTATATGCTATTTTACCAGAGACCCTTATTTCCTTATAGATGAGAAATTTTTAAAAGAATACTAAACAATGAAGAAAAGTGAACTAGTAGAAGACCTACTTAAGAGAAACAAAGAAACTCCGCTTCAAATCTATGAAGAGGGCCAAACGCAGAAGAAAATCGGAGAGCCTGACGAAAAGCTCACCAATGATGCCTATAACAAGATCTGCGAGCTCTGGAATAAGGACGAAAAATCAAGAGGATTCATCAAGTTCCTCATCCGGTCCTTCATTCCGAGAAAGCCGATGAACAAGATTCTTTCATTCTCGGGAGCTGAAGATGCAAAAGTAAGATGCTGCATTCTAGGAATTAAGCTCGCCGGTGTGAAGGAAATCACAGACGCATGGTCGCCACTAACTGTCATGAGAATGCAGGAACACGCGGCAATGACTCTCGAAGGAAGAGATAAGGTATCCAAGGAATATCTGAAGAAAGAAAAGAAACTTCTTCAGGATATGCCAGTGGAGGTCAGAAACTCTACTATCGGATACTTCTCCGACAAGGATAACTGCGACAAATATCTTTCCGGTGAGGCCTACGGAGCGCTTCTGGAATTCGTTGATGATTGCGTCTGGAGTGATGAAGAAGAGGTTGTAAATCTTCTCACCCAGATGAAACGCGCGGAAGACAGAAAGAATGCGCCGAAGCCTGACGGAAAAACTTGGAAGAAACCCAAGGAAAAGGGAGGTCAGAAAACCTTCGGATTCTCTCAGTTCATCGACGACAAGGCCATGGAGAAACTAAAAGGTATAAAATAAAGAAAAGAGGGAGACTGAGTCCCTCTTTGTTTTTTTTTATTCTGTTGCAGTTTGAACTGTCCATCCCGTAGGAATACCGTTTACGCCGGTAGTTGTCCAAGAAGCAGATGCGTTCTTGACAAACGTTCCTGTTGATGCAACACCGTTCACCCAATTACCCGTATATGATGTAGATGGTGTTGTGGTAAACATTGCCTTGATATGGTTAAGTCTTGTGCAGCCGTTGAACATGCTGCTGTAGCAATAACTTGCCAATGTCGTAGCAGGAAGTTCTGGAGCTGTGGTGAGGCTTGTGCAGCCATAGAACATACTGTCGTAGCAAGATTGCATCAATTTCGTTGCGGGCAGTTCAGCCTGAGCTGTGGTGAGGCTTGTACAACCGTAGAACATAGAGGCGTAGCAAGAATACGACAATGTTGTTGAAGGTAGTTCGGGAGCCGTGGTGAGGCTTGTACAACCGTAGAACATATATTGGTAGCAACTAATCCCCAATGTGGTAGCAGGAAGTTCTGGAGCCGTTGTGAGGCTTGTACAACCGTAGAACATACTTGAGTAGCAATTATTTGCCAACGTTGTAGCTGGTAGTTCAGGAGCAGCTGTGAGGCTTGTGCAACCTTGGAACATATATTGGTAGCAACTATTCCCCAACGTTGTAGCTGGTAGTTCAGGAGCAGCTGTGAGGCTTGTGCAACCTTGGAACATATATTGGTAGCAATTGCTTACCAATGTCGTAGCGGGGAGTTCTGGAGCTATTGTAAGACTTGTACAATTTGTGAACATACTGAAGTAGCAACCACTCGCTAATGTCGTAGCGGGGAGTTCTGGAGCTGTTGCGAGACTTGTGCAGTCTCGGAACATGCTGCTGTAGCAATAACTTGCCAATGTCGTAGCAGGAAGTTCTGGAGCCGTTGTGAGGCTTGTACAACCGTAGAACATACTTGAGTAGCAATTATTTGCCAACGTTGTAGCTGGTAGTTCAGGAGCAGCTGTGAGGCTTGTGCAACCTCGGAACATATTGTAGTAGCAATAACTTGCCAATGTCGTAGCAGGAAGTTTCAAGTCACTTGCTGACACAAGATATGTACACCCGCTAAACAAAGCACGGAGACCATTCGCATTAACGGTATCGGCAGTTTCAAAATTGTCACCATTGGTCAGTGACATAATATTTCCTTTCACATTGAACTGTGCGGTTGATGAAACTTTGTTATCGCTATAGTCCGTGTTCGTTCCTTTGAACTGAACCTCGTCACCCTCAACGACGGAAATCGTTGTTTCATTATTCATTGTAGTCCAATCTCCGCCGTTCTTTGAATATTGGACTGTTTTAGTACCGAGTGCCCAAGTTATGTCACCACTACCAAGAGCTTCAATGGTAAATGGTATCTTGGTATAATCTATGTTATAATCAAGACCTCTTCCTTCGGTGTAAGATAACCAAGGCTCTGAATAATTATTTTTTCTGGCCTGATTAAATGCAGCCTCAGTGCCAAAATAATGTATATACTTCATATCTTATTCATTTCCATTATTTCCATTACTTGACTGACTACTATGACGATGACATTCACAGTATCTATTTCTGCTAACCTTCCATGACGTATTGACTCTATCATAGTTAGCTCTATCATAGACTTCATCATTAGGATAGACTCCACTGTGCCAAGACTCATAATCTAAGACTGTCTGACCTGGGGTACCACAACAGCAGCAATTCTCACATTCACCAGAACCTTCGGCAAATAGATAGCTGTATTGTAGTCTTAGTCGTAATCCAAGAGTTCCAAGGAGGTCAGCCCAAGCGAATACAAATTTTTCTTGGTCGTATTCAGGGTCTTCGCTTCCTATTCCAACCTCTCTAGCTAATTCTAAGGCTGCTTCTTGACAAATTAAGTCTGCACCCCAGTCAGCTATGTCAAAAATCTCCTGGACTCTAGCTTTAATATCCTCTGTTCCAAGTTTTATAAGTCTTGTATTTAAGAAGTCTATAATTTGAGTATGGTATGGTAAGTAGCAAGCATGGGCAAGATCACAGTCAAGTTGAGAAATACCCAGCATATCACACAGGAATTTAGAAACCTGTTGATATTTTAAATAGCACTCATCATAATCCCAAACCATAGCTAGTACCGTTTATAATTATCTTTTCAATTTTCCCAGAGAGACCGACGAAGAAGTATAATTTACCAGGGTCATAGTCCTGGAGCTCTTCTTGTATAATCTCAACTGGCATAAGAGCAGAGATTTTAATTTTTCCTTCGTCGGTTGTCTCTATCTTTGTTCCTTGTCCTTCAATAAAATCGGAAGCACAGAGGGAAGCATTATAAAGACCGGAAACTCCTCTTTCTAGGTTATTAAGTCTCTCTGCATTAACTAGGGTCTTATTGTCCACCCAGTTAGTTCTTGTATAGAGATTCTTAAGTAGTCCCATAATTAAAACTCTCCACCGTCTATATAGTCAATACCAGAAGTCCAGTTGTCAGTGCTCTTAAATTCTGCAGTCTCGAGAGAAGATCCAATGTAAGAATATTCGCAATACAGATCATTTAAGTTATCTGAATCACCATCTTTCTTTCTGAATCTAATCTTCATTCCAAGCTGTCTTCTTTGTTCTGATACAATATCTAAGGCTTCTTCTAGTGTATAGCCTGTATTATAAGTCTTCAGTTCACGATTAACATCAAAAATGCCAAGAACTAACTCATTAACATTGTCAATTAGAGCGTTAATTCTATTATTCATTTCCTGAAGTTGAGATGCAGAAATACCTTTTCCTGCCTCAAAAGTAAAAGTAGTTTTTTCTAAGATATTCATAATTATTCTAAGATTATGTCGTCAATATTAATAAGCTCATCCTTAGGAACTGAAGTTTCTTCTACCTTTGGAGCTTCTTTCTTTCTTTTTCTATCTAATCCGAGACCTACCCTTTTTGTAGTCTGTGCGGAAGTTTTTACCCTAGCTTGACTCGGCATTCTAACTTTCTTTATCATATGCAATCATCCTCCTCGATGTCTTCTAGTACATTAATATTTTCAGAATCGTTTTCATCCTCTTCTGTCATTTCTCCATAACCTGCAATAGTCCTGCCTACCTTAAAATTCCCTGTAATAGCTAGACCATAACTCATAGTCTTAACTACTTCAAGGTCCTTCCAAGTAAAGAATAAATCTGGGAGCTCACGAAGTCTTATAACAGTAATAGTTTTACCATCAAGTGATACTCTAAAATAGATATCTCCGATTGTATAAATATCACTAGCCATTATTCCACTTGAAAAATTTGATATGGGCATGGATTTAACTTTGACTTGAGCTCCTATCATATTCTGGAAATCCCATATACCAGCGGGATCCATATCTCTTTTACATCCACAGTTACTCATCGTCTGTCTGTCCTTTAGCTAATAGGTCAACTTGATTATTCCAAAAAGCATCTGGATCTAGGACACTCTTATTCTGATGTCCCTTTACCCATTCATAGCTTATTCGATTCTCAAGATGTTGCCGTGTTATTTCTTTGTCGATTTCCTGTTTAATTCGAGCGATATACGGCTCTTTTGTTCTATAGGCACCGGTCATCCATTCTCGTACACCTATATAATCGGCGTGAACTACAATCTCTCCCGCCGTTTTTAGGTGTTTCTTAAAGTATTGTAGTGCCTTAAGGAGAGCCGTTAATTCTGCGCTCGGATTACTACATTTAACCGCACCAAACGCATGACCCATATATTCCTGAGTTAGTTCCTCAGAGAAAGAATCTATGGCCACCTTCTTTCCAGACCCCACTAAGATACCGCCAACACCAAGTCTTCCATTGTGCTGTTTGTCAAGGTGTGATCCGTCTATATAAATGTCTAATCTATCCATTATATTAAAGTTGTTTTCTCCACTGTTGTTAATTCAAGTGGTGGTAATTTTTCTTTGAATTCTTGTTCTATCCATTCTCTAAGTTCTTTCGTTCCGAGCTCACAAATAATGCCAAGTATTTCAAGAAAAACTCTTCCCCTAGACCAGTTAAATTGATTTATGAGAAAAACAAAGAGATAGATTAGCCTTTCAACTTTATCTGCCTCTTCATCATCCCCTTCCCACAATATCTTCTCTCCACACTTAGTATTTAAAGATGTAAAGAGGTCTACTACTTCCCAGGGTATTAGTAGTTTATTTCCATTTCCTAACCAGATAACTTGAATTCCTAAGTATGATACCCTAAGAATAATGTAATTTCCTATAACTACATCTTCAAGTCGCTCTGTTCTAACTCCTTGCCCTGAATATCCAAGAGTCATAAATTCTTTCATTATTTTCTTGGTATTCATAGCTCAGTATATAATTTTACTAATGGAAGTCCTGAAATCAAGACTGTATTTGTATTTTCTAGTATTGTATATCCGGATTTATCACACAAGTATTCATATCCCATAATACCTAGGAAGTCATTGAGGTCTTGTGTAAAATAAAAAGTAATACCTAGAATTCCGGAATCAATTGCATAACTAATGGTAACCGAGAATGGATATATCTCATGAGATGTCAGGAGATTTGTAACTCTTTCCTGTATCTCTATCTCTCTCGGTTGCTTTCTCATATTATCAGTTCTTTTATATTATTTTCTAGTAATCCGCTGCTATTAAGAAGTTCGGATAATAATCTTCTATGGCACCTCGAATAATCACTGCCATATCCAAGTAGAACGACACCAGAGGCACCACATAGAGAAGCAAGATAGTCTAATCGTTTAATTGTGTCTTGAAAGTTTATTCTTGACATCTCTATAATATACCTCTTATCAAATTCTAAGTCGCTAATAAGTCCATCCCTCCGAGCTCTAAATAATTCTGTCGAGGGAGCTAAGTCTTTAAAATGTATTGATGTATCTGAATATTGCCCGATTAGTTGTGAATTATGTATACTCCGAATGATGAAAATCGGCAGTATATTATGTTTCACTATAGCGTCAAGTGTCATCGGGGAAACATATGACGTATATATTTTTAGTTTTGATTTCATTTACCTCCGAACTTTTTATAGGATCCTCTGAATGAAGTATTAGAAAAGAACCCAGAACTTCCTCTATCTTTTTTATAGCCTTTCTTTTTTCCATCATAATTATTGCTTCCTTTACCCTGAAATTGTTGTCCCTGTTGTCTTGGGGCTGTCTGTAATCCATTGGCTGGGAGGCCGAATTTTTGAGATGATGCCATAAATGCTGTAGGTGCTGTATTAAGTCGTTTAAGTAGATTAACATTATTTTCAATCAATGCTAGGAAAGTCATGGAATCGATGTGATAAGTTATGTCAAGAGATTCCAAGATATCTCCAGTAATCATGCCCTGAGACTTTAAGAAATCATTAAGCTTTATAAATGATTCTCCCAGGCTCGAGGTAATAAATAATGTATCTGTAGTCGGTTCGTATAATTTGAATTCTTTTCTATCTTTGTCGTAGTTTATAACAATTTCTATCATTCTATTTTGATAAACAGATAATACTGAGAATAGCTGCTGCCGTACCAAGAACAGAAGCAGTAATTATAGTCTTTGTTCTTTCTACCTGAAGACTCTTATTTAATCTTTGAATACTTTCAGAAAATGCAGCCTCTTGATTTACTATAATAGATGATTTATTGTCTATAATTTCCTGCTGCTCTGAAATAATCTGGTCTTGATCAAATATAGCTTCTTCTAATTTATAGTTTATCTCTTCCTCACCCCTAAGTTTTGCCGCTATCATATTGACATCCTTTACATTATTCTCTGAAATAGTAACTAGGGTGTCTTTATCTGACAGTGCAATCATGGAAGGAAGAGTGTCTGTTTCCTGTGTTAATTCGCCATGCCTGATTAGATTTTCTTTAAGGAGCTCAACATTTTCCGAGACAGGCAACTCTTTAATTTTTTCTACCTCCTTAACCACTACAACCTCTTTTATATACTTGGCGGAATCTAAGAGGTCGGTTATTCTGTCTTTCTGGTCCTCTATTACAACCTCTAACGAATCAATAACGGCTTGCTCCTTAGATGAATCATAAATAGTGACCGTTTCTTTTTCTATCCTGGGAGGCATAAAGAAATGATATGCCCCAAAACCAAGAAGAAGCCCAACTAAGATGGACAAGATAATTACTACTTTGCTATTGTTCATACTCTTAAAAATTAAAAACCAGGAAGCCGAAGCCACCTGGTCATATAAATTATTCTTTATCTCTTACGTAAATTCCTATTCTGTACTCAATATCTCCGTCCTTTCTGTAGTTGACGAATTTATGAAATACACTATAGTTACCCTCTTCTTTTTTCTGAATAAGGTGAGCATCCCAACCTCCAGTATTCGTAAGTTTTTCTATGAGGTCTTGTAGCTGTGATATTCTAGGGGCATATGTTTTCAATACCTCTAGATCTTCCTCTGGTGTCATTAGAGCTTTCATTCTCTCAAGTTCTTCTCTTGCCTCCTGCTCATTCATAACACCTTCTGGGAATTCGGAAAGCTCAAATTGCTGTGGGTTTTCAATATTAGTAATAGTATTGATAAACTGCCCACCAGACTTTCTTGATGATAATTCCGCAATCTGAGCAACGTAATCTCCTGTATCTGCTATTACATTCTTTATGTCATCTAAGACCTTCGTTGATGTAGTTATTCCTAGAGACACAAATATTCCGATTGGCTTGATGAATGTTTCACCATCTACAGAATTTATGAAGAATGTCTTAAATGTTGGTTGATAAAATACCCCAACTAGGTTGTGAATCTTATCTTTATCAATCATCTGCTACTGAACTTTTTAATCTTCATGTTCTTCCATGCAATCTTATCAGAACCACCATTCCAACGATCATCGCCATAATTGAAGCCGTAGAGAGTATATTCAGGCATCGTTTCCTCAACCTTATGCCACTCTTCAAGATAATCCTCAAAGTCAGAAATAACTATGAGAATAGCTTCTGGTCCATAATGATCTTTGAAATACTGTATTCCAGTAGCAAGAGAAGTACCACCGCCCATAGATATTCTTGGAACGCTCTTCTTAGGGTCGATATCTTTAATATGTTCACCAAGATGTGTGCTCCAGGTAATGATATCATATTTAAGGCCGCGATTTAGCTTCTTCATGTTACTGGCGATTGTCTTCAGAATTCTGTCGACTAATCTAGTATCCATCGATCCAGAGATATCTATAAGATAGACAATCTTAGGATCAACGCTAACTGTAACTTTCTGAGAAATACTGGGAGCGATTACAGACCGGATGATTCCCCTGTTGTAAAGTTTCATTACATCTCTTCTCGTCTCTCTTTTGATAACACGAGCCTTGACGTTCTGCATTACTTCATTCAGAGCCATCTCAACTTCATCAACTTCTCTATCGACTTCTCTTTCAGTATCAGGGCCACCAGAATCTCCACAACCAATTCCACCGGCGGAACGAATCTTGCCAACTTTTCTCTTCTGGTCAGCTTCGTCACGGCCCGGGGTTCTATGGTCTTTTCTATGATCTTGGGTTGGATCTTTTCTAATTCCACGGTATCTACCCTGACTACCGCCTTGACCAGATCCACTACTTCCCTGACCATTTCCATCGCCGTCTCCTTCGCCCTCTCCATCACCTGAAGAAGAACCGTCAGAAGACATACCCATATCTCCCATAAGACCGCTCAGTCCACTCATACCGCCGCTGTTGTTTTGTCCACCGGCAGCATCTCTCATGCCGTCCTGATATCCTCGGTTATAGTCTGCCAGATCCTGTTCACTCATACCGCCACCAGAGCCTTGTCCTTGGCCCTGACCACTTTGTCCTTGACCAGCACCTTGACCCTGGCCTTGCTGACCGGGTTGACCAGACTGACCACTACTACCTTGACACGGCTGTCCACCAGGCTGGCCAGGTTGACCTTGTTGTCCCTGCTGAGAACCTTGCTGATTCCCCTGGAGACCGAGGTCCTGACCACCCTGACCTTGAGATTGCTGACTCGGGCTCTGACCATTCATAACTGCCTGCTGCTGTCCAGGCGTTCCGTTTGCATAATCGTTCTGAGCATCTTGATAGCCCTGATTATATGCGTCGGAATGCTGTTTCTGAAACTTCTGCAGGGCATCATGAATCATTTCCTTGGTGATATCTGCAGTATCTCCATTGCCTCCCATCTGAATAGATACCAGCATCTTGATAAATTGATCAAGATTCTGAATAATCATCATCAGATACTCAGCATATGTTTTTCCTGAAGGGAATGGAATTGGTTTGCCTTGATCATCAATTCCGGTATGGTATCTTTCCGGAACTATAAGTTTAATCTTAGCTTCCTTTTCCATCTTCTTTAAGACGTCATCGATTTCTTTCTTTGCCGCCTCGTCAGAAGTAGTATCACGAAGATATCTCAGTGCTTCTTCCTGATATTTTGGTAAAACGGATGTAATATCTAACTCCATCTCCTCAATGTCATCCTTGCTAAGAACTCTGGAATTTACTTCCATATCCATAGCAATATTATGGAGACTATGATTCAGGACAGGGTCATCAATTACGCGCTCTATTAATTTATCAGCGAAATCAATTCCACACCTCTTGTTTATCTCTTCAATCAGCTCACCACGATGATCTCTAAATACCTCAACAATCTGGGCATCGAGGTCTTCATGGATACCGTCAAGATGTCCTAAATAGATGTGTCCATACTCATGCATCATCACTCTAAAATCAGTATAAGGAATACCAATCTTAGCACAAACTATTTGATAGATGACGTGAGAATTAACCGGATCTACATGCTTAAAACAGTACCCAAGAGAATTTTGTGGATCAAAGTTTTTTTCTAGGTTTACATAAAGTATATTTCCTAGACGATTGTACGCTCCGTCTACGAAGCTTTTGATAAAATCTAACTCTGATTTTCTTCTCTTAGCCATGTTTTTAGGACTTTACGGGTTTTTCGATGTTAGGAATCGCAGAGCCAAAGCCCGGATTCTCTGAACACATAATCTTCTTGACGGCCTGAATCTTGAAGCCAACGTTCTTTGCAGCTTCCATCGCCTTGTCAACGTCTCCGACAGTCGATGGGTCATAATGTCTCTCTGCATCAGAGACTAGTGCGTAGACGGTGTTGAGGAACTTAATAATAGTATTAAATTTCACAACCATATCTACGATAGAAGTCTCTGAATACTTAGTGGAGAGATGCTCAGTTGTTGAAACTTTCACATCGCAGCACTTATTAGCAGAAGACTTGGCCTTGCTGCACATATCGGAAACTACGTTTGGATCGATAGGCTTGTCGATACTCTTCAAGTCCTCATCTCTCTGAAGCTCCTGAATCTTGTTGGTAAGAGCATTGAACTCTTCCATCTCAAGAGCAGCCTTCTTGGAAGTCAGATTAATGAAGAACTTGGTATACTCAGGAAGCTTGTCGTTGTCAAGCTTTTCGAGCTCATTGGCAGTCTGACAGAGAGCGTCATAGTAGGCTTTGCCAACCTTACTAATCTTCACGTCAGAACTTCCCTTCGGACGAGTTATACCGATACCACACAGGCCTTCGACAGCATTTCTGAAATTCTTAGACGTAATTCCAGACTTTCCGAAACACAGATACCATGCAATTGCAACATCACGAAGATAGTTCATGGTACGGAAGGATACGAATCCACAGAGCTTAGCATCGTCATCGGTATCAGAATAGATTGTTTTCATATCCGTAACCGTGAGGTCAATCTCTTTGGTCGTAGTAATAAGCATTCTAGTCGTATCCTTGATGGATCTTTCGATATACTCACCAATCTGGTTTCTCTTCTTCTCATCGACCTTTCTCTCCTGCTTGTCCATCTTTTCCAGAACCGCAGTAAGGTCTTTCATGTAATCATTGCACTTTCCATCAACATCGGCGATAGCTCCCTCATATTTGTTAAGGAAGACGTCGAGGTCGTTGTGGTCCGCAGTGATGTTATAAATCATAAAACGATTCATAACTGGCGGAAGAAGTGCCATGGTGTTCGAAAGGTTTCCAGCATAGTTACCAGCAGATACAATCAGCGTATCATCTGGAAGCTTCTCGTTTCCCACCTTTCTCTCGAAGATAAGGTGAAGAAGCGCAGCCTGGACGAATTCATTTGCAGTCGTAATTTCATCAAGGAACAGAAGAGTTTTCTTTCCTGCTTCATGATTACGTAAGATCTCTTCAAACCAAGACGGGCGAAGATGAATTGCCGCCATCGGTTTGTCATAAGTAACATCTCTTGGAGATACATCGTAACCCATGATTTCCTCAGGAGTGGACGAGTTACCTCTTAGAAGTACCAGCTCGTAGTTTCTAATTTCCCCGAATTTATACACGGAGACAGTCTTACCAACACCAGGATTACCCAGCAGAAGGGACGGAACTCCAGAAACTTCGGATACTTTCAATGCGCAAAAGATGTCAACATTCAGATTATTTGTCTTACTAGCCATTTAATTTGAAATTTTTAAATTTGTTAATATTGAATTCTTTTGAAGTTTTCATTCAATATTAAGAATTTAAGGGGATGGGCTATGCAAATAAATATATTAAAACAAAAGAAGACATAAATAAAAAATATTATATTATGCTTCTTCACGGTTTTCATCAATAATAAGTATTTAACCCCTCCAGAAGCGCTAAAAGTGGTATTTCAAAAACTCAATTCCTTATATATGATATGAAAACAAAGTATAAACCAAAAAAGACCTGGGAGAGACTACAAGAGGGAGAGACCTTTGTAAACTCTGAACCTGGGAATTCTATGACGCCTATACTTAAAAGTAGACAGCGTGTTGTACTAGCTCCGGCTACATGGGAAGATGTAGAAATCGGAGATATTGTTTATGCCAGAGTTGCTGGAAAACATTATACCCACAAAGTAACTGGCAAGAATGATCAAAGAGGTGTTCAGATATCTAATAATCATGGACACGTAAATGGATGGACTAAAACCGTCTATGGAAAGGTAATTAAAATCCTGGCCGATGATGAAGAATGGTCAGGTGGGGAATGAAACCCCTTTTTATTTTTTTTATTAGAAGAAAAAAAATAAGAGGGCGGCCCTCATGGCTCGCCCCCACCTGTACCTCCTCTTTGGGAGTCTTTAGGGGTGGAAAACACCACCGTGTCTCGAAAGATTCAAATAAAAACTCAGGGTAGGAATCGAACCTACATACACCGAAGTGCTCCTTCCGTAAGGCCACGTGTCAATTTTTATTTTTAAAAAAGATTAGGAACTCCATCGAACAATCTATCTTATTTTCTAAGACCTATTTCTAGTCCCGATTTCTCTGCCATAGTTCCATAAATTATAGACAGCTCTTCGGATTTTATTTTTGTTCTTCGGTTTAATTCTTTCTTTATATATAAGGTTTTAAAGGCCTCTGATCAGTAAAGATTATTTCCTTATATATAATGTTAACTACAAGCGAATTATTTAAATTAGCAAAGAATATCCTAGAAACACCAATAGGCAAAATCTCAGAAATACCTCAACTAAAAGAATATATAGAGGAAATAAACGTAGATTTTCCGCCAAATATAAATCAACACGCAGAGATAGAATTAAACACCAAGATAGCAAAGAAAAAATCCATATATTCTGTCTCTCTTAGAAACATGGAATGCTATTCTATAGATATCTGGATTATTTATGAAACTTTTTGTATATATCTTGAGCTAGATGTTCCTGGAAATTTAAGACGAATTTTAGCACAGACTTATTCATTACCTATGTCAAGTGGTTCCTATCATAGTTTATTTGATTCACAACACGATTCTATAGTTGAGTTAGGAAACAAGACAATTCCAGAGCTCCTAAAAGCCTTATATATGTAAGTTAATATCATATCAAAAAGGTTGTAAAACAGGGTTGTCGTTGATGATACCCCTGTTTTTTTATCCCTAGAATATAAGAAGGCGTCAATTTCTTATATATGTAAAATACAGGCTCAATTGCTAAGTTACTTCTAGACTTTGGTTAGCAGACTGGAAACAGTCTGTAGGTTCGATCCCTATTACTAGCGCTATATCCTGTATTTTTTTTTTATCCCCTAAACTCTTATATATGTATCATTTTATCGCATTTTTGCATCGTTACTTTTCAGCAAGGAAGTCTAGACGTCGTGAGATTTCTAGACTTTATTTTTTTTTATTCCTGAAAAAAAATAAATGCTACTAGTTTAAACTAGAGGCATCTATAAGATTTAGAACTGTATACTCTTTTTTCTCTGGTTCACCGATGAATATTATCCCTTGTTTGACTACTTTGTCAAACGCTTGAGATACTACAATTTCTGTTATTTGTCCAGAGTAGCTACTTTCTCTAATAACAACAAGATTGCCTTTATAGAGGATAACAAGATTTCGAAGATTCTCTTTAGTATAAGTATTAATATCGCTAACCTCGACTACTTGTATCCCCTTCTTATATATTCGTCTCCGTGCCCAATATAGATATTGTTTTATCTTAACGCACTTTGAAAAATTATTATGAATTAGAAATACTAAGTCTTTAATTGGAGTTTCTAAAAGTTCTCTCTTAATCCTATTGTTAATAATCACTTGGTTGGTTTTGGTACTGAGTCTCTCTTTACACAATAAGCACAATTTCTACAATGAATCTCTGGTCCCATAAATCCGTTTCCATCAGACATGCAAGGCTTCCAAGATCCATCACCAGTTGTCCAGTCCATATTAGGATTTTCAGGACAAATGCACACCCGGTCTTTCATTTCTTCTTCAGACCGCTCGTATCCAATATAAGCTTTAGGCACCATATTATTTATTTTGTCTAAAAAATTCTGCTAATTCATAAATAAACCATAATATTCCGAATAATATAGCAAGACAACCAAATACTACTATAAGTCCTGCCACAAACTCTCTAGCCTCTTCCATAGTAATCGTCTAATCTTTTACCGATTTTTGAACATTAATAGGAGGATACTCGTAATTGTTCTGGTCAGAAATGGCAATCAACTCATTATTACAGTGATAATAATATTTATCAATTGCAATAACTACTGGCATTCCATCAGTCAGTCCTTTCTTAACTTCATCTAATGTTCTCATCACATCGCCTACCCGAAAGATTGGTATAAGAGGTGCGTGATTGTCGACCCAATACAGTGCCTCTTCCTTGGATATACCATTAATGGCACTATATCCATTAAACCTACTTTCAATGGCATCTATAATTACCTTTCTTACCCTGCCATCTCTAGTTTTATCAAGCTCGGGTAAAATTTCTGCTGCAAGTTCCTCTGAAAGCTCACCGCTATTAATTAATCTACGAGCTGCTTCAATAGACTTAAACCGTTCTCCGTCCATATTTCTTTATAATAATGGGAATAATGAATACCTTAATATCATAAGTACCGATAGTCATAGCCAGACTCTCTCTAGTATCATAGTCATCTTCATCAATATAATCCTGCATTCTGCACTGAATCTTCCATGCTAGATCATCAGACATCTCTTCAGTTCTAGCAATTTGTTTAAGTTCTTCCTCACCACAAACAATCTCACCGTCTTCATCTGGTTTGATAATATCTTCTAAAATATCATGTTTTCCAACAATTTGAGTTAGAAAATCTATATCAGACTTCCAAATATGAGTAAGACAATCTTCATGTTTATCGTAGTATTCAAAACTATCAGGACAACTCAACCAATTTAGGATGTCCTCAAGTTTTTTAGTAGGAATCTTATCAACACTAATTGACTCATCTAAAGATACATTATATTCTTTTGCTAATCCAAACTCTAATTTTCCGTTAACGTTATTAATGGAAATATAATCAAGATATTTAGGCCTCTCAGTCGTGTCCTCATTCATCATAAGACCAAGAATTATAGTATAACGATTATCCGACTGAGCATTCTTTTTTACTTTAGAACTAATAGCCTCTATAATACTTTCTCTATCCATAGTTTATGATATTATTCTTATTCCTAATGCTTCTTCTACGCCCTTAAGATATGCAACATAAAGAGCATCCTTTTGCCACTGCATTATATACTCGTGCGTGGATTCAGTATACCCCTTATCAGCATACTCTCTAGCCTTATCCATCCAGTAAAGCTGTTGTTCTTCTAGAGTCATTATTTAGTCTTATTAAAATATACAACTTCAATCGGTGCTGTAGTAGATAAAACAGACGACAGAATCTTAGAAGAAAATCCACATTCATAGATAGTTAAGTGATTAGAACCTTTGTAGCTAGAAAGAACATATCTACATTCCTTTGAAGAACAAAAGGTCATCTCTTTCTCAACTGTATTCCCTGGATAGTAAACTCTATAGGTGAGAAGATATTCATATTCCTCTACATTCTTTTTCGGTGAACACGAAAAAGTTAAGAGTGCTAAAACTATTAAAATAAATTTTTTCATATTGTTATTATTTTGCAGGCCCTTGGTTATAAGAATCATATACACATTCTATTTTGCCACGAAGTCCAAAATGTGCTTTCCAAATCTGACCAGTTCCGTTTTGTTGGAACCAATTTGCACATTTCTTTAAGGCTTCATAAGCTTCTTGGTAGGTTTTAAAATAACCTACAATTTTAGAACTACGTTCATCTACTTCGTTCTTAATGTAATAAATATAATTTTCTTCCATAATTTAAATAAATATTTTTCTCATTAGTAAGGTTTTAAATACGGAATCTGAGAAGCCTTCAATTTCTTATATATGAAAGACGGGCTCAGGTGCTTAGATACTTCTATCAAACAATGGGTGTTATTTCCTGGTATCATTTCTCGTCTTTCATTAAATTGAGGTTAGACATTAAGAACGCTTGGGGCTCAGATGGATAGTTACTTCTACTAAAAAAGATTTGTAAACTTTTCCCACTGACATCATTTCCCCGAGTGTTCTTTTTTTTTCATCCCCTAAATTCCTTATATATGACATCACCAGGCTTAAATGATTAGCTACTTCTACTCATATTTCCAAAGAGCCTTGAACCGGCCCTGACCCTGCTATCGTTATTACCTAGTGATGTTTTTTTTCTTTCAAAGCCTTATATATGAAAAACAATTAAAAATAATAGATTATGAAAATTAGTCCGTTTACAGGAGGACCGGTTGTACTGAAACATAAGCTAGAGACACTCAGATTTAGAGGTGTAGAAGTTCAGATCACCAGATACTATTATAAGTGCGTAGATACTGGACATGAATTTACAGACGCTAAGCTAGATGATAGAATGATGGCTGATGTAAAGAAAGAATATAATAGAATAATGACTGGTATGAATCCTGGAAGAGAGGGGAAAATATAAACCCTCTTTTTTATTCCATCCACCTCAAAACCTTACCTATGAAACCAATACATAGAAATATGATAACAAGAGAAACATTAAAAATTTATCAGGAGCTGATAGCAGAACGTGATAAGCTATATGATGAGGCTGAAGAGTGCCTTAAGAAATTCAACGAAGGAAAATGTAAAGACTGGTCTCTTTGGAACCTGTATAAAAATTCCTTCGACAGAGCTGAAGCAAAAGACGCAGAGGCAAAGAGACTGATGCAATAGGTGTGACTAGCTCCGCCTATTTTATTCCGCCTTAGATTCTTTTATAGCCTTATTGATGGACTAAATAATAAAAACAATGAAAAAAGATGGTATAGAATTTGAAATTAATTACGTTACCGTAAGAATTAGAAGCGCAGCCTTTATCTTTAAGAATCATTCTCACTTTCTCAAAGGTATTCGAAAAATACCTTGTGAAGAAGTATGTATGTTTTCTCAAATCTGTGATCAACTTCCAAACCCTCTAAATTTTCGCAACAAAGATCAAAATTTTCTAGAATTTTGCAACTTAGTTAGTAAAAGATCTCCAGTTGGTGAGGATTTGTTGCCAGATATGAGGTATGAGGGACTTCGACTAGCATACAGAGACCTTGGAATTTTGCTTGTACACTCAGAAGAAGAATATATAAAAGAAGTTTTAAACGGCTGCTTTGACATTCAGAAACCACGGATAAAAAGAAATAGGCTGCTTTGACATTCAGAAACCACGGATAAAAAGAAATAGGTGAGAACTAGTTCTCACCTTTTATTTTTTCCGTCTTAAATTCTCTTATAGCCTTATTTATGAATCAATTAAATTTTTTAACATGGAAATTTCAATTTGTAGAAAAAAGCCTGAGTTAAAAACTAACCATGACTATGTTTGGCTGACAAACGTACAAGCATGTAAACTCGAAGGAAAATGGATGAGAATTCTTCCAAAAAAGACCGTATCTGTTGAGAAAATTGATGAGTTTGTAAAGACTCTCAATAAACTGAATGATCAGGAGGTAGATGGAAGGAATATTGCTTGGAAACTCGAGACAAGGCCAGACTCCATTGATCAGGCAACAGCATTCTCAATCAACCTTGATATCTTAGAGATTGGATATATCGGTGAAGAGAACAAAAAGAAATAGGTGAGAACTAGAGTCTCACCTTTTATTTTTTTTTATAATTCTATTTTAAATTCTTTAATTCCCATCGTTAGGTCTTGGAGAGAAGCAAAATATCCACACCAAGGACATCTATAGTAAAATAGACTCCCATCATCGAGCTTAAGATTTATCCCTGGGTCAATATTATCCATTCCATATGTCGGCTTAGAATACCACCACCTCGTCTTAGGGTCGAAATCTAAGTCGTCCTCATAATAAAAACGATTATTATCTTTCCTATAGGATTCGTAGTGTTCCTTGAGGGCAATCATATTTTCTATAACTACCTTCTCATTCTCCCAGCCGTAATCGATAGTTTCATGGTCGAGATAACTATTAAAACTATCTCCGTCCGTATACGTCGCTTTTATTATGAAGTTCATTATGTTTCCATTTATTATAACGATACAAAAATCTCACCAAGTATACTGGCCAGAAAAGGATAACTAGAACCTCATCCCAATCAGGCAAGAAACCAATAGCCCATAGGAAAAGTATAACTCCAAGAAATCATATACCAAGACTAATCCACAATACTATCATCATATTTTAATCTTTTCATACATCTTTAAGGCATTCCAGGATTTTCTTTGTATAGGCCTGGATATAGTCTTCTGCAGCTTGAGAACTAATGAAAGCAGCATAGTCATAGTCAATAGTATAAACTAAATCTTTAAGAACTTCTTTAATCTTCTCTTCCATATCTATCTATGAACACAATACAAAATTTCCTTCACCCATATACCAGAATATCCGATAATTGCAAAAGTCTCCCTGAGTTGTTTTAGCTACACAGAAGACTTTATTATTGTCGGAGAATATAGAAATAACAGTATACCTAAGATTTCCTAAGTTAAATTCTTGTCCGAGTTTTACCATAATTAAGCGCGTCTAAATAGGTTTCCATCTTTATCTACAGCAAGAACACAAAAACTAGTATAATGAGATATAGTAGTTTTTGCAGCATAGTAAGGTCTATTGGGCTCCTCCGGGTCAGAGAAAACTGCAAGTATTAAGTAATCTTTCTTCTTAATTCTAATCTTATCTCCGGCCTTAATCATCCCACAGATCTGCTAATTGTCTAAGAGATTCAGCTACTTTCATATTTCCTATGTAGTATCCTTTCTCTTTAAGCCATTCTATAAGTTCTAAGATATCTTCTTTCTTCATAATTACGAATAATGTATAAAAAGATATAATCCAGGTTCGCGGTCTTTACATAGATCTTGGAGATAGGAAGGCCAGATATCCATTCCTAGATATAATTGATTTTCAAGACGACCTCCTAGATGATCTTGTGGAATCTCAACACATGTCTCAGATTCAACCCAGTAATCATCAATTTTAGCAATCTTTAGCCCGATGTACATATAATTACCACACATACCATCATAAACTACTATTTGATTTGAGTCTGGGCTGTTAAAGATTTCATAAGTTGGACCAGAATTCATCAAGTCTTCCCAGTTGTCATCAATTACAGCTAGTTCTTCTTTCTTTGTAAACTTAAATCCATAAAGTAAATAAGTTGTTCTATCTACGCTCATAGTTTTGTTCTAACTTCAATAATTTCCTTAACGTCCCAGTAGTCATGCATAACCTCATCGATGGCATCCTCCTTAGACATCGCTTCAGTCCAGACAGTACAGCAATCTCCGTCCGTCTTGGAGATATAAGTTATGTAGTAGGTTTTCATTCGACTATCCCCCTGTTATAAGTCATATCGAAAATCTCTGGACCACGGAATAGCCAAACTAAAACTTCAATGGTCGCTACAATGAAAGGTATGAAAGTCCAGCAAAAGAGAACCGCCAAGATTCCAAGACCCTCTCGCCGACGATAAAATTCTTGTATCCCTATGAATCCACCAATAAGAGCTAAAATCAAGAAGCACCAATAATTTAATTTCTTTGTCATATCTTTTATATATTTTTAAAGTTCATCATCCTCCAAATCACCGAGAGTCTTATTCTCAAATTCAAGCCGGTCTAGTCTTTCCCGTATTTCATCCAGAGCCACTAAGATTCGGTTCAGTTTTTCTTGAGTTTGGATACTATATTCGGCGCTGAAATCAATGCCTTCTGTATTCGGAGCTACTAATTCTGGATGAAGTTGTTTTTGTTCCTCGAGCCACTCCAGTATTTCATCACAGGAAAGTCCGGATGGTAGTTCTAATTTATTCATCTTTTTCTTCTAGTTTTTTATTTATTTCCCTGAGTTCTACCAAGATTTCACAGACGACCTTAGAGAATAACCAAAGAATCACCAAGGCCAAGAGAACTGTAATATCCGAAAGTAAGAAGTCCCAGGGTAAGTTCTGGGCTATAGCGGCGAGAAGAGAACCAAGAGAGATACCAAGGACCGTTATAGTTGCAATTCCTAAAGTCTCGGATAGGAAGTGGGTGGGGTCTAGTTTCATGGCTTTAGTTTTTGATTTATTTCTTTCAATGTTAATGAAAGATCACAGTAAATATCAAAAATCATCCAATAGAAAATTACTATAAGCATTAGTCCAAAATCAGCAAAAGGAATCCACCAAGAAATAACCCCGTAAGCTGCAAAAATAGATAATATTATATCTGCTCCTAGAAGAATTACAAACAAGACTCTAAAAACAGAAATAAGTGCATCCTCTGTTTTCATGATTTGCGTTTCTTCTTTGATTTAGTTGGCAACGGGTCTTGTTCTTCTTTTGAATTAGAATTTTCTTTTGGAACGTCTGGGTCATTTGGAACTCTTTTATCTCCACCGACCTGTCCACAATCTTTTGTAAATTTATTAAATAGCTTTTTTGACATAAATTTGTTTATTTTTATTAATTTTCATTATACCCAGACACCCAATTCACCTCATTCCAAAAATTAAATACCCTCAAGTCTTTACTATCTGGCTCAATAATAAAGTATTTTCCAATAATTTCTGAAGCTTTTGTATAATGAGTCATTATTTCTACTTTCTTGGGCTCTGTATTATCGGTCTCGCCTAATTTAATGACTATATTATTATATTGAGAATATCTCGGAACTATTATATAATATCTGTAATCTTCTGTATTTATACTTTCAACATGATTAGACGTTATATCATAGTTATCTCCCCAATAATAATACCAATTAAAAGAGGTTATATAACTTTTGCAAGCAACTATAAATGCATAAGGATAAACCGGTATTGTATATTCCTTATTATCATCTATTGTTATTTTTGATATAGTAGCTGTTACAGGAACTTCGAGACTGCTATATGGATAACACGTACTTTGAGTAGAAGAACATTCGATAACGTATTCGCCTTTTTGTACAGATACTGACTCTAATGACTTAACAGTATATTCACGCCCTCCACCAGTTAATTTTACATGACTAGGCATTAAATATTCCAGATTATCAAGAACCTCGTCAGAAAATTGAGACCGAGTTAAGATATTCCCTGACTCGATTTGTGGTAGAAATGAAACAGTCACCATATCATCTTCCGGAGCCATTTCTTTTTGACAGGCTAGGAAGAGAGGTAAAAATAGTAAAACAATTAATTTTTTCATCATTCTTTTTCTTTCGCTTGCTTTGTCCATGTTTTTATTTTTAGACATCCTCAATTATATATTATTTTAAATTAACATTCACATCAATAAGGGAGGGGAGGCGTGTGAGGAGCGAATTGGGGTGTTTGAGGGGAAGAAAAAAAAAGAAAGAGGAACTAATTGTCCTCTAATTCTCTAATGTTTCTAATTTTTTCTGGGTTAAATACTATTACTGATCCAAAATCTAAACAAGGAATTTCAATAACCATACCTTCTTCTTCTAAATCAAGGTCAATCTCATCTTCAAAATCTAAAGGGTCTGATAAAACTTCTGCTGCATAATTGCTTATTATAATAGCATCAAAATCTTTAGATATCCTTTCAAAATCAAGGGTGTAGGAGATTGATTCTTCCCTTATATAATCTTCATGATCAAAGAAAAGGTCATCAGTATACAGGTCTTCATAAAATTCAATGACTAGAATTTTTGCATCTAGTAAGTCAAACTTAAATCCAGTTTTTCCGTCTGCGAAAAGTCTTAAAAATACATTATTACTATTTACATTTTCTTCCTCTATCGCCCACAACCCTCCTTCTGGTTTAGGAAAAGAGTTCCGAATAGGATTAAATAAGTTAATATCAAATTTAAACCCAAATGTATAAAGATTTTTCGCCTCTTCTAAAATTTCCATATATAAAATAATTTAATTGGTTTCTTATTATTAAGGCTATAAGGAGAGATAAGACGGAATAAAAAATGGGCCGGATATAGTGTTCTTAAAGCCTTATCTATGTAAAGAGAGATTACCTAATGTTTAATAAAGACGAGGTTGAATTTCTCTATTAATTTTTAAAACAAGTACTATGCGAAATAAAAAACAAGACCTACTTAAATTCATTCTTGAAAATGGTAGGAAACCAGACCCAACTAAAAAGGAAGAAAACTCCTTATACATGATGATGTATAGATATGTTCAAAAAGGAGACGATGAAGTGAAAGAGGCTTTGATTGGCCTTCCTGAAGTTAAAGTCATGAAAAAATCTTCTAAAGAAAATATAATGAAGAAGAAAGTATCAGAACTAACGACTCAGGAACTCTGTACTTTTCTCAGGACTATCAAAAACAGAACTGTTGAGGAGATATTAAGGGACTAAGTGCCCTTTTTTATTCCCTCTAAAGCCTTACAAATGAAAACAATTAATATACAACAACAATGAAAAAAGCAATTGAGATCACAATCGGGTTTGCATCTAAACCTGTAAACCCTAATGAAAGAGATCTGGTCATTACCGGTCGTCCTTTCAACAAAATTTATTATGCAGAAGATGAGCTCGAGGCAAGGAAACTCGGACTCATAGACTTTATTAACAGAGCCCAAGAGTCCGATGAGTGCCAAGAAGACATCACTCTTGCTGATATCAAGAGAGTTCCTGGAGACTTTAACGATGAGTATTCGACTACAATCTATTTCAAAGTCACGGAACCCCACTCTCAGCAAGCTGGACTGTATCTCTTTGTAGATGCAGAAGAGGCAGACTCTGTTCTTGTGGTTTATTAAGACAAAATAGGTAGGACCTTAAGTCCTGCCTTTTTATTTTGCAGAAAAAAGAAAGAGGAACTAATTGTCCTCTCTCTCAAACTCAATGTCTCTTTGCGGTTTACGATGATATCCTTTCTTTGTAAACTCTTTGATCCAAGTTCGTCCTTGAATAGGTGTTCCGTCGTAGTCTTTTCCTACTGTATTCGGATTATGTAATCTTCTATAATGTCCACAAACCCCGAACGGATGGTCTACAATGATTTCCTTCATCCACGTCTGATCCTTGATTCGTGTAATTCCAATAAGACTTTCATCTTTTTCGATTCCATGTCTCTTAGAATACTGGTCTGCCATACTTTCTGTGAATACGACAGTCTCTGTAGTCGGATTAAAAACAATCTCGGAAAGTATTTTAACTGCAATATTAAAACAGCAATTTCTCCGTAAATTATCGAATTCAACTTGTCTAATCTCTATGCACTTATTCGGATCTCCTTTTTGACTCTCAATAAGTTGATATTGATCTAAATTATGCACAAGAAACCTATCTTCTTTCAATACAATTTTATACAAATCTTTATCTATGCTTACTTCTCGGCTACTATTTCCTGTAACTAGAAGTTTCATATCAAAAGGAATTCTAAAAATAAGGTTTCCATTTTTTACAAGTGGTATCGATCCAAAAGACAGTATCGGACCATACATTCCATACTTTATCCAACTTGTTGTGGTTATTACCGGAAGACTAGGAAATCTTAAAGATTTATCTTTTCTAATGACTCTTGCTTTCGTATCATTAGCAAATTCGTCAAATAGCATAAAGGATAAGCTCTCTCTTCCAAAAGCATACAGCATAGAAAGCCCGGATTCACAGTAAATAATTCCAACGGATCCAATAGTAACTTCTTTTAGTTTTCTATCAAATAATGGCATTTCCTCACCATTACGTTTATAATAATCTGTAATATCTTCTATTCTTGACTTTATTATATCAGGACCAACAAATTTTTTCATATCCATCTCTGATATATAAAGGATATTATCTAATCTATTCGAAGATTCCACAAGAGATTTCCACTCATCATAGAGGCCTAATAAAATGTCTCCCCTATCTCCACTATCCAGATGCATTCGCAAAATCTTTTGCTTATTTATCCGTAAATATCCTTCAACAAAAGGTATCCTTCCGTTATTGTCAAATGCTCTGGTGACTTCTAAATCATTAAAGTCTTCAAATTTAATTTTTCTCATATCATTGTTTTTAGTTTGTTTCTCATATGTAAGGCTCTTAGAACGATACAGACGGAACAAAAAAGAAAGAGGAACTAACTGTCCTCTTTTTTCTTTTTATTTTTCTCTTCTTTCTTCTTTCTTATATAATATCCTATCGCAGTCCCTACAGCCAGAGCTCCTAATACCATAGCTATGATGGAACCAGTACTTAGACCGGAAGTATTAGCATTAGTATTAGTATTTCCAACTATAGTGGTGTTATTTATTATGGGCTGAATAGGAGGGAGAGAAATCTGCTTTTGGGATACCTTTTCCAGTTTCGCTAGTCTCTTCTCTCTTGCTTTTTCTATTTTATCAATCGGAAGATCTTTAACTCCTCTGACACTGCTATACGGCTCTAGTCTAGCGCCAGTTCTTTTAAAAAATTTATCACACGTTCCTCCTGGCTTTGTGTAATCCCTAATACCTTCTTTTCCATTATCGGTCATTGGACACAACTTTTTAAGCTGCTGAACAGATGCCCGATAGGTCTCTCCTTTCTTAAGAAATCCAGCGCTTTTTATATCTTCTATAAAAAGATTTTCATTTCTTTGCTGTGTCTGTTTTTTGAGGTTTGCCATATCTATTAATTAACTTTTCTAAGTGTCTCATTATTAAGGATTTAGGAGGATGGGTAAAAAAGCAACGATACTATTTTTATTACATTCTAAATCTTCTTATAGCCTTATAAATGAATGAAAAACAACCAAACAATGAATAAAACAACAAAAACTTTGATTAAACTTGGAGCTACATTAGCTTTCGAAACAATTATCTTTCTTGGAACAAAAGAAAAAGGAAGAAACATTTTAAAGAAAAGTCCTAAACTTTGCGCCTGGATGGAAAAGAAAGAAAAAGAGCGCGAAGAGAGGAGAAAACAAGAAGAAGCCAAGAGAGCCGAACGAGAAAGACAAGAAGCAATCAGAAGAGCCGAACAGGAAAGACGGAGGAAGTTACGAGAAGAACAGCGACGAGAAGAAGAGCGTATTAGAAATATAGATAACTACTACAGGAAAAGATATTTTGCTCTTCTTAGAGAGAATTGGCCACTAATCATAGACCCAGAGACGAGAATAAGTGATATTTCAGAATTTGATCAATCCATAAAACAGTCACTGTATAATTATGGAATATATCACGTTAGTGGTCTTCTATACCACTATTTAAAAAATGACTGGCGACGGGACTACAAAAACGGAAAACAGTTTGCAGACATTAGTGGAATCGGTGTCAAGCGGTCCGCCCTTATTGTTCATTACATTCAATCCAATGCAAAAAGCTGGAACAAATTGCACAGTTATGGAACGCAGGATATGGACAAATGCAGACAAGAGTACTACTGTGAAAAACTGAAACAGTCTGGTCGTTGGGCTTGGTCTTAAGAGGGAACTAAAATCCCTCTTTTATTTCGCAAAAAAAAAAGAAAGAGGATCTAATCCCCTTTCTTAATAATTTTAATCAAGCCGTCGACAAAAGGATCAACGGATCTGCTGTTATACTTACAGTAGACTGTCGCCGCCTCTGCATTCCACATATCTCTAATGTTCTTGACTGGAATCGATACTTCCCCAACTTTTTCAAGATCGACTGTAATTCCATTCTTTAGCTCTTTTACTCTCCTTTCAGAGAAGTGATTAAAGATATAGAAATTTCCAGTGCAATCAAGACAAAGATCTAAGTCTTCCTCACTGTCAAGATTTTCAATGACCTCAACTACCCACTGATCTAATTTAATAGATCCAATGTACTTAGGTTGGCGAGTTCCTGATCTTCGGGGCTTGAGTTCTGTGTTTTGATTCTGTGGCAAAATCAGCCGCAAAAAACTCTCAACCATTGCAATAGCAATGACTAAGTTTAGCCAATTCTTTTTCATATTTCTATTGTGTTTAGTTTCTATTATTAAGGCTATAAAAAGATATAGGACGGAATAAATCAAATCCTTATATATGAACCAAAATTATAAAGAGATGAAAATTAAAGTTTATTGTGAATCCACTCGTTCCGGAATAATGGGAACTGGCGGAACCGAAACAACTGAAACCGAATTCGTCGCAGAGTTCGAGGCTGAATCTAGGGAAAAGGCAATAGAAGAATTTAAAAACTTCTTCCTAACAAAGGACAGAACTTTTCATATATATAGTAATGGTAAGGCAGAAATAGAATGGAAAAACCCAGCCGATCATCAGCCATATCAGAGAACTCTTATAACGAAAACATGGTACATTAATATTTAAAGAGGGAATCAAAGTCCCTCTTTTTTAGTTTCTTTCTCAAACTCTTATCTATGAAAACCAAATTATAAAAAATATGATAATAACAAGCCCAAATCAGTTACCTGAGATTAAAAATTCATGGTATGTTTTCTTAGCCGGACCAATACAAGGAGCTCCGGAATGGCAAAATAATCTACCAGAAATTCCAGGCGTCACTTATCTTAGTCCTAGGCGTGATGATTATTCCGGATTTGACTGGGAAGAACAAGTGGCGTGGGAAACTAAGGGCCTGAAGATCGCCGATATCATTCTCTTCTGGATTCCCTCTCCAGTCGAAAAAATAGAAGGAAGGGATTATGCACAGACGACAAGAACAGAATTTGGTGAATACTTAGCCCTTGGAAAGAAAATAATCTTTGGCGCTTATGAAGAATTCCCAGGCCGTAGATATCTCGCCACTAAATTTGCCCAGTATAAAGGAACCCAAGTCCACGCCTCATTAGAAGATTGTGTCAAGGAACTTCAGGAGATAATTTCTGGGCATAAAGAAATGACCTGGTTTACCTCTGACACTCATTTTGGATCTTCTCGTGCCCTAGTCTTATCTTGTCGTCCCTTTAATAGTGTCGAAGAAATAGACTGGACAATGATTCAGAGATGGAACGATAGAGTTAAACCGGGTGACAAAGTATATCATCTAGGAGACTTTGGTGAACTCTGGCCTCTGCAATATTTAAATGGAGATATAACACTAGTCATTGGAAACTATGAAAGAAAACTGGATGACCAAGAAATGAAAACTCTCTTAGATCATCCTAAATTAGATGTAGTAGATTCTTGTGAAGTTAAGGAGTTCTTCTTATCTCATGAACCAACATCTGGACTAGAGAGGATGAAAACTAGGAGCGATAAACCTTGGCTCTTATTTGGTCATATTCACGGAAGGCAAAAAGTTAAGAAATTTGGTATTGACGTTGGAGTGGACTGTAATAATTTCGCACCAATCTCTATCGATGAAGTTAGATTTTATATTAATGCCATAGAAAAGGGATACTATGATGAAGATGTATGGTGTCAATAAAAATAAAAATATGAAAGTATTTGTATTTAGTGGGGGCCATTTACTTTAGATGAGTCTTCAGGGACCGTAGTGGGGATTATTGAAGGAGAATCTAGAGAAGAAATAATAGAAACATTTAAAAGGATATACCTCAGGAGCGAGAGAACCTTTGAAGATAATCCTAATATTGGATATGCGGAGATAGACACGCCAGATGATTATAAGAAATGGCTTATATTTATCTAAAGAAGAAAGAAAAAGAGGACTAACTTTCGTCCTCTTCTTCTTTTTGTTCAACCACATGACCGTAGTAGCTTTCCCAATGTTTCTCTGGCATTCTCCTAGCAAAGAATCTATTCTCATCTAGATTAGCCTCGAGTTCAGTGAATCCAGAAAAATGTTTAAGCCACCAATCCTTCGCCTCTTCTTTAGATACAAATCCAGTCTGAGGCTCTACATTGATTTTCTTGGATGGTTTAAATATGGCTCCTTTAGAACCATAAGCAGTGATTACTATTTGATAAAGCATAATAAGAATGTTATGAATACATTATTTAGGAATTAAAAGGAACAGAGTCCTAAATCCTTATATATGACGGAATTTAGCCATAAAATAAATCGTTTGTGTCAGGTTGTCGTGAGACACCTCAACTTTTTATTTTTTTTTTACCAATAAAAAAAGGAGAATCATTACGAGTCTCCTTTATGAAATTTAAGTGTTATCCCACTTTTTTGTTTCTTCATTCCACTGTTTTTCAAGTATCTCTTTAAGTCTCTTTTCTCTGGATATCATATCCCCTACAGTTTTATACTTTGATTTTAATGTTATAAAAACTTCAGGCGTAAACCAAGTCTCTTTTCTGCCACCATCTACAAACCAAACTTGTTGCCATGGATTAAAGAACAGTCTTCGGAATAGTCCTAACTCAGAAGGAACTATCCTCCAATAACAGTACCTACTGCGAAAAATACTGGAAGAGATGCGATCTGTTTTAAACTCAACCTTTAAGTTTTCTTTATTCATGGATTTAGCTTTTAACATATTCAGCCACTTTTTTTATAAACACTTCAGGATTGGACTCTAGAAGTATTTGTTCTGGATTTTCTGGATCCTTTAGCTGCTTAGGATTTTTAGGATCAGTCATATCAATACAACCAAGACCAGAATCCTTCACTTTTACTGCAAGATGTTTTCCATCCGTTATAGCCCAGAAATATTCCATCCAAGTTGTGCCATCTTCCCTGGTGTATCCTAAGAGTCTTTCAAGGTCTATTACAACCTCTCTATCTATAGGATCTTCAAAGTACCAAGTCTCCCTATATTCCTTAAGACGCGACGGGAAGAATGAGCGGAAAGTAATGTTATCTTCCGGCCTTAGAGTTATAAAGTTATAGCCAGACTGTACCTTTTTGAATTGACAACCGTGCGAATTAATCCAAGACCAGGCCGGGAAACTATCTTTTATTTCTCGCTCCTTGGATTCGTCGCATTCTATATATTTATAGTAAACCTTAATATCTCCATCCTTAATATATTCTGCCTTATCTACTATAACTTTAAACCCTCTAGCCTCAAACATAACCCCTTCTTGAAACATAAGGAGAGGGTCAAAATCCCAAGAACCTATATTCTTAAGATTTTTGGCGAAGATAAAAGCATTATATTCACCGGTTGCTTCTCTTTCCTTGGTTTCTTTATTTTCTTTCCAGGTATAGTAATGAACTCTAACGAATTTACCGTCTACCCACTCTATAATCTTACAGGGCACGAGTTGATTATATTTCCAACTCCAGAATTCATAAAAACAAGATTTCATATTTCTACGGATTTAAGATAGTGAATTCAACTTCTAGAACTTTTGTTGTCACGTTTGGATGACTGCGATACAGGCCTTTGAGATAACTAACTGCTTTTTCTGCATTTTTCTCGGCCGTCTCTTTTTTCATCCAAATCTTAGCAAATGCTGGATTTGATGTGGTTTCTAGACAACTTGATGAGAAAGACTTTAAATAAGGTTTCCAATATTTTGCATCAAATGGTGAATTTATTGTATATCCTTTAATTTCTATTATATAAATTTTCATACATATATAAGGAAAACAAAGAGAGCTCATTTTAGGGCTCTCTTAAAATACTACTTCTTCTACTTAGAAGGCTTATCTGTGGGTTTTACCTCGGGCTTCTGATGGTCAGGGGCAGGAGCTACAGGAGCTGAAGGATTCAACTCGGCCTGCTGCTTCTGGTCAAACTTGGTCCCCTTGGCGAGAAGACCAGTCAGTCCAGGAATAAGGTCCCCGAGGACACTAGATTTCTGAACGCCATCTACGACCTGAGTCAGGAACTTTGATGCCTGAGAAGCATCGCCAATAACCTTGACCTCTCCGAGCTGTAGATGATCGAACTTGGCCTGTTCGCCACGGATGATTCCCTCATACTTATCTCTAAGAATGAAGGAAATCGCAGCGGCATCGCTAAGACCAGCACGAGCGAGATTTGCGATGTTCTCGGTCTCGGCCTGATTTTCGATCTTCTTGACCTCGGCCATGGCACGCATACCTTCAGCTTCGGCGAGCTTGGTAAGACGGATTCTTTCCGCCTCTGCCTTAGCAATT